>Ga0209598_10000216_pt1 | contig 45904 bp, 39 predicted proteins | sample M_140807_EF_Meta_FD_187317 | JGI IMG/M metagenome (GOLD analysis project Ga0209598, IMG submission 187317) | Freshwater microbial communities from Lake Montjoie, Canada to study carbon cycling - M_140807_EF_MetaG (SPAdes) (version 2) | ecosystem: Environmental > Aquatic > Freshwater > Lake...
CCGCCGGCTGGTACTTACCCGACCGGCGGTTTCACGCAAACACACGGCATCCTGCCGTTGTTTGCTTGGCCGGCTCCGCCGGCTGGTACTTACCCGACCCTCCGGGCCTGGCGCGGGGTGTTTGTTCAATGAATGACAGGCTAAAGCCTGTCCCACATTGGGCGTGCATCCACTTCACGCGAGGCGAAGGGTCGGCGAATGCTCGAGGAGCGTTTGGACAAAAGTCTTCGAGGGCCACAGCGACGAGACATTTGCCGCCCCGAAGCCGGGGCCTGCCGGTGCGGGTATGCTGCCCGTCGATGAGTGATCATGCCACCGCATCTCCGACAGCCTCCGTGCCCGACCTCTCCGGCCGCTCGGTCTGGGTGATCGACACCTTCTCGCGGATCTACCAGCTCTTCCACGCCCTGCCCGAGATGACGTCGCCGCAGGGCACGCCGGTCGCGGCGGTCTACGGATTCACCCGCGACCTGCTCGAGATCATCGAGAAGAAGAAGCCCGACTATCTGTTCTGCGCCCTCGATGCGCCCGGTCCGACGTTCCGCCACGAGCGGTTCGAGGCCTACAAGGCCAACCGGGCCGAGATGCCCGCCGATCTGGTGCCGCAGATTCCGCTCGTGCGGCGGCTGCTCGATGTGATGGGGATTCCGTGCCTCGAGATGCCCGGCTTCGAGGCCGACGACATCCTCGCCACGCTGGCCTCGCAGGTGGCGGGGCAGGGGGGTGACTGCGTGATCGCCACGTCGGATAAGGATGCGAGACAACTGCTCTCCGAGCGGGTGCGGCTGCTCAACCTTCGAACCAACACCTTCATGGGCCCGGCCGAACTCGCGGCCGACTGGGGCATCAGGCCCGATCAGGTGGTCGATTATCTGGCCCTCGTCGGCGACTCGGCCGACAACGTGCCGGGAGTGCCGCTGATCGGACCGAAGATCGCCTCGGAACTGCTCCAGGCCCATGGCTCGCTCGATCACCTGCTCGCCCATCCGGAGTCGGTGTCGGGAAAGAAGCGGCAGGAAAATCTCCGCACCCATGCCGAGACGGCCCGCACCGGCCGCAGCCTGATCCGGCTGGAGACGGCGGTCCCGGTCGAGATCCCGTGGGATGCGGGGCGGCTGCATTCACCGGAAGCTGAAAAATTCGGCGCGTTTCTCCAGGAACTCGGATTTCAAAGCCTCGTCACCAGGACCCGCCAGACCCGGCAGACGGAACCGGCCACGGCCAGGCCGCGGCGGGCCGAGGCCCCGGTTCAGCAGGGCCAGCGGACGATGTTCGACGCCGATGCGGAAGGACAGGACGCGGCGGCGACATCCCGCCTGCGGCAGCCCGCGACCCCGATCGGGATGCCGAAGGACGATGCTGCGGTTGCCGCGGCGGTCGAACTGCTTCGGCACGGCGGGCCGCTCGCGATCTGCGTGGCGACGGAGCCGGCGGATGCCCTGCTCGCGCCGCCTGCGGGGCTCGTCCTGCGTTCCGCGGCGACCGCGGTCTGGATCGACCGCGCGATGCTCTCTGCCGCGGGCCCGGGCAGCCGGGCACTGGCCGAACTTCTGGCTGATCCTGCCGTGCCAAAACTGGCTCACGACATCAAGCGGCAGATCGTCAAGCTCGGCACCGTCGGCCTCCGGATCGGCGGTGTCTCGTTCGACACGATGCTGGCGGCCTATCTGCTCAAGGCGGGCGAACGCAGCTATGGACTGGCGGCGATCGCCGCCGGCCACCGGATCGCCCAGGGGTCGGATGCCATCGCCGATGCGGCGATCGAGCGGCCGACCGAGGCGGCCCAGGCCGCGGCCGCCTGCGACCTCGTGGCGGGGCTCGTTCCGCTGCTGGAGGAGGCGATGCGGACGGCCGGGCTGACCCCGCTGTTCGTCGATGTCGAACTACCGCTGGCGGCGGTGCTGGCGGGAATCGAGTTTCACGGCATTCGCATCGACCTGGGAACGTTGGCCGGTCTCTCAGCGGCCTACTCCCTGCGGCTGGCAACGCTCGAGGAGGAGATCCACGGACTGGCGGGCCATCCGTTCTCGATCGCCTCGCCGCTTCAGGTGCGGACGGTGCTGTTTGACGAGCTCCGACTCCCGGTCGTGAAGCGAACCAAGACCGGCCCCAGCACCGATGCCGAGGTGCTCGAACAGCTCGCCCCCCTGCACCCGCTTCCGGCCAGGCTGCTCGAGCACCGCAAGTATTCCAAGCTCAAGAGCACCTATGTCGATGCCCTTCCGCTCCTGGTGAATCCCGCGACCGGTCGGATTCATGCTTCTTTCAACCAGACCGTGACCGCCACAGGCCGGCTCAGTTCCAGCGAACCAAACCTGCAGAACATCCCGGTCCGCACGGCGGAGGGACAGCAGATCCGGGCCGCCTTCCTGCCCCGCGAGGATGGCTGGCGGTTCGTCGCGGCCGACTATTCGCAGATCGAACTCCGCGTGCTGGCCCATCTCTCCGGGGACGCCCGGATGCGACAGGCATTCGCTTCGGGAGAGGACATCCACACCCAGACCGCGGCGGCCGTGTTCGGCATCCCAGCGGATGCCGTCACGCCGGAGATGCGTCGCACCGCCAAGGCGGTGAACTTCGGCATCATCTACGGCCAGACCGCCTTCGGACTCGCCAAGGCGCTCGCGATCCCGCAGGCCGAGGCGGCCGCATTCATCGCCGCCTACATGCAGACCTTCGCAGGGGCGGCGGAATACATGGATGAGATCCTCGACGGCTGCCGCCGCGACGGTTTCGTGACCACGATCCTCGGCAGACGACGGCAGATTCTCGGCGTCCGCGACCGAGCAGGCCGCCGCACCGCGGCCGGCCTGCTCGCCCTCTCGCTCCCCGAGCGGGAGGCGATCAACACGGTCGTGCAGGGCTCGGCAGCCGACCTGATCAAGCTTGCGATGCTGCGGGTCGAGGAGCGGATCAGGTCGGCCGGCATGCGTTCGGCGGTCGTGCTCCAAATCCATGACGAGCTCGTGCTCGAGGCGCCGGCCGAGGAGGTCGGAGCCGTAAGCGATCTCGTCCGGGACGAGATGCAGGCGGCGATGCAGCTGGAGGTGCCGCTGGAAGTGTCGGTGCGGTCGGGTGCAAACTGGGCCGAGTGCGAGAAGTAGGGCTTTCATGATCGTCATCGGATTGATCGGCAGAATCGGCGCGGGGAAGTCGACGGTGGCAGGCTGCTTCGCCGACCTCGGGGCCATGGTGATCGATGCCGACGCGATCGCCCACGCGGTTCTCGACGAGCCGGATGCGAGGGGGGCGATCCAGGCCCGGTTTGGCAGCGGGGTGCTCGGCCCCGACGGCCGGGTCGTGCGGCGGGCGTTGGCGGAGCGGGTTTTCGGTCCTTCGCCGGCACATGCCGAGGCCCTCGCGGAGCTCGAGTCGATCGTGCATCCGCGGGTCCACGACGAGATCCTCCGACGGCTCGATGCGCTCCGGGCCGAGGACAAGGATGGCCATCGCGTTGCCGTGCTCGACGTGCCGCTTCTGGTGCGGGCCGGTTGGGCCGACAGCTGCGACCTGCTGGTCGGGATCGAATGCGACGAGGAGCTGAGACGTCGTCGATTGGCCGACCGCGGCGTTTCGGCCGCGCAGCAGGCGGCTCGCGAGGCCGCCTGGCGCGGTGCCGTTGCGTCCGGCGAAGGACCGTTTCCGCCGCATTTCCCGGCGAGCCGCACCGCCACCGTGGATACCTCCGGCAGCGCCGCCTATACTCGGGATCAGGTCGCGCGGATCTGGCAAACGCAGATCGCCGTTCGGTGTGATGGTCGGTCGTCCTGACGATCGGCTCTCGGAAGCACCGGGCAGCCGTACCGGAGCCGGTTCCGCAAGACTCCCTTCCGGGGTTCAGCTTTTCCTCCCGTCCGTCACGTCCTTCCTTCGCTGCGGCACCGTGCAACGCGGATGCCTGAAGGTTAGGCGCCGTTTTCCCTCCATTCGTCCGCTTCCAGACAGTCCTCTCCCAGACAGCCTGCTTCGGGCCGCGGCCCGTCACGAGGTGACCCATGCCGACTTCCGATCCTGACTCGCCGGCCGACGATCTCGACGCGGATCCGATGTCGATCGCGGAGGAGATCGCCGCCGAGGTCAAGCGGGATGGGGAGGACACGGTCGACCGCTACGAGTCGCTGAAGAAGGGCGACACGCACATCACGGCCCTCCAGAAGCTCTCGATGCCCGAGCTGATCGAACTGGCCCGGCAGGAAGAGATCGGCGACATCACGGGGGCGAAGCGGCATGACCTCGTGTTCCGAATCCTCAAGGAGCGGGTCAAGCTCAACGGCCTGATGTTTGGCGAGGGCACCCTCGAGATCCTTCCGGACGGCTTCGGCTTCCTGCGCAGTCCCGACTACCACTACCTCTCCTGCCCCGACGACATCTACGTCTCCCCCAGCCAGATCCGTAGGTTCGGCCTGCGAAACGGGATGAGCGTGGCCGGCCAGATCCGGCCGCCGAAGGAGAGCGAGCGGTACTTCGCCCTGCTCCGGGTCGAGGCGATCAACGGCGAGGATCCGGCGAAGCTCTCCTCGCGGGTGTTCTTCGACGAACTGACGCCCCTCCATCCGGACGAGCGGATCGTGATGGAGACGACCCCCGAGGAGATCTCCACCCGGGTCATCGACCTCGTGGTTCCGATCGGGTTCGGCCAGCGCGGGCTGATCGTCAGTCCGCCGCGGGCCGGCAAGACGATCCTGATGCAGAAGATGGCCCGGGCGGTGCTCGCCAACTATCCGGAGGCCTACGTCTTCATGCTGCTGATCGACGAGCGGCCGGAGGAAGTCACCGACATGGAGCGGCAGGTCAAGGGGCCGAGCTGCGAGGTGATCAGTTCGACCTTCGACGAAAACGCCAGCCGCCACGTGCAGGTGGCCGAGATGGTGATCGAGAAGGCGAAGCGGCTGGTGGAGTATGGCCGCGACGTCGTCATCTTCCTCGACTCGATCACCCGGCTGGCGAGGGCCTGGAACTCCGAGGTTCCAAACTCCGGCAAGATCCTCTCCGGCGGCGTCGACTCCGGGGCCCTGCAGCGTCCCAAGCGGTTCTTCGGCAGCGCCCGCAAGGTCGAGGAAGGGGGCTCGCTGACGATCATCGCCACGGCCCTGGTCGACACCGGCAGCAAGATGGACGAGGTGATCTTCGAGGAGTTCAAGGGCACGGGAAACCTCGAGATCGTGCTCGACCGTCGGCTCGTCGACAAGCGGGTCTATCCGGCGATCGACATCAACCGCTCCGGCACCCGGCGGGAGGAGATGCTGCTCGAACCGGACGAATACCGGAAGATCTGCGTGCTCCGGCGGGTCCTCGGCGAGATGAACCCGGCCGACGCCATGGAACTCCTGATCAACCGACTCGGCAAGACGAAGACGAACAGCGAGTTTCTGATGAGCCTCAAGTCGTAGCCCTTCCGCCGGAACCCGATGCCGACCATGGAGACCAGGGTGCACTGCACGACATTCGAGGGCGGGAACGATCTGCGCGGCCTCGCCGCCCGCGGCCCGCTCCGGGTGGCGATCGTGGTCTCCCGCTACAACGAGCCTGTCACCCGGCGGATGCTCGACGCGGCCGTGGCGACGTTTCTGACAGCCGGACTCACCCAGTCTTCGATCGACATCGCCTGGGTGCCGGGGGCCTTCGAACTTCCACTCGCGGCCGACCGGATGGCGGCGACCCGCGACTATGCCGCCGTGCTCTGCCTCGGGGCGATCATCCGCGGCGAGACCTCCCACGACCGACACATTGCCGGTGCCGTCAGCCACGGTATCGAGCAGGCTGCTCGGGCCCACGGCATTCCCGTGTTGTTCGGGGTTTTGACCTGCGATACGCTCGCGCAGGCGATGGCCCGTGCCGCCGGCGACGCCGCCAGCGGCTTTGACGGCAACAAGGGGCGGGAGTGTGCCGCCGCCGCCGTCGAGATGATCGGTCTCCTGGCAGCGATCGAGACGAATTCCGCCCATCCACCCAATTCCCGGAACCCGACCTCATCGTGATGCCCTCCAGTCGAAGCCGCGGCCGTGAGATCGCGATCCAGGCCCTGTACCGTCTCGATCTCAATCCTGACACGACCGCCGAGGAGATCGACCGATTCCTGGCGGCACGGCTCCGCGGCAACGCGACCGTCAGCTTCGCCCGGCGGCTTGTCGGGGGCGTCCGCGAGCGGCTTACGGAACTCGACGCGGAGCTCGACTCCCGGTCGGAACGCTGGCGGGTCTCCCGGATGGCGGCCACCGATCGGGCCATCCTCCGCCTCGGGCTCCACGAACTGCTTCATGGCGACGTGCCCGGCCCGGTGGCGGTCAACGAGGCGATCGAACTCGCAAAGCGATACGGCACAGAGGCTTCGGCCACGTTCGTGGCGGGAATCCTCGGCCGCGTGCTGGCCGAACGGCCCGCGGCCGCGGGCGGCTGACGAGGGAACCGAAGGGAAACCGGAAACGATGGGACTCCTCGATCGGCTGCGGGCCGGCCTCTCAAAGACGGCCCAGGTGCTCAACACCGACGTCCGCGACCTGCTCAAGCGCGAGGGACGGCTCGTCGACGAGACATTCCTCGAGGAACTGCGGGCGGCGCTCGTCCGCACCGACATGGGCCCGGCCGCAGCGGAGGCGATCGTCGTCGACGTGGGCGACCGGCTCCGGGCCCGCGTGGTCGAGCCCGACGTCGTCATCGACTCGATCCGCAGCGAACTGCTCCGCAGGCTCCTCGAGACGTCCGCCCCGCTCCGGATCGCGGATGACGGCCCGACGGTGATCCTCGTCACCGGGGTCAACGGCTCCGGCAAGACGACCTCGATCGCCAAGCTCGCCCATCGGTTCGTGAGCCACGGCCACCGGGTCGTGCTCGGCGCCGGCGACACGTTCCGGGCGGCTGCGGTGGAACAGCTCGCGATGTGGGCGGGCAGGATAGGCGCCGAGATCATCCGCGGTGAACCGGGCAGCGACCCGGCGAGCGTCGCCCATCGGGCCGTCGCACGGGCCATCGAGGGCGGCTTCGAGATCTGCATCATCGACACCGCCGGCCGCCTGCAGACGCAGGCCAACCTGATGCAGGAACTCGCCAAGATCCGCCGGGTGATCTCCAAACAGATTCCGGCCGCACCCCACGAGACGCTGCTCGTGATCGACGCCACGGCCGGTCAAAATGCCCTCTCTCAGGCGAAGGGCTTCAAGGAGGCCGCCGGCTGCACGGGGATCGTGCTCGCCAAGCTCGACGGCTCAGCCCGCGGCGGCGTGATCGTGCCCGTGACCGAGCAGTTTGGGCTGCCGGTCAAGTTCGTCGGACTCGGCGAGGCGGCCGACGATCTCCAGCCTTTCATTCCCGAGCAGTTCGTGGCGGCGCTGCTCGAGGACGCATTCCCGGCCTGACCGGCAGGGTTTCCCAGAGGCACTCCTCCGGCTGGGGAAGATCTGCCGGCTCCCGGCCTGCCGGGACAGCCTGTCGTCTGCTTCAGCCGAATAAAGAAAGTGTTCCGGGGGGCGACGTTTTCCGCAGAGGCGGCGGGGGAACGTCAATTTCCTGAATGTGGCCGGTTCACCGGAAGTGGGCCGACCACACCACACCACACCACACCACAGGGAGCTTCACCATGAAGTCCTACAAACTGCCGCTCGTGCTGGCCGCAGGTCTGCTGACCTCGACCGCATTCGCGGCGGATTCGTCGCCGACCCAGATCGATCCCCGCCTCTACGACTCCTACGCCCAGACGGGTAGCGGGCTGCCGCCGGTGCAGGCCGCCGTGCCGCAGGAAGAGGCCTACGAACTCCGTGGCCTGCCGCCGCAGGAAGCGGCCCAGGAGGCCTCCGCCGAAGAGGGTCCGAATCGATACCTGGAGGTCGAGTCGCTCACGAGCCGCGGCATCAAGACCTATGGCTGGATCGACGCCGGCATCGGCGCCAACAACTGGGGCAGCCCGTTCAACGGTCCGATCACGTTCAACGACCGCAACTGGCAGGGCCAGATGAACCAGCTCTACCTCGTCAACGAGAAGGTTCTCGACCTCGAGGACGGCGGGTTCGACTACGGCGGTCGCATCGACCTCCTCTACGGCACGGACTGGATTTACAACACGGCGCGTGGCTGGGATGCCACGCTCCTCAACCAGCCGAACGGCTTCGGCGTGACCGGTGCCCCGAACTGGGCTTCGAGCAAGGACTACGGCCTCGACATCCCGCAGATGTACGGAGAGGTCGGCTACGGCAACCACGCCGTCAAGTTTGGCCACTTCTACACGATCATCGGTTATGAAGTCGTGCCGGCGATCGGCAACTTCTTCTATACGCACGCCTACACGATGCAGTATGGCGAGCCGTTTACCCACACCGGCATCCTCGACACCTGGACGGTCAACGACCAGATGGTCGTGTATGGCGGTATCACGAATGGCTGGGACAACTACAGCGACCCGATCAACATCCTTGGAACGCCGTTGAATCCGGGATATCCTGGCGCCAACAGCAATGCGGCGTTCCTCGGCGGCGTGACGTTCAAGAACAGCGACCAAACCCAGGCATTCACGTCAACCGTATCGAGTGGCAACGAGCCGATCGTGCAGTTGGGCGGCGGGTACCTGGTCGGCAACCGGTCGATCTGGAGCAACGTCTACACCAACGAACTCAACGACAAGTGGACGTACGTGTTTCAGAACGACAACGGCTGGCAGTTCAACGCCGGTGACGTGGCCGCGCCGCTGGCAAGCGGCCGGGGCTCGAACGGTCTGGCGCAGTGGTACGGCATCAACCAGTACCTCTTCTACAACATCAGCGACACGCTGATCGCCGGCATGCGGCTGGAATGGTTCCGCGACAACAACGGGTACCGTGTCCTTGCCCCGATCCGCAACTACATCTCGGGTGGCCCGAGCCAGACAGGATTCCAGGGCAACTTCTGGCAGGCCACGTGGGGCCTCAACTGGAAGTCCAACCGCAACTGGATCATCCGTCCGGAAGTTCGGTACGACTGGTACTCGCCCGACGTTGCGGGTTCGGCGCTGCCGTACGGCCACAACTTCGGCACCGTGGGTGGCCTCGGCAACCAGTACGGCCAGCTCTACGGCGGCTGCGACGCGATCTGGCAGTTCTAATTTCACGGCTGCACGGCCATCCATGGCCCGTGCAGCCTTGGGGCGGGCGAGGGGCAAGCCAAGGTTGCCCTCGCCCGCTGGCGGTCGGACTCCTTCCGATTTCACGGCTGCACGGCCATCCATGGCCCGTGCAGCCTTGGGGCGGGCGAGGGGCAAGCCAAGGTTGCCCTCGCCCGCTGGCGAAGCGAGATGCGAGGCTCACCGAAAGCGGTGGGCCTCGCTGCATTTCATCCCGTTCCAAGGTCGCACGGGCTTCGAAGCCTTTTTTGCCACTCGGGGGGCCGCATGGCGAGACGTAAGTGGAGCAATGGCGTCGGATTTGGGGTATTTGGGGAAAAGGGAAAGACTGCGCAAACCTCCCAGATTTACAGATCTTTGACGCACTGCTAGCCTCTTTGAGTGCTTTTCCCAGACAGAACTCTGGTGACGAGCATCCCTTTCTCCCGATGACAGAGAGGGCTTTGGGCACGGAGGCTGAGCACGATGCTTGTGACGCACGCGGCGGTGGCAGTCGAGGTTTTCCGGGGCGATTCGCGGATTCGTTCCGGCCGGCTGGCCGCAATGCTCTCCGTCGTTCTGACTTTGGCCGCCTTCTGCCAGCCAGCCGCAGCCCTGGAAAACTGGTTCACGAGCTACGACGAGGCCATGACGAAGGCCCAGCAGTCGGGCCGTCCCGTGCTCACCGTGTTCACCGGGAGCGACTGGTGCCCCCACTGCAAAACGCTGGAAAGCAACGTTCTCGAAACCGACCTTTTCCGGGCCTGGGCCGAACCGAACGTGATCCTGCTGATGATCGACCTCCCCCAGGAGGGCATTTCCCCGGCCGTCCGCAGCGAACGGTCACAGGTCTGCTTGAAATACGGGGTCAGAACGTTTCCGAGCGTTCTCCTGATCGGGCCCGATGGCTCGAAAATTGCGGTTCAGGCGGGCTACACGGGGCAGTCGGCCGAGAACTGGGTCACCGGCATGGCCCAGAAACTGCCCGCCCGACCCGCGGTCAAGCAGGTTCTGACCGAGGCTGCTGAAAACGCCGCGAAATCTGGCAATCAGGCCTCTTCCAGATCTCCTGGGCCCGACGTCCACGCATCCCTCGACAAGGCCGTGGAAACGGCCCGGGGTGCCAAGCGGCCGATTCTGCTGGTCGTGGCCCGCCCTGGCGACAACAAGGCCAAGTCCCACTCCGAATCGCTGATCAATGACCCGGAATTCGAGTCGTTTGCGAGGGAAAACTTCGTGGTGGCCCAGGTCGCTCCCGCCGCTGCCTCCGATACCCAGACGGGCCAGTCGATCGAAAACCTGCTCGGTGGTGCCGAACTCCCGCCGGAATCGGTCGAAATCATCGTCACGGACGACGGCCAGACTCCGCTCTTCAGCCAGTCGGGCACCCAGCCCCCGGCCCGAATCGTGAGCGGCCTGAGGCGGTTCCTGGCCGCCCGGCAGTCGGCCCGGTTTCGGTAGTCGGTAGCTGGAGCAGGTGTTTCCCAGCCCAGCCTTTCAGGGTCTCGGCCTTGCCCAATGTGGGACAGGGAGGCGAAGGGGTCGGCGAATGCTCGAGGAGCGTTTGGACCGAGTCTTCGAGGGCCACAGCGACGAGACATTTGCCGCCCCGAAGCCGGCGGTTTCACGCAAACACACGGCATCCTGCCGTTGTTTGCTTGGCCGGCTCCGCCGGCTGGCACTTACCCGGCCCTCCGGGCCTGGCGCGGGGTAGCGATGCTTTGACAGGCTGAAGCCTGTCCCACTTCGGACAGGGAGGCGAAGGGGTCGGCGAATGCTCGAGGAGCGTTTGGACCGAGTCTTCGAGGGCCACAGCGACGAGACATTTGCCGCCCCGAAGCCGGCCCGGCGCTGGCAGCGATCGAAGAGGGTCAGGTGCGGAAGCGGGCGGCTTCGGCGTTGAGTTCGGTGATCGACCGCCGAAGTTCGTCGAGCGAAGCCGTGAACACCGCCACCGACGCCGCGGAGTCGCCGGCGCCGCTCCGCAGCGAGTCCATCGCGTCACGGATCTGCCGGGCTCCCTGCGACTGTGACTGCATCCCCTCGTGGACGTGCTCCAGTGACCGGGTGACCGACTGCACCGGCTCGATGATCCGGCCGAGTTTTTCGCTCACGCCGGAAACCTCGGCAATGCGTTGGCTGACCTCGTTGCGGAACCGGTCCATTTCCATCGTGCCGCTCGACACGGCCGCCTGCATGTCGCGAACCATGCGTTCGATGTCCTTCGTGGCCAGGGCGGTCTGATCGGCGAGCCGCCTGATCTCCTGGGCCACGATCCGGAATCCGCGGCCCGATTCCCCCGCCTTCTCCGCCTCGATCGTGGCATTCACGGAGAGCAGGTTGGTCTGGTCGGCCACCTTCGCGATCGTCGTCACGACCGACGTGATACCGCTGGCCCGCTGGCTGATCGTCGCCAGCTTGCGGGTGAAGGCGTTCATGGCTTCGTCGAGCTGTTCCATCGAAGAGGCCATGCTCTCCAGGCCGTCGCGGCCCTCGTCGGCCACCCGGGCCGCCTCGCGGGCCGCCTCGGTCACGTCGCCGGTCGCTCCCAGCAGCTGCTCGCTGGTCGCCGAAATCTGTGCGACCGCCGTCGAGATCTCGGTGGCCGAGCCGCTGAATCCGCGGACGGCACGATCCTGCCTGGCGAGGGCCTCGGCCGCCTCCGACTCGACATGCGAGAGCCGCTCGCCGGCCGACTGGATCCGGCCGATCAGGCCGCCGAGCGAATGGGTCATTCGTCCGAATGCGGCCAGCAGCCGGCCGACCTCATCGCTGCCGCCGGAGGGCACCGTGGAGGTCAGGTCGCCCTCGGCGATCTGTTCGGCAACCTCGAGCGTCTGCTGGACCGGCGTGGCGATCGAGCGGGCGAGCCAGAGGGCCGCGAGCACGCCGGGCAGCCCGACCACCAGGGCCGAAGCGGCAGCGGCGGCCGCCTGCCACCAGAGCACGTCGCGGCTCGACTGGGTTGAAATCGTGACCAGAACCGCCCCGGCCGGGCGGCCGTCCGCGCGGCGAACCGGCGCTGCGCTGCGGTAGAAGTTTCCCTCGAACCGGCCCAGGGGTCGCCTCTCGGCGATGCAGTCGCGGACGAGGGCGGCGTCGTTCGGGGCCAGAGGCAGGTTTGCGTCGGAGCTATTTCCGAGGCCATCGACGCCCCGGGTGGCGACGGCGGCCAGCTGCGGGTCGAGGATTCTGACCTCGCGGACGTCCCCCGCGACCAGCTCGTTGACCAGCCGCCGGAGGCCGAGATTCTGGTCGAGCCGGGCGAGAAACGCCGCCTCGATCCCAACCTGCACGATCCGTGGCTTGTCGACGCCGCCGACGCCGACGTACTTGAAGATCCGGTCGTCGATCTCCCGCTTGCGGGCCTCCTGAACGACGCTCGAATCATCCCCCTCGAGAAGCTTGTAAAAAGCGTGGGCCTGAGGCTGCTTCACCGGGTCGGACAGGAAGGTGAAGTCGGTTCCAGGACTCGTGTTGATGGAGGCCAATCCCGTCGGGTCGGTGGCCAGCATCTCGATGCCGGACAGATCCGCGACCTGCCGCAGGCGGGCGACGATCGCCTCCTTTCCCAGACCGGCCTTCTCCGCGACGGCCACGAGGTGGGCGAGCAGGCGGGCCTGGGTTTCCATCTGCTGACCGATCTCCTCCTCCACCTGCCGGGGCACCTCCTCTGCGAATGCCGCCACCCGGGCGACGGCCTCGGCGATGCTGTCGCCGCCATCCTGGGCCTGCTGCAGCACCGCACGACGGGCTGCGAAGGTCTGCAGCAGCGTGTTGACCGCGATCGCGGCCAGCACCAGGAGTGTGGCGATGAGGGCGATTCTGGATCGCAACGACATGCGAGGGCTCCAACGGGGCCGGAGGGAGGGGCCGGGGGCTGTTCGCAAAACTAGTGCGCCGACCGCTGCCATGCCACCGGCCGATGGCGGGTCAGCGAAAATGCCGCTGCGGCTCGGCGTCGGCCGTCACGACCGATTCCACCGGCACGACCGGCGGACGGGCACCAGCCTCGGCGACCGCGACCGGCCGTCGCAGCGAGTTGGCCAGTCCGCAGCCCCCGATCGGCGCGAGCATGAAGAGGGGCGCTGCGAGCCAGGGCAGCCAGATCGCTGCCACGCCGCTCCGGGGAGCCATCGGCCGCTGGGGCGATCCATCGCCGGCGATCCGGGAATGACGTCGCGGGACCGGCATGACCGACATGGCAAAACCTCCTCTGGGCTCCGCGGCACGGAGCTGCCGCGGAGGTTCGGACGGATACAGGGCGGGGCAGTCCGGAGGCAATCCGGGTCACGCGTCTGAACCGCATCGGGGAGGTCGGGCAGCCCCCTCGGCGACCCATCTGCCCCATCTTTGCCCGGCGTCTCCGCCCAGAGTGCTGGTGGCACTCAAGCACTGCAGTGGCCGAGGCGGGGCTTGAACCCGCACGGAGATCGCTCTCCCCGGGATTTTAAGTCCCGTGCGTCTGCCAGTTTCGCCACTCGGCCGAACGGCGCGGCATCCTAGCAGACTTCCGACCTTCCTCAGGACGGGGGAGCGGTTTCCAGGAAAGGACACAATGCCCGTGGCCGCGGCGGACGACTACACTTTTGGTGACGGCGGCAGCCGCTGCGAACCCACGGAGAGGTACCGGCTTGAACCAAGACACGGCGGCCACGAACGCCACGACGGTGCTCGATCCGAGGGGAATCGACGGATTCCTGGGCACGCGGGCACCGATCGGCATGGACGTGGTCGTCGTCGGCCTGATCGCCCTGCTGCCGGTGCTCGGCTGGAGCATCCTGCAGGCCCGGGCCGGACGCTACGCACTCCACAAGCGGCTCCAGGTCTTCATCATCTCGGCGCTGCTCGCGGCGATCCTGGTCTTCGAGATCGACGTCCGGCTGGTGAGCGACTGGAAGGCGCGGGCGGCCGTCAGCCCCTGGTGGCCGGGGGGCGTGCTCACCGCGCTCGGCATCCACCTGATCTTTTCGGTGTCCACGCTCGTGCTCCTCGCCTGGGTCACCTGGGAGGCACTGACTCGCTTCCCGGTGCCTCCGGTACCGGGACCGCACGGGCCTCGGCACCGTCTCATGGCCCGCGTCGCGGCGCTCGACCTCGTGCTCACGGCCCTGACCGGAGCGATCTTCTACTGGCTCGCCTTCGTCTCCCGCTGAGGCCGTGCCCCGGTCTCGGCGGCCGGCATCCAGCGGCAGATGGCCAGCCCGCCGAAGTAGAGCAGGCAGAGCGGCAGTGCCAGGAAGAGCAGGCTGTAGGGATCGGCAGGCGTCAGCACCGCCGAGACGACGAAGATCACGATCACCGCCAGCCGCCACTGCGAGGCGTAGGTCTCGACATCGAAGACCCCGATCCGCTCGAGGAACAGCATCACCAGCGGCAGCTGGAAGCCGAGCCCGAAGCCGATCGGCAGCACGAGCACGAAGCCGAGCCACTCGCTGATCCGCGGGTCGGGATCGAGGCCGAGCCACTCGTTGAACTGCAGCAGGTAGTCGAGCACGAAGTCGAAGACGAAGAAGAAGGCCAGCGACACGCCGGCCAGAAAGAGCCCGATGCTGATCGGCAGAAACATCCGCACGAGCCGCTTCTCGTGCGGGTAGAGACCGGCGGCGACGAAGGTCCACAACTGATAGAAGATCCACGGACTGGCGAGCACGACGCCGACCAGCAGCGCCGCCTTCACATAGATGCCGAAGGCCTCCTGGGCGGAGAGCGTCGTGATGCTGACCCGCGAGTCGCGGGAGAGCGGCTGCCAGAGCAGGATCGGCACGAGCGACGAGGGATCGAAACGCTCGGCGGCTGTCGGCTCATCGGTGCCGCTTTCGAGCACCCGGGACAGCCTGTCGGCATGCACCTCCCGGAGTTCGAACGACATCCCGTGCCGCTCGACGGCGTCAACCACCTCGCCGCGGGTGTAGGGCAGGGGAGGACCGCCCGCCACCCTCGGCTGGAAGGTGTCGAAGGTCTCGATCGATCGCTTCGTGTAGTAGTTGCCGAGCGCCCGCCTGAGCGGCTGCTCGATGAGATGCACCACCGGCCGGGCGAAGAAGAACCCGAGCAGCACGGCGACGGCGAGGCCGAGCGTGGCCCGGATCAGGCAGACCCGCAGTTCCTCGAGATGCTCGCCGAACGTCATCGTCGAGCTCTCGAACAGGTCTTCTTCCTCGACTCGCGGCATCTGCAAGGGCCCGTCGGATGGTTCCCGCTCGATCGTCTCCCGACTTATACTTCAAAAGCGTCCGGCCTGCCCGGCGGACCGGCTCTCCTGCGGTCTTTTTCCTGGGTCGAGAAGGTCGCCGTACCCGCATGACTCGCCCAATCGGAACCTCGCTGCTGGCCGCCCTGGGCGTTTCATCCGCTGGCTCGAGGGGCTGCCTGCCGATCGCGGTCCTGGCCGGATGCCTCGGCGCCGCCTGCCTGGCATCGCAGCCCGATTCCGGATTGCGGCCACGCTGGCAGGTGGCCTGTCGGACCGATGGCGGCGAGACGAACGGCGGCCAGACGGCGGCGCCGGTCGTCTCCGGTCCACTCGTTGCCTGGAGCGCCGGCAGGTCGATCCATGCCGTTCGCATCGCCGACGGACGGCACCCCTGGCTCGAGCCACCGACGGCGAGCCTGATCTTTCCCCGTGGCAGTCGGCTGCCGAGAGCCGACCGCGTCAATCCCGATCAGCCGCTCGCCGCCGCCGTCGCCGGACACCGCCTGATCGCGGTTCTCGATGGCCTCGCCGGAGACCATTCGACAGGCGAACAGTCCCGACTCGTCTGCCTTGACATGTCGGCCGCCGCCGAGGGACGGCTCGTCTGGCAGGCCGCGGCGCCGGCGATCCTCGACGAACTCGGACAGCGTCGCGAGACGGTGTTCGACGGACCACCTGCAGCCGCCGTCAGTGCCGGTTGGAAAGCCGGCGTGGAACTCGTCTGCTGCGTCGTGCGAAGCCGGATGCCTGCCGACTGGCTGGCGGTCGTCGCCTTCGACCTCCGCGACGGCCGACTCCTCTGGAGCCGACCTCTCGGATCGGCGGTCGATGCCGCAGGTGTCGATCATGCACCGCGGAGCCGGGCCCTCTGCCTGGCCGACGACCTGGTCGTGATCGCGACCCATGCCGGCGCGGTCGCGGCATTTCACGGCGATGGCCGCCAGGCATGGCGAACCGACCTGCCGCAGGCAGCCTCGCGACCTCCCGCGATCGAACCCGACGGCTCGGCGGCCCGGTGGGTCGCCCATGCCGGCGACCGGGTCGTGGTTCTGCCGGCGGATCGGACCGGCATCCTGGGGCTCGACATCCGCAGCGGCCGCATCGCATGGAGCACGAACGACGTCGCCGATCCCCGGATCGTGGCGACGACTCCTCAGACCGTCGTCATCTCGACGCCGAACGACCCAGCTGGCGGCCAGGCCCGTGGCCTGGTGGTGCTTTCAGCCGTCGATGGCAAGTCGCTCTCGCGGCGGACGATCGAGGGTGCCTCGATCGTCCCTGCGGCCAATGGCCTGGTCGTCGGCCCGACGCTGTTCGTCGCGGGGCTGACGGCAGCCGGCATCTGGTCGCTCCATGCGGTCGACGCCGAGACGCTCGATGATCGATTCCAGCCGGCGGATGTTTCGGGGCTGTTTTCGCGGCGGCCTGTCCCAGGCAGTCTCAGCCTCACGGCGGTGGGCGATTCGCTGCTGCTCGCGACAGACGGCATGATGGTCTGCTGCGACGTCCTGCCGGTCGGCCCCACCGAGCCGCGGACAGCCGGCGAGTAACTGTTTCACCCAAAACCCAGGCAGCAGCCCCCAGCCCATGCCCAGCCCAGCCGACGAGATCAGACGATTCGAACCAGCGGCCGACGATGCCGCCGCCCTTGCCGCCACCACGGCCCTGCGGGACCGGTTTCGCTCGGCGCTCGCCCCGGTCGTCGTCGGACAGCGGGACCTGCTCGACGACCTTCTCGCGGTGGTCGTCTGCGGCGGCCACTGCCTGATCGAAGGCGTGCCGGGCCTTGCCAAGACGCTGGTCGTCAAGTCGCTCGCCAGGGCCCTCGATCTCGACTTCGGACGCATCCAGTTCACGCCCGACCTGATGCCGGCCGACATCACCGGCACCGACGTGCTGGAGGAGGACCGCGGGTCGGGCATTCGCAGGCTGCGGTTCCTGCCGGGGCCGCTCTTCGCGAACGTGCTCCTCGCCGACGAGATCAACCGGGCCCCGCCGAAGACGCAGGCGGCGGTGCTGGAGGCGATGCAGGAGCGGCAGGTCACGGTCGGCGGCGTCTCGCACCCTTTGCCCGATCCGTTCTTCGTGCTCGCGACCCGCAATCCTCTCGATCAGGAGGGAACCTATCCGCTGCCCGAAGGCCAGCTCGACCGGTTCATGTTCCTGCTCCGGGTGGATTATCCGAAGCGGGCCGACGAACTCGAGATCGTCCGCCGCACGACCGGTTCGGAGGCCCCGACAGTGGACTCCGTGATCGAACGGGCCTCGATCGCCGCGGCCGCCCGGATCGTGCATGCCCTTCCGATCGCCGACCACGTGCTCGAGCACGCGATCGACCTCGTCCGCTCGACCCGCCCGGGCTCGGAGCGGGAGCCGGAATGGCTGCCGAGGCTGCTGCGGCACGGCGCCGGGCCGCGGGCAAGCCAATTTCTCGTGCTTGCGTCCAAGGCCCATGCGGCCCTCGATGGCAGGCCGTGCGTGGAAATCCGCGATGTCCATCGGGCAGCCCCGACCGTGCTTCGTCATCGACTGATCACGACCTTCGAGGCCGACAGCGAGGGCATCACTCCGGATGAGATCGTCTCGCGACTGATCGGGCTGCGGGCACGGAGCGGCTGACATGCTCCGCCCGCCGCCGCATCCGCTCCTGGCCTCGCTCTTCGAGGGCGTCTGGGCCGCCCCCTGGATGCTCCTCTGGCTGCCGGCCGTGGGCCTGCCGTTCCTGATCAGTCGCTGGATGGCCGGGCCTCCGACCGTCGTCCGCTGGGGTCCGATCGACATCCTGGCTCGGGCCCGACGCCGCATTGGAGCGAACGCCTCCGGATCTCCGCTTTCGCTTCTGCTGATCCGGTCGGCATCGGTCGCGCTGACCGTCGTGGCGGCGGCCCAGCCGCTCTTCCCGCGGCCGACGATGGACCGGACGGCGGCGGACCCGACGAGGGCAGCGACCGGCGACCCGACAACAGCAGGTCGGATCATCCTCGTGGCACCATCCACCGGCGGCATGTCGAAGGCCGATGGCGGTCCGACGTCCGAACCGGCGGCCAAATCGGCCTTCGAACTGGCGATCGACGCGATCCGAGCATCGAGACCGGATGCGGCCAGCCTTCAGGTCGAGCGGCTTGGGCCGGACGATCTGGCCGCGGCCGTCGAGAGCGACATGCCGACGGGGTCAGCCGCCGGCATGCTCATCATCGCCGCCGACGGCGGGTTGACGGCGGAAGGAATGCGGGCGGCAACGCGGGTCGTGGATGGAGGCGGCTCGCTGCTCCTGCTGCTCGGCCCCCGATCGGTCGTCGCCGCGACAGTGGACCGTCTCTCGACCTGGCTCGGATCCGTCGCGGGGATCGAGGTCGCGGGTCGCATGGATGGAGAGGGGGCCAGGATCGAGGTCGATGCGGCGCTCGGCGAGATCGGCGAATCGCTCGCCGCGACGGTCCCTTTCGTTCCGCTGAGCGGTCCGACTCTGACCGGGTTTGCTGAACTGGTGATTGACCGGCGGCCGACCGACCAGCCGCCGGAGATGGGGCCGACGCGAGTGCTCGCCCGCACGTTGCCCGGGGCCCGGCCGCTGGTGCTCGAACGCCGCAGGGCCTCAGGCCGGATCGCCGCGGTCGCGCTGCCCTGCACGCTCGGCAATCCCGCCTCCGACTGGAGCGATCTGGCCGCCTGGCCCGTGTTCGTGCCGATCGTCGACGGACTGCTCGAGCGGATGCTCGACGGCGGCACCGCGACAGCCAACCGGATGCCCCGACAGGTTCGTCATCTCGAGCATCGGCGATCGGGGCCTCTCGATCCGGCCCCGCTGCTGCTGGCCGTGGCCCTGGGGCTCGCCCTCGCGGAGCCCGCGGTTTCATGGTGGCTCGCCAATGGGCAATCTGCCAATTCCTGGTCCGCCAGTCTCTGGCCCTCGAGTCTCTGGCACTGGCTTGCCCGTTGGGGCGGCATCGCCGCACTGGCGACGCTTCTGGCCACCGTCGGTTCGGGCGACGCGGCCCTGCCCGTAAGCCTGGCTCCGATACCGATCCGTTTTCTGATCGACGTCTCGCCGAGCATGGCCACCCGGGACGTCATCCATCGAGCCGCAGCAGTCACGGGGACCGCGTCCCCGATCGGCCGTCTGAGAGGCCTCGTCGATGCTCTCGCGGCCCATCCCCCGCTGACTCAAGGATCGTCGCGCCCGTCACTGGCTGTCTCCTATGCGACGATCGCCCGTGATCTTGTGCCGCTCGACCTTCCCGGGCCGGACAGACTCGAATCGCTCGGGCCGCTGCCGCCGGAGGTCGATGCGAGCCGCCTTGGCGACGCGGTCGAAGCGGCGATTGTGACCGGGAACCCACCGCCGGCCGTGATCGTGGTGGCGAGCGACGGCCTGATCACGTCGGGCGCATCCTGGAACCATGCGGCCGAACTGGCGCTGGCCGCAGGCGTGCCGCTGGTCGCCATTCCAGTCGGAGGCGAAGGCGACGCCGGGGACGACACCCTGATCCCGGAAGATGAGCTCAGGATCACTGCCGTCGACCTGCCGCCACTTGCATTCCTGGGTGAGCGGCTGGTCGTTCCCGTCGTTGCCAGCGGAAGGATTCGTGCCGCGGATGGCATGCCGGTCGAACTGACGGATCGCAACGGGAATGCCGTCGCCAAAGGCAGGCTGCGTCGGCCGCCCGGAGCCGCCGCGGGGGACGAGCCCGGAGCCGTCGCCTCCGTCGCCTGGACGCCTGCCGAGATTGGACCACGGTCGCTGGTGGCCCAGAACTACCCCAGCGGAGCGGTTCATGCGGTGTTCGCCGGCACCACGCAGGTGATCGAAAACCCCATCCGAGTGCTCCTGATCGACGGCAGGCCGCGGTTCGAGTTTCGGTTTCTGGAGCAGCTGCTTTCGGCCGACCGTCGCTTCCGCATCGATTCGAGGCTCGTCGGTTCAGCGCGGGCCGGAGCATCGGACGCCGGCATCGGCCGTTTCTCGGCCGGCCTTCCCGACACCGTCGAAGGCTGGAATGCCTACGACCTGGTCGTCATCGGCGACCTGAGGGGGCCGGACCTCCCGGCAGGCGTCGCGTCGTCGTTGCTCGCGGCGGCCCGCGACGAAGGCATCGGGCTCGCCTGGTTGCCAGGGCGACGCTGGGCCACCGGGACAGCCAGCTCCGATCCGTTCGACGATCTCGTTCCCGGCCGGGCGGCGGCCAGGTCGATGGTGCCGCAGCGGCGACGGCTTGAACCGCTGCCGGCCGGCCGACAGAGCGGCTGGATTCCCTCGGGCGTCGCCGCCGCAGAGGGCTCGCGGGCGATGCAGGTGTTCGACACCGTCAGCCTCACCGCCCTGCGACCGACCGCCCGCTGGCTCGCCGTGGCCGTGGCCGACGACGGTGATCGGCAGCCGGCGGTTCTCCTCGACACCATCGGCCGGGCCCAGATGCTCTGCCTGTTGTGCGAGACCTGGCGGGCGGACCAGAGCCTGTTCGGCGGCCACGGCGACTTCTGGCGAAACGCCCTGCTCAGGCTTGCGGCTGGTCATGCGCTTGCCAATCTGCAGCCGGCAGCGATCGAGTTCCGGCCGGCCCGGCCCACGGTCGGAACGGCGCTGGCGGTCGAGATTCGTACTCTCCGTTCCAGCACCGATCTGAGGGGCTGGCGACTGCGGCATCTGCGGCCCGACGGCTCGATCGCCGATCAGGCACTGGATGCAGGTCGGCTGCGGCTCGATCCCGTGCAGCCAGGCTGGCAGAGCCTTGTCCTTCTGCCCCCTGCCGATGGGCGGCCGAACGGACCGCCGCCGATCGCACGAGATCTTTTCGTTCCCGCGGCCCAGTCGGAGCGGCCCGGTCGGGCGGCGGACACGCGTGGCATGGAGGCGGCGGCGGTGGCCAGTGGCGGCGCCGTCGTGCGGCTCGACGAGATGCAGTCACTCGGCCCGACGCTGACCCGTCTGGCCCGAGTCGATCGCACGGGTGACGATGCCGCCGGTCGCCGGTCGCTGCTCACAGGACTGCTGGTTGCCGCGGCGGTCGCCGGATGCTCCGTCGACTGGGCACTGCGGTCCCGGAGGGGGCTGCCATGAGCATGGCCCGCACCGGCCTCGACACGACGGCGGTCAGGCAGTTGAGAAGGAGGCTCGACCGCCGGGTTCTTCAGGCCCGCGGTCTGCTGGTGCTCTGTGCCGCGGGCCGGATTGGCCTCGCGGCTGCGGCCGCCTGGGCGACCAGCGGCCTCGTGCCCCGTTTCGCGTCGGCGGTCGGGCTCTCGCTCCAACTCGAACCGATCCGCAGTTTCTTGGTGCCGACGGCGGCGATCGCCATGACCTGGTGGACGACCTCCGGGCTCGTCGGGCAGTGGCCCTCGCGGCTCACGGTGGCCCTCGCGGCCGAGGCAGGGAATCCCGGGCTCGGTGAGCGGATTTCAAGCGCGATCGATTTCCTCGACGACGGCCTCGCGGCCTGCGGCGGCGAAACTGCGGCAGCATCAGGCCGGGACGGATCGTCGGTGCTGCGGCAGATGGCCGTTGCCGCAGCGGCAGAGGTCAGCGCTGACTTCGGCCGGGTGGCCCTGCCCAATGCCAAGACGCACCTGCTGACGGCTGCAGCGGGGCTCGCCGCGATCGGCTCGATCACGATCTGGGAACGGGGGATCGACAGGCCACCAGCTCCAGATCAGCCGAGTGCGATTGCAACTCGTGGCCTCGATGACCAGATCGAGGGCCAGAAGAATGCCGACAACGATCCCTCGGCTGGGCCAACAGCCGGGGCATCGAAGGCCGAGATCTCCCGGCAGACGGCCGCATTCTGGCGCCGGATCGAGCGTCTGCGAACTGGGCTCGATCCGGCGGACATGGCGCCGCTCGACGCCGCGATCCTGGAGACCGTCGGCGGACTGGCCGCCGAGGCAGGCCGGGCGGCTGCGGTGGCACCAGAGGGCAGGGCCGCGGTGCTCGTCGGCTTTGCCACGGGGCTCGGAACCCTCTCCGAAGATCTGGGGAAGTTCCCGCTCGGCACGGGCGGCGAAGCCGGGATCAGGCTCCGGGTCTGCCAATCGCTCGACCCGCTTCTTTCTCTGGCCCGCGCTGCGGCCGGGATCGCCGATGCCGCGGCCTTCGAGCGGCAACTGGCCGGGCTGACGGCCGAATGGTTTCCGACGACGGCCGGCGAACGGGCCGCCGACCTCACCGCCGCCAACCGCGAGAGGCTCTGGAGGATGGCCGCCCTGGAGGATGCCTGCACGCAGGCCCTCGCCCACGACCGCGGAATGCTCGTGACCGCAGCCGGCGCTGGAGTGGGCCCGCTGGCCGATGTCCGCGGGCAGCTCGATGCGATCGAACCGCGGACTGGAGCCACTGCCGACGCGATCCGTTCGAATCGGCTGGCGCTCGCCTCGCAGCTGGCCGGCGAACAGGCGGCCAGTCTCGAACGGGCCGCATCGATCCTCGGGATCGAGCCGTTCACCGAGACGGTCTCGCTCAGGCTCCGGCCCGCGGCAGGACCGACGACGGGGCAGCAGGGCTCGGCCATCCTCGATCGCCTTGCGACCGGCGATGGATCGGATATCACGGCCGTCAGCATGGCCGGGGACCGCGTCGACATGGCCGACTCGGCCGCTGCCGGGCCGCTGGGTCGCTCGAATGGTGCGATCGGTGATTCCGGCAGGGGAGCTGGCAGGCAGACCTCGGCCGGTGACGACGGAAGGGTTTCTTCGGCGGTCGATGGCAGCATCGAGCCGAAACGGACGACCGATCGAGTCGGCCGCGTCTGGTCGCTCCTGCCGCCGACCTCTTTCCCGCAGCGGCCAGAGGCCGAGGAGTGCCTGGCATTTCCCTCCCACCGCATCGCGATCGACGCCTATTATCAGGCGCTCTACGAATCCCTTGGCCGGCGTTCCATCAACCAGACCAACCAGCCAACCAGACCAACCAGCCATGACGCCAGGGTGGAATGACCGCATGACACGCCTGCCCCGCTCGCTCCGCATCGCGGTCCTGCTCGTCGCAGTCGGGACGATCTGCTCTTGGGCCCGGAGCGGGAAGGCCGAGGAAACGGAAGCGGCACCGACGCCCGAGGCGCTGGCGGCGGCGATCGACCGGGGGCTCGACTGGCTTGAATCCCGTCAGCAGTCGGACGGTTCCTGGGGCTCGGGCGGGTTTCGGGCGAGTGCCGCCGTCACCGCCACCTGCACGATGGCCTTCGTCGGATCGGGCAGCACGGCGACGTCAGGCCGCCGTTCGCCGGCGGTCGCCCGCGGCGTGCGGTATCTGCTCGGATGTGCCGCCGGCAGCGGACTGATCGCCGGCCGCGAGCAGTCGGCCCATGGGCCGATGTACGCCCATGCCTTTGCCACCACGGTCCTCGCCGACCTGTATGGGGAAACCGACGAGGACGATGCGATCGCCAGGGTGCTCGATCCAGCGGCCAGGCTCATCGAGCGAACCCAGAACGACGAGGGGGGCTGGCGGTATCAGCCACTGCGGCGGGATGCCGACTTGTCGGTGACCGCCGGCATGCTCGGCGCACTGCGGGCCCTGCGAAATGCCGGCATCGACGTTTCCGAATCCACGGTCGAGCGGGCGGTCGACTATGTTCGCAGCCTTCAGAATCCGGACGGTGGATTCCGTTACCTCACCGCGGAAGGGCCGAGCGCCGCGCCGCGGACCGCGGCGGCCCTGCTGTCGCTGCTCGCCGCAGCCGCCGATGGCCCGCTGATCGACCGCGGATTCGCCTGGCTCGACGCCCATCCGATCCGGCTCGATGAGCGGATCCGGCTCGAGTCGGGGGACGGCTACGCGCTCTACGGCCTGTTCTACTCGGCGGCGGCTCGCCGCCGACGCGGCGGCAGCGTCTGGCAGGAATGGTATCCGCGGACGGCCGCGACGCTGCTCGGGGCCCAGCGTCCGGATGGCTCCTGGGATGATCCCTCCTGTGCCGAGTTTGGCACGAGCGCCGCCCTCGCAGTGCTGCAAATGCCCGCCGATCTGGTTCCTTTCCTCCGACCCGACCAGTCCGAGCCACCCGGGCCATCCGACTCGGTCGAGCCATGAGTCGCACCCCCTCTCGCTGCTTTGCTCCCGGCGGGGCCCGACGGCCTCGACTCGAACATCTGGCGGATGCTCTCGCAGGTATCGCCTGCTGCCTCATGACCAGCGGCAGGCTGGCGGCGGAGGAGCCGCAGGGGGCCGGGTCGCGGCAAGGCCAGCTCGAGTGCTGCGATTCAAAACTGGCCGATGCGAAGCTCGTGAGCCTTGCCGCAGGGCGATGCGTCTGGCAGCTGCCGGATGGCACCCTCCTCGACACCGAAACGGCTTCGGTCGTCGCCTGGGGCAACTGTCCTCCCTGGCCCGTCGGCTCCCACCTGCTTCTCGCGGATGGGGGCGTCGTCGCCGGCCGGCTCGAATCGCTCGACGACCGCCTGATCACGATCCGTTCTCCTGCCCTTGGGCGGATCGAAATTCCCGCCGCGGCCGCCGCCGGCTATCGCGGTACCGCGGCGAGCAGGCCGCCGATTGCGGCCGATGGCCCTGTCGTCGATCTCGTCAACGGCGATCGGATCAACGCCCGCTCGATCCGCGTCGCGGAGGGGATCGCCTCGGTCTCCTGGCAGGGAGGCTCCGTCTCGATCCCCCTGGAGCGGGTCCATGCATTCGATCTGACCGGCGTTCCCCAGGCCGTTCCCCGATTCGTTGCAGACGCACGGCCATCGGTCCGCCTCGCCCTCGTCGATGGGTCACGCGGGCCACTCGCCCTGTTTGGCGAGAGGCTGCCGGTGGATCGGGTGCTGGCGATCCGGGTCGACGGGGGCTGCGCGATCGATCTCGTAGGGCTCGATCCGATCGGCAGCGATGCGGCCGAACCGGTTCGCCCGCTCGACATGCCCAGCCAGGGTCGGACGCTCGCCGGGGCCCCGCCCGGGTTCCGCGGCCAAAGCGGGTTCACCGGACTCGGCATCCGAACCCCGGCCCGGATCAGCTACCGGATCGACCCGCCCGCCAACCGCTTCGAATCCAGCGTGGCGATCGACGACTCGGCGGGGCAGGGGGGAAAGGCCATCGTGCGGGTCGTCTTCCGCTCCGTCGACGGCGATCTTCGGGAGGCACTCGCATCCACCCTGATCCGTGCGGGCGACCCTCCGATCGGGATTCGGGTCGGCCTCGACCGAGCACGACAGATCGAACTCGTCGTCGAGGCGGTCGCAGGGGATCGGGATCCCGCCGGCACGTTCTGGCTCGATCCGCGGGTCGTCGCGGCGGGCCGGGGCAGTGCCGTCCCCTGACGATCGGGCTACAATCCGCCGATGCTCTGGATCGCCTGGAAGATGCTGATCGGAAACCGGGTGAAATATCTCGGCATCGTCTTCGGCGTGGTGTTCGCCGCGCTCCTGATCGCCCAGCAGGCCTCGACCTTCTGCGGACTGATGCTGCTGACGATCAGCCAGATCCGCGATACCGCCGGCCCTGACATCTGGGTCATGGACCGGAAGGTGCAGTTTGTCGACGACATCAAACCGCTTTCGGACACCGAACTTTTTCGGGTCAAGGGGGTGCCCGGCGTCGAGTGGGCCGTCCGGTTTTACAAGGGGATCGCCCGGGCCAGACTGGAGGAGGGGAGCTACGAGCAGGTGATCCTGCTGGGACTCGACGACGCCACGCTCGTGGGTGCCCCGCAGGGGATCTTCATGGGATCGATCGCCGACCTGCGGAAGCCCGATGCCGTGATCCTCGACGATGCCGGCTACAAGCGGATCTGGCCGGGTGAGCCCTACCGGATCGGAAGGACATTCGAGATGAACGATCACCGGGCCGTGCTCGTCGGGATCACGACCGCCAGTCGCACGTTCCAGAGTTTTCCCATCATCTACACCCGCTACAGCCAGGCGGTGCGGTTCGCGCCCCCCGAGCGGAAGGTGCTCTCCTTCGTGCTCGCGGAACCGGCGGCCGGGGTGCCGGCCGCCGAGGTCTGCCGACGGATCGAGGCCCAGACGGGTCTGCAGGCACTGACCCACGACCAGTTCATCTGGAAGACGATGGATCACTACCTCGCCAAGACGGGCATTCCGGTGAACTTCGGGATCACGGTGTTTCTCGGATTCCTCGTCGGCACGGCGATCGCCGGCCAGACCTTCTACCTGTTCACCGTGGAGAACATCCGCCAGTTCGGCGCCCTCAAGGCGATGGGCACGAGCAACTGGACGATCCTGTTGATGGTGCTCTCGCAGGCAGTCCAGGTCGGAGTCGTCGGATACGGCATCGGCGTCGGGCTTGCGTCGCTGTTCGGCCTCTCCACCCGCGGGCTCGTGCGACTCGCCTTCTACATGCCCTGGCAGGTGCTGGCGATCACCGCCGCCGCGGTGTTCGCGATCGTGCTGCTCGCCAGCCTGCTCTCGATCCGACGCGTGCTCGTGGTCGATCCGGCGATCGTGTTCCGGAGCTGAACCCGCAGCGGAAGCGAGCATGCAGAAGCCACGAACATCCGCTGCAGCGGCGACAGGCGACCTGGCGGTGCGGGTGCGCGGCGTGACGAAGGAGTTCGGCAGCGGCGGCTCCCTGACCCGGGCCCTCCGAGGTGTCGATCTCGACGTGCCCTACGGCGAGATGCTGATGCTCGTCGGCCCCAGCGGCTGCGGCAAGACGACGCTGGTGTCGATCGTGGCGGGAACCCTCGAACCGACCGAGGGGGACGTGACGGTGCTGGGGCTCGACCTCGTGGCGATGGGCAGCGGCCGCAAGGTGCGGTTTCGCCGCGACAATGTCGGCTTCGTCTTCCAGGCCTTCAACCTCCTGCCCGCACTCAGCGCCGCGGAAAACGCCGCCGTCCCCCTGCTGATCGCCGGCTGGCGTCGGGCCGACGCCGTCGAGGTGGCGAGCGAGATCCTCGATACGCTCGGCCTCGGCGACCGGCTCACGAACCTGCCGAGCGAACTCTCCGGCGGCCAGCAGCAGCGGGTCGCGATCGCACGGGCGCTCGTCCACGAGCCGCGGATCCTCGTCTGCGACGAGCCGACCAGCGCCCTCGACGCCGAGAACGGCAGGATCACGATGGAACTGATCGAGCGGATCGCCGTCCAGCCCGGACGGGCGGTGATCGTGGTGACCCACGACGCCCGGGTCTACTCCTTCGCCGATCGGATCGCCTCGATGGAGGACGGCCGGATCGTGTCGATTGAATCGGGGCCGCATCTGGAAGCCATTCGTCAATGAACGACTCGGGGGGCGGCCGCCCCGTCCCTGCTTCGACCTGCTTGACGCCGTGCGCCGCTGCGACTACGACTCCAGGAATCATGGCTGACAACCGTCTCGGACTCTGGCTGATCGGTGCGAAGGGTGGCATCGCCACCACGCTGCTCTGCGGGCTCGCCGGCCTGCGTCGCGGGGCGATCGCTCCGATCGGACTAATCACCGAACTCGACCCCTTCAGGCGGCTCGGACTCGTCGGCTTCTCCGACATCGTGGTCGGCGGCCACGACATCCGAGGCGGCCGCCTCGGCGACGAGGCCCGGCGGATGTGGACAGAGAGCCGGGCGATCACGCCGGAACTGCTCGACGGCTCCGCGGACTACTTCGCCGAGGTCGAACGGCGGATTCGTCCGGGCACCGTCGTCGCCACGGGCGATCGGATCCGCAGCCTCGCCGACGACGCGGCGGCGACGATCGTCGAGACCCCGCGGGGGGCGATTTCCCGGATCCGTGCGGACATCGAGGCCTTCGCGGCGGCCGAGCGGCTCGACCGCCTGGTGGTGGTCAACGTCGCCTCGACCGAGCCGCCCCCGAGCCTGCCGATCCCCGCCGACTTCGCCGAGTTGGAACCGCTCCTCGACGATGCGGCCAGATGCCCGCTGCCCGCCAGCAGCCTCTACTTCATCGCTGCCGCCGAGGCCGGGGCATCGTACGTCAACTTCACCCCCTCGACCGGTGCCACGCCCGGCTGCCTTCAGCAACTCGCGATCGACCGTCGGATCGCCCACGCCGGCTGCGACGGCAAGACCGGCGAGACGCTGCTCAAGAGCGTGCTCGCCCCGATGTTCGCCGCCCGCAACCTCGAGGTCATGAGCTGGGTGGGGCACAACATCTTCGGCAACATGGACGGCAAGGTGCTCGATGACCCGCGAAACAAGGCCGCCAAGGTCCGCAGCAAGGACCATCTGCTGGCCAGCATTCTCGGCTACCCGCCCCAGACCCATGTCTCGATCGAGTATATCCAGAGCCTCGGCGACTGGAAGACGGCCTGGGACCATGTCCACTTCCGGGGCTTCCTCGGAACTCCGATGACGCTCCAGTTCACCTGGCAGGGCTGCGACTCGATCCTGGCGGCCCCGCTGGTGCTCGACCTCGTTCGGCTCATCGACCGGGCCCGTCGGGCCGGGGAGTACGGCGGCCTTGGCTGGCTGGCCTGCTTCTTCAAGAGCCCGATCGGTGTGACGGAGCAGGATTTCTCCAGGCAGTTCCAATTGCTCGAGGATTGGGCGCGGGGGCAGGCCGCGGGAGCCGGGCATGGCGGCTGATCGCCGTCTTGGCATACGATATTCCGCATGGCAGCAGTCCCCTCGGAAGTTTCCGATCAGCCGCGTCGCCGCACCAGACGGCGGAGTTTCGCCGACATTCTCACCCAGGTCGGCCTGCCGATCGTGGCGTTTTCACTGCTCGGCTTCGCCTTCTGGTACGTCTGGAACACCCACCGAGTGACGTCGAACCCGCCGCCTCCGATCGAGCCGGCACACAGTCCCTTCGCCGACACGCTTGCGGCCTCGGGCCTGGTCGAACCGCAGACGGAAAACATCGCCGTCGGCTCGGCCACGGCGGGCGTCGTCGTTCAGGTGCTGGTCAAGGTCGGCGACCCGGTGGAGCCCGGTACGCCGCTTTTCAGGCTCGACGACCGGCAGCTGCGGGCCGATCTCGCGGTGCGACGGTCGGTGGTTTCGCAGGCCAAGAGCGAGCTTGTCCGGCTCGAGGCGGAGCCGCGGAAGGAAAAGATTCCGGTGCTCGCCGCCCAGGTCAACGAGGCCCAGGCCACGGTGCTCCGCGAGGCGGACTCCCTCAGGCGGGCCGAGGAGACCTTCGCCCGCAAGGTGACCACGGAACAGGACCTGATCGCCCGCCGCGAGGCCTACGCCGGGGCCCAGGCGAATCTGGAGCGAACCCAGGCCGATCTCGCGCTCCTGCAGGCGGGTTCCTGGGAATACGACCGGGACGTGACGCGGACGGCGATCGCCAAGGCCGAGGCGGAGTCGTCCAAGATCGAGACGGATCTTGACCGACTGATCGTCCGCGCCCAGGTGGCGGGCCGCGTGCTGCAGCTCAACGTGCGGCCGGGCGAGTTCGTGGGGGCGCCGCCAGGGCAGCCGCTGGTGATTCTCGGCGACATCGAGCGACTCCATGTGAGGGTCGACATCGACGAATACGACATCGCCCGTTTCAATCCGGCCGCGAAGGCCTCGGCCGTGCCGCGGGGCAGCCTGCAGACGCGGTATCCGCTGCAGTTCGTCCGGGTGGAGCCGTTCGTGGTGCCGAAAAAATCGCTCACCGGCGAGACCACCGAGCGGGTCGACACCCGCGTGCTGCAGGTGATCTACGCCTGCGAGCCCTCGGGCCTTCCACCACTCTATGTCGGCCAGCAGGTCGAGGCGTACATCGACGCCGCCCAGCCGGCTTCGGCACAGGCCACTCCGTAGGATGACAGGCTTTCGTTCTGTCACTGAATCACACACGCCGGCGGCAGGCCGGCAGGGCGGGGTCACCACGAGGCGGCGGTTCAGTTTCCCGCGTTCTTGCCCAGAGGCTCGTGCCCTGAGATCGTCTCGTCGAGAAACTCGACCCGGCCGGTATCGACGTCATAGACGCCGCCGATCAGCCGCAGTTTGCCTTCCTTGTGGGCCGCTCCGAGCAGATCGCTGCTTTCGACGAGGGCGCGCATCTGGAAACGGACGATGGCCTTCACGGCAGCGTCTATCTTCGCATCCCGGGGAAGATCCTCGCGGAGTTTGGCAATTCCCGGCCTGAGCCCCTCGGTGAGCCGTGAGATGTTGCCCGGTAGCGGCTTCCCCTCGACCGTGGCGGTGACGGCACCGCATTTCGTGTGGCCGAGCACGAGGATCGTGTGCACCCCAAGGGCGGCGACGCCGTACTCGAAGGTGGCGTTGACCTCGGCCGTGTCGAAGCCACCCGCGTTGCGGCAGACGAACATGTCGCCAACTCCCATGTCGAAGATCATCTCCACTGGCACCCTCGAGTCGGCACATGAAAGCACACCGATCGAGGGCGACTGTCCTTCGGCACCCGTCGTCACGACCTTCTCCCGTTGCCAGGTGTGGGCGACCGCCTGGCCGTCGACGAACCGCCGATTGCCCGCCTCGAGAATCGCCCTCGCCTGGCCGGGCGGAACCTCGGCCAGGCTGACAGCCGGCCACCAGATCTGGGTGAGAGCCGCAAGGGCGGCCGCGAAGCGGAAGGCACGCAGACACATGATCTGGAACTCCTGGGGTTTGGCTCGGAATGGAGATACGAGATAGTAGTTCAGTCGATCCAGTCCTGCCGACGAAGTGATCGGATCTTGTGGCTGCGGTCGACTCGGCTGACACTCTTGCGGATCTGATGAGGATCATCGGATGAGCGAGGATGACTCCACCCGGACATTCGGGAGGGGTTGCCCGTATCCTCGAGCGGGCTCTGGGAGCAAGCGCAGCCATGGATGGCGAAGCGCAGCGGACATGCAGTGAACAGAGGCCCGGAAGGCCGACGTGAACGTCCGGCGAGAGGATACGGGCAACCCCGACCTGCGCGAGACGCCGATGCTTCAAGCCATGACAGGCTGAAGCCTGTCCCACTCAGGCAACATGTGCCGTGCCGAACAGGATTGCTTGATGGCTTTGTCCGCCTGAAGTCAGATCCTGACAGATCCTGGCGAACCGCTCGAACCTCCTCCCGTCTTTCCGGCTCGCGGATAGCCGACCGCGGCCTTTCGGGTCTTTCAGCAAATCGGGCTGGGATCCGGCTGGAATCGAGCCTGAAATCGCCCTTGCCCGGGGGTCGGGGGGCTGGGACAGTCTGCAGCGATCATGTCCCAGGCTGCCCCCAGCATTCCCGAGCCCGTCCAGCGATCCTGCCGCCAGCGGGGCCGGGCCGGAGTCCTTCTGCGGATCTGGTGCGCGGTCAGCATGGCCGTCCCGATTCCCGCGCCTGCCTGGGCCGATGAACTCCTGCCGCTGCCCTCGGTCGTGGATGCCGGGCAGCCGCCCTCGGAGGAGGCACCGACGCCGCCCCCTGCCGCATCGCAGGGCACGTTCCTTCCCAGCCAGAACGGCCGCCTGCTCTGGAAACAGACCCTCGCCACCGTCGCCAGCGACTGGCCGATCATGCGGACGGTCGAGCCCGACTTCGCGTCACTGCCGCCCCGCCCCGGCCTGATCGAGTCGGCATGGGTCGAGCCGCCCGCCGAGTCGGCCACGCCCGGCAGCCTCGCCATGACGCCCACCTGGCCGCCGAAGCGACAGCGTGTCGTGGTTCGCGTGACGCCAGCCGTGAACGGGGCCTGGATCGACGCCGTCGTGGAAACCCAGTCGATCGCGGAGGCGCATGCCGACCCGGGTCCGGGCCGGGTGACGCTCACCGGCGGATGGCAGACCGACGCCGGCGCCGGCTCGGAGACCAACATCTCCGCCCGTCTCGCGGCCCGAATGGCCCCCGGGGCGGAGCCGATCTATTCGTTGCCTTCGCTCGACATCCCGCTCGAGGCCGCCACGTCCAACGAGCCCCCCTGGGCACACAGCAAATACCCGCGGACGGCACGGTTCGGCTACAAAGTGCTCGAGGACTATCGAAACTTCTATTCCTGCGAGAGCCTCGTCTGTCTGACGGGCGCCTTCGGCGCCGGCGCCCTGATGGCGAACACGGGGTTCGACACGACGATGCAGGGGGCCTGGCAGCAGAGCGTCGTTCCGACCGACCTGGGGACGTTTTTCAAGGACTGCAAGAACATCGGCGAGGGCCGATACGCCCTCGGTGTCTTCGGTGCCGCGGCCCTGACAGGCCTCGTCCTCGAGGGCCGGCCGTCTGGCGACATCATTGGCGAGTGGGGCTCGCGATCGCTGCGGATGTTCATCGTGGGAGCCCCGCCGGTCTACGTGCTGCAGTTGGCGACTGGTGCCTCACGGCCGCTCGAAAACAGGGGCAGCCAGTGGAAGTCGTTCGACGACGACAACGGTGTCAGCGGTCATGCATTCGTCGGAGCGATCCCGTTCCTCGCGGCGGCCGACATGGTCGAGAGCCCGCTGCTCAAGGGCACCCTCTACGTCTGCTCGACCTTCGTCGGCTTCTCGCGGATGACGACCGATTCCCACTATCCATCGCAGGTGTTCCTCGGCTGGTATCTCGCCTGGGCGAGCTCCCGGGCCATCAGCAAGACCGAGATGCACTTCGCCGGGATGGAGGTCAGCGTCGTGCCGTTGCCGATCGCCGACATGGGCGGTCTGGCGGTCGAGGCCCGCTGGTGACGGCGGAGCATGCTCGTCGTCGGGTGCCGCGAATGCCGAAGATCACCGCGGCCAGAGAGCAGAGCAGGAGCGAGGAAGGCTCGGGAACGGCGACCAGATTCCAGGCCAGTCCATAGGTCGTGTCGGCCGGCAGCTCGCCCGGTGATCCGAGATCGTAGACCCGGTCGAGGCCGACGACCCGCAGGTCGTAGTCGCCCGCTTCCGGAATCTGGAGCCTGAGGAACTCCGACGTGCCATAGGGGCTGACCGAGCGGGCGATCAGGGAATCCCCGGCTGGAACGTCGGTCCGCCAGAGTTCGAGCGAGAGATCGCTGAGCCCGATGTCGCGGGCGGAGTCGAGCGTGTCGGTGAACAGGCGGTCGGCGAACCAGGTCAATGCGACCGAGAGGAGATCGCCGGCTGCAAGCGGACGTGCAAACGAGTAGGCGTTCGCACCACCACCGGTCAGCGCGGTAGCGTTTTCAACGCTGCCAAGATCCCAGCCGCGGCCCTGGATGCCATTCGCTCCGCCGCCGCCGGACACGCCAAGCGTGGTGTTGAGGCCCGCACTGACGGCGATCGGTGTTCCATTGAAGAGGATGCCGGCCGGGTCGCCGACGTAGATCCGGTAGGCCGTGTCGAGGTCGAGCATGCCGGCACCGACCGCGTTGTCGAGGGCCTGCTCGGTGGTGATCACACCATCGACCATCACCTGACCGTTGTTCCAGCCATTCGTGGCGCTGGCACCGGCCATCATCGTGGCCTTGATGACCCGGGCATCGAGCATCTCGGCCGGGGCCGCACTCGCCGAGACGAAATAGCTGCCGGCGTCGACGAGCAGGGCAGCGGCTCCCGCCACGATCGGCGCGGCGAAACTCGTGCCCGCCATGTCAGGAACGTAGTACTGGCCGTGGTAGGCGCTCTGCACGCCGCCGGTCGGATCGCTGCCAGTGCGGTTGCCGCCGGTGGTGCCGCCGTAGAAGGCGAGCGTCAGGTTGTCACCCGGGGCGGCGATGTCGACCGTCGCGCGAACATTCGGCAGCGTCGCTCCTGTCGCGGGATTGTGGAAATCACCGGGCCCACGGCTCGAAAAATCGGCCACCTGGGAGTACGGCGGTGAGAGCGTATCGCCGGTCATGGCGGCCACGGCGAGGCCGTTGTAGCCCGACGCGAGTCCGCCGACGGAGTTCGCGGTCGGTCCGCCGTTGCCGGCCGAGAACACGGCGACGACGTTGTTCTCCCTGACGAGCGCATCGACGGCGATCGTTTCGGCCGAAGCTCCTGCTGAATCGTCGAACCCCCAGCTGCTGTTGATCACGTTGGCTCTGAGCGTCGCCGACCCGCTCGTGATGCCGGTCCGCATCGCCGTGACATAGGGATAGAGGAAACTCGCCTCCGTGGTGCTGAACGTTCCGCTGTAGCCGCCGCCACTCCAACCGGTCGCGATCGCGCCCGACCAGAGCTGCGCCGTCGGGGCGATTCCCAGCTGATGCTGATAGAGACCCGAGCCTCCGATCGCCTGTCCGACGAAGGTCGCATGCCAGTCGGCCTCCCCGAGCGCCGTTCCGCCGGAGGACTGCGCGAGGGGATCGGCGAGATACCGGGAGACGCGGCCGGAGAGCGACTCATGCCCGTTCCAAATCGTGCCGGCCTCGATGTTGGCCACGATCGCACGGCTGCCCCCGAAGCCCCAGTCGTAGAAGGTCGTCGCCCCGACGAGATCATTGATGAAGACCCCGTTGAAGATGCTCGATCCGGAATCGCTGCCGTTGATCGCCCGGGCAGGACTGGCCCCGACGGCGATGAGAAGGCCAACGGCCACTGCCTGAATCAGGGATCCGATGGTGGCGAAACGCAGGCTGGCGGGCTGGCGGGAGCCATGGCACCGAAACCGGCACTCTGGTTCAGGCCCCGCTGCGGTGTCAGACCACATGCTCGACTCCCCACCCGATCAGCCGCGGTCAGCGGGATGAACTGGAGGCACCTTCGACCGACCGCAGCCTGGCACGTTGCCGGAACCTGTTCCGCTGGAAACCCTGCCTCTTCGGCCTCTGCTCCGGCTTCGAAGCCGCCTCCGCCTGACCGCGATGCCGGCTCTCGGATCCGTCGGCATGCGACTTTTCGACTTCCAGAATTCCGAAATAGGGATCGGGAAACTGCCAGTCGTTCTGGGCAGACGCATCCCCCGGGGCTGAATGGAGGAGGAGCAGGCAGGCGACGATGGCGAGGGAACGACACACCGCGGTCCATGTCCCTTCGAACGAGGTCAGCTCATCATCAGCAGGGCGATCGCCACAATCGTGGCTCCCACCCCGACGGGCAGTGTCGCAAAGAGCCGCGAGGGCTCACAGGAAACGACCGCCTTGCGGATCTCCGCAGGCATTCCGAGCAGCGTTTCGAGGTCTGCAAAACTGATCGGTGAACGGAGCGGCATCTCGGAGCCGGTTTGCGGGAAACCCTCCTGCCGACCGGCCGAATGGTTCACGCCGGCGACGGTCGGCTCTCCGAGCCGCTCGCGAAGCAGTTCGATGAAGTCGGCCCCGGACATGTCGTCGAGTTCACCGGCCACGAGCCAAATGTCAGCCGGACGACGGGTCGCCATCTTGATCGCCGCGGCACCGCTCGAGCGAAAGTGAACCTCGAGCCGGCCGAGCCGGGCACTGGTGGCGAGCTCCGAATAGGCGTCGAACTGCTGATCGACGACGACGACCCGGGGGATCCGCCGCCTGGCGGCAGCCGTATCGTTCAGTTCGACTCGAGATGCTTCAGCTGAATCCATGACCGAATCCTTGGTTTCGCGGCCGGCTCCCGAACGGGGATTCCAGCCTGGACCGTCAGAGGTGTCACTCTTTGTTGGAGGGGAGGAAGTTCGGGGCGTCCGAAAAAGCCCCGGCGAGGACCGTGTTTTGATGGAGCGATGAGCGGATCGAGCGGATGGTGTCGAGCATCACGGGTCGGACGAGATAGCCGGCGACGCCCGACGCGAGCGAACGCTGTTCCTCTTCCAGTCGATACTGGCTCGACACCATGAAAACCGCAGACCTGAGCGAGTCGCCGACACGCCCGAGGGAGATCGGGGCCCCCGAAAGCGTCGGGTCGACGTCGGCGTGACAGACGTGCGGAGCGAGCATGTCGAGCAGGTCGAACCCCGACATGTCGGAAAGTTCGGTGGCCACGAGCCAGACATCGGCACGGAACCGGCGGGCCAGTCGCACCGCGGCACGGCCGTCGCAGCAGAAATGCAGGCCGATGTCGCCAGACCTCGCAGCCTGGACAAAGTCAGGGTAGCGGTCGCAGGCCGGATCGACGATCACGATCTCGTTGATCCCGATGCCGCGAGGCGAACTGACGCCGGAGTCAGAAATTTCGTTCGAAGTGGTGTTCATGTTTGGATGTGGTCCTGTCAGACGAGGGAGACGATCGACAAGAACAGGGCGATTGGGAGGACACACAGGAGCATGTCCGCCCGTGTCAGCGACCCGCGGGCCGCCCAACTCGAGGCCGATCCAACCTGCTTCGTATCCATGCACATCTCCTTTTGGGCCTGATTGAAAACCCGATCTCCGAACCTGCTCAAGAGGCTGTCATTCGCAAGCGTCGCCGCCCACGAGGGAACCGCTCTCGTCGAGAAGCAGACATGCACGCGCCGTGCCAATCGCGCCGGCCAGGAGTTCTGGCGGTCTCATCCCCGCCCAAAACCCTGCAAAAGGCCAGATTCAACGAAGCCTTGAGGAAAAATTTTTCTGCCTGCGGCATCGTCAGGATCGGCGAGGACAAAAACTGCCCCGGAGTGATTCGCTCCAGCCACGCAGACAAACGACCGCGGGGGGTGGGGCGAATCGCCCCACCCCCCGCGCCGTTTTGCACCAGACTCGAATTCCCCGGCTCGACTCACAGGGTTCGAAGCCCCAGGCCCTTCAGGCCCCGTACTTTCCGAGCCGCAGGGCATGGGCCATGGCCAGCAGCATCAGGTTTTTGGCCGCAAACTGCCCGAGTCCTCCCCGCAGGCAGTCCCGCTCGGAAAAGCCCGTCAGGCCGTCGGGCCTGCAGGTGTCGGCGACCAGGAGCGTCGGCACCGGATGCCAGCTGTGGCTCTTGAGCAGGCTGGGGGTGGAATGATCGCCGGTGACGATCAGGACGTCGGGCCCGAGCTTCTCGATCCGGGGAATCGCCGCGTCGAGCTCTTCGATCCGTCGCACCTTCTCGGTGAAGTTGCCGTCCTCGCCGGTGGAATCGGTGTATTTGAAGTGCAGGAAGAAGAAGTCGTAGTCGTTCCAGCAGCCGGCAAGCGTTTCGATCTGTTCGCCCAGCGACTGCGACTTTCCGACGAGGGTCATGCCTGCCAGCCTGGCGAGCCCCTTGTACATCGGATAGACGGCGATCGCCGCTGACCGCAGGCCGTAGACCTGCTCGAACGTGGGCAGCTGTGGCTTGGCGGCGAATCCCCGCAGCACCATGCCGTTGGCCTTCGGCTCGCCCTGGAGGATCAGCCGTGCCTGCCGCACGAATTCCTTCGCCACCTCGGCCGTGCGGCCGGCAGCGGGAACCGCTGCAACCGGGTCGAGCGGGGCCACGCCGACGGCCTGGGGATCGGTGTCGGCCACACCGCCATCGAGCCCCCTGCCGCGGAACACGACCACGAACCGGTGCTCCTTCACTGGCTTCACGAAGGTCTCGACACCGTCGATCTTCACGGCCTCGAGCCGCTCGACCACCTTGAAACTCTCCTCCGACGGAATCCGTCCCGCCCGACGGTCGGAGATCAGCCCGGCCGTGTCGAGCGTGCAGAAATTGCCACGGGCGGCGACGTCGTCGGGCCCAAGTTCGAACCCGATGCCGGTCGCCTCGAGGGCGCCGCGTCCGATCCTGAACTCGAGCGGGTCGTAGCCGAAGAGGCCCAGGTGGCCGGGGCCGGATCCGGGCGTGATCCCGGGCAGTACCGGAATGCTCGAGCCGCTGGTTCCGCGGGCGGCGAGCCGGTCCAGATTCGGGGTCGAGGCCGTCTCCAGTTCGGTTCTGCCCCCTGGCTCGAGCGGCAGGCCGCCGAGCCCGTCGGCGACCAGCATCACGATCTTGGTATTCGCTTTTTCAGCCAGTTCCCGGACGAGTTCGAGTTGATTCACGGCAGCACGTTCCTTGGAAGGGAGGAAGGAGGATTGATCCGCAGTCTTGCGGAGGTTGTTTTCGCGGCCTGGATCGATCGCTGCAAGTGGAACTCATCCGACGCGCCGGGTGGCGGACGGTTGGGCTGACGACGTCGATCGGCTACATTCCGCGGTCGAGCCTTCCCTGCCTCGAATCCCTCGTCTCGATCAATCGCCACCCGAATCAGCGAGCCCCGCCATGAGCGTCGTCCGCCCGAAGCCGCCCGAGGACCCGATCCGCTACGACCCGTCCGCCGTGTTCGCAACCGGGGGCGTGAGCCGGGAGGAACTCGCCGCCCTCTCCCCACGCCTCGACCAGTCGCGACAGGAGACGCTCGCCGACATCGTCCGCTACCGTGACGGCCAGACCCGGCCGGGCGAGGTGCTCGACCCCGTGTTCATCGACCTGCCCGACCGCCTTCTGGCCGACTACAACACCAGGCGGCCCGAGAGCGAACTGTTTGCCATCCTCTCGACGGCACGCCGGATCCGGGAGGCCGTCGACAGGGTCGTCGTGCTCGGCATCGGCGGCTCCTACATGGGCACGCGGGCCCTGTTCGAGGCCTGCTGCCATCCGTTCCACAACGAACTGCCCCGCGGCGAGCGGGGGGGCCGGCCGCGGCTCTCGTTCGAGGGCTTCAACATCGACAACGACGCGGCCCAGGGGCTGCTCGACCTGCTCGCAGTGCCGGCCACCGGCGGCAGCACGGACGATCTTCTCGCCCGCTGGGCCCTGCTGGTCGTCAGCAAGAGTGGCGGCACGCTCGAGACGGCCGTCGCCACCCGGCTCTTCCTGGCGACGCTGTTCGAGGCGGTCGGCCGCGACCGGGGCCGGCTGGCCGAACGGGTCGTGCCGATCACGGGCAGGAGCGGCCGACTCGCGGCGCTCGCCGGGGCGATCGGCTGTCCGGACGTGTTCGACATTCCCGACGGCGTGGGAGGGCGGTTCTCCGTCTTCACCGCGGTCGGACTCCTGCCCGCCGCGATCGTGGGCATCGACGTGGTCAGACTCCTCGAAGGGGCGGCGGCGATGAACCGGCGTTTCCGCGAGGCACCTGTGGCTGAGAATCCGGTGCTGCAGTACGTCGGCGTCTGCCATCTCGCCGAGGCCAAGATGGGGGCGACGATCCGGATCCTCTCGACCTGGAGCAGCCGGCTCGAGGCGGTGGGGCTGTGGTACGACCAGCTCCTCTCGGAGAGCCTCGGCAAGGCGGAGAAGGGGGCCACGCCGCTGACCACGGTGACGACCCGCGACCTCCATTCCCGCGGCCAGCAGCACCAGGAGGGACGGCGGGACAAGCTGATCACGAACCTGCTCGTGGGCGAGCCGCGACGGGACCGGGTCACGCTCCCGTCGATCGGCGGCTTTGCCGCCAACCAGGACTCTCTCGAGGATTTGGTCGGCAGGGCCTGGCCCGACATGCTCTCGGCGGCGGCGGCCGGCACGAACGAGGCCTACGCGGCCGACCGTCGGCCAACCGCCGACATCACCCTGCCGCGGATCGACGAGCACACGGTCGGCCAGCTGCTCCAGATGCTGATGCTGGCGACCGTGGCCGAGGGAAGGCTCGTGGGCACGAACCCCTACGGCCAGCCGGGCGTCGAGGCCTACAAGCAGTGCATGATGCGTCGGCTGCGGCCCTGACGAAGCGGCACGAATCAACACGCGGAAGCAAAGGCCCGAGGGACTCCTTCATGCCGATCACGCTCACCTGGACGGGGCATGCCACCTGGCTGATCGAGACAGCCGCGGGCAGACTGCTCATCGACCCCTTCTTCGACGGCTGTCCGACGGCCTCGATGAAGGCGGAGGATGTCGCCTGCGACGCGATTCTCGTCACCCACGGCCACTTCGACCATATGGCCGACCTGGTGCCGATCGCGCGGCGGACAAAGGCTCCCGTGCTCTGTGCCTACGAGATCGCCAACTGGCTCGGCGGGCAGGCGGTCCTGAATTCCGTCCCGATGAACATCGGCGGCACGGCTCCAGTTCCCGGCGGCACGGCGAAAATGGAGATGGCCTTCCACTCGTCGAGCCTTCCCGACGGCACCTACGCCGGCAGCCCCGCGGGCTGGCTGTTGGATCTGGAGGGCGTCCGCATTTACATCGCCGGCGACACTGGACTGTTTTCCGACATGGAACGGATCGGCAGGCCCCGGAGCGGACGCGGCATCGATGTTGCGATCCTGCCGATCGGCGACGTGTTCACGATGGGCCCCGACGACGCCGTCGAGGCGACGAGGCTCCTCCGGCCGCGGATCGTCCTGCCGAGCCACTACGGAACCTGGCCGCCGATCGCCCAGGACGCCGAAGCCTGGGCCGAGCGGATCGCCGCCGAGCGACTTGCCGAACCGCGGATCCTGGAGCCGGGCGGGGCGATCACCGTTTCGGGTCGCCCTTCGGCAGCTCCACCGGCCTGACCGGCGGCACCCTGACCTCGATGGCGTCCCCGACGACGCGGACGTCGAACACCTCCACCCGGAGGGCGGCGTTGTCGCACCAGGCTCCGTCCGAGAGCCGAAACCTCCAGGCATGCCAGGGGCAGGTGACGACGCCGTCGGCGAGCGGTCCCGAGCCCAGCGACGCGCCCATGTGGGGACAGAGGTCGTCGATCGCCGAGTAGGCCGTGCCGTCGAAGAACAGGGCGATCAGGCGTTCGCCGACCGCGAAGGTGCGGCCCTCCCCAGCCGGAATGTCACCGACCTTGGCCACGGGAATGAAGGGAACGTCAGGCATGGCAGGAACCTGTACCATACCATCCATGGTCCATGCAGCAGCCCGTCTTCCCCGGGCCGACATCCGCCTGCTCGTGCTCGATGTCGACGGCACACTGAGCAACAGCAGTCACGAGGTGACCGACGCAACCTGCGTCGCGGTCAGGCAGGTTCAGGCGGCCGGCATCCGGGTGTTGCTGGCCACGGGCCGGAGATTTCGCGACGTGCTCCCGGTGGCGGACCGCCTCGGAGTGACAGCCCCGCTGGTCACCGCATCGGGAGCCCTGATCAAGGATCCACTGACTCACCGGACCGTCGCCCGGGCGGAATTCCCGGCCGGGGTTCTTCAGGGGATCCTCCGCCTGATCGTGGACCACGGACACGAACCGATCGTCTATACGGACAGCTTCGCCGAGGGATACGACTTCCATTGTCGGGGGCTCGCCCCGCAGTCCGATCGGGGAGCGATCCCCGAAGGACGGCGGGGAGTGGCCGAATACCTCGTCCTCAACCGGGGCCTCGCCAACGTGCTCCCGGGACTCGAGGCGTCACCTCCGGAAGGAGTGTTCGCGGGGTTCACGATGGGCACCCGGGAGGAGATGCTCGACCTCGAACGCATCCTCGACGCCGGCTGGCCCGGGGCCCTCTCGCTGCACACGATCCGCAGTCCGCGATACCGCGACTGGATGTGCGAGATCGCCCCGGCCGGCGTGACGAAATGGTCGGGCGTGATGGCCGTGGCCGAGGGCTGGGGCATCGAACCCGGCGGAATCTGCGCCGTCGGGGACGACGTCAACGATCTGCCCATGATCCGCGGCGCGGGCATCGGGATCGCGATGGGCAACGCCACGGCGGAGGTGCGGCGGGAGGCCGACCGGGTCGTCGCCACGCACGACGACGGCGGGGTGGTGGAGGTGGCGGAAATGCTCCTTGCCGGGCTTTCCCAGACTGCGCCGCCCGGGGGCGGCAACGCGGGTTGAGCAGCCGCCCGACTTCTTCTATAAGCCCGCGGTCCCCGGTTTTCAGTCCTGCGTCAGACTCGCCCCTGACCTGCCTCGGATCGCGGCCCGGCCGCGCCCGCCCATGGACCTCACGCTTCGCCGACCGAATGCCTGCTGCCGCAATTCGGGCAGATCGTTCGCCGCTGGTGAGACGATCTGTTCGGCGCTGGTGCGGTCCAAGGACGGACTCGAACGGATCGACTGCTGTTCCGAAACCTGGCAGGGTCCCCCCGAAGGCACGCTCGCCTGGTGGCGGTCGGCCTATCCAGAGCGGGAATCGGAGGCCGCGACACTCGCCCCGATCGACGTGCTCCTCGACGTGCTCGAACAGCTCGACGGCATCCCCGAGGAGGCGCCGCTTCGCTACCTGCTCGCCCTCGAACTCGTCCGGCGCCGGACGCTCCGGGTGGTGGAGCGGCCTGTGGCCGATCGACCCAAGGCCGACCTGCTTCAGCTGGCCTGTCGGCGTCGCAACAGCGAGTATCTCGTCGCCGTGGCCCCGCCGCCGCCGGCCGCCATCGCCGCGGTGCAGGACCGGCTCAACGGCCTGCTCTGGTCGGGAGGTGCCGCATGACCACGGCGATCCGACGACGTCCACCATCGGCCGGAGGAATGCTGGCGGCGATCGTGATCGCGGTGGCCTGCAGCGGCGCGACCTGCCCGCAGGTGCTGCGGGGCTATCAGGTCGGCACCATGCCGCTGCCGCGGGCGCTCCCCGCGCAGGCGACGCTCGACCAGATCATCGCCGGCGTGCATGACAACACGCAGCGGGTTCGGACCTACATGGCACCCCAGGCCGTGCTCGTCGTTCCGGGCGTGCCGCGGCTTTCGGCCCAGGTCGCCTGCGAGCCGCCGAGGAGGTTTCGGCTGCGGGCCCAGACGGCGGTCACGGGGAGCGAACTCGACATCGGCAGCAACGACGACCTCTTCTGGCTCTGGATCCGTCGGCATCAGCCGCCGGTGATGCTCTTCTGCCGCCACGATCGCTATGCCGAGTCTTCGGCCCGCAGGCTTCTTCCGCTCCGGGCCGATTGGATGCCGGAACTGCTCGGGCTCGTGAACTTCCGCCCCGAGGACAGGCACGACGGGCCGTTCCCGGTGCCTGACGGCAGGCTCGAGATCCGCAGCCGGATCCAATCACCCGATGGCGAACTCCTCAGGTCGACGCTGGTCGACGGCACCACGGGCCTGGTCGTGGAACAGCACCTGTTCACCGCATCCGGCGAGCGGCTGGCGAGCGTGCGGACGAGCAAGCATCGCGTCGACCCGCCCTCGGGTGCCGCCCTGCCACGTGTGGTCGAGGTCTCCTGGCCCGCCTCCGGCATCGAATTCAAACTGGAACTCTCGTCCATCACGACCAACACACCCTCGACCGATCCCGGCCAGCTCTGGCAGATGCCGGCCTATGAGGGCTACGAGCCGGTCGATCTGGCCGACCCGTCCGTCGTCATCGGCCCGCCTCAGGCGCAAGCCCAAGCCCAGAACCAGTCACAGAACCAGGCCCGCATCCAGGCGACCGTCGCACGCTGATCGCCCCGGTCTCAGGAAGCCGGCACTCCGCCGACACGCATCTTCTCGCGGGCCTTCGAGAGGGCGGGGCCGATCGACCCGATCGGCAGCCCCGTGAGGCGGCTGATCTCGCCGTAGCTTCGCTCCTCGAGGTGGTGGAGCCGCACGATCCGGGCCTCCGACTCATCGAGCCGCCCGAGCAACGCCTCGATCTCATCCCGGTCGACCGCGAGACGCTCCTCGTCCCGACGATCCGCCGGCTCGTCACCCAGGGCCACGGCAGCGACCTTGCCGGGACTGCGACAGATCGTGCGGACAGCGACCCGGCGTGCGATCACGGTCAGATAACTTGGCAGACTCGAGCGGCCGGCGAAGGCCCGCAGGACCGCGGCGTCGTTGCGGATGATCTCTACCAGGATTTCGGCCACGAGGTCGTCCCGATCCGCGGCGGCCAGCTGCTGCTGCCGTTGGCCGCAGGTTCGGTCGACGACGTGCATGAACAGCCCGGCAAAACGGCCGACGAATTCATCCCAACAGCCAGGCGACGATCCGAGACAGGCCCGCAGAAGTCTGAGATCGGCGGACGCCACGACCTGCGGCCCAGGCTGGCCCGGATCGGCAGGATTCGGCAGGGCGTTGGATGCTGTTTCGGCGGTCATGGATGCACCCCTCGCCGGAATCATAGAGGGCATTTCCCGGCGGCACCAACGTCATTCGGACAGGACTCAGGAAATCCCCGCGAAATGCCGATTTCTGATTCGTTGACAGGCACCCGAGTCCATCCTACGATTCGCGCAGTTTTCCAGCCCTTCCATACGGACATTTCGCTCTCCAGACATCACGCTCTCGAGGAGTCTTCGATCATGACGCACGTCGTTGCCGAGCCCTGTTTCGCCTGCAAATACACCGATTGCGTGGTTGTCTGCCCGGTCGAATGCTTCTACGAGGGCGACAAGATGGTCTACATCCATCCTGACGAGTGCATCGACTGCGAGGCCTGTGTTCCGGAGTGCCCCGTCGAGGCCATCTTCCACGAGGACAACCTTCCGGCCGAGTGGAAGGACTTCAAGGAACTGAACGCCGAGATGTCTCCCCAGCTTCCGGTGATCACCGAGAAGAAGGATCCGCTCTGCTGAGACAGTTCGGCCTGACGCCAGCCAGATTGGATCACGGCTATTTCAGGTCGACGAGCCAGTAGGCGTTGTCGACGAAACTCTTCCAGCTTTGATACTTCGGATTCCCCAGCTTGATCGAGAGCAGGGGGCTGCGTTTCGGCTTCACGGGCTGGCGAATCATCTGCATCCGGGCCTCCTGCGGGGTTCGGCCGCCCTTGCGGACGTTGCAGGCGACGCAGGCGCAGACGATATTTTCCCAGCTGGTGTTGCCTCCCCGGCTCCGAGGCACGACGTGGTCGAGCGAGAGTTCGCTGGTCGGAAAGTGGTTGCCACAGTACTGGCACTGGTTTCCGTCGCGGGCGAAGACGTTGCGACGGTTGAACCGAAGCCTTTGCCTCGGCCCCCGGTCGCAGGCGACCAGCCGGATCACCCGCGGGGCCTGGAGTTCGTAGCCGACGGCCCGAATCCAGTCCTGCTCGGGGGTGCGGAACGACGCCTGGAGGGCCGAGAGCTGCCGCCAAGATTCGAGCGAGTGGGCCGCATATTGCCCCTCTTCGATGTGGACCACCTCGGCGAGTTGACGAAATAACAGCGTGATCGCCCTGCGGACGTTGGTGATGTGAACCGCCACGAAGGAACGGTTGAGCACCAGCACGCTCAGACCGAGGGGGCTCGGCGGCGAGGCTTGCGAGTGGACCGGGATTGCGAGTCCGGACATCGACGTCTTCCTCGGAAGAGGTTCCCTCGAAAAGGCCTGTCTCGTGTCCTCGAGTCTAGTCGCCCCACCCAGACCACGCCAAATCCTCACATCTCCTCAAGACCCTCACGAGCACCGGCTCCAGCGATCGCGGCCAGCTCCGAGGGTCGATCAAACGCGAGGCTTGCCTTGGACGGAGGTTGCGGGCAGACTCGTCTGCAGGGAATGGTGACCGGCCACTGTCAATCACGATTCGGGGCAATGGCCCGTCGGGATCGGCCGCTCGATCGGTCGCAGGTTCCATTCCTTGAAATCGGTCAATCCGCGAAAGGTCTTCCCGATGCGAATTCTGATCGGCTGATCAACCAGCAAGAACCCGGAGAAAGCCAGATGCTCCATTACTCCTGCGACCTCTGCAAGCGACCGATCGACCCACATTCGGATGTCAGGCACGTCCTCAAAATCGAGATTTTTCCAGCGGTCGAAGACATCGCCAGCGACTGCTGCGGCGGGGGAGAGTCGGACAGCGACCATCTGGAGGAGATGCAGGACCTGCTCGAGAGCATCGACGAGCAGACCGGAAGCGAGGACGTCTCCTTCGATGACGGTACCCGCTCGATGCGATTCGATCTCTGCGATGCCTGCCGGCAGCGGTTCGTGAAAAATCCGCTCGGCATCAAGTCGGGCAAGCAACTCGATTTCAGCAACAACTAGCTTCACGGAAAATCTCGGCATCCTGCCGAATTTTCCTTGGCGACCTCCGGTCGCTGGTGATTACCCGGCCCTCCGGGCCTGAACTCTGTCCGATGTGGGACAGGCTTCAGCCTGTCGAGACACTCCTTCACGCACAATCTCGGCATCCTGCCGTTGTTTGCTTGGCCGGCTCCGCCGGCTGGTGCTTACCCGGCCCTCCGGGCCTGGCGCGGGGTGGTAGTGCTTGGCGATGACAGGCTGAAGCCTGTCCCACATCGGGCAGGAAGCCACGTCTCGGGAGGCGAAGGGGTCGGCGAATGCTCGAGGAGCG
>Ga0209598_10000217_pt1 | contig 45748 bp, 37 predicted proteins | sample M_140807_EF_Meta_FD_187317 | JGI IMG/M metagenome (GOLD analysis project Ga0209598, IMG submission 187317) | Freshwater microbial communities from Lake Montjoie, Canada to study carbon cycling - M_140807_EF_MetaG (SPAdes) (version 2) | ecosystem: Environmental > Aquatic > Freshwater > Lake...
GTCCTCTTCACTCCATTCGACCCACTTGTGATAGGAATCAGTCGTCTTCATGAATCTCCTCCAGCGCTTTCCGGACCTGCTTTTCCTGGTAGGGCTTGGCGTCGTCGCCAACGTGTCCGCTGACAGTCAGGGCCCCCGGATATCGGTCGTGGACAAACTTTCTGTGCGACCCCTTGCCACCACCAACAACCTCCAGGAAGCCATTGGCTAGCAAGTCTGCAACGAGTTCGCGAACCTTTCTCGGCATGGAAAACGACTCTGATTTCAGGTTGTCTTGAGTATATCCAAGAGCGACATCGGCAAAGAACTCGGGGACGTGGCCTGCCTTGGAAATCCTGATCCAGCCGGGCCGCCCCGTTGCCAGCCGGGGTTGGTCGTGCGAAGCCGTCAGCTTTTGACCGCTCGCCCACCTCAACGAGCCCTTGCCCGTTTCGGAGCCAATGACGGCGGCAACTGGGCGTCGACAAGAAACCGCCTATCACCCGCCGAAGACGACGGGGTGGTCGACATACTGGGCCGCGTACTCGAGGCAGGCGCGGATATCTTCGCGTTCCAGGTCAGGGTAGTCGGCCAGGATCTGATCTTCTGATGCCCCGGCGCCGAGCATCTCCAGCACGTCCTTGACGTGGATGCGCATGTGGCGGATGCACGGCATACTGACTGAAAGCCGCTGGCAACCCGCCCTCTCCCGCGATTCACCGATGCCCCTCTCCGCCCTCACAAGCCCCGAGCAGCCTGGTGCCACGGCCGCCGATGGGGAGCGGCGGCGATCGGGCTGGCGGCGGGAGCAGATTGTCTGGGTGTTTCAGGGGCTCTTTTGGCTGGCGGTCGGCGCGACGCTCTGCGGGTTTTCCGTGGCGCTGCGCCCCGATGAGCCGCTCCCGTGGGGGGCGATCGGTCTACGGGTCGTGACCGGCTTTACGGTCACGAGCCTCATCGACAGGCTGTTTCGACTGCCGGCCCTGCGGGCCCTGCCCCGTTCGCAGCGCTGGCCGCTGCTTGTGATCGTGGCGGTGTTGGGGATGGCGACGACCCTTGTGACCGCCCTGTTGCTGCTGCGCGAAGGGCCGATGATCCGGCAGACCGGGATGGCGCTTCCGACCTTCGCCCCGCGGCTGGTGGCGGCGCTGATGTGGTGCGCGATCTATCTGGGGATCGACCTCCTCGACGACATCCACGAGTCGGAGATGCAGTTTTTTCAGGCGGCGGCTGCCGCAGCCGCTTCCGAAAACAGGGCGATCCAGGCCGAGTCGCTGGCCCGGCAGCACGAGCTGCGGCAGTTGCAGGAGCAGATGAATCCGCACTTCCTTTTCAATGCCCTCAACGCCGTGGCGGCGAGTAAAAACGATCCCGCTGCCGTGGAGCAGGTGACGCAGGATCTTTCCGAGTATCTGCGCTTCGCCCTCCGCGAGGCCGACACGCTCGAGCCGCTCTCCCGGGAGCTCTATGCCCTGGAGAAGTATCTGGCGGTGCAGCAGCGCCGGTTTGGCGACAACCTTGTCTGCCGGATCAACGCCGACCGGGTCGCGCCGCGGGTGCTCGTGCCACCGATGCTGATCCAGCCGCTTTTGGAAAACGCGCTCCACTACGGCACCCAGACAAGCAGCATGCCGCTGAAAGTGAACGTGCGGGCGAGCGTCAAAGACGACTGGCTCGAAGTCGTCGTGGCCAACTCCGGCCAGTGGGTGGCGCCCGACGCCACGCGGTCGCCGGGGACGGGCATCCGCTCGTTGCGGAGGCGGCTCGAGCTGCTCATCGATGCCAGCGCTACTGTTGACGTCCAGCTCGATCCCGACCTCGACGACGGCTGGGTGCGGATCGTCATCCGCATGCCCGCGAGCGTGAGGGCCCCCACGGCGGACCGGGCCGGCGCGCCGGCGTGACGGTCGACCTATCTCCCACTCAGACAAGCCCCCACAAAGACACAACAAGACACACAACGCTGGACCCTCACCGATGCTCACCGCCCTGCTTGTCGACGACGAACCGCTCGCGAACGAACGGATGCGGGGCCTGCTTGCCGACTGCGGCGGGGTCGACTGCATCGGCGCCGCCGGCAGCGTGGCGGCGGCGCGAAAAGCTCTGGAGACGCTCTCTCCGGACGTGATCTTTCTCGACATGGAGATGCCGGGGGGCACAGGGCTCGACTTGCTGCCGAGCGTGCCTGAGGCGACGCAGGTGGTGTTTGTCACGGCCTATGAGAAATACGCGCTCGAGGCCTTCGCGGCGGCAGCGCTTGACTATCTCGTCAAGCCGGTCAACCCGGAGCGGCTCTCCGAGACGCTGCGGCGGGTGAAGAAGGTTGCCGACCTGCAGCGGCTCCAGCCAACGGCAGCGAACGAGCCAAGCCCCGGGGAAGACGACGATGATGACCCGGTCGCCGGCCCTGCCGGGCCTGGCGGGCCTGGAGAAAGCGGGCTCGGCGACACGATCCACGTGCGGCTGCGCCACTCACGGCTGTTGGCGGCTGTGACCGTCGACGACATCTGCTGGATCGAGTCGCTGCGAAACTACACGCGAGTCTGCCTGCGGAACCCGGGCCGCGTCGTCCTCTTCAGGCGACGGCTGGGGGATTGGGAGGTCGACCTGCCTGCCGGCGTGTTTGCCCGCCTGGGGAGGTCGCTGCTGGTGCGCACCGACGCGATCGCGGAAACGGAGTGGAAGTCGCGCAACGAAAAGGTCTTGAAGTTCGGGGCCGGCATCGAGCCGCTCGTCATCGGCCGGCTCGCCGCGATGCGGCTGCGCGATATCCTCGACGGCGATGGGGAAGAGGCGTCGTGAGCTGAGAAGGGCGGGCGGCTGCCGCTCGGGTGGCGATCAGCCGCGGGGCGCATTCGCGCCGGTTGGGCTCCTGCGCCCACTGCAAAACCCCTTGCCTCCCACCATTCATGCCTTCCGCGCCGTTGCTTGACAGCCGGCTTCGCGGCCGCGACCATGATACGTGAACATCCGTATCTTTCAGGGGAGCTTCCCGATGACCGCCGAGGCCCTTCGCGATTGGATGCAGCGCCGTCCCTTTGAGCCGTTTCGCATCACGATGTCGAGCGGCGAGGCCTACGACATCAGGCATCCCGAGATGGCCTTCCTCACCCGGGCTGAAATCATCATCGGCCTGGGGGAACGGGGCGGAATCCCCTCCCGCCACCGCACGGTGTCGCTCCTCCACGTGACAGCCGCCGAGCCGATCGACTCGTCCGCCGCAGCCTGATTGCGCGACCAAGTCTCATGAGGGGCCAGTATCGAGCCGCTCGTCATCGGCCGGCTCGCCGCGATGCGGCTGCGGGACATCCTCGACGGCGAGGGGGAAGAGACGCTGTGAGCTGAGAAGGGAGGGCCGCTGCTGTTCGGATTGCGATCGGGGAACGATCCGGTCAAGCCTGGTTCTTTTTGAGCCAGTCGCGGAACGAGATCAGCCGCGGGAGCGACTCCCGATCCCTTTGTCTGTTGGCTGATCGCTTGCTCGCGATGATGTCGTCGATGTTGCAGACGTGAAAGCCGTCCACGTCCACCCGTCGTTCCCATGCCGCTGCGAACGTCTCGATGCCGTCGGGGGCAAAAATGAGATCAAGATCGAACGGCCCGTTTTTGAGCTGGACGAAATCCTTTCCGGAGCGGATGTCAGAAGCCTGATCATCCGTCAGATCAAAGCCCAATTCTCGGAGGGAAGGAATCAGGCGGTCGCCATTGACGGGCGATTTTTCTACGAACAGGTCGGCATCCTGTGTCGTGTCGGGAAACCCTAAAAGAATCGCCCCGGATTTCCCAAGGAACAGATAGCGAACTGCGTGACGGGCGAAGGCGTCGCGGATCTCGGCCGCCTGGCGATACTCAAACCGTCCCATAGCCCAGCCAGTCGGGGAGGTGTGCCTGACACCACTCCCGGTAGTCGCGCATGGTCGCGAAGGACCGAAAAGGAGCGTCGTCGAGCACAGGCTTGTAGGTCTGAATGAATGCGTATTTCATCCGCTGTTCAAGCGGTCGCCTCGCCGCTGCGGCAAACTCAATTTCCCACGCCCGAACGTCATCGGCAGACGGCCGCGAAATCGCGTCGGGGTTCGCAAACGAATCGATGCTCATGGAGTGAGTTTTAACCCATGGGGATCGGGACTTTCCAGATCTGGGCGCCGGCCAGCGCCCGCATCTCTGGCCTGATCTGTTGCGATTCATGGGCCTCCGGCGTCCGTGAAGAGGTCCGGCACGACGAGGGAGCCCACTGGCCGCGGAGCCCCCGGTCACGACCGTAGACGTTTCCAGGCTTTCATGCCTTGGCCACCTCCACGTGACGGCCGCCGAGCCGATCGACTCGTCCGCCGCAGCCTGATCCGTCTTGCTCGCCGTGGCAGCCTTGCCCCAAACGTGGCCGTGTAATACACTGTAATACATGGAAACAACACTCAACGTCCGGCTTCCGTCGGATCTGAAGCAGCAACTCGACGCCCTCAGTCGGCGGACGCACCGTTCCGCGAGCGAACTGGTGCGTGAGTCGCTGCGGCGCTACATCGCCAGCGAACAGATCGCCGCGGTCCGGAAGATGACGATGCCACTCGCTGAGGCTCAGGGCTTCGTCACCGACGAAGACATCTTCAAGGCCGTTTCGTGAGGGTGGTCCTCGACACGAACGTGCTGCTGGCGGGTTTCGCCACGCACGGGCTCTGCGAGGCTTTGCTGAAGATCGTCTATCGAGACCACACCGTGATCCTGTCGGAGCACATCCTCGACGAGGTGTCGCGGCACTTTTCCGGGAAGTTCAAGGCAACGAAGGCCCAGACCGAGGCCGTGGGCGCATTCCTGCGGTCGAGCAGCGAGATCGTGGAGCCGGGAGCGGTGCCGCGCGGCACACTCCGCGACAAGGACGACCTGCCGGTTCTGGGCACGGCGGTCGCCGGTGGCGCTTCGTGCCTTGTCACCGGAGACCAGGAGCTTCTCTCCCTCGGCAGATTTCAGGGGGTCGACATCCTCTCGCCCCGTGCCTTTTATGACCGGCTCCGGGGTTGAGAAATCTGGATAAGTCCGGGGCGTGAGCAGGCGTGCTCGGCCCGTGCCCGCATCTCAATCCCGTGCCCTAACCGGGCAGGCGGGCCGCGGCCAGGGAGCTCACGACCCGACACGGTCGCCCAGGCGGAGCCGCACGAGCAGAGCGTGGAGCGCCGGCCCGGCGGTCGGGCTCTCGGGGAGCCGGCTCTCCGCCGCTGCTCTGTCGAGGGCCGCGGTCAGTCGCCCCACCTCGGCGATGTGGAAGGCGATGTCGTCATCGGGAAGCGTCTCCTTCTCCCTGCCGGCCACCTTGCGGGCGACGAGGTCATCGATCCACCCGAGCTTCGCCTCGGCGGCGAGGCGGACGAGATTCGCCTCGATCCGCCCGGTGCGCATCAGATGGATCCCGGTGAGGAGAACGCGGTAGGTGTAGAGGAGTGGCTTCACGCGCCGGGGCCGCTGCTTGTCGAACAGCGTCCACTGCCGCGCGGCGAAGCCCTGGTAGTGGTGGGCGTGGTGGCGCGTGATGCAGGCGGGGGCGATGGCCACGAGCTCTTCGTGGGGCGGCGAGGAGAGCACCACCAGCGGCGAGAGGAGCTGCTCGAGGACGTAGCCGTTGTTCTTCAGAAGGAGACGGAAGAACTTCGCTGCATCGTGCGTGACGAGATCGAGATCGAGGCCCCCTTCGAGCGAGGATCGTTCGATCGTCTCTGGACCATGCTCGAGACCCACGACCTCCTCCGCGGGCAGGAGATGGACGCCGCGGAGGTCGTAATCGGAATCGGGGGAGGCGAATCCGTAGAGATGGGCCCCGCTGACGGTGGCGAAGAGGAGCGGCCGGGGATGGGCCGCGGCGATGGCGCGGAGCCGGTCGGCCGCCTCGGCGCCGATGGTTGCGCCCGGTCCGCGGACGGATGGATCGGAGTCGTTCATAGGAGGTCTCTGACGCGGTCGAGCTCGTGCTGGATGGTCTTTAAGGCGGCGACGGCGCGGTCGGGGTCCTCGACGCAACCGGATAGGCTTCCGTAGTGGGCCTCGAGGCATTCGAGGAGGAGCCGGCGGAGGGCTTCTTCGTCGGGCAGGGCGCGGAGACGGCTTTCGGCGCAGGCCCGCTCGAGCTGCCCCTCCTTCTCGGCGCACCACGCCTGGAGCCGCTCCAAGGTCCATTCCCCGCGGCGGATCGCCTTGAGCCGCTCCCGGTCACGCTGCAGATCGAGATCCCCCTCCGCGAGAATCATCTCCACCTCCCCGAGCAGGCGGACGACATGGTAGGCGAACTTGACGTCGTAGCCGTGGTCGCCGACGAGCGCGGCCCGCTTCCCCACCGGCCGTTTCGTGGCGATCTTGTGGAGCTGGGCGTAGGCGTAGCCTTTGAACTTCGGCCAGCATCCCTTGTGGAGGAAGAGCTGGCGCCGTTCGCGGACGAGCGATCCCACGGCGGTACAGTGGAGGACGCATGTGGCAGGTGTGAACAGCGAATCGATGATGTTCGGATTGTTTTCCATCGCCAGTTGGAAAAACTTCACGATCGAATAGATCGTCAGATCGTGACTGCGGCCGGAGCCTCCGAGGGCGTCGGGATCGACGACATGATGGGCCTCGAATTGCTCGAAGCGCCGGTGCGGCGTGCCGAACCCGGCGATCTCGCCGCGGAGGTGCGGGAAGAGGTCGTCCTTGGGAGGGATGGCAAAGCCGTAGATGTCCATGTCGCTCGAGTCACCCGACACGCCGAACGCGACGCTCCCCATGATCGTCTCGTACATCACGTTCCGCGGCAGCCAGCGGGGCGGCCGGACGAGTCCCTGGTCGGCGAGGCGCTCCAACGTGCTCATTGGTGGTCCACGTGGGACGGGCAGAGGCTTTCCGTGGCCTGCCCCGGCGGGGCACCGGCGATGCTCCCATCATGCCAAACGCACGAGGGGGCCGGCACGGGGATCCGGCGGATTCCCGCAGGCACCGCCGGGCGCGGCCCTCAGGAGACGGCAGCTGGGGCGGCGCAGCGTCGATGCTCCTCAAACCCCGGCCCCCGCTGGTCATGGCCGAGGAGGCGCGGTACGAATGTCGCAATGGTGCGCCCGATCGGGGGGGCGACCCCGTCGACGGGGTCGCTCTGGCCCGCGGTCGGCAGATCAATCGGAGAGGAGGGAGGGAGATGGCGCTCGACACATTTCTGAGCTCGCTTTTCGACCACGGCCGACTCGCCGTCCCGGTCCCCGAGTCGGTCGAAGGGGAGGCGGAGCTTGCCGCCTCCGGCGCGATCCTCGATGGCTTCGAAGCCGGCTGGCGGCTCGACTTCCCCGGCACCGCCCCGGAGTGGGATCGGGAGTCAGGGCTGTTTGCGGCCCGGGTCCTGTACCGCGGCGCGCAGGGGGCGATGTTCCGCCAGATCGGCGCCGAGGCGCTCCGGGCTGGATTCGCTCTCCCCCCGCCCGACGTTGGCGACGCAGCCTCAGCGCATTACTCCGTCGATGTCACGCTCCGTTTCCTCCCCGATCTCGCCCGGATGGCGCGGGGGGCCTCGGCCGACGATCCGCTCGTCGGGCTCCTCGACACCCTCGCCCGGGAGTGGCCGCTGTCGAGTGTCGGCATGCCCGGCGTGGAGCCGGAATCGATCGAGCCGATCGCCGGCCATTCCGGACTTCTCCGTCTCTACGTCGATCGGATCGTCGCTGCCGCGGACACTTCCCGGCTCGGCGACCCGCGCGTGGTCGATGCGGCCCGCCGCGCCGTCGGAGCCCATCACGAGCTCTGTCCGGTCCTGTCCAGATCGCTTCCCCGAGGTGACGATCCATGAGCTCCGAGCCTTCCACCGACCCCCGCCTTCTCCTCGGCAGGCGACTGACGACCGACGTCCTCGGCCCGCTGAAGCAGGTCTTCGTCGGCAAGGAGGAGATCGTCGATCTCCTCGGCATTTGCCTGGTCGGCGGCGAGAATCTCTTCATCCTCGGGCCTCCCGGAACCGCCAAGAGCGCGCTTGTTCATGAGCTCGCCCGCCGCATCGAAGGGCGTGTCTTCGACTATCTGCTGACCCGCTTCACCGAGCCGAGCGAGCTGTTCGGGCCGTTCGACATCCGCCGGCTCCGCGACGGGGATCTTGTCACCAACACCGAGGGGATGCTCCCCGAGGCGTCGCTGGTGTTTCTCGACGAGCTCCTCAACGCCAACAGTGCGATCCTCAACTCGCTCCTCATGGTCCTCAACGAGCGCGTCTTCCGACGCGGCCGTGAGACGCGCGCGCTGCCGCTGCTGGCGGTCGTGGGGGCGAGCAACCGGCTCCCCGAAGACGACTGCCTGGCGGCGCTGTTCGATCGGTTCCTTCTCCGTGTCCGCAGCGACAACGTCGGCGATGACCTTCTCGGCGACGTCCTCGCCGCGGGCTGGCGGCTCGACGTCGACCGGGACCACGTCGTGGGGACGATGCGTGTCGACGACATCCGCCGCGTGCAGTCGCTCCTCCCGGAGATCGCTCTCGACGGAGTCCGGCCCCGGTTCGTGGAGCTGATCCGAGCGCTGCGGCGCGCCGGGATGCCGGTCTCCGACCGACGGGCGGTGAAGCTCCAGCGGCTCGTCGCCGCGAGTGCCGTCCTCTCCGGCCGCCTCGTCGCCAACGCCACCGATCTGTGGGTGCTGCGTCATGTGTGGGACACCGAGGAGCAGCGCGAGCCGATCGCCGCAATCGTCGACCAGGCCGTCGACCGGGCCGAAGCCGCCGAGCTCGAGAGTGCCCATCCGCGGGCGCGGGGGGCGCTTCCCGACCCCGAGGAACTCGCGGGCGGGATCGAGCGGATCGCAGCCGCGCTGCGCGGCGGAGCGTCGGAAGGGGAGCGTGAGGTGTGGCGCGACCGCCTCGGTCTGCTCGCCGCCCGGTGTGCCTGGGTCGGGAACGAGCAGCAGCGGGCCTTCCTCGAGGTGCAACTGCAGAAGTGCTGGGCCGACGCTGGGGATGGGGCATGAGCTGGGCGATCGAGCTCGACGCTGCCGATGCGCCGGCCTGCGGCCCGCTCCGCGATGAGCCGGGCATCGAAGCCTGTATCGTCGGGGAGCGGATGTGGCTCCGCGGCGAATTCCTCGACGACGCGCTCGCCGGCCGTCTCCGCAAGCTGCCGGCCCGCGGCCGGTATCGCGCCGGCAGCGATGGAGCGCTCGTGGTGGAAGGCGCTCGCGTGCCGCAGGGTTGCCTCCCCGGGGGGACCTGGCTGGCGCTGCGCTCCTGGCTGCCGGTCGAGCCGCCGCCAGTGCGCTCCTGTGGCGGGGCTGCGCGGATCGACCGGGTCGGCCTGAAGCTCGTGCGCCACGGGGCACCGCGCGGGGCAAACCTGCTCGAGGTTCCCTTCGGCGTTTGGAGGGCGCATGCCGAGGTGGCGCCGGCGATCCGCCTGGCGCGATGGTCGTTTGCCGTCGGGGATGGCGGCGCGACGCTCGTCCGTGGTGCCCCGCTTCCCGCGCTCCACGGGCGGAGGCTTGTAGAGGAGGGGAGCGTCGCGGTTTCTGCTGGTCTGATGTGGTTCCCCTCGGTGTCGCCGGCGGTGATTCGGGCCCTCGTTGGGGCGGTCGGAGATGACCTGGTCGTGCTCTCGGCAACCCCCGATTCAAAGGCGCTGCGATGCACGGTCGTCCCGGGGGATTCGTTCGTCCGGGCCGGCCGGTCGGCGGTGCGTCTCACAGCGCAGGCCATCGGAGGGCAGACGCCATGAGTGGCCACGCGAGGCACCGGGCCGGTGTCGTGCCGTTCCAGCCGCCGGTCGGATGGTGGTGGGAGTGGCGTGACGAGGGGCGGGTCATCGTCTGGCGGGAGCAGGAGACGACGATCGCCTTCCGCGAGGAGGTGGAGGGGATCGTCGGGGAGTTGGCCCTGGAGGATCCGCCCGTCGCCGGATCGATCGTCCTGCTCCTGGCGGCTTGCCGGGACGACTGGCACGATCCGACCGCCCGCGCGGTCCTCCACAACGTGGTCCGGCGCTGTGGCGGCGGGGTCGTCGAGCATGGGGAGTTGGCCGAGGTGATGGGCCTGCTCGGGAAAGTGCGCGCTCTTCCCGATGACCTCCGCCGGTCGTTCGCCGCCCGGAAGGTGCTGGCGGCGATGGTATTGGAGTCGCCGCCGGGCCGGTCGCCGGCGGTCGAGCCGGCAGCCCGTGCCCCGGGGGCCGGCAAGCCCCGACAGCCAACGCTCGCCGAGCTGCGCCGGGAGTGGCAGCCGCTGCGCTTGGGCTTGGTTGGCCTCGATGGGGGGGCGCTGCGCACCCGCGTCGCCACCGGGCTCGACGCCCCGCCATCCGCCGCCGATCCCGTCGATCTTCCGCTCCCTCCCGAGACGGCGATCCGCGGAGTGCCGCCGGAGTTGCTCGACGATCCCGAGACCAGCGCCGTGGCAGCGCTCGCCCGGGATGTCATGGCGGCGGTGACGTTGCCGCGCCGGCTCGAGGCGCCGGTCGATCGGCCGGAAGGGGGCCTTGCCGACATCGCCAACCGCGGATCGCTCGATCGGCTCCTCCTCTCGGAGCTGGCCCACGATGCCTCGATCTTCGCCGCCCGGGTGGCCCTCGGCGAGGCCCTCTATCTGCGCCGTGAGCTCTCCGCACCGCCGCCGCCGCACGGTCGAACGGTGCTCCTCGATTCCGGCGTGCGGATGTGGGGCGTGCCGCGGGTCTACGCCGCCGCGGTCGCCCTGGCGCTGCGGGCCCAGGCCGGGCCGGGGGGCGCGACGTCCGTCTTCCGCGCCGGCCGGGAAGGCCTCGTGCCGGTCGATCTGGCCACGAAGGAGGGGCTCGTCGACCACCTCCGTGCCCTCGAAATCCACGCTCACCCTGGATTGGCGTTGGCCGCCTTCGCCACTGCCACGCCGCCGGGGGCCGATGCGGTCCTCGTCACCTGCGAGGAGGGGCTGGCCGATCCCGAGTTCCAGCAACTCGCCGCCGCCTGCCCGATTGACGTCCTCCACATCGTCACGGTGGCCCGCGATGGCCGGCTCCGGCTCCTCGCCCGCTCGCGCCGCGGGACGCGCGTCGTGAGGGAAGCGATGCTCGATGCCGCGAAGCTGCTCGCGACAGGACCTGCGCCCAAGCCCGTCCGGCCGCTGTTCGATCCCGCGCCACACGACCTCCCGGCGATCTTCAGCGTCGATCCCTTTCCATTGCGGCTCGCACATCAGGCTGACGTCGAACGGACGTGGCGGGTCGACGGCGTCGGGGCATTCACCTTCACCGAGGATGGCCGGCTCCTCTTCTGGGATGATCGCCGTCTCGGCGCCCGGCAGATTGCCACCGGTCTTCCGCGCGGCCGGCTCATCGCCTGCGAGCCGATGGCCAGGGGGGACCAGACGCTCGCCGTGGTCGGCAGGCTTCGGCCAGAGGGGCTCCACGCGCTCTCGATCGACTGCCGGTCGTTCCGCGTCGGCACGGTAAAGCTCGACGTCGACGCTCCGGGGTGTGCTATCGGCAAAACACCGATCGGCAACATCCAGATCGTCGCAGGGCGGATTCTCATTCGGAATGGCCGCAAGCTCGTCGAGATCGATCCGCATGGCGGTCTGATCACGTCCAGCTGCGAGGTACCCGGTAAGGGGCGCCAGATCGGCCGCGTCGTGCAAGGAGCATCGGGTGGTGGCACGATCGTCCTCGCCGCATCGCCGGCCCGCTTCGAGTGGGTGAAGGGCGAGGCCATCCATGGCGCCCTGGCGGTGTTCGAGACGGCCGGCATCGAGGGGATCACGATCGTCACCAGGGAAGCGAACCTGATCACCGGCGCCGCCCCCCGCGGGATCGACGTTTCCCACGGCCTCCAACCCCCCTGGCAGGTCGCCGGGGTGTCGCGCGACGGGCGGCGCTTCGCGCTGGCCGGGGGGATGAGATCTGCGCGATGGTCGGGCCGGGGATGGAGAATCATCGACGTCGCCACGGGCTCTCCGAACGGCCCCGCTCTCACCTCCTTCACGCCGAGGGACCTCGAGATGTGGATGTCAGACCAAAATCGCTGCGAACCGTTCGCGAGCTTTTGCGACGGCGTCCGTCTCGGAGCGGACGGAGAGCTCGAGATCGGGTCGCCGGGCCCGCAGGGCAGGACCGAAACCTGGACGCTCACCCTGGGGAAGAACGGCTTGGAGGGGAGGATGGCGAGACCTTCCCCTAGACGAACGCTGCGGGCGTTCGAGTCGGCGGACGGCCGCCGACCCGGGCACGGGCTGCGATCGGTCCGGTTCGCGGATGGGACGACGGTCTGGCACGACCTCCGTGGACTGTTCCACTTCCGGAGTTCGGTGCGGACGCTCCCCGAAGTTTCCCTCGTGATGGTCCCCGATCACGACTTCGGGAAGGATCGCGACAGAGGCGCTTCTGTCGCGGGGTGGTTGAGCGACGGTCGTGTCTTCGGGAATCGATATTTCCACGGTCGGGAGGCGACCGACGACGTCGTCGTCTGGAACGAGGTTCTCCGTCCCCTTCTCGCCGCCATCCGGGATTGAACGATGCGCCTCTCCCTCCAGCCCGCCCCCCAGGGCATCCCCGCCCGCCCGACGACCGCGTGGCTCTTCCCGTCGGCCGACTCCACGGCGGTCGTCGCGGAGCTGACGCGGCACGGAATCGACGTCGCGGAGGCGCGCGTTGTACCGCTCCCGATCGGTCTTTTCGTGATGCCGGCGGCGACGGCGCCGCTGGGCCCGGCGGGAGGCGCGATCTCCTTCGGCCACCTCGCCGGCAACGTCCTCGCCCCGGTCGACGCGCTCCCGAACGCCGCGATCGCGGCCAACGAGTGGGAGGAGATCTTCCCCCCGGAGACGACGTTCGTCTGGCATCCCACCGCCGGGGTGTATGGGATCGCTGCCGGGGAGGGGCTGCGGGTCGCCGATCTCCTCCTGCCCCCGACGGTCGAAAAGCGCCGGTGGGACCGGGCCGTTCCCGGCATCGCCTTCAACGGGCGGATCGTGGAGCTCGTGCCAGAGCGTCCGCCCACGGCCGCCGAGATCTGGGGGGAAGCGGCGGCGGAGATCGGCGTTGGGGCCCCGTCGCTTTCCTCGCTGCCGCGGTACCCGGGGGAGTGGACGCTCCCCGGTGCCGCCGGGCTGTCACCGCGATCGCGCGCGATTCCCATCGTCGTCGTTCTGCTGCTGGCCGTCGCTGTGGTCGGATGGTGGAGCGGTTTCGGTCGGGCGACATCGGGTGGCGGGGGCTTCGCTCTTCCCGGGATCCCGTGGGGCGGGCTTCTGATTCTGCTCGGGCTGGTGGCGCTGGTCATGGTGGCAGCGCGCTTGACAGCGCGAGGTGAGGTGACTCCAACCGCGGACGGGGGCTCGATGGAGGGACCGCTCCGTCCTGCCAGAGAGCAGCCGCAGGGGCCCGAGCTCGCCTCGTGGGGGGCGCCGCCGCGGTGGTTGCACCACTGGCAACAGTCACTCGCGCAGGCCTTCGAGAGCCGGCACGAGCGTGAGATCCGCCGGCTCCTCCACCTCCTCGAAACCGATCCCGACGCCGGGCTGCGCTTCGCTGTGCCCCTGTCCGGCGAGGCGGGGCGCGGGATCGTGCCGGCGGCGGCGGGGCTCTCCGAGCAGGCTGTCGACTTTGGCTCGAGGGCCAGCGGCCCGGCGGCTTTCTTCGTCGTGAGCTCCCTGCAGCGGGAAGCCCTCGCCAGACGCTACCGCGAGTTGGCAAACCGGGAGATCGGCCTCGGCCGTCACCGCCGCGCGGCCTCCATCTTCGCCAAGCTCCTCGGCGATCATGCGAAGGCGGCGCGGGTGCTTCTCGACGGGGGCCATTTCCGCGAGGCGGCCACGCTCTATGCGGAGAAGCTCGGCAGACCCCAGGAGGCGGCCGAGGCCTACGAGCGCGGGGGGCTCCTCTCCGAAGCGATCGCGCTCCACGAACGCCTCGGCGACCACGAGAAGGTGGGGGATCTGGCCACGCGGCTCGGTCTGGAGGAGCAGGCCGCGGCGGCCTACCGGCGTGCGGTCGAAGCCCGGCTCGAGGCGGGCGACCATCTCGGTGCGGCCCGGATCCTCGAGGAGAAGCTCGGCGCCGTCGACGAGGCGCTCGACCGGCTCGTTGGAGGGTGGCCCGATTCGCCGCAGGCCGAGGGCTGCGTGACGGAGGCCCTCCGCCGGCTGGGGCGGCTGGGGCGGCACGGCGCGGCGCGCGGGCTGGTGCGCCGGATGGCACGTGAAGGTCATCTCGATACGGATGCGGCCAAGAAGGTGATCGGAATCCTGCCGTCGTTTGCCCGCCAGTATCCCGACGAGGCGACCCGGCGACTCATCGCTGACCAGACCCGTCTCCTCGCCGCCGACGTTCTTGTGACGGCGAAAGAGGACGGACTCGCGCCGATCATGAAGGCACTGCGATCGCTCGAGCCGGGGGATCGGCTGCTCGATCGTGATACGAGGCGCTACGGCCGCGAGCGCCAGCAGAAGCCTGCCGACCGGCGGCAGGTGGAGTTGCTCAATCCCCGTGAGATGGTCCGCCTCACCGCGGGGGCGTGGACCACGCTCGCCGGAGCCGGGGAATCGCTGATCGTGGCAGGGCGCGTCGGGCGTCAACTGACCGTCGCCCGCTGCCTTCCCGGCCGGGGTGTGCAGTATGCGACGAACAAGAGCTGGTTTGCCGGTGGTTTCGACGACGACTGGGCAGCGCGTCATCCCTGTCTCCTCGCCGTCTCGGAGCGGTTGGGGAGGGTCGTCGTGCAGATGTCCCTCGGATTCGCGATCACCGAGCGCGAGACGCTGCCGGCCTTCCATGACCAGGGGCCGCTCGTCGTCGGCAGCCATCCGGCGTTCGCCACCGAGGGCCAGTTGCCGTACGTCGCCGGCATGGCGTTCACCGACAGCTCGACGTTCGACCTGCTCCGCGGTCGAGTCGACCAGGACCGCCAGGCGGACTGGATCCGCGAACGCTACGACGCCGCCACCGACACCCTCCTCGGCTCGTGGTCGCTGCCCCGCGGAGACATCCGTGAGGCGTATCTGCCCACCGCGGCGTTCCTCGAAGATTGGTTGTACGCCGCGAGCGGCGAGGATCTCGTCGTCCAAGTCGCCGGCGGGACGTCTTGGAAAAGGTGGATGCCGCAGAGCGTGATCCGGCTGTGCCCCTCGTCACACGATCGTCACAGCGTCGCGTTGTCGTTCGCCGAGGGAGCACGCGTCATCCGTTGGAACCCCAGCGAGGAGACGCCAGGGAGGCAGTTCGGTGCGGGGCTCGAAGCCCCGCACTGCTGCTTCCTCGCGGTGGACCTTGTCGTCGCCGCGGCCAAGGGGATCGTGGAGATCCACGACATCAGCCGGCGAAGTTCGACGTGCCTGGCGACCCACCGCGACGCGACACTCGACCCGGTGGCGATCGCCCCATTCGGTTCCGGTACCCCGTCGGCCGGCTTCGCCGTCTTGGGCGCGTGCGGAGGCCTGTTCCTCTTCGACGTCCGGTTGCCCCATCCGCTCTTCCAGAGCATCGTCATGGCCGACGTCCGATCGGTGCCGATCGATCCTGTGGCATTCGATCCCCGATGATTCGGGATCGAGGCGGGAATCCGCTTTGGCATCTGCCGTCTCCGGGGCTCCTGCCAGGGGGCATGCCGGAGCCTCCGTCGACGGTGTAAGGGCCTCCACGTCGGGGGAGCCCAGCGACCGCGGTGCCCGGGGGCTGGGGGGACGTCGGCCGGGCGGTTGATGAGCCCCGGCTCAAAAAAGGCCATCCGCTACGGGCCGAGGGCGGGCCTCGGCCCCGGAGGCCGGGGGGCTCTCCCGGTAGGCGCCTTGTCGGCCGGCGTTTTCTTGGTTCAATTGGGGCGTTGAGAATCTCGTGGGTTGTCTCCGGCGGCCGTATGCGGCGCTCCCGAGGCCAAGGCCCCCCGGGGGGTAGTCCCTGGTGCGGCCCTGCTTCCGGTCGATGGGTCGATCGGGTGGGGCTCGGTCAGATCGGGCTTGTCCGAAAGCGTGAACAAAGGGCTCGCAATGCGTTCGACCGTCCTGGCTGTGGCTGCACTGGCGTTCCTGCGGATCGTCATCGGCATGCACTTCTTCCTCGAGGGGATGAGCCACCTCCGCGACCCGTCGTGGTCGAGCGCCGGCTTCCGCCGGGTCGCCGTCGGGCCGCTGGCCGAGAAATACCGGGCCGACCTGCCGCAGACCGGCAACTGGGCCGGCACCCTCCGGGCCGTCGACGGCCGCGACACGGCCGAAGCCGTCGCCGACTGGAAGCAGAGCGTCGTCGACGGATGGCAGGGATTGCTCGCCCGCCGCGAGAAACTCGTCCCCCTCGCCGCCGATCAAAAGGCCGCCACGAAGGCCGCCCTCGATGCCGCCGCGGCGACGCTCGACGACGCCATCGCCTCCTGGGGGGAGGATCTCGTCGATTACCGGCTCCAGGTGGGACGCCTGGCCACCACCGAAAGCTCCCCAGCCAGCACGGCAATTCCCTACGCCCGCGACCGGGTGGCGAAGAAGCGGAAAGAGCTCCTTTCCAAAGAGGCTGGCTGGATGCAGCAGGCGAGCGCCATCGGCGAAAAGCTTGAAGGGGCTTGGAACGGCCTCCTCTCGGCCGAGCAACTCGCCAAGGTGTCTGCGGCCGACGAGCCGAGCCCGCTGTGGAAAGCCGATCGCTTCGTGAGCTGGTCGCTGGTGACGATCGGGGCCTGTCTTGTGGTCGGATTCCTCGTCAAGTTCAACGCCATAGGGGCGGTCTTTTTCCTCGCCAGCGTCGTGGCCTCCCAGCCATTCTGGGTGGCCGGGGCCCAGTCGACCTACGATCAGTGGGTCGAAATCGCGGCTCTCCTCGTCATGGCCTGCCTGCCGATCGGCGGCTGGAGCGGGCTCGATTACTTCCTCAAATCGTGCTGTGCCTCGTGGTGCGGCCCAAAACCACTCAAGGTGCGCGGATGAACCTGACGGAAGGCCAGAAGCAGATCGGCAAAGAGAACTTCAGCGACGTCGTCGAGATGACGCGCCGCGATTTCCTCGGCGGCACCGTCGCCGCGGGGCTCGCGTCGGGGGCCGGCCTCGGCTCGCTCTACTTCGGCTACGGCCGGAGCGTCGGTAACCCGCTGCGGGTTGGAGTCCTCGGCACCGGCGACGAGGGGAGCGTGCTCCTGGGCGCCCACACCCCCGACTACCTCCAGGTGGTCGCGATCGCCGACATCCGCCCCTACAACGTCTTCCGCGCTTTCCACGGCGACGTCTCGAGCCCGAGCGCCAACACCGCCCGGCCGGGGCTGATGGCGAAATACAAGTGGAAGACCGAGGACGAGGCGAAGAAGAACGTCAAGGTTTACGGAGCCTATCAGGATCTCCTCGCCGATCCCGACATCGAAGCGGTCGTCATCGCCCTCCCTCTCCACCTCCACTCCGTCGCCGCCATCCAGGCGATGCGGGCCGGGAAGCATGTGCTGACAGAAAAGCTCATGGGGCACTCGATCCACGAGTGCAAGGAGATGGGGCGCGTGTCGCGCGACACCGGCAAGATCCTCGCCACCGGCCATCAGCGCCACTACAGCATCCTCTACGACAACGCCGTCCACACGATCGGCAAGGCGAAGCTTCTCGGCGATCTCCACTCGATCCGGGCCCAGTGGCACCGGGGCAATCTCCCTGGCAAGGATTCCTGGAAGCCGCCGATGCCGGGCGACGACGGGTCGCTCAAAAAGCTCGCCGGCTGGAAGAAGGATCTCGAAAACGCCAAGCCGGCCGATATCGATTCGCTCCAGAAGCGGATCGCCCAGATGGAGGCCCAGATTCTCGACAAGGACGTCGATGCGGAGAAGTTTGGCTACACGCCGATGACCCTCGGCGACGGCTCGACGCGGACGCCGCTGGAGGAGCTGATCCGCTGGCGGCTCTGGAACCGCACCGGCGGCGGCCTGATGGCCGAGCTCGGCAGCCACCAACTCGACGCGGCGGGGATCTTCGTCTCGGCGATGCGCGGCGACGGGCAGAAGGTAAAGCCGCTGACCGTGACGGCCGTCGGCAATCGGAGCATCTTCCCGGCCGACCGTGAGATCGACGACCACGTCTACTGCATGTACGAGTATCCCGCCCCGGGCTACGAAGAGGACAAAAACAAGAAGGTGGTCGTCACCTACTCCTCGATCAACGGCAACGGCTTCGGCGACTACGGCGAAGTGGTGATGGGGACGAAGGGAACCCTCGTGCTCGAACGGGAGCAGGAGGTGATGCTCTACAAGGACAGCGCCAAGGACACCCGCGTCACCGTCGCCAAGGCGAAGGACGGGGCCCCGACGCTCGACACCACCGAGAGCGGTGGCGGCGGCGGCAAGGCGGCGGCAGCCGGCCCCGGCGGCGAAGGGGCGCCCCCGTCGCGCGGCTATACCGAAGAGCTCGAGCATTGGGCCTGGTGCATCCGCAATCCGGCTCCGGAAAACCAGCCCCGCTGCAAGCCGGAGGTGGCGATCGCCGATGCCGTCATCGCCCTGGTGAGCAACATCGCCCTGGGCGATCCCGCCAAGTCGAGGATCGATTTCAAGCCGGAGTGGTTCGACATCTCGAGCGACGAGACCCCGGAGGGGGTAGCTCCGGACGTCAACCGCGACAAGTACAAGGCCTGACCAGCGGAGATCCCGCTCGGGGGGCTGGACAGTTTTCGGCGGCGAAGAATAATCGTGTAAGTCGCTTCTGAAAGGGGGCGGCATCAACCCTGTGTTGCCGATTCTGGACGGCGACACTTCCCTGGCGGACGGGTGCTTCTGGCGGAGCAGCCCCGCGGAGGAGAGGTCCCATGCAACTGCGGACGAAGTCCAGACAGCCCCGTCGTATCTCGATGGCGGCCATTTTTTCCCTGATCGCGTCGTGGGGCGTCTCGCTCCTCACGACCGCGTCGCTTGTGGCCGTGGGGTGGCTCGGCCATGCCACGCATTGGACGTTCGGCCTGGCCGGACATGACGCTCCGCATGGCGAGCACGCCGGCAGCGGCGCTGCCGGGGCGTCGGTCGACGGGCCCGATGATCCAGCGCCGGGAACGGTCCGGTTTTCCTCGCGCGAGGCGCTCGAGCGGACCGGGATCGAGGTCGTGCCGGTGGAGCGGCGGTCGATGGTAAGCGAGCTCGAGGTCGCCGGTGTCGTCGACTATGACGAGCGCCGCACCGCCCAGCTCTCTTCCCGCGTCGGCGGGAGCATCTGGCGCGTCGAGAAGCATCTCGGCGACGTCGTCCGCAAGGGAGAGGTGCTCCTCGTCATCGATAGCCAAGAGGTGGGGCGGCTCAAGGCCGAGTTTCTCAACGCCCTGGTGACTTTCGAATCGCGGCGCGAGCAGATGGCGATCCTCGAGGAGGTGCAGGGGGCCGTGATGGGGCGGCAGCTCCGCGAGGCCCGGGCAGCGCTCCGCGAAGCACGGATCCACCTCGTCAACGACGAACAGGCGCTGGTGAACCTCGGGCTCCCGGTGGCGATCGCCGATTACGAGGCGCTCGTCGACGAGGCCCGGGCCGAGCGGATCCGCACCGTTGGTCTCCCGGAGCGCCTGCTCACCGAGCTGAATGATGATGTCGTGACGTCGAATCTCCTCCCCCTCGCAGCGCCATTTAACGGAATCGTCGTCGGCCGTGATGCGGTCGTCGGCGAGGTGGTCGAGGCGGCGAAGCCGATTTTCGAGGTGGCGGATGTCTCGCGGATGATCCTGGCCCTCAAGGTCGACAAGGAGGATGCCGGCAAGGTGGCGATCGGCCAGCCGGTTCGCTTCCGTCCCGACGGCTCCGACGAGGAGTATTCCAGCCGCATCACCTGGATCTCCACCGAGGTCGATCAGGCCACACGGACGCTCCAGGTGAGGGCGGAGGTCGACAACATCCAGACGCTTCCCGCCGCCACCCAAGCCGGCCTCCGGGCCCACACCTTCGGCAGCGGAAAAATCGAGATCGACCGCCGCGGCACCGCGATCGTCGTCCCCTCGCAGAGCGTCCAGTGGGATGGCAGCCGCTGGGTGGTGTTTATCCCCTCGGGCGACGTGGCTTTCACGGCCTGCGAGGTTCAGCCCGGCGTCCGCGAGGGGAATGTCGTGGAGATTGTCGGCGACCCGGCGGGGGGAGCCCTCGAGCGGGTCGTGGGGGCGGGGAGCCACGTCCTCAAGAGCCAGGTGCTCCTGGAGCGGATGGAGTCGGGGGAGCTGTGAACGGTGTGGACCATCGTCTTGATGGCGCTGCCCTCTGGCTTTCGCGTTTGATCCCGTCCTGAAGCCCCTCACCCCCCTCCCCCGTCATGCTCGATTCCATCATTGCCTGGTCACTGTCGCGCCGGATCGTCGTTCTCCTCGGCGCGGGCGTCGTCTGCCTCATCGGCTGGGTGGCCGTGCGCGGGCTGGTCATCGACGCCTTCCCCGACACCACGCCGGTGCAGGTGCAGATCAACACCGTTGCCGCCGGGATGGTGGCCGAGGAGGTGGAGCGCCAGATCACCTTCCCGGTGGAACTGGCAATGGGGGGGATGCCGGGGCTCGAGGACATCCGCAGCGCCAGCATGTTCGGCCTGTCGGTCGTGATCGTCACCTTCCGCGACGGCACCGACATCTACTTCGCCCGCCAACTGATCAACGAGCGCCTCGGAACCGTCGAGGTGCCGCCGGGGGTGGCCCGGCCGGAGATGGGGCCGGTCTCGACCGGTCTGGGGGAGGTGTTTCACTACCTCCTCGTGCCGAAGGGGATGAGCCTGACCGACGTCAAGACGCTTCAGGAATGGACCCTCAAGCCGGCGCTCCGATCCGTGCCCGGAGTGGCCGAGGTGAATGCCTGGGGGGGGCTCAACAAGCAATATCAGATCCGGGTCGATCCCGGGCTGTTGCGCCGCTATGACCTCTCCTTCGATCAGGTCGTCGAGGCGGTGCCGCGCAACAATTTCAATGTCGGCGGCGGCTCGATCGACCGCTCCGGCGACGCGGTGCTCGTATACGGCGTCGGCCGGACCGTCGATCCAGAGCAGATCGGCCGGATCGTCATCGCCTCGCGCGACGGCGTCCCGATCCGCATCCGCGACGTCGGCGAGGTGTTCATCGGCCACGAGATCCGCAAGGGGGCGGTGACAGCCGGCGGTGAGGGGGAGGTGGTTCTCGGCCTCGGTTTCATGCTCATGGGGGAAAACAGCTACGCCGTCACGACGCGCCTGCGCGACCGGTTCGAGAAGCTCCTTCGCACGCTGCCTGAAGGGGTCGAAGCGAAGGTCGTCTACGACCGCACGAAGCTCATCGACCGGGTGATCGCCACGGTGCGGCAGAACCTTCTCGAGGGGGCCTTCCTCGTCGTCGTCATCCTCTACGTGATGCTCGGCAATCTCCGCGCCGGGCTCGTGGCGGCGACGGCGATCCCGCTGTCGATGATGTTCGGCTTCATCGGCATGTGGCAGGCGGGGATCGCCGCGAGCCTGCTCTCGCTCGGGGCGATCGACTTCGGGATCGTCGTCGATTCCTCCGTCGTCGTCATCGAGAGCATCCTCGAGAAGATCGCCCATCATCCCGGGGCCACTGGTGCCGCCCGCCTCAAGCTCGTCATGGAGGCGACGAGCGCTGTCAAGAAGCCGGCCTGTTTCGGGCAGCTGATCATCATGATCGTCTACATCCCGATCCTGTCGCTGGAGGGGGTGGAGGGGAAGATGTTTCGCCCGATGGCGCTGACGGTGATCTTCATCCTCATCGGGTCGCTCGTCCTCTCGCTCACCGTTGTGCCGGTGCTGTCGAGCTTGTTCCTCCCGAAGCGCGTCGACGCCCACGACGTGTTCCTCGTTCGCTTCCTCCGCTGGGCCTACCGCCCCGCCCTGCGGGCCTGCCTGTCGGCGCGGGGGACACTCGCCATGGCCGCCACGGCCCTCCTCTTCATCACTGTCCTGCGGGCCTCGACGTTGGGGACGGAGTTCGTGCCGAAGCTCTCGGAGGGGGATATCGTCCTCGGCATCATCCGGGCCCCGGGGACGAGCCTCGAGGAATCGTGCCGGATGAACACGCGGATCGAGAAGGCTCTCCTCGACGCCTTCCCCCACGAGGTTGCCGCGGTGTGGAGCCGGGTCGGCACGCCGGAGGTGGCGACCGACGCCGGTGCCATCGAGGGAACCGACGTCTTCATCGCCCTGCGCCCCCGCGAGGAGTGGAAGGCGGCCCGGACGCAGGTCGGCCTCGTCGAGGCGATGAACAAGATCGTCGAGGGGATCCCGGGGCAGATCATCTGGTTTACCCAACCGATCGAGCAGCGGATCAACGAGATGGTGTCGGGCGTGCGGGCCGACATCGCCGTGAAGGTGTTTGGTACCGATCTCGACCAGCTCGTCACCAAGGCCAACGAGGTGGCGGCGGTGATCCGCAAGGTGCCGGGGGGGGCCGACGTCGCCGTTGAGCAGGTCGCCGGCCAGCCAATCCTCAAAGTCGCCGTTCGCCAGGACGAGATCGCCCGCTACGGGATCTCGGCCAAGGAGGTTCTCGACGTCATCGAGAGCGTCGGCGGCAAGGCGGTCGGCCAGATCGTCGAGGGGCAATTCCGCTTCCCGATCGTCGTCCGCCTCCCGGAGGCGCTCCGCACGGGCCCCGAGGCGCTGGCCAACATTCCGCTCCGTTCCCCGGCCGGCGAGATCGTCCCCTTGGGCCGGATCGCCGACATCGACACGATCCTCGGGCCGAAGTATGTGACGCGCGAGTGGAGCGAGCGGCGCGTCGTCGTGCAGTGCAACGTCCGCGGCCGCGACGTGGGGGGATTCGTCGCCGAGGCGCAAGGGGCGATCGCCGCGGCCGTCGAGCTCCCCGAGGAGCAGTTTCGGCTCGTGTGGGGCGGGCAGTTTGAGAACATGCAGCGGGCCCAAAAGCGGCTGGCGATCGTCGTGCCACTGGCCCTCCTCCTCATCATCGCCCTGCTCCATCTCACCTACCGCAACGTCGCCGACACGACACTCCTCTTCGTGAGCGTGCCGTTTGCGTGTGTCGGTGGCATCTGGGCGCTCGCCGCCCGGGAGATGCCGCTGTCGATCTCGGCGGCGGTGGGGTTCATCACGCTCTCGGGCGTCTCGGTGCTCAACGGGATGGTGCTTGCAAGCGCCTTGCGCGAGCGGCTCGCCCGTGGCACCTCCCGCGATGTGGCGATCGAGGAGACCGCCTCGGCGTCGCTCCGCACGATCGTGATGACGGCCCTCGTGGCGAGCCTCGGCTTCATCCCGATGGCCGTCAGCGAGGGGACCGGCGCCGAGGTGCAGCGGCCGCTCGCCACGGTCGTGATCGGCGGCGTGATCACGAGCACGCTCTATACGCTCTTCGTCCTTCCGGCACTCTACCGGCTCGTCCTCGGTGTGCAGCCGGCGCCTCTGCTCCCCAAGGAATGGGCCGCCAAAGACTGACCGCATCCCTCACTCAACCGCGGCGTGGCGAAGGACAAACTCGACGACCAGCGTCGGATCGTCGAGGCCGTGGGGATGGTGGCCGATCCCCGGCTTGTGGATCACTTCGACGGTGCCCCCGAGGGCCCGGTAGCGCTCCGCGACCACGAGCCCATTCTCCTCCGGCGGGACGACATCATCGGCGTCGCCGACGACATGAATCAGGGCCACGCCGGCCTTGGCGAGCGGCGCGAGCGTGTCGATCGGGTTCCCCGTCCAGGCAAGCGCCGCGGCGTCGTCGGCAAAGCCGTAGAGCTTCTTCAGCTCGGCCCAGTCGCCGGCGCTCCCCTTCCCCTTCCTGCCGGCCGCCACCCCGCCGGGCCAGCTGCGGATGTCACACACCCCTGCGTCGCCGTAGATCACGCTCACCTTGTCGGGATGATCGGCGGCGAAGCGGTGGGCGTAGAGGCTGCCGCGGGAGATGCCGATGAGCGCCGGCCGGGGGGCGAGCCCGCGGCGCACGAGCTCGTCGTGAAAGCGGGCGAGCTTCGCGACGGCGGCCGGCGAACCGAACGTGTTGCCGACGTCGAGAAAGGCATGGTGGAAGCCGCGGGCCACGAGCGCCGGCGCCGCACAGCGCTCGGTGAAGGCATCCGGAAACATCAGGCACCAGCTCCAGGGATTCCCGGGAAGCGGGGTCTCGGGGACGACGACCCAGGCCTCCGCCCCTTCAAACTGGAAACGGTGGCGGGCGTGGCCGTGCCACTGGTCGACCGTGGCTCCGGGGAAGTCGAGGTCGACGGTGCCGGCCGCGGTGACCGTCATCGAGGCCAGGGCGAGAAGGGCAGTGAGGGAGAAGAGAAAGCGGCGGCGGTGCATGGCAGATTCCGTGGGCCTTTGGTGGAAGGGCGAGCCCTTGTCAGCCGATGTCGAAGAGGCGCGGGAGGGGGGCATCGGCGGGGAGGGCGAGGATCGTTCGCAGCTCGGCGAGCTCCTCGTCGTCGAGCGACACGAACACGACCGGATCCTGGACGAGGTCGGGGTTCACGAGCCGGTAGTCGGAGACTTTTCCCTCCGCGACGATCGGGGCCCGGCCGTATCCATACATCATCCAGTCGACCGGGCCGAAGAAGTCGGCCAGCGTGATCGAGGGAGGGAGCGGCCGGTGGACGAAGTAGAGCTCGACGCACGTCTTCCAGAAGTGGGGGACAAACTTCTCGCCGACGTCGGCGATCCCGTAGCGATCGCGGTTGGTGCCGGCGAGGCAGGTTGGCAGGGCGACAAGCGGGCCTCCGCGCCGCAGGCTTCCGCGCTCGAGCGCCGCGCCGAGATTTTCGAGGAAGTCGGCGCTGAAGCAGTCGTCGCAGATGATCGTCAGGTGGGAGAGATCGATGCCGTCGGGGGCCGCGCTCCCCTCCCCTCGCTTGGCATCAACTTGCTTGGCGCCACCAAGGATCGCAGCGGCGAGCTGCTCGCACGGAATCGAATAGCTCTGGATTTCCTCCGGAAGGCCGTGGCCGAGGACGACAACGGTCGTTGGCTGCCGGTCGCGGGCTGCCTTCTGGATCGCCGCGAGGAAGCCTGCAGCGGTGGCCTGTTTCGTGTCGGGGCCGGTGGGGCCCCCCTGCCCCTGCTTCCAGACCGTCGCCTCGGCGTCGTAGGCCCCGGCGATCGTCGTGATCTCCTTCGGGTCGAGGCCGCGGTCGGGATCGAGAAGGCCGATCACGCTCCGCCCTTCACCGACGACGACATCCGCGGCATGTTTGTCGCGCATTCGGAGGATGAAGTCGGCAAGGCGCGCGAGCGTCTCGATCCGGTCGGCTGCCTCAAGGGGCGCAAGTGCCGCGGCGTGGCGCTTGGCGAGGAGCCAGAGCGTCGGCTCGATCTGCCGGTATTCGCGGTCGGTCGCTTCCAGCCGGTCGCGGATCAGCGGTGAATCGTCGCGGGAGAATGCGGCGAAGGCAGCGGCGGCGGCCTGTGGGTCAGGCTTCACAGCGGGCCTCGCATCCGGCTTCGCATCAGGCTGTGCGGCCGCCAGGGACGCGTGCTGGATGCCGATCGCGAAGAGGACGATCAAGACTTGGATCAAAGCGTGGATCAAGGCAAGCGGCCCTCCGGTGGGAATGGGCCAATTGTGGCACAGCTTGGCGCGGGTTTGCCAACGGCAAAATCGCCAGCGGCGAACATCATCCCATCGATGGATGCCAGCGGCGCAGCCGGCGGCGTTCGAGGAAGCCGAGCGCACCGGCAAGCAGGGCGATGACGTGCGTCAGGCCGTTGGTGTCGATTTCAGGAACCGGCGCGATGTACGGGCCGGCGAGAAGAATGCCGACCCTTGACGTCCCGTCGCCGGACCCAACGTACTGCCCATCGACCCGATCGGCGGAAGACAACGGATAAGCGGAATTGTAGTTCCACGATCCGCCCCGATACCCACGGGTCCCGCCACCGGCACCGGAAAGATCGTTCCACTGCGAGACGTTGCCCGATTGATCGAACGTGCCGTAGTAGCTTGCGCTCCCAGAGAAGGCGCCGACATCGGTCAGATAGTTCTGGCTTGCCGAAAAGGTCAGTGATTGGGTCACGCTATAGCCAGAACCTGTGAAGTAGTTGGCCTGATTGGCGGTGCCGCCGACCTGATTCCCCGGGGCCGAGTTGCTCTGCGTGGCATAACTCCAGTAGCCCGGTGATCCGACGCCCCCCTTGATCGGCGAGTAGTAGGCCGCCTTGTACCACTCGTTCTCGGTCGGGACGAAGAAAGTCGGTGCGGCGCCGGTATTCGGGTTGGTGCTGTTCTTGGCGGGGAATGTCCCGTGAGTCAGGTCATAGGCTCCGTTTTCGGTTGTCGTGCTGCTCGGCGCGCCGGTCGGCTGGCCGTTCGACATCCAGTTGGCAAACCGTGCCGCGTCGCGCCAATCGACATACGTGATCGGGCGGTTGGCGCTGCTCCCGCCATTGGTGATCACGCTGTAGCTGAACGACCCGGACAAGCCAGATCGCGAAATCCCGGCGACGTTGAGGTCGGTCGCCATCGACGCGTTGTAGAGGCTGTAGGTATCGGTTGCCGCCACGGCGTTGAGAAATGCCGTGTACTGCCCGATCGTGACGTCGTACTTGCCAATCGAGTAGAGGTCATTCACGGCGCCGTAGCCGGTCGTGTCGTTGGCGTTCCCTGGATTGCCGACGTTCACCATGTCGTAGGTGATGCCAGCCAAGGCCGGCGTGGTCGCCAGCCAAGCTGCGGCCGCTTGAGGAACCACGGTCCACACAACAGCCCACAAGAGCCGGCGACAGATGTTCATGTGCTCCCCGCTTGGTCTGGTGACGACAACGACATGCGTCTCAAGAGGGTGGATCTCCCCCCCACTTGTTTTTCTTGGTAGCAAATCGTTCTTGGGAGTCAATCCCCGGCACGCCCATCGCCGTCGTTTCCGTCGCAAACCTGGCAAAGAGCCGTTCGGCCGAGCCGCGGTTGATCGCCGCATGGCCGGCGTTATCGAGCCCGGGAAAGGTGTCGAGCATCCCGGCAAACAGGCCGACGCCCGAGGCACTGGTAAAAACCTCAAACGGTCTTTGCATGGAATCCGAAGGCCACAAGAGCGGCACGCAGCCTCGCGTCTGCCCTCGCGGATGGTGGTCCCCTTCCTGGAATGTGCGGCCTGTCGGGCGCGAGTCGACGCTGCACCGTCGTGAAAAAACTTTCCGGGATGGAGCGTTGACGGTCGCTCTGCCGATGAGTACTGTACGGGTGTTCTGTTGCCTGGGGCGGTGGCAGGCCCAACGGCGCTACGGAACGAGCCCGATCGACGCGTTGACGGCCGGCATGCATCGTGGAAAATTGGGCAGTGGATCGTCATTCCGGGGGAGCGGAGGAGAGCACCGTGGCCAGTATTTCCGCGTTCGACGCCAAGACTCGCTTCGGTGCCTTGCTCAAGCGCGTGGCACGCGGGGAAGAAGTTGTCATCACCCGCCACGACAAGCCGGTGGCCAGGATCGTGCCGGAGGGGATGGCCGGTGGTGTCGAGGGGAGGCGGGCTGTGGCGGCGCTGCTCGACCTGCAGAAGGTCATCGGTCGGCGATCGAAGGGGGCAATGCTCTCGGATGCCGACGTCCGGTCGGCGATCGAAGATGGACGACGCTGAATCGATAACCTCAGACAGGTTTGTCGTCGATGCCTCGGTGGCCATTGCCTGGGTTCATCCCGGACAGGCCACGGTCGCCACGCAGACGCTGCTTTCCTCGCTCGCCGAGGGCGCGGTGTTCGAGGTGCCGTCGATCTGGCCGCTCGAGGTGGCCAATGCCCTGATCTCGCTGAAACGGCGGGGTCGGCTCACGGAACGGGAGCGCCGATTGGCTTCGGAATGGCTCCGCTTGCTGCCGCATGCGATCGATTCCGAAGCGAGCGTGATCGCGTTTGATGTGCTTTCGGATCTTGCCGCCAAGCACGGACTGTCGGTCTATGACGCGGCCTATCTAGAACTGGCCGGTCGCCGTGGACTTGCGCTGGTGAGCAAGGATGGCGCGCTCCTTGCGGCTGCCCGCAAGGCCCGCGTGGCCGTCTGGGCGGCGTCGTGAATCGTGGCAGGGCCGGGGCGAGCCACCTCATCCACGATCTTTGAGATCAGCGGTGACGCTCGTGGGGCGAGCTGACATCGAGCTGCCCGGTGGACAGGCTGCATCGGCTCGACAATGCGCCGCGCCAACTTTTCCCGAATGGAGCGTTGACGGTCGTGCTGCCGATAGGTACTGTACGCGCGTTCACATTTCGAGGGAGGCGGGCGCAGTGGCCGACGACACGACAACCTCCGACACGATCTCCGGCACGACCGCCGACAGCCTGGCTGATCTCGTGGCCCGGCACGTCGTGAGCCGGGCCGGAGGGGGTGCTGGAGGCCAATTCGGCAGCCAACTTGCAAGCCAGTTCGGCCCCAGCGTCTGGACCTGCCTCGAGCCGGCCGACGCCACGGCAAGCGTGCCGCGGGCGATCTTCCCGAGCGGATTCCGGGGGATCGATCGGCTCCTGCCGGCCGGAGGGATTCGGAGCGGCAGTCTGATCGAATGGATCGGCGGGCCGGCGTCGGGAGCGGCGACGCTCGCCTTTGCGGTCGCCGGGAGACTGCGCGTGGCACGGCCCGAGTTGGCCGCCGGGCCAATCCTCGTGGTCGATCGCCCGGGGCGGTTTCATCCGCCGGCGGTAATGCCGTGGCTCGAAGGGCCACCGGTGGGGAAGCCGAAAGCCGGCGGGGCCACCGTTGGGGCGATCGTCGTCGTCCGGCCGTCGCGCGACGAGGACGAAATCTGGGCGATCGATCAGGCGCTGCGCTGCCCCGGCGTGACGGCCGTGCTTGCCTGGCCGCAGCGCGTTTCCAGCACGGCCCTGCGACGCTGGCAACTGGCGGCCCGCGGCAGCGGCACGGTGGGGTTTTTGGTGAGGCCGGTGGCGGCCCGGCGCGAGCCGTCGTGGGCCGAGGCCCGGCTCAACGTGGCGGCTCTTCCGATGCTCGGGCGCTGGCGGGCACACGATGACGTCCCCTGGTCGCATGCCTGGGCGCCCCTTGTCGGCTCGCTCGCGGTCCGGCGGCTGCGGCTGTCGCTCCAGGAGGGGCCATGGGCGTGTGAGCAGCCCACCGATGTTCCCACGGTGGAGATCGCGATTGACCTGGCCACCGGCCGCGAAGCGATCGGCGACGCCACCACCCCCCTCCGCAGGGGTGGCCCGCGGAGCGGCGCCGCGCCGGCCGGTCGGCTCTGGTCGCCGGGCGTGCTCCCCGATGCCAGTGGGGGGGGAGGCGTGTCGTGCCGCGCATCCTGACCCTCTGGCTGCCGCGCTGGCCGGTGCAGCGGCGATTGAGCAGCAACGCCGAGCTGCGCCATGGGCCGGTGTTCGTCTGCCAGCGTCAGCCGCAAGGCGCGATGACGGTGGTGGCCTGGGCCATTCCCCGTTGTCCGGCAGCGCCGGAAGTCGGGGGGGAGAGAGCCGGGCAAGCGACAGCCGGGCCAGCGACGGCCGGCGATGGAGTGGTGATCCAGGCCGGCATGCCCCTGGCTGAGGCGATGGCGGCGGTGGCGCTCGTCCATGGCCCACACGCCTGTCGCCGGGCCTGGATCGATCATGACGATCCGGTGGCCGACCTCGATGCACTGCTCGAGATCGCCCGCTGGTGTCGGCGCTTCACGCCGGCGGTGGCGGTGGAGGGAAGCGGCGGGGACCAGCGCCAACGGCCGGAGTGCCTCCATCTCGACGTCACGGCCACGGCAGGCTTTTTCGGTGGCGAAGAGAGACTTGCGCACACGGCCGTGTGGACGCTCGCCGCGCGCGGCCTCCATGCCCGCGGGGCGATCGCCGACACCCCCGGAGCCGCCTGGGCCGCCGCCCACCACACCGATCAGTTGGCGGCGCTGGCCGGCGAGCCGGCGCCACGCGGCCGGCGCCGGAGCGTGGTGGTGGCGCCGGGGGGCCTGATCGATGCGTTGCCGGCCACGGGTCTGAGGTTGGATGGCGGCACGCTCCAAAAGCTCCGTGAAGTGGGGATCGATTCGATCGGTGGAGTGATGCGGCTGCCGCGCCGCAGCCTGGCGTCGCGCTTCGGCCCGCTGCTGGTTCGCCGGTTGGCGGAGCTCACGGGAGAACGGGCCGAGCCGCTCGAGCCGTTGCCAGGGGGGGAGCTGCCGCAGGCCAGCCATGCCTTCGATTTCCCCCTGGCGCTCCGCGGCACCTCGGAGGAGCAGTTCGCCCAATGCCTCCGCCCGCTCCTCGAAGCGTGCCTGAGGCCCCTTTCCGCCGCGGGGCGTGGCGTGACGGCGCTCCAAGTGAGGCTCGAACGGGTGAGGCTCGAACGCACCGGTTCGGCCGGTGCCGATGCGATGACCGGGCCGGCGCGGCGATCGACGGCCACGGGCGCCCCGGTCGTCATCGACGTCGGGCTCTTCCGCCCGAGTGTGGCGGTTGCCCATTTGGCGGAATTGATCCGGCTGCGGATGTCGCGCATGCAGCTGCCGAAGGAGATCGAAGGGGTTTCGATCGAGGTCGTGGCCGCTGGCGAGATCGGCAGCCGGCAGCGGATGCTGTTTGGCGCGGCGGAGGAGGCGGGGGATGGAGAGGTTGCCATGCTGCTCGAGCGCCTGGCGGGGAGGCTCGGCCGCGCGGCGGTCTACGAGCCACGCCCGGTGGCCGACATCCAGCCGGAGCATGCCTGGATGGCGGTCCCGCCGGGGCAGGCAGGGCGATCGGCCGGACGCGTCACCAGAGCGCCTTCAGACGATCGCGGCAGGCCTGCCAGGGGCACGCCGCGCAGCGTCGGGAGCCAGTCGGGCCCCTGCCCCGCTCCGGAGCGGAGGCCGGTTGCGATGTTCCCCCGTCCGCTGCGCTTGGAGCCTCTCCTGCGGGGAGCAGCCCGTGAGCCGCCGGAGCGCCGGGCGGCCTCCGGAGTGCCGGCCCGCTTCCGCTACCAGTCGCGGGTCCATCGGGTGCTCTGTGCCCAGGGGCCGGAGCGGATCGAGACGGCATGGTGGCGCGGCCCCTGGGTGCGCCGAGATTATTTCCTCGTCGAGGCGGTGGTCGAGGGGGGCGACGGGCAGCGGGACGACGGCGGCGATCGGATCGGGAGCGTCGAGGATGTCCTGCGGCTGTGGATCTTCCGGCAGGTGCGGGACGGGGGCTGGTTTGTCCATGGCATCTTCGCCTGAACGGCGCGGCCATGGAGGGAATACGTCGAAGGAGGCGCTGTCATGCCGTCGTCGCGACCTGTGATCACAAGTCAGGGCATCGCAAGCCCCGGGGTCAGTCCCGGGGGGGCGCGCGAGCCCTCCCGCTATGCCGAGCTCCATGTCACGAGCAACTTCTCCTTCCTCCGCGCTGCCTCCCATCCGGAGGAGCTTGTCCGCACCGCCCACGCCCTCGGGTATGCCGGCATCGCGATCACCGATCACGCGACGCTCGCCGGCATCGTCCGGGCGCACGGGGCGGCGAAGGAGGTCGGTATCCCGCTCATCGTTGGAGCGACGCTCGAGCCGGTCGATGGCCCGGCGCTCGTGGTGTGGTCGGAGAACCGGGCCGGCTACTCAAACCTCTGCCGCCTCCTCTCGCTCGGCTACGGCGGGATCCCGGCGGGGAGCGGGCAGGAGCAGCGCGATGGCACAGCGGCTGCCGGCGCGATGGCGGAGAACGAGAAAGATCGCGGCCCGGTCAGCTGCCGGCTCTCGCTCGACATGATCGCGGCCCATGCGGCAGGCCTGCGGGCCGGCGTGCCGCTGGCGGCCGCGGACGGAGACTGGCGGCGGCTGGCGGCGTGGCGCGAGGTGTTCGGGGAGCGCGTCTGCGGGCTGGCGGAGGTGGCGCTCGAGGGGGATGACACGGTGCGGCTCGAGCGCTTCGCCCGCGCCTGCCGGCGGGCGGGAGTCGACGTCGTGGCAGCCGGCGACGTTCGCTGCCACATCCACGCCCGGCTCCCCCTCCTCGATGCCCTCACGGCGGTTCGTCATGGCGGCACGATCGAGGAGGTCCGGGCGCGCCTCCTCACCAACGGCGAACGCCATCTCCACGAGCGCCAGACCATCGCCGATCGCTTCAGCACGCTCCCCGGCGCCGTTGAACGCGCCGTGGAATGGGCGGCGGCCTGCACCTTTTCCCTCGACGAGCTGCGCTACGAATATCCCGATGCCGTCGTGCCGGCCGGTGCGACGGCGGCGGGAACCCTCGCCGAGACGGTGTGGCGGGGGGCCGCGAAACGCTATCCAGACGGGGTTCCCGAGAAGGTCCGCGGCCTCCTCGAGCACGAGCTTGCGCTCGTCGCCGAGCTCGGCTACGAGGCCTATTTCCTCACCGTCTTCGACATCGTGCGCTTCGCCCGGCGCCGCGGAATCCTCTGCCAGGGGCGCGGGTCGGCGGCCAATTCGGCGATCTGCTACTGCCTCGGGATCACGTCGGTCGACCCGGCCAGGATGCAGGTCCTCTTCGAGCGCTTCATCAGCCGCGAGCGCCGTGAGGCCCCCGACATCGACATCGACTTCGAGCACCACCGCCGCGAGGAGGTGATCCAATACCTCTACGACACCTACGGCCGCTCGCGCGCGGCGATGACCGCCGAGGTGATCTGCTACCGCCTCCGCTCGGCCGTGCGCGACATGGGAAAGGCACTCGGGCTGTCGCTCGACCGGGTGGCACGGATCGCCGAGGTGCTCGATGTCGGCGACCGGGTCGACCGACTGCCGGAGCGGCTCGCCGAGGCGGGGCTCGAGCCCGACGGCGACACCGGCCGGCGGCTCACGGCCCTCGTCGGTGAGCTCGTCGGCTTCCCCCGTCATCTCGGCCAGCATGTCGGCGGCATGGTGATGACGCGTGGCGATCTGTGCGACCTCGTGCCGATCCAGCCGGCGACGATGGCGGGCCGTTCGATCGTCCAGTGGGACAAGGACGACCTCGACGAATTGGGGATTCTGAAAGTCGATTGCCTGGCGCTGGGGATGCTCACCGCCATCCACCGGGCGTTCGATCAGGTCGAGGCGGCGGGGGGCCCGAGGCTGACGCTCGCCACCGTGCCGGCCGAGGATCCGGCCGTCTACGAGATGGTGTCGCGGGCCGACACCGTCGGCGTGTTCCAGATCGAGAGCCGGGCGCAGATGAGCATGCTCCCCAGGCTCAAGCCGCGCTGTTTCTACGACCTCGTCATCGAGGTGGCGATCGTCAGGCCGGGGCCGATCCAGGGGGGAATGGTCCATCCTTACCTGCGCCGGCGCAGTGGCGAGGAGCCGGTGAGCTACCCCAACGAGGCGATCCGCGGCGTCCTCGAGAACACGCTCGGCGTTCCCCTCTTTCAGGAGCAGGCGATGCGGCTGGCGGTGGTGGCGGCGGGGTTCACGCCGGGGGAGGCCGATCAGCTTCGTCGGGCGATGGGGGCGTGGCGGCGGCCGGGGGTGATCGACGAATTCCACCGCCGGCTCGTCGAGGGGATGACGTCGCGCGGGCTCGCCGCGGAGTTTGCCGAGCAGGTGTTCGCGCAGATCCGTGGCTTCGGCGAATATGGCTTCCCCGAGTCGCACGCGGCGAGCTTTGCCCTGCTTGTCTACGTGTCGGCATGGCTCAAGTGCCATCATCCGGCGGCCTTCACCGCGGCGCTCCTGGCGAGCCAGCCGATGGGGTTTTACGCGCCGGCCCAGCTTGTGCGCGATGTCCGTCAGCGTGGGGTGCGCGTGTTGGCGGTGGATGTGAACGCGAGTGCCTGGCATGCGCGCGTGTGCCACCGGGGCGGAGAGGGGGCGGATGGCTCGCCGCCACGTTCCGGCAAGGGGCCGGGTTTGCGGCTCGGGCTCGAGCAGGTGCACGGCCTCGGCGCGGCGGAGGGGGAGCGGATCGAGGTGGCGCGGCGCGACGGCTTGTTCGGCACGGTCGATGATCTCGCCCGCCGCGCCCGGCTCGGCCGCGAGGCGCTGTTGTGCCTGGCGCGGGCCGGGGCGCTGGCTTCGCTGGGGATGGACCGGCGGCGGGCGGTGTGGGAGGCGCTGCGCGATCGGGAACGCCCCGGCAGTCAGCCGCTCTTGGTCGACCTCGCCGACGACGAAGAGGGTGACGAGGTCGTGCTTCCGGCGACGACTCCCCGCGAGGAGGTGATCTTCGATTACCGTACGTCGGGCCTCTCGCTCGAGGCCCACCCGCTCCAGTTCGACCGGGCGGGGCTCGCCCGGCGCGGCGTCGTCACCACGGCGGAGGCCCACGATGCTCCGGAGGGGCGGTGCGTGGCGGTGGCGGGGATCGTGCTCTCCAGGCAGCGGCCGTCGACGGCCCACGGGATCATCTTCCTGTCGATCGAGGATGAGACAGGCCCGGCGAATGTCGTCGTCCGGCCGGAGGTGTGGCAGCAGGCCGAGGCGCTCGCGCGGCGGGCGGCGGCGGTCGTGATCGAGGCCCGCGTGCAACGCCGGGCCGGGGTCGTTCACCTCCTGGCGACACGGATGGAGCGGCTGGTGTCGGACGAGGACGGAGGCGGAGGGGAAGCGGGGCTCCCGGCCGGAGGGACGCTGCCGCGGATGTCACGCGACTTCTGTTGAGGACCGGTTGACGCACGGCGGAGGGGATCGGCGGTCGAGAGCGTGCCGAAGCGGGGGGGTGATGCTACAACGTTCCCCATGAGCACCCCTGCCCACCCTGCCGTCGTCAGCACCGATCTCCCCCTCGGCCCCGTCCATCGCGGCAAGGTCCGCGACTGCTACCGCCTCCCCCCCGAGCAGCCCGGCGGCGAGGCGCGGATGCTGATCGTCTCCACCGACCGGATCAGTGCCTTCGACTGGATCCTCCCCACGCCGATCCCCGACAAAGGCCGCGTCCTCACCGCCATCTCGCGCCACTGGTTCGACTGGCTTTTCCACGGCCCCGCCCCCGTTTCCCACCACCTGATCACGACCGATGTCGAGGCGATGGGACTGCCGGCGGGCATCGACCTCGGGCCGCTCCGCGGCCGCTCGATGCTCGTGCGGGCAGCCACCGTGATCCCGTTTGAGTGTGTCGTCCGTGGCCGGCTCGCCGGAAGTGGATGGGCCGAGTACCGGCACAGCGGCACGGTCTGTGGTGAGCCGTTGCCGGCCGGGCTCTCGGCCGGCGATGAGCTCCCCGAACCGATCTTCACGCCAGCTACGAAGGCCACCAGTGGCCACGACGAGAATGTCTCGTTTGCCGTCATGGCCGAGAGCATCGGCCCGGAGCTGGCTGGGGTCCTCAAGGCGAAGAGCCTGGATGTCTTCCGGCGCGGAGCGGCCCATGCCGCCGCCAAGGGGATTGTCCTCGCCGACACCAAGTTCGAGTGGGGCCGGGCTGCCGACGGCACCGTGATCCTCGTCGATGAGGTCCTGACCCCCGATTCGTCGCGGTTCTGGCCAGTGGCGGCTGTCGGCGGGGGGCGCGTCCCCGATTCCTTCGATAAGCAGTTCGTCCGCGACTGGCTCGAGGCGAGCGGCTGGGACAAGGCGAGTGCCCCTCCGAGGCTCCCCGCCGAGGTCGTGGCGAAAACGCGGCAAAAATACCTCGAGGCCTGCCGGTTGCTCACTGGCACCCTCCCGCCGGGTGTGGAATGAGCGGCGGAGCCGTCGTGTGGGAGTGTGCCGGGCCAACACTGCCCTAGGGACGCGGCGGGAGCGAAACTAGAATCGTTCCGCCCCCTCCCCGCAGACCCGCCCCGGGTCTCCCCAACGCGAACCCCTCCCCTGCCCCATGCTGCGCTACTGGACCGCCGGCGAATCCCACGGCCCCGCCCTCCTCGCCCTTGTCGACGGCTTCCCGGCGGGGCTGGCCGTCGACCTCCCGGCGATTGATGCCGAGCTCGTGCGCCGACAGGGGGGCTACGGTCGTGGTGGACGGCAGCGGATCGAGACCGACAGCGTCCGATTCCTTTCGGGGCTGTGGCGGGGAACGACGCTCGGCAGCCCGTTGGCGATGGAGATCGTCAACCGCGACGCCAAGCTCGAACGGCTCGACGATGTAGACCGTCCGCGGCCCGGCCATGCCGACCTGGCCGGGGCCGTGAAACATCTCGGCGGTGTCCGCGCGGTGCTCGAACGGGCCAGTGCCCGCGAGACGGCAGCGCGCGTGGCGGCCGGAGCCCTCGCCCGCCAACTCCTTGCCACTTTCGGGATCGAAGTCGGCGGATGGGTGACAGCGCTCGGCGGGATCGAGCTGGGGCCCCGCGAGGGAACGCTTCCCGAGCTGCGGAGCTTGCGGGATTCCAGCGATATTTATTCGCTCCACCCCGAGCGCGACGCGGAAGTCACGGAGCTCATCGACCGGGTCGGCAAGGAGGGGGACACCCTCGGGGGCGTGGTCGAAGTCCGCGTCGACGGCCTGCCGATCGGCCTCGGGACCCATGCCCAGTGGGATCGTAAGCTCGATGGCCGACTCGCCCAGGCGGTGATGGCCGTGCAGGCGATCAAAGGGGTCGAGATCGGGCTCGGCTTCGAGGCCGCCAGGCGCCGTGGCTCGCACGTTCACGACCCGATTCATTACGACGCGGCCCGGCGTGATCAGACCGATCTCGGCTTCACCCGGCCGACGAACAACGCCGGCGGCCTCGAGGCGGGGATGACCAACGGGCAGCCGCTCGTGATCCGGGCCGCGATGAAGCCGATCAGCACCCTCCGCAAGCCGCTGGAAAGCGTGAATCTGCGGACGAAGCAGACCGAGGAAGCGGCCTACGAGCGGAGCGACGTCTGCGCGGTGAGCGCTGCAGCGGTGATTGTCGAGCATGTCGTCGCCTTCGAAATGGCCGCGGCGCTCGTCGACAAGTTCGGCGGCGACAGCGTCGAGGAGATGCTGGCGCGCTGGAAGCTCTACCACGATCTGGCCCGCGCCCGTTGACGAAGACGATGACGGAAAGCCGCCGGGGAACGGATTCCCCGGAAATCCGCGAGGGACATGGATGTTCGTCGCCCAGCACGCCGCCCGCAGCCGTGTCGTCCGCACGACGTTCGTCGTCGCCTGCCTGATCCCCTGCGCGGGGCTCGTCGCCTGGGCCGGCTGGCGGCGCACCGACGCCCACCGCGACCGGCTCGTTCGGGAGTGGGAGGGGACACTCGGCATGCCGCTGGCGGTCGGGCGCGTCGAGCATATTCGCCCCGGAGCACTCCGGCTGGTGGATGTGGCCCTGCCCGACGGCCGCGGGGGGGTGACGGTTCGCGTGCCGCGGGTCGACGTGGAGTCGTCCGCGACGGAAGTCCGCATCCGTCTGTCGGACCTCACCGGCACCCCGACGGCGATCGCTGCCGCGGTGCGATTGGCGCGCGCGTGGCTCGATGAACCGGCCCGATTCAATCGCAACGTCGTCATCGATATCGGTCGGTTCGGGTTCGGCGCGGCGGAGACTGCCGGCCGGGCCGGAATACGGATCGAGTGCGTCGGGGCCGAGGCCGGCCGGGCGATCCGCCTCCGCGCGGAGCCGGAGAACGGCGAGTGGCTTGTCGTCCAAGCCCTCGCGGGTCCCGGGGTGGAGGGGAAACGCCTGTCGGTGCGCGGGCAGGTGGCGACGCCCGTTCCGGTGAGCGTCGTCGCCCCGACCCTCGGTTGGTCGGCCGAGGGTGCCGGAGGAACGAGCCGTGCCAGCCTCACCGGTTCGATCGATGCCGAGGTCGGGGCGAGCGGCTGGGAAGGATCGTTCAGCGCGGTCCTCGCTGATGTCGATCTCGCCGCCGCCACGACGGCCATCCCCTGGCATGCCACCGGCATGGCACGGGTCGACATCGACGAATGCCGGATGGTGGCGGGGCGGGTCGACTCGGTCCGCGGGCGCGTGGTGACCGGCGCTGGTGGGATCGCTCAGGAGGGCCTCGAGGCCCTCGTGACGACGCTCGGATGCCGCGCCGGTCCAGGGTGGAGGCCGGCCCCGCGCGGCACCGTTATCCGCTTCGAGCGCGGCGCGGCCAGCGTCGAGATCGATGCCCGGGGGATGCGGATCACCGCCGCTGACCAGCCGGCCCTGCTGGTGGGGGCCGACGGTTCGCTCCTCGAGGCACCGGTCGCCGCCGCGAGCCTCTCTTCCGTGGCGCGGGCCCTCTCCCCGACCACCGCGCTGGCGGTGCCGGCCACGCCGATGAGCGGATGGCTCCTTGCGATCTTCCCCTTTCCTGCGACGACAGCACCGGCACCACAGGCGGGCACGCCGCCTGGGACCTTCCGTTTGGTTCCCCCGGGGACCCCCCGGGCGAACGCGCCCGGCGCGGTCAGTGCGGGGGAGCCGGCAGCGCGGCGCTGACGTCCCCGCTCCGCGCGGGCCAGGCACCAAACCCTCTTCCCCCACTCGACCGGAGGGGAAACGGGGGAAATTGACGAACTCTTGACGGTGAATCGACTGGGGACTGACCCGCCGACGCTGGCAAGCCCGGGGAAATGCATCAAAGTAAGCTCCAGCTTGGCGATGGCTGTTTCCATTGCCGGCCAGCGTTCCCGCGTCGACTCCCCCGCTCCCTCCGAGGCCCGTCCCGACATGACGTCGAAGACCAGTCACTCCCCCAAGCAGTCCCGGCGCCCCAAGGCCGGCAAGCCCGTGTCGACGGCCTCCGGCCATGCCACAGCTCAGCCGGCCAATGGCGGTCGCCATCCGCAGGTCGACGCCGACGCCGACGAGTTCGCCTTCGGGCGGTCAGCGATCGGCGGCCCCGAGAGCGAGGGCGAGCGGCACGACGGTGTCGGCGGGGAAACGGCAATCGTCACCGATGCCGAGCAGCTCAATCGACCGGCGGGCCAGCACTGGAGCGACCTCGATTGGCCGGTCGTCATCTGGATCGGGCTCATCCATGCCGCCGCCCTGGTGGCCCCCTTCTACTTCACCTGGTCGGGGCTGGCGATTTGCGTGGCTTTGAGCTGGGCCACCGGCAGCCTCGGCGTCTGTCTCGGCTACCACCGCCTGCTGACCCATGGCAGCTTCTCGACGAACCGGGCCGTGAAGATGTTCTACGCCTGGATGGGGGGGGTCTCCGGTGAAGGGTCGGCGCTCCACTGGGTCGCCAACCACCGCAAGCACCACGCCTTCAGCGACCTCGAGGGGGATCCGCACACGCCGTACGACGGAGGCGTCTGGAGCCACATCACCTGGATGTTCCCGCGGCGCGATCCCGCCGAGCTCGACGCCCACTGCCGTCGCTGGGCCCCCGATCTCTACAAGGATCCGGGGATCCTCTTCCTCCACAAGACGTTCCTCCTGTGGCACTTCCTCATCGGCGCGGCTCTCCTCTTCACCGGGGCGGCGCTGTACGACTGGCGGACCGGAGTCTCATGGCTCCTGTGGGGGCTGGCCATGCGGATGGTCTACGTGTTCCACGTGACGTGGTTCGTCAATTCGGCGACGCACATCTGGGGCTACCGCAACTACGAGACCAACGACAACTCGCGGAATCTGTGGTGGGTCGGGCTGCTGGCGTTCGGTGAGGGGTGGCACAACAACCACCACGCCTTCCAACGGATGGCCAAGCACGGCCACCGGTGGTGGGAGTTCGACACCACCTACTGGATGATTCTGGCAATGGAAAAGCTCGGGCTGGCTTGGAATGTCGTCAAAACTCCCCGCGGCGGCCGGACGACGGCCGCTTGAGGGAGGGGACCGTTTGCGGTCGGCCACCAGCGTCGGTTTTTGCCTGCTGGTCCCGGGCGGGAGGCATTCCCCCCCGGGGCCATCCGGCCTGGGCAATTGGGCCCGGGGAGGGCGGGGGATGCCGGCGGGGGCGGATGCTGTTGCAAATCGGCCCCCCGCCGATACACTTTTCGGTTCCTCAAGAGACATGGTTTGTCGCGGTGAACGCCGCGGTTGATTTGGTTTCCGTGGCAGGCGTGCCGTGGTACATGGAGTGGGATGCAGCGTGCATCCTCGGAGTGCCGCGCACGGCTTGCCCGTCACGTTTCAGGTCGCCTGCAAAAGGGCGGTTTTCGGCTGATGTCGCTCACGAAAGATCGTAAAACAGAACTCATCGGTGCGTATCGGCGAGGGAATGCCGACACCGGCTCGGCGGAGATCCAGATCGCCCTCCTCTCGGGCCGGATCACCCATCTGACCGGGCATTTCAAAACGCATTCGAAAGACTTCGCCAGCCGGCGTGGTCTGCTGCAGATGGTCAGTCGCCGCCGCCGCTTGCTCGACTATCTCAAGCGTGTCGAGCCGCAGCGCTACCTCGACATCATCCAGCGTCTCGAGATCCGCAAGTAATCTCCACGACATGGTTGGGCCCGGTCGCCATCACGCCCAAGGCAAACCCTCGTCGCGGCGAACGTGAGCGGGTTGCTTCTGGGTGGCCACGGGCCCTTGAAGTGAAGGGTTCACACGTTCCGCTCTCCTTGCGTGGCACTGCGGTGCTCGGTCTCGGTGGCGGTTCGGAGAGAGATTCTGGTCTGTTGGGGGTGGGGTGTCGTGGGGGGCAATGATCCCCCAGGCCTGCATTCCCCGGTCCACTTGATGCTCCCGGCGGTTCGTTGCTGCCGGGGGCGTGCCACCGGGAACTGTTCCCCTGATTGCGGGGGGCGTTCAGGTCGGTCGGCAAAGGCGGTGGTGGAGTCCTGGAGGTTCGGCACGTGGCCGAGCCTCGGACGTCTCGCCGCCTTGGTTCGGTATCGGGGGGAATGGGCATCAGCTCCATCGCCCCCGTGACGACGGCGTGCACAGGGCGCGCGGTCGGGCGGGAAGGGAAGAAAGAAGAGTTTTCATGAAAACGGTTGTCGAACGGAAAATCGGGGATCACACCCTCTCCATCGAGACGGGACAGTTGGCGAAGCAGGCGGCCGGGGCCGTCCTCGTGCGTTATGGGGAAACCGCGGTGATCGTGGCGGCCGCGACCGGCGCCCCGCGTATGGGGATCGATTTCTTCCCGCTCACGTGCGATTACCGCGAGCGTTCTGCGGCGGCGGGCAAGTTTCCCGGTGGCTTCCTCAAGCGCGAGGGGCGCCCGACGATGAAGGAGACGCTCACGAGCCGTCTCATGGATCGCCCCATCCGCCCGTTGTTCCCCGACGGGTTCTTCGACGAGGTCCAGATCCAGGCCTCGGTCCTCTCCAGCGACAAGCAGAATGACGGCGACGTCTTGGCGATGAACGGTGCCTCAGCGGCGTTGTCGATCTCGCAGCTCCCCTTCCGCGGGCCGCTCGGGAGCGTCCGGTTGGCACAGGTCGACGGGGTGTTCGTTCCGTTCCCGACCCAGGATCAGCTCGAGGAGAGCGATCTCGACCTGATCGTCTCCGGCAGCGAGACGGCGGTGCTGATGATCGAGGGCTTCGCTCGCGAAATGCCCGAGGCCCGCATGCTCGAGGCGATCACCGAGTGCCACCGGATCATCCGCGAGCTGTGCTCGATGCAGCATGAGCTCGTCCGGCTGGCCGGCAAGCCGAAGAAGGAGTATGTCCTCGCCGACTACACCAACCTCCGCGAGCGGCTCACCCGCGACTACCTCCACGACCTCAAGGCCGCCAAGGCGACCGCCGTCAAAGCCGAGCGTGGTCAGGCGGTGAAGGCCCTCAAGGAGAAGGCGAAGGCGGCGATCGTTCCCCTCGAGCCGGCCGGTTCCGCCAAGTCTGGTGATGCCGGTGGCGTCAGCGAGGCCGATTTCTCCCATGTTTGGCACGGGCTCGAGGAGCGTGCCGTCCGGGACCTGATCTACGAAGGGAAGCGTCCCGACGGTCGTGACTACACGACCCTCCGTCCGATCTCCTGTGAGGTCGATCTGCTCCCCCGCGTCCACGGTTCCGCGGTCTTCCAGCGCGGCGAGACCCAGGCGCTGGTGACGATCACCCTCGGGACCGGCAAGGACGAGCAGCGTGTTGACGGCCTCCTCGACGAGTATTCGAAGAAGTTCATGCTCGACTACTACTTCCCATCGTACTCCGTCGGCGAGGTCCGCCCGATCCGCGGCCCCGGCCGGCGCGAAATCGGCCACGGCGCCCTCGCCGAGCGGAGCGTCAAGCCGGTGCTCCCCGATCCCGACACCTTCCCCTACACGATCCGGGTGCTCTCCGACATCCTCGAGTCGAACGGCTCGAGCTCGATGGCCTCGGTGTGCGGTGCGACGCTCGCCCTGATGGCCGCCGGCGTGCCGATCACGAGCCCCGTCGCGGGGATCTCCGTCGGGCTCGTCAAGCAGTCGGAGCACGAGTGGAAGCTCCTCACCGACATCATCGGTGACGAGGACCATTACGGCGACATGGACTTCAAGATCGCCGGGACCCCGGCCGGGATCACGGGCATCCAGCTCGATCTGAAGATCGACGGCATCTCGCCGGCGATCATCGAGGCGACGCTGAAGCAGTCCCGCGTGGCCCGGCTCGAGATCCTCCGCGCGATGCTCTCGACGATCGGTCGGCCGCGTCAGGAGATCTCCCCGTGGGCTCCGCGGCTCCTGCGGACGCAGATCAACCCCGAGAAGATCGGCCTCCTCATCGGCCCGGGCGGAAAGACGATCCGTGCCATCCAGGAGTCGACCGGCGCGAGCATCGAGGTGGAGGACGACGGCACGGTGACGGTGGCCAGCCATGACGCCGAGGGGGCGATGGCGGCCATGGCGAAGATCGAGGCGCTGACCGCCTCGATCCAGGTCGGCCGGATCTACGAGGGTCGGGTGACGAGCATCAAGGACTTCGGTGCGTTCGTCGAGCTCGTCCCCGGCAAGGATGGTTTGTGCCATATCAGCGAACTGTCGGACGACTATGTCTCGAGCGTCGGCGACGTCTGCCGCGTCGGCGACGTCATGCGGGTTAAGGTGATCGCCGTCGACGATCAGGATCGGGTGAAGCTCAGCCGGAAGGTCGCGATGCGTGAACTTGCCGACAATGGCGGCAACGCCGGCAACGCTGGCTCCTGACCCGTCGGACGACCAAGCGGGATCTCCCGGGCGTCGCAGCAGCGTGGCGGCGCCCGGGACTCCGCGCGGAGGGGGGAGCATGTCTGCGGCAGACGAATCGGTCCATCCCCGGGCGGAGACGTATGCCGAGTTTGCGGCGCTGGTCGGGGCCCTCGCCCACGAGATCCGCAACCCACTCTCCACGATCCGGCTCAACATGGAGCTGTTGGCGGAGGATTTCGAGAACACCGATCCCCAGTCGCCGACGAAGCAGCGCGACCGGCGGGCCAAGGCAAAGATCGAATTGGTCCGGGAGGAGTGCGACCGCCTCCAAAAGCTCCTCGGCGACTTCCTCGACTTCGCCCGGCAGGAATCGCTGACGCTCGAGCCGGGCAATCTCAACGTCGAGATCGACCAACTCCTCGACTTCTTCACGCCCCGGGCCAACGAGGCGCAGGTCGAGATCGTTCGCTATCTCGATCCCGAACTGCCGATGGTCCGCCTCGATCGCGAGACCTTCCGCTCGGCGCTGCTCAATCTCCTCATCAATGCCATCCAGGCGATGGATCCCGGCGGGCAACTCGTCGTCCGCACCCGTCCTTCCGGGCTGGGGGTGGCGATCGAGCTGATCGACACCGGCCAAGGGATGTCGGAGGAGACCCTCGCCAAAGTGTTCCGCGCCTTTTACACGACGAAACAGGGGGGAAGTGGCCTGGGGCTGCCAACCGCGCGGAAGATCGTCGAGGCCCACGGTGGGACGATCGACATCGAGAGTGCGCCCGGGCGGGGCACGAAGGTGACGATCTGGCTGCCGTCCCCTCCCCGGCTTCCCCCGGCCGGGTCTGGTCCCCGGGTGGCGCTGTGAGGCCTGCTCGCCCCGCCCCGGTTTTCGTGTCGCGACGGCTGCAAGGAACTGGACGGGGCAGGCCCACGCTTCGTACTCTTCTCTTATGACCGGATCCCGTGAATCGCCGCCGTCCCCCGCACCGGTCCTCCCCGATCCGGGGACACAAAAACTCGTGCGCGTGCTCGTCGTCGACAACGACATCGTCCATGCGCGGACGATGGGGGAGGGATTGAGCCGCCTCGGCTACCAGTGCTCGATCGTCGGCAGCGGCACGGAAGGGGCGCGGAAGATCGAGCAGGAATCGTTCGATGTCGTCGTCACCGACTTGATGATGAACGACATCGGCGGCCTGGAGATCCTCTCCCGAGCGAAGCAGGCTTCCCCCGAGACGGAGGTGATCGTCGTCACGGGCCATGGCACCGTTCCCTCGGCGGTCGCGGCGATGCAGCAGGGCGCCTTCACGTACCTCCAGAAGCCACTCGATCTCTCCCACCTCCGCACGGCCGTCGACCGGGCGAGCGAGGGGGTGAGGCTGAAGCGGCAGAACCTCGAGCTCCACCAGCGACTCGACGAGAAGTTCGGCTTCGAGGGGGTCGTCGGATCGAGCCCGCAGATGATCGGCCTCATCGAGCGGCTCAAGCGGATCGCCCCCACCGATGCCACGCTCCTGATTCAGGGGGAGACCGGCACCGGCAAGGAGCTCGTCGCCCAAGCTGTTCACCAAAACAGCCCGCGGAAGAACAAGACGTTCGTCGCCCTCAACTGCGCCGCGTTGAGCGAGAACATCCTCGAGAGTGAGTTGTTCGGGCATGTCCGCGGCGCCTTTACCGACGCCTCGAGCGACCGGGTGGGGAAGTTCGAGTATGCCAACGGCGGCACGCTGTTCCTCGACGAGGTCGGCGACATGCCGATGGCGACGCAGATCAAGCTCCTCCGGGTGCTCGAATCGGGCGAGATCACCCGCGTGGGCTCGAACACCCCCGTGCGCGTCAATGTCCGCATCCTCTCGGCCACCAACCGCAATCTCGAGGACGCGATCACCTCCGGCGCGTTCCGCAGCGATCTCTACCACCGCCTCAAGGTCGTGACGATCGCCATTCCGTCGCTGCGGGAGCGGTCGGCCGACATCCCGCTCCTCATCGAGCACTTCATCCGGCTGTTCGCCAAGCGGCACGGAAAGTCGATCAAGGGGATGTCGTTGCCGGCGCGGATGAAACTCGCCGCGTTTGCCTGGCCTGGCAACGTGCGGCAACTGCGGAACGTCATCGAGAGCATGGTTGTCGTCGACTGCGACGAGACCCTCGACGTCGACGACCTGCCGATCGAGCTCGATCCGGCGGGCGCGACAGGCGCAACGCCGGCCGGTGAACCAGGGGGCACGGCCGGGCTTCCCGGGCTTGCCGGGATGGTCGGGCGGCCGCTGGAGGAGATCGAGCGGTTGTTCATCAGCGAAACGCTGAAGGTGACCGGTGGCAACCGCGAGCAGGCAGCCGAGATGCTCGGGATCGGCGAGCGGACACTCTACCGCAAGATCAAGGAGTTTCAGCTTTCGTGACCCAGTCCGTGGCGGCGCCGCCAAGGAGGTCCGATCGCGCTGCCATGGGCCGCATCCACACCCTGCCGATGTCGGTCGTGAACCGGATCGCCGCCGGCGAAGTCGTCGAACGCCCGGCGAGCGTCGTCAAGGAGCTCCTCGAAAACGCGCTCGATGCCGGGCCGTCGCGGATCGCCGTCACACTCGAGCAGGGGGGAGTGGGGCTGGTGCGCGTGGTCGACGACGGGGCTGGGATCGACGCCGAGGATCTCCCCCTGGCGGTGTCGCCGCACGCGACGAGCAAGCTCCGGGTCGCTGAGGATCTCGAGAGGATCGGGACGCTCGGCTTCCGCGGTGAGGCCCTCGCTTCGATCTCCGAGGTGGCGAGGGTCGTGATCCGTTCCCGCACGCCGACGGGGGAGCACGGCGCCCGCCTCGAAGTCGATGGCGGCGTGATGGGAGAGGTGGTGCCGGAGGGATGTCCGGTCGGCACGACGGTCGAGGTCCATCAGCTCTTTTCGAAGGTTCCGGCCCGGCGGGCTTTTCTCCGTGCGCCCGCGACGGAGTGGTCGCATGCCGCGGAGGCCTTCGTGCGCACCGCCCTGGCCCATCCGGCCGTGGCGATGACGCTCGATCACAACGGTCGGCGCGTCCACGATCTCCCCGCAGCCGATCGGTGGCGGACGCGGATCGGCGACCTGTTCGGGACGCCGTTGGCGGAGCGCCTCATCGAGGTCGAGGCCTCCGACGACGGGATCGCGGTCCACGGGCTCGTCGGTCGTCCCGAGGACGACATGGCCGGCACTCGGCTCCAGCACCTGTTCGTATCGGGGCGGCCGTT
>Ga0209598_10000218_pt1 | contig 45718 bp, 37 predicted proteins | sample M_140807_EF_Meta_FD_187317 | JGI IMG/M metagenome (GOLD analysis project Ga0209598, IMG submission 187317) | Freshwater microbial communities from Lake Montjoie, Canada to study carbon cycling - M_140807_EF_MetaG (SPAdes) (version 2) | ecosystem: Environmental > Aquatic > Freshwater > Lake...
GTGACTACGCCGCGCTGTCTCGCCTGCCGCTCGTTGGCTTGATGCGTACCTTCGTCGCGGACGGCGCCTTGGTCGCGCTCTCCCTGATCGTCGGCCTCGCGCTCCTCGTCAATCTGCGCCCCACGCCCGGCGGCTCCGTCTACGAGGCGCTCGGGACGGTCGGCACCTATATCCTGCCCGCGCTCGGCATCGCGGTCGCCCTGACGACGCTGCGGCGTCGACGCGCGCTCGCGCTCGCGGGCGCGTCCTTCGTCCTCACGTTCATCGGCTTGCTGTGGCTGGGGCAGAGCGAATGAGCGCGCAGATTGATCGCGGCGTGCTCGCGCGCATCCTGTGGCGCAGCTTCTTCTTTCAGGCCGCCAATAACTACGAGCGCATGCAGAACGTCGGCTTCGCGTACTGCATTCAGCCCGCGCTCGAGCGCCTCTACACCGGCGATGACCTCCAGCGCGCCTACGAGCGGCACCTCGACTTCTTCAACAGCCACGCCTACATGACGGACGCCCTCCTCGGCGCGGTCGTCAAGCTCGAGGAGGATGTCGCCGCGGGGCGCACCTCGCCGGAGCAGGTGCGGGCTTTCAAGGCCACGATGATGGGCCCGCTCGCGGCCATCGGCGACAGCTTCTTCTGGGCGAGCCTGAAGCCGTTCGCTGCGGCGCTCGCGGTGGCGGGCATCTTCAGCGGCGTGCCGTGGGCGCCGATTGTCTTCCTGCTGCTCTACAACATGTTCCATCTGGGCCTGCGGGCCTACGGCCTGTCAGCCGGCTACGCCTCGGGCGAGCGTGTCTTCGAGAAGATCTGCCGCATCGACCTGGTGCAGTTCTCCGACCGCAGCCACTACCTCGCCGGCATCTGCCTCGGGGTCGCCTCGGCCACCTTGCTCGACACCACGCTCCGCGGCCCCTTCGCGCTCGGCCAGGGCCTTGAGTTCGTCGTGTTGGTCGGCCTGGTGCTCATCCTGTTTCAGTCCCTGAAGCGCGAGCTCGATATGCCTTGGCTGCTGTACGGCTTTTCGGCGCTCACGCTGTCCTTCGTCGTGGGGCTGAACACCTTCTTTCCCCTTTTTCGGTGATATCCGAGGAGGTCTCCGTGAGCGAATCCCTGCCGGGTCTGAGCCGCGAGCTGACGATCCAGAACAAGCTCGGCCTGCACGCCCGCGCGTCCGCGACGCTCGTGCGCGTCGCGACCCAGTTCAAGGCGGAGATCACGCTCTCGCGTGACGACCAATCCGTGAACGCCAAGTCCATTCTCGGCATGATGACCCTCGCGGCCGCTCAAGGGACCCGCGTCCGCGTCACCTGTGTGGGCGCGGACGAGGCCGCCGCGCTCGAGGCGGTCACGGCCTGCATCAACAACAAGTTCGGCGAGGACTGAGCGATTGAACCTCGTCGGCTCCATCACCCTCAAGGGGATCGCCGCCTCGCCGGGCATCGCCATCGGCCGCGCCTATCTGCTCGACCGTCGCCGCGTCGCGCCCCCGAAGCGGCACATCACACCCCACGAGGTCGAGGCCGAGGTCGCGCGCTTCGACGAGGCCGTGCGCGAGAGCGAGCGCCAGCTGCGCGAGGTCAAGCTCAAGCTGGGCGCGGCCGGCACCGAGCACATCCAGATCCTCGAGGCCCACGAGCTGATGCTGCACGACCCCATGCTGGTCGACGGCGCGCGCCAGATGGTGCGTGACCAGCTCATCAACGCGGAGTGGGCGCTCAAGAAGACCACCAAGAGCGTCCGCGAGCTCTTCAGCCACATTCAGGACGAGTACTTTCGGGAGCGTCGTGCGGACGTCGATTACGTGGCCGACCGCGTGCTGCGTAACCTCATGGGCACGTCTCAGACCGCCGTGACCGAAATCGGCCCCGGCAGCGTGCTCATCGCCCACGACTTGTCGCCGTCGGACACGGCGCTGCTCCAGCAGACGCCCGTCCTCGGGCTCGCCCTCGACGTGGGGGGAATGACGAGCCACACCGCCATCGTTGCACGCAATCACAAGCTCCCGGCGGTGATTGGGCTCGAGCACGTGTCAGACGTCATCGGCAGCGGCGACATCGTCATCGTGGACGGCTCTGCGGGCCTCGTGCTCGTCAATCCCGCGCTTGAGGACCTGCAGCGCTACCAGCAACAAGCGCTGCGCTACAGCGTGGGGCGCGCGCAGCTCGACGCGCACGCGCGCGAGCCCGCGACGACCCTCGACGGCGTTCAGGTCCGGGTCGCCGGCAACATCGAGCTGCATGACGAGACGGGCCTCGTGCTCGACTCCGGCGCCGAGGGCATCGGCCTCTACCGCACCGAGTTTCTGTACATGAACCGGGACGCGCTGCCGGACGAAGACGAGCAGTACCGCCACTACCGCGAGGTCGTGGAGCGCTGCGGGCCGCTCGGCGCGACGCTCCGCACGCTCGACATCGGCGGCGACAAGCTCGTGTCGCATGTCAAGCTCCCCAAGGAGGCCAACCCCGCGATGGGGCTGCGGGCGCTACGGCTCTGCCTGCGCGAGTCGGGCCTCTTTAGGCCACAGCTCCGCGCGCTACTCCGCGCCTCGGTTCACGGCGAGCTGCGCATCATGGTGCCCTTCGTGAGCGGGCTCGCAGAGGTGCGCGCGGTCAAGCGCCTCCTCGCCGAGTGTCACGCCGAGCTGCTCGCAGAAGGCGTCGCGCTGCCGCGGCTGCCCGCTCTGGGCATCATGGTCGAGCTCCCGAGCGCGGCGGCCATCGCCGACATCCTGGCGCGCGAGGTCGACTTCTTTGCGATCGGCACGAACGACCTGATCCAGTACGCGCTGGCCATCGACCGGGCGAATGAGCACGTCGGCTACCTGTACCACCCGCTGCACCCCGCGCTGCTGCGCATGCTGCAGTTCATCCTGCGCTCAGGCGCCGAGGCGGGCATTCGCGTCAGCATGTGCGGCGAGATGGCGGGCGACCCGTTCTACACCGCGATCCTGCTCGGGCTCGGCCTGCGTGAGTTCTCGATGAACGCGGTGAGCGTGCCCGTTGTAAAGCAGGTCATCCGCTCCCTGGATGTCAGCGCGTGTGAGGCGCTGCTCGCCGAGGCGATGACGCTGCCGGACGCAAGCGACATCGAGCACCTGGTGAGCGAGCGCCTCGGCCCGATGCTGGGCACCCGGATCTCTCGCGAGGTCTTTGATCCGATGTCCCATCGTCCGTGACTTGACGCCAGACCTGCAGGTGGCTAGAGTCCGCGTCCGTTTTTCAAAACCGTCTTCGGAGCGTTCCCATGGGTGCTCGTCCCGCTAAGCTCGCTATTCGTGCAGACCGTGACGCCGGCAAGACGAAGGTCTGCCCGTCCTGCGCCAACCCCAAGATGATCGTGGTGAAGATGGTCCGCCAGACTCGCCCGAGCGGCATCTTCTGGCTGTGCGAGAAGTGCAACTACGAGGTCGCGACGCACTGAGCGTCGCGCCCGGTCACAGCGGCCCGACCACCAGGTCGTAGTCTGTGACCTGCTCGATGCGCCCGCGGACAAACCGCCCTGGGCGCACCTGCTCCGGCTCGAAGCCAGACAGGTACGTGATGCCGTCGACCTCGGGCGCCTGCTGCGCGGTTCGGCCGACCCACACAAGGTCACTGTCCTCGCTCAGGCCCTCGACGAGCACCTCGACCTCGCGGCCGATCGCCTCTCGGTTGAGCTCGCGCGAGATGCCGCGCTGCAGGCTCATGAGCGCGTCGTAGCGCGCCTGCTTCACGTCGTCCGGCAGCTGGTCCGGCATATCGTAGGCGGGCGTGCCCTCCTCGCGCGAGTAGGTGAACGCGCCGAGCCGCTCGAAGCGCCCGAACTTGACGAAGTCGAGCAGCTCATCGAACTCAGCGTCCGTCTCGCCGGGAAAGCCGACGATGAACGTCGTGCGAAAGGCGAGGCCGGGCACGCGCTCGCGCAGCTCCGCGACGCGCCGCCGCACCTGGTCGGCGCTCGTGCCGCGCTTCATGCGCTTGAGCACGCTCTCGCTGATGTGCTGCAGCGGCATGTCTAGATAGGGCGCGATTCTCGGCTCGCGCGCCATCAGGTCTACGAGTCCCTTCGGGAAGTTGCGCGGGTACGCGTAGAGCAGTCGAATCCAGTGCACGCCGTCGACCTGCGCGAGGGCCTCGAGCAGCGTCGTCAGGTTGCTGCGGGGGGTCAGGTCGTAGCCCCACGCTGTCAGGTCCTGCGCGATCAGGTTCAGCTCGCGGACGCCCGAGCGCACCAGCCGCTGCGCCTCGGCCACGCACGAGTCCACGCCGCGGCTGCGCTGCGGCCCGCGCAGCGTCGGGATGATGCAGAACGCGCAGGTGTTCGAGCAGCCCTCGGCGACCTTGAGGAACGCGGAGTGCGTCCCCCGCAGGTTCGACCGGTCGCCCTCCCAGTTGTAGCCGATGCGGTCGGGGTTGCCGACGTGCACGCGGGCGGTCGTCGAGCCATCGAGCAGCGCGGTGACCTTCGTCAGGTCGTTGGTGCCGACGAAGTGGTCGACCTCGGGCAGCTCGCGCGCGAGCTCCTCGGGGTAGCGCTGCGCCAAGCACCCCGTGACGACGAGCTTCTCCATGCGCCCAGCGTCGCGCATCTCGGCCATCTCGATGATCTTGTCGATGCTCTGCTCTTTGGCCGACTCGAGGAACGCGCACGTGTTGACGACGATGACCTCGGCGTCGCTCGCGTCGTCCGTGAGCGTGTAGTGCCCGGGCAGGCCGGCCAGCATCGTCTCGGTGTCGACCTCGTTCTTCGAGCAGCCGAGCGTGACGAAGTGAATGCGCTTGGGCGTGTCGGTGGTGTTCACGCGGTCTCCGCGGCCAGATTTGGGGCGCGGGAGGTTATCAGCGGCCGCCCAGATCGTCGATGACTTTGACCCCCGCCGGCGGGCTGAACTGAAAGCCCTTGTCGGGCAGGTTGCTGTTCGTCTTCACGTCGGTGAAGTCGATGGTGTTGAGGTTGCCGACGGGGTCGACGACTGTGCTCCGCAGCACCGCGAAGGTGCGCGCGTCGACCTCGAGGCGCAGGCTCTGGTAGTCGGCCGCGGACTTGCGCGGGACGAGCTCGACGGCGAGGCGGCCGGCGGCCGGCGCAGGCAGGAGCTTGGCGTCGAACTCGTCCTCGAGGCGACCTTGTCCGCTCATGAACGTGAGCGCGACGGGCAACTGCGAGGCGGCGAGAGAGCGCTTGAAGACCTGCCCCTCCTCGGGCTCGTAGACCCAGAGCGTGGCGCCGTCCGCCACGAAGAGGCGCGCCTGCGGGGTTTGGTAGTCCCAGCGCATTCGCCCCGGCTTCTTAAAGAAGACCTTGCCCTTCGAGACCTGGCGACGGTCGTAGACCTTGTAGAGATAGGTCTGCGTGAAGTCGGCCTTGAGGTCGGTCGTGGACTGGTAGAAGCCCTGAATGCCGCGCACGACGTTGATGGCGGGGGCGGGCGCGGGCGCGGGGGCGGCCGCAGGCGCGGCGGAGAGCAGCGACAGGAGCGCGGCGAAGAGTGTGTTCATGGGGCTCCGTTTCGGGCGTTTGGGGCCCGATGTCAAACAGGACGTGCCCCCCGAGATGTTCATTCACCCGCGATTGACAGTCATGTCTCACGCTCCTAGTGTGACTCGCATGTCACAGGGTCCAAACGACAAGGCTGCGGGGCTCATTGAGCGCCTGCCGCCCGAGCGCGACGAGGCGCAGGACGACCGCGCCTACACGGTCGAGGTCAATATCGGTCAGGCGACCGACCTGATTCACCTCGACAAGTGCAAGCTCGTGGTCGTCGACGGGCCGGACCGAGGCAAGACCCTCGTCGTCGACAAGCCGATCATCCGCATCGGCACGAACGAGCGAAACCAGCTCGTGCTGACGGACAACACCGTCAGCCGCTTTCACTGCGAGATTCGGCTGCAGGGCGAGGAGTACGTGCTCGTCGACCGCGAGTCGACGAACGGGACGTACGCCGGCGAGCTGCGCCTGCGCGAGGTCGTGCTGTACCCGAACTGCGAGCTGCTCATCGGCAACTCGCTCGTGCGGTTCGAGCCGATGGTCGAGCAGATCCCCGTCTTCCCCATCGCGCGCAACAGCTACGCGGGGCTCGTCGGTGGCTCGCCGCGCATGCGCGAGGTCTACGGCGTGATCGAGAAGGTCGCTGGGTCGGAGCTCACGGTGCTCATCGAGGGCGAGACCGGCACCGGCAAGGAGCTCATCGCGCGCGCCGTGCATGACCGCTCTCGCCGCGCGAAGAGCCCGCTCGTGATCTTCGACTGCTCCGCTTTTCCCGAGAACCTGCTCGAGAGCGAGCTCTTCGGTCACGAGAAGGGCGCCTTCTCAGGCGCGATCCGCACCCATAAGGGCGTCTTCGAGCGCGCCGACGGCGGCACGCTCTTTCTCGATGAGCTCGGCGAGCTTCCGCTGAACCTGCAGCCGAAGTTCCTCAGAGCGCTTGAGAACGGCGAGATCCGTCGCGTCGGCGGCGAGCGGGCCGTCAAGGTCGACGTGCGTGTGGTCGCCGCGACGAACCGCAACGTCGCGACCCTCGTCGAGGAGGGCAAGTTCAGGCAGGACCTGTTCTACCGCCTCGCGAAGGTCCGCCTCCCGCTGCCGGGTCTGCGCGAGCGCATGGACGACCTGCCGATGCTGATCGACCACTTCCTGACGGAGCTGCGCAAGCGGGGCGACGTGCCCGCCCGCGTGGCGGGCTTCGCGCCGTCGGCCCTCGACGCCCTTCGGCAGTATGACTGGCCCGGCAACGTCCGAGAGCTCCGCAACGTCGTCGAGCGCGCGGCCGCCTTCGTCGAGGGCGAGCGCATTCAGGTCGAGGATCTGCCGTCGGACCTGCAGGCGCGCCTCGGCCACAGCGAGCCCTTGGGTCTGCCTGCTTTCACTCAGTTCGATCCGGACGAGAACCTCAAAGACGCCAAGGAGCGCATGGTCGCGCTCTTCGAGCGGGAGTACCTCGTCAAGCTCCTCGAGCGACACAACATGAACATCAGCCGTGTCGCGCGGGACGCAGGCATCGACCGGCGCCACGTCTACCGCCTGCTCAAGAAGTACGAGATCGACATCCCCGACCGAGAGGAGTGAGCGTGCTCACCGCGCTCGCGCTCGCGCCGCTGGTCGCGCTCACGCCGCATCCCGAGGGCACCTTTGCGGTCGACGCCGCCTTCGGAGACTGGGCGCAGGTGCGGCCGGTTCTCGCGGACCGCGTCTCGCGCGGCGCGCTCTCGGGCGCCGACGACTGCGTTCCGCGCGCGCGGTGGGCCGTCTCAGGGGACACGCTCTATTTCGCGCTCGAGGTCCGCGACGACGCGCGCACCTTCGGTCGCGACCGCACAGGCGATGGCGCGACCGTGGTCTACGCCCAAGGCGGGCAGCGCGTGCGCGTCGACTTCGTGCTCGCCGACCTCGAGGGCGAGGCCCCCGTGACCGCGCGCGTCAACGGCCGAGCCGCAAAGGGCGTGCGGGTCGTCGGCACGCAGCGCGTCGACGGCTGGGCGTTCGAGGCCGCGCTCCCGCTGGCGAGCCTGCCGGGCTTTCGCGACGCGCCCTTTGGCCTCGCGCTGACCGTGCGCGACGCCGACACCGACGGGGGCCAGGCCGAGGCCGTGTTGTCGACGACGGCGGTCGACGATGGCGGCGCGCCGCTTGATTCCGACCTGCGCTACGAGGCGACCGCCGGCCTCTACGCGCTCTACATTCAGGATATCGGTGAGGATCCCGAGGTCCTCGGGCGTACGCAGGGTGACCTTGCGGGAGATACCGAACGCGAAGACGTCGTCGTCAACGCGCGCGACGTGGTCGTGCTCGGCCGCGGCTTGCCCGAGGGCACGGTCTACTACCTGTTCAACCACGGCTGGCCGCGGGGCGCTCGGCTGCTGCGCTTCGACCTGATGGAGCTCGACGGCCGCCCCGGCCGCGAGATCCTGCTTGAGCGCGAGGTCCCCTATGACAGCGTGCGCGTGCAGGTGCTCGAGGTCTACGGCGTCGTCGACGGCGTGCTCGCGCGGCGCTTCGCCCACAAGCTCGGCGAGGTCTTCGACGACCGTGGCGGCGCGACCGCGCGCAGTCGTTTTCGCATCCTGCCCGGAGCGGCCTCAGCCCCGCGTGTCTTCGAGGTCGCCCCTGCCACGCTCACGGGCCTGACCGAGGCGACCTACCCGCCCGAGCCGCCGGGGACGCGGTCGTATCAGCCCCTGCGCCTGCCGTGGCACAGCGACACGCCTGCGCGGTTCAAGCTCGAGGGCGCCTACTGGCTACCGGCGGCGCGCTGATCAGCGCCCGACGCGCCGACGACGCCGACCGACCGCGCCGATGAGCGCGGCCACGGCGGCCATGAACCCGAGCGGCGACCCACCTCGGCCCGGACGCGCCGCGCAGAGGCCGTCATCGCCCGACGACTTGGTCCCGCGCGGCACATAGTCCTGCCCCGCGCGGTTGTCCGTCACGATCTCCGCCGAGGCGGCATCGGGCGCGATGCGCTCAACGACCAGCGCGCCCTGCGCCTGGCCCATCGTCACGGTCTGGCCGCCGCTGCGCTGGATCGTCTGCGGGTTCTGACCGTCCACCAACTGCACGCGTGCGCCCGTCGACGTCTCGATCACTGCGTTGGCGAAGTCCGGGTTGTCGTTGTCGTCGCACTGCACGGTCCGCGTGGCGGTCCGCACGTTCGCCACGTCTGGCTGGCCCGCGTTGAACGCGAAGAGCGGGTCGCGGTCCATCTCGGACGGGCTCATCGTGGTGTACAGGCGCGTCACATACGGCTGCGCCGTAAGCAGCGGCTGCAGCGCCTCGCGCGGCGCGTTCACCTCGGCCCGCAGCTGGGCCGCAAGCGCAGCGCCGTCGAGCGCGCTCGTCAGGTCGACCTGCCCGCAGTCGGGACACGAGAAGAAGAACGCCTCGTCCGTGCCCTCGGGGAGCGGCGCCTGCCGCGCGACGCGCAGGACGTCGGGGTCGCCAAAACCGAACTGATAGAGCAGATCGACCAGACCTTGCAGGGTGCGAGCCGCGGCCAAGCGATTGAGGACCTCGTCCGGCAGCGGCGCGAGCTGCTGCGCGAGCGTCACGCCGAGCGGCCCCGCGAAGTCGGTCGTGAAGGCGTGGCCCCCCGCCTCGTCCGCCGCCTGGCTCACCACGTCCGCGTAGTTCTGGCCGCCCCCCACCCAATCGATCGCGGCCTCGTTGATCTGCACGTGCAGATAGTTGAGCGGTATGGCGCGCTGCTGCCCGAGGACGTGCACGATCACGCCCATGTCCGGGTTCGCGGCCACGGACGTCGGCACGATCGGGATCGTCGGCACATCCCCCGGGAATCGAAGCCGCAGCGGCACGATGTCGCCCGAGTCCTCGCCGGGGAGGAGCTTGATCGCTACGAAGACCGCGCCGGCGTCGATGTAGGGCTGCAGCTTCGCGTCCACGTCGGCGGGGACCTGGAAGCCGTTCTCGTCGAGCCAGGCGCGGAGCGGCGCGACCGCGTCCGCGTCGAGGATCGCGCGGTCGTACGGCCCGATGTTCTGCCGCGACAGCACCTCGACGCCCGGCTCACCGCCCGAGCTCCCGCCCGCGCCGGAATCGGACTCCGAGTTCGGCGCGGCGAGCGGGAATTCGCAGCCGTCCTCAAACACGGTGTTGAGCTGGAACACCGGCGCGGCGTTCTGGTCGAGCCGCGCGAAGAGCGTCTCGCTCGACAGCTCGGTCTCGACCCCGCGCGGCACCGGGAGAAGCCAGCCGAAGTCCGTCGGCGGGCCCTGATAGGTGATACGCACGTGCATCGTGACGTGGTCGCCCTCGACGGCGAAGAGCACGCGCTCCGCCGCCTGGTTGACGGGCTGCGCCGTGTTGCAGAACAGGCCGCCGCAGGCGAGCGCCGCAGCGGGGGTGAGCGCGGCGCCGAGGGCGAGCGCGGTCAGCGGACGAACGAGACGCTGCATAGACTGTCTCCTCTCTGCTCGAAGGGGTTCGACGACTCGCGGCGACCTTACCGGAAAGTCACGTCCAAGAAGAAAGCGCCGCCCGGCTGCCCTGGGTGGTCGACGACCAGCCAATAGGTCACGCCCGCCTCGACGTCGACCGCGAGCGTCACGCCATCGCCCGCACGCGCGGATACAGCCGAACCGACGCACCCCATGTCGACCACGCCGCAGTTCGTCGTCAGGCTCAACACATACCGCAAGTTCGCTGGCCCGGGCGTCAGCGTGACCGTCACGCGCCCTGCCCGCGGCGGCTCGAGTCGAAAGACTTGGTCGGGGCCGACGCTCAGGCCCGCGCCGCCGCTGCACTGCTGGCTCGCGACGTCGCTGACCCGCTCCTCGGTCGTCCCAACGAAGCGGCCGGGCACGTTGAGCGGCACAGCGCGCCCGCAGTCCTCACCGTCCGCTTGGGGGCGCGCGGTGACCAGGAAAGGACCCCCTTGCCCGAAGACGCGACCATCCACCATCACGTTGTAGGTGCCGGCCCGCGGCACGCTCACGGCGCGCGCTTCAGGGCGCCCCGCGCCGAAGAGGTCGCGACCGCCGTTCAGCACGCAGCTCTCCGGCTGGCTGCAGTCCGCGTTCACCCAGAAGAGGGCGTCCATCGCCGCGTCGAGCGGTGCGACGCCGATGACATACCGACCGCTGGCGGGGGCGTCGATCCGAAACACTTGGTCGGGTCCAGGCGAGGCGCCGAGGCATGCGCTCCGCGAATAGTCGTCCGCGAGCGCGGCCGTATTGCCGACCGCCGCTGCGTCAAACGCCAGCACCGGCGCGGTCAAGCAGGTGTCACCGCCACAGGCGCCGCCGTCGTCGACCGCGCCGTCACAGTCGTCGTCCACGCCGTTGCAGGCCTCTGGGGCAGACGCGTCCGCCGTGCCGCCGGCGTCGGTGGAGCACCGCGCAGCCGCCCCGTCGCACTCGACGACACCCGCACCGCACGCGCCCGCGCCGTCGCAGTCTGCGCCCACGCCGAAGCCCTCGTCTGAGCGGCCGTCGCAGTCGTCATCGACGCCGTTGCAGTCCTCGGGCGCGCTCGCGTCCGCAGACGCACCCGGAGCCGTGCTGCAGACCGCCCGACCATCCGCCGCGCACTCGAGCACGCCCGCGCCGCACGCCCCGACCGCAGGGCAATCCGCGCCAACGCCCGTGCCCTCGTCCACGCGGCCATCGCAGTCGTCGTCTGCGCGGTTGCACGCCTCAGCGCGCGCGCCCGTCATCGAGCCGCCCGGGTCCGTCGAGCACACCAAGCGCCCGTCCGCACCGCACTCGGTCCGGCCCGCGCCGCAGGCCCCGACGCCCTCGCACGCGACGCCGACCATGAAGTCTTCGTCCGCCACGCCGTCGCAGTCGTCGTCCGCCCCGTCGCAGCGCTCAGGCCCAGACGCATCCGCGCTGCCGCCGAAGTCCGTGCTGCACCGCGCCGCCCCATCGGCCGTGCACTCGCGGGTGCCCGCGCCGCACGCTCCGACCCCATCGCACGCGGCGCCGACATCGAAGCCCTCGTCGACCCGGCCATCGCAGTCGTCGTCCGCCCCATCGCAGCGCTCGTCGCTCGGCGCGTACGCGGTGCCCCCCGGATCGGTCGAGCACACGAGCACTGCGCCCGCGCTGCATTCCAAGCGGCCGGCGCCGCAGCGGCCATCGCACCCCCGCCCGACCATGAAGGCCTCGTCCACGCGACCATCACAGTCATCGTCTTGCCCATTACAGGCCTCGGCGACATCGCCCGCGCGGCTGCCGCCGGGGTCGGTCGAGCAGCGCGTCAGGCGGTCGTTTCGGCACTCCACGACCCCTACGCCGCATGCGCCGACGCCGTCGCAGGCGCCGCCGACCTCGAAGCCATCATCCGAGACGCCGTTGCAGTCGTCGTCCGCGCCGTTGCACACCTCGTCACTCGGCCCGACCTCGCCCTCGCAGGGTCCCCAAGCGCCTTCCGAAACGCAGCGCTGGCGGCCGGCCCGGCAGCGGCCGCGCGTCACGCCGCACGCGCGCACTTCACCGACTGCGCAAGGGGCGCTCGCGTCCCGCGCGACGTCGGGGGTGGCGTCCGCGATGGCGGCGTCTTCGACCAGGACGTCGGCCGTCGCGGTGTCTGTTGCCATGTCTGACGCTGCGGCCGCGTCTGTGACGGGCGCGATGTCCTCGATGGGCGCCGCGTCCGCAAGCGCCGTGTCTCGTCGCTCGCGATCGGCATCTCCGATCAGGATGCCCCCTTGGTCGAGTCGCGGCGCGGCGTCGCGCGCCGGCTGCACGCAGGTCAAGCCCACGCAGACGAGGCCGCGCGGGCACGCCTCGCTGCGCGCGCAGCCGCCCTCATCCCCGCCCGACGCGCAGGCGCTCAGCGTCAACGCCGCCGCGGCCACGGCGAGCACCCATGTCGGCTTCCTCATGTGCCCAGTATGGCCCCGCGGCCGGTTTCCCGTCACGCGCCGTTTTTTCTTGACCCCCTACCCGACTTGCAACACATTCCCCCGCCGCGGCGGGTGCCCCGTGCCGACATAGCTCAGCCGGTAGAGCAGCGCTTTCGTAAAGCGCAGGTCGTCGGTTCAAGTCCGACTGTCGGCTCCCTAGTGCACCCGCCGCGACTTTGAGAGTGAGCCCTGCGTGTTTCGAGCTCTCATCGTCACCGCCGCCCTGTGCTCGCCGAGGCCGCCGGTCGTCGTGCTCGACCCCGGTCATGGGGGCAGCAACCAAGGCGCCGCAGCGCGTGTGCGCGGGAGCGGCTTCGAAAAGGAGCACACGCTTCTGATCGCGCAACGGACCGCGCAGCGGCTGCGGGACGCGGGCATCCGAGTCTTCTTGACGCGCGAGTCGGACATCGACTTGGCCCTCGCCGACCGCGTCCGCTTCGCCAACGCCAAGCGCGCGGACGTCTTCGTGAGCCTGCACCTCAACTCAACCGAAAAACCCGGCCCCGTCGGGCACGAGACCTTCTTTCTCGCGCTCGAGGCGTCGAACGAGGCCGCGCGTCGCCTGAGCCGGTTCGAGAACGACGAGGGCGGCCCGCGCTCCACCGCCCAGCTCCAAGCGCCGGATGACGCGGTCGCGGGCATCCTGCTCGACCTGACGCAGACGCGCGCGCACCACGACGCCGAGCGCTTGGCCGCCGCGATTCAGGCGCAGATGGCGCCGCGCTCGCCCTTCCCCAACCGCGGCGTGCTGCAGGCGCCATTCGTCGTGCTGATGGGCGCGGCGATGCCGGCTGTGGTCGTCGAGGCGGGCTTCCTCAACCACCCGCGCGAGGGCCTCTTTGTCACCAGCCCCGAGGGCCATGAGAAGATCTCCGAGGCCGTGGCGACGGGCGTGCTCGACTTCTTGCGGCTCGTGGTGGCGGCGCGGAGCACGGACGCGGCCTCGCCCGCGGACCCCCTCACACCGCCCGACGACCTGCCCCCCGGTCTGCCCCCGCTCCCCTCTCTCCTCGATGCCCCCCCCAGGTGAACCCATGACGATCTCCAAGCGTCCCGACGCGCGCTACCCGACTGACCTCCGCCCCCTGAGCTTCGAGCTCGGCCTCCAGCGAAATGCCGCCGGGAGCGTCCTCGTGCGGCAGGGCAATACCCACGTCCTGTGCACCGTGATGGTCGAGGAGAAGGTGCCCGCCCACCGCATGGCGAGCGGCGGCGGCTGGCTAACGGCCGAGTACGCGATGATGCCCGGCGCCACGGCGGAGCGTCAGCGGCGCGAGCGCCCAAGCGTCAGCGGCCGCACCGCCGAAATCCAGCGCCTCATCGGTCGCAGCCTGCGCGCCGTCATCGACCTCGACAAGACGGGCCCCCGCACCTTTTGGATCGACTGCGACGTCCTCCAGGCGGACGGCGGCACACGCTGCGCGTCGATCACCGGCAGCTATGTCGCGATGGCGCTCGCGCTCCGCAAGGTCTTCCCGAATCGGCCGGTCACCGCCCTCCCCCCGCCTGTGGCCGCGATCAGCGTCGGCATCGTGCAAGGGGAGCTGCGCGTCGATCTCGACTATGCCGAGGACAGCACCGCAGAGGTCGACCTCAACTACGTCCTGTGCCCGTCGGGCATCGTCGAGGTCCAAGGCACCGCCGAAGGCAGGCCCTTCCCCCGCGAGCGCCTCAACGCCATGCTCGACGCCGCCGAGGCCGCCTGCCAGTCGCTCTTCGCCGCTCAGCGCGTCGCCCTGGGCCTCGAGCCGTGAGCGCCGCGTCGCGGCAGCTCGTCGTCGCCACGGGCAACGCGCACAAGGTCGAGGAGCTCCGGCGCCTCCTGCCCGGCGTCCCGCTCGTGGGGCTCGACGCCTTCGCGCCTTACCCGCCGCCCGAAGAGGACGCCCCCGACTTCGTTGGTAACGCGATCATCAAGGCGCGCGCGGGTTACTCGCACACGGGTGCGCCTTGTCTGGCGGACGACAGCGGCCTGTCGGTCGACACGTTGGGCGGCGCGCCCGGGGTCCGCAGCGCGCGCTATGTCGAAGGGTCCGACGCCGACCGGCGGCGCGCGCTTCTGGCAGCGCTCGACCACGCGGGTCCGAGCGCGCCCCGCACAGCCCGCTTCGACTGTGTGCTCGCGGTCGCAGGCCTCCCCGAAGACCTGCCGCTCCCCCCCGGTCTGACCCGCGTGGCCGGCTGCGTCGTCGCCGTCGGCGTCTGCCCAGGCGTCATCTTGCACGCGGACCAAGGCGAGGGCGGCTTCGGCTACGACGCGATCTTCGCACCGACCGAGGCCGCGGTCGCGTCCCCCATCGCGCCCGACGCCGCGCTGCGCTCGTTCGCTCAAGTGCCGCCCGCGGTCAAGAACGCGCTCAGCCACAGGGGCAAGGCCGCCGCCCTCATCGCGCCGTTTCTGGCCGCCTGGGCCGCGTGATCCGGAAAAGTCTTGACGCCCTACCGGGCACTCGCTAGGTTCCCCGCGCTTTAGCACAAGACTGCCGGGGTGTAGCGCAGCCTGGTAGCGCACCAGTTTTGGGAACTGGCCGTCGGAGGTTCAAATCCTCTCACCCCGACCCATGGTGTGCTAAGGCACGTTTTCCTTGGTTCTTTGAAAGTCGGGCCGGTCGAGGCCGTCACTCTGGACGCGAGTCCCTCCGAGCGCCTGTAGCTCAGTTGGATAGAGCAACGGCCTTCTAAGCCGTCGGTCGGTGGTTCGAATCCACCCAGGCGTGCTGCCCATCTGGTGGATGTAGCTCAATGGTAGAGCGCCGGATTGTGATTCCGGATGTTGCGGGTTCAAGCCCCGTCTTCCACCCCACTCGCTCTCGACCGACGCGTCCGCATCGTCTTGCGCCTGTAGCTCAGCTGGATAGAGCATCGGACTTCGAATCCGGTGGTCGCAGGTTCGAATCCTGCCGGGCGCGCATCTCGGTTTCTCTGGGCCATTAGCTCAATCGGCAGAGCAACGGACTCTTAATCCGCAGGTTGAAGGTTCGATTCCTTCATGGCCCACCCTTGACCGTCCCGACTATCCTCCCGCCCGACCCCCTGACCCCCTCTGGGCCATTAGCTCAATCGGCAGAGCAACGGACTCTTAATCCGCAGGTTGAAGGTTCGATTCCTTCATGGCCCACCCTAGGACTTCTCAAGAACGCGCGAGGATGGCGGAACTGGTAGACGCACTGGATTTAGATTCCAGCGGGCATCGCCCGTGAGGGTTCGACTCCCTCTCCTCGCACTCCGTCGCCTCGACTTGCCCACGAGCCCCGCGGTCCCGGCCACGGGGCGCGGCTTTTTGGAATAAAGACGCCCGCACTATGCACGTTCGCATCGAAGAGCAGAGCCCCGTGTCCCGCCGTGTCGTCGTGACCGTGCCCGCCCCGCGCGTGGCTCGTGAGTTCAGCGGCGCGTACAATCGCCTGAGCCAGCGCGTGTCGCTGCCCGGCTTCCGCCGCGGCAAGGTGCCCCTCGACTACCTGCGCACCCGCTACGGCGCGCAGGTCTCCGTCGAGGTCGCCCAGAGCCTGCTCGACGCCGGCTGGCAGACCGCGGTGCGCGAGCACGACCTCACGCCCGTGAACCAGCCCCGCATCGACGGCGACCTGGAGCGCGTGCGCCCCGATGCCGAGTTCACGTTCAGCTTTGTCGTCGAGGTCGCCCCCGACGTCGACCTGAAGGACTACTACAACCTGCCGGTCGAGAAGACCGACTGGCAGATCACGGACGCCCACGTCGAGCACGAGCTCACGCACGTGGCCGAGGGCGCCGCGAGCTGGGAGCCCGTCGGCGACCGCGACACCGCGATCGACGGCGACCTGGCGATCATCGACTTTATCGGCCGCGTCGACGGCGTGGCCTTCGACGGCGGCGCGGCCGAGGACTTCGAGCTCACCCTCGGCGAGGGCCGCTTGATCCCTGGCTTCGAAGAGCAGGTCGTTGGCAAGAAGGTCGGCGAGTCCTTCGACATCAACGTGACCTTCCCCGTGCCCTACGGCAACAAGGACCTTGAGGGCAAGGCGGCCGTCTTCGCGTCGACGCTCAAGGACCTCAAGGCCAAGGTCGTCCCCGCCATCGACGACGAGCTCGCCGCCACCCTCGGCGTCGAGAACCTTGAGAAACTCCGCGACGAGGTCCGCAAGCGGATGGCCGCCCAGTGGGACTCGAACGCCAAGCAGGACGCCTTCGCTCGCCTGCGCGAGTCGCTCGCCAACACGTACACCTTCGAGGTGCCGGCGAGCCTGCTCGAGGCGGAGCGCGAGGCGCGCCGCAAGGACCTAGAGAGCGAGCTGCCCGAGGGCGCCGAGGACCGCGACACGCGCCTCGCGACGGCCGAGGCGGAGTCAGCCAAGAACGCCGAGGCGAGCCTGCGCCTGATGTTCGTGCTCGACGCCATCGCCGCCAAGGAGAGCTTGGAGATCGACGAGGTCGAGCTCAACCGGCAGATCGAGGTCATGGTCCGCGGCGCAGGCGCTTATGGCGCGCGGCTGCGGCAGGCCTACCGCGAGTCTGGCACGCGTGCGCAGCTCCGGCGCCGGATGCGCCACGACAAGGTCCTGGACTTTATCCTGTCCAAGGCGAACGTCACGCTGGTGCCCAAGGAAGTCCCGGCCCATAACCACGGTTGATCCGAACGGCAGATCGAGAGGAACCGGATGAAGTACCCCGAGTGGATGGATTTCGTGCCGCAGTCGCTCATCCCCACGGTCGTCGAGCAGACGCACCGCGGTGAGCGGGGCTGGGACATCTACAGCCGGCTCCTGAAGGACCGCATCGTCTTCCTGGGCACGGGCATCAACGACGCCGTCGCGAACGTCATCGTCGCCCAGCTCCTGTTCTTGGAGAGCGAAGATCCGGACAAGGAGATCGCGATCTACATCAACTCGCCGGGCGGTAGCGTCACGGCGGGCTTCGCGATCTACGACACCATGAACCACGTCAAGGCGCCGGTCAGCACGATCTGCGTCGGGCAGGCGGCGTCCATGGGCGCGTTCCTGCTGTCGTGCGGCGCCAAGGGTCGTCGCTTCGCGCTCCCGAACTGCCGTATCATGGTTCACCAGCCGTGGGGCGGCGCGCAGGGTCAGGCGTCGGACATCGAGATTCAGGCCAAGGAGATCCTGCGCCTGCGTGACCGACTCAACAAGATCTTGGCGCACAACACGGCTCAGCCGCTCGAGCGCATCCAAAACGACACGGACCGTGACCGTTTCATGAGCGCGTACGAGGCCAAGGAGTATGGTCTCGTCGACGAGGTCATGCACCGCAAGGGGCCGATCGTCGACTGACGAGATGAGGAAGGTGGACGCTTGGCGGACCGGAAGCGCGACGAGAACAAAGCCAACTTGAGCTGTTCGTTCTGCGGCAAGTCGCAGCGCGAGGTGAAGAAGCTCATCGCCGGGCCGAGCGTCTACATCTGCGACGAGTGCATCGCGCTCTGCAACGACATCATCGCCGAAGAGGTCGACAAGGGCGAGGGCGCGCCAACGCGCCTGCCCGTGCCGAAGCCGAGCGAGATCAAGCGCGTCCTCGATGAGTTTGTCATCGGGCAGGAGCGCGCCAAAAAGACGCTCGCCGTCGCCGTGCACAACCACTACAAGCGCATCGAGGCGCGGGTGGGCCGGGACGAGGTCGAGCTCCAGAAGAGCAACATCCTGCTCATCGGGCCGACCGGCAGCGGCAAGACCCTGCTCGCGCAGACGCTCGCGCGGATCCTCAACGTGCCGTTCTGCATCGCAGACGCCACAAACCTCACCGAGGCGGGCTACGTCGGCGAGGACGTCGAGAACATCATCGTCAACCTGCTGCAGGCCGCCGACCACGACGTCGAGAAGGCCCAGCGGGGCATCATCTACATCGATGAGATCGACAAGATCAGCCGCAAGTCGGACAACCCGAGCATCACGCGCGACGTGAGCGGCGAGGGCGTCCAGCAGGCGCTGCTCAAGATCATCGAGGGGACCACGGCCAGCGTCCCCCCCAAGGGTGGTCGCAAGCACCCGCAGCAGGAGTTCGTGCAGGTCAACACGCACAACATCCTGTTCATCTGCGGCGGCGCCTTCGTCGGGCTCGACGAGATCGTCGAGAAGCGCATGGGCAAGTCGGGCGTCGGCTTCTTCTCGGACATTCAAAGCCGCGAGAAGCGCAACGTGTCCGAGCTGCTCGCCATCGCGCAGCCCGAGGACCTCGTCCAGTACGGCCTCATCCCCGAGTTCATCGGGCGCCTGCCCGTCATCTCGACGCTCCAGGAGCTCAGCGAAGAAGCCCTCGTCGACATCCTTGTCCGTCCCAAAAACGCGCTTATCAAACAGTACAAGCGACTTTTCGAGATGGATGGAGTCTCTCTGAAGTTCACGCCCGACGCGCTCTCGTGCATCGCGCGCCAAGCCTTGAAGCACAAGGCCGGCGCACGCGGGCTTCGCGCCATCCTCGAGGGTGCGATGCTCGACCTGATGTACGAGGTGCCGAGCGATCCGAACATCAAAGAGGTCGTCGTCAACGAGGACGTCATTCTTCGTAAGGAGAAGCCGACGCTCCTCATGCACAAGCAGGTCGAGACCGCCTGAGCGGTCCGACGGAGTAGAGCATGTTCTTCAAGAACGATTCCGGAGACGGCCGCCGCGCGCCCCGCGTGCTCCCGCTCCTGCCCCTGCGCGACATCATCGTATTCCCCCACATGGTGGTCCCCCTCTTCGTCGGGCGGGAGCGCTCCATCGCCAGCCTCGAAGAGGCCATGGCGACGGGCAAAGAGCTGCTCCTGTCCGCGCAGAAGGCCGCTAAGACGAACGACCCGCGGCCCGAGGACATCTTCTCGTTGGGCACGATCGGGTCGATCATTCAGCTCCTCCGGCTGCCGGACGGCACCGTCAAGGTGCTGATCGAGGGCAAGCGCCGCGGCCGCATCCGCAAGTTCGTCGACACGCAGGACCTGTTCCGCGTCGAGGTCGAGGAGCTGACCGAGACGTTCGAGCCCACCGCTGAGCTCGCGGATTTGGTGCGCCAAGTGCACGAGATCTTCGACGCCTACGTGAAGCTCAACAAGCGCATTCAGCCCGAGATGCAGACCGCCGTGTCCAGCATCGAGGACGCCAGCAAGCTCGCCGACTCCATCGTCGCGCACCTGAACCTGAAGCTCACCGACAAGCAGCAGTTCTTGGAGACGGAGAGCCCAGAGGCGCGGCTGCAGAAGCTCATCGAGCTCATGCAGGCGGAGATCGAGATTCTCCAGATGGAGAAGAAGGTCCGCTCCAAGGTCAAGAAGCAGATCGAGAAGAACCAAAAAGAGTTCTATCTGAATGAGCAAATGCAGGCCATTCAGAAGGAGATGGGCGAGCGCGACGAGTTCAAGAACGAGCTGCAGGAGCTCGAGGAGAAGATCAAGGCCAAGAAGCTGCCGCGCGAGGCGAGCATCAAGGTCCGCAAGGAGCTGAAGAAGCTCAAGATGATGAGCCCGATGAGCGCCGAGGCGACCGTCGTGCGCAACTACATCGACTGGATCATCACGCTGCCGTGGGCGGACGTCACGCCCGACAAGCGCGACATCGAGGCGGCCGAGGCGATCCTGGAAGAGGACCACCACGCGCTCGCCAAGCCCAAGGAGCGCATCCTCGAGTACTTGGCCGTGCATGGCCTCGTCGAGAAGCTCTCGGGTCCCATCCTGTGCATGGTTGGGCCGCCAGGCGTCGGCAAGACCTCGCTCGCGCGCTCCATCGCGCGCTGCACGGGCCGCAAGTTCGTCCGCATCGCGCTCGGCGGCGTGCGGGACGAAGCGGAGATCCGTGGCCATCGCCGCACGTACATCGGGGCGATGCCCGGCAAGATCATTCAAGCGCTCAAGAAGGCGGGCTCGAGCAACCCGGTCGTCTTGCTCGATGAGATCGACAAGATGAGCACCGACTTCCGCGGCGACCCATCGTCCGCGCTGCTCGAAGTGCTCGATCCCGAGCAGAACGCGACATTCAACGACCACTATCTGGATCTGGACTACGACCTGTCGCAGGTGATGTTCATCACCACCGCGAACAACATGCACCAGATCCCGCTCCCGCTGCAGGACCGGCTCGAGATCATTCAGCTCTCCGGCTACACCGAGTTCGAGAAACTCAACATCGCCAAGCGCCATTTGGTGCCGAAGCAGCTTGAGCGCAACGGCCTTGAGAAGGCCAAGGTCGAGATCTCGGACGCTGCGTTGGAGCTGCTGATCAACCGCTACACCAAGGAGAGCGGTGTCCGGAGCCTTGAGCGTGAGGTCGCCGCCGTGTGCCGCAAGGTCGCGAAGGAGGCCCTCGCCGCCCGCAATAAGGGCACGGCGATCGAGGACTTCGCCTTCAAGGTCGCGAACACGCAGGTCCAGAAGTTCCTTGGGCCCCCCAAGTACAAGTTCGGGGTCACAGAGCTCAACGACGAGATCGGCCTGGTGAACGGCTTGGCGTGGACGCCCTACGGCGGCGAGCTGCTGCAGACCGAGGTGTCGGTCGTCCCGGGCAAAGGGAAGCTCACGATCACCGGTAAGCTGGGCGACGTGATGCAAGAGAGCGCGCGCGCGGCGATGAGCTACGTGCGAAGCCGCGCGAATGACCTTGGCCTCGACCCCCAGTTCTACCAAGAGGTCGACATCCACGTTCACTTCCCCGAGGGCGCCACCCCCAAGGACGGCCCCTCGGCGGGCGTGACGATGGCGACCGCGCTGGTGAGCGCGCTGTGCAAGCTCAAGGTGCGCCACGACGTCGCAATGACCGGCGAGATCACGCTGCGCGGCCGCGTGCTGCCCATCGGCGGCCTCAAGGAGAAGGTCCTCGCCGCGCGTCGGGGCGGCATTCGCACCGTCATCATTCCGCGGGAGAACAAGAAGGACATTCGCGACATCCCGCCGCAGGTCCGCAAGGGCGTCGAGATCGTGCTCGTCGACCACGCGGACGAGGTCCTCGCCTTGGCGCTCGCGCACGACGGGCAGCTCTGGAAGGGCCGTCTGGCGCGGGAGATGGACGCCGCGGCGCACCCGCCCCTGGGGAGCGAAACGGCGCCGCCGGTCTGACCGAGTCACGTCGTCGCCGCGTGGCCTTGCGAGTCGGCGGCCTTCGGTCCACACTCTTCGAACTCTTGGGCGGGTAGCTCAGCTGGCAGAGCAGCGGCCTTACATGCCGCGGGTCGCAGGTTCAATCCCTGTCCCGCCTACACTCTTCTTCTCCGGGGGCTCAGCGCGTGTCGACCACACTCCGGCGAGCCGCCACACTGTCGTGGCTGGCGGGGTTCCTCGTGGCAGCCTGCGACGAGCCCGCTACGGAGGCGCCGACGGTCTTCGCGGCCTTCGACGTCGGGGTGCCCACCGCGGACGCGCGGACAATGGCAACCCCACCGCCGCTCGGATTTGCGCCGCCGAGTGGGCTGACTGTCGCGACATACAATGTCGAGAACCTCTTTGACCTGGTGGACGACCCCCAAACGGACGAGGGTGAGTTCACCCCGGGCACGCCCACCTGGGACGCCGCGCGCCTCTCGAGGCGACTGACAGACCTCGGACAGGCCTTTGCCCTGTTGAATGCGGACGTCGTCGTCGTGAACGAGGTCGAAAACCTCGACGTCCTCGAGCAGCTCCGCGACGCCATTCGAGGCGCGGGCGGGCCCGCCTATCCCCATCTGGCCATCGCGCCGAGCCGCGATCCTCGGGGCATCGACGTGAGCCTGTTGAGCCGTTTCCCAGTGACCACGCAGCTCGGACGGCCGATCAACTCACGCTTTGAATGCACGCACGTCGAGACCGGCATGCCGTTTACCCTTGACGGCAGCTGGCCCGAGGCGCGCCCGGTGCTCCAAGTTGAGCTGGAGCTCGACGGCGACGCGCAGCCTGACCTGGTTCTTCTGGGCAACCACTGGAAAGCCAAGGGGCGCGGCAGCTTCCCCTGCACGGACGAGGCGCACAGGCTCCGCGCCGCCGAGCACCTGCGCGCGCTGGTCGAGGACCTTTCGGCGGCTCGCCCAGACGTTGGGATCGTGGCGCTCGGGGACTTCAACACCTGGGACTTCGAGCCGCCCCTCGCGGACGTCTTGCAGGCGCGTCTAGACCTGACCGCCGACGCACTGCTCTACAACGCTTGGGGTGACGCGGGCGTACTGGAGCGCAACACGCGCAACGACAACGCGTGGAATCGACCGACAAACAGCAGTTACCAGTTCAGCGGTACCTGGTCCCGGCTCGACCACGTGCTCATCACGCGCCCTCTGCTGACCGGCGAAGCCGGCTGGCGGCTCGTGCGGGGCAGCGTCGCATCCCTCGCCGACCGCAGGCTCCTTGGCCCCGACGGCGCGCCGCGGTCCTGGACCGCGTCGACCGGCGCGGGTTACTCCGACCACCTGCCGGTGTTCATGCGCCTCGAGCGAACGCGCTGAGCCGACCCGGGGCGTCAAGCCGAGTAGGTCTTGCCCTCGTCGAACGCTTGGCGTGTCGCCAAGCCGCAGCGCAGGGCCTCGAGGCGCTCGTCCATGCAGCGCGCAAGGAGCGCAAGGCGGTCGTCCATCGTCTGCGCCCGCGCCACGTCCCCGACCGCCTGCATCGCTGCGCGTTTGAGCGTGACCACGCTGACGCGGTCGAGCATCTGGCCAATCGACTCGGACCCGACCCGCGCCCGAGGGTCGTCCGCCGGTAGGTGCGCCGGAAAGCGCGCGTCCGCCGCGCGGTCGATCGTCGCCACCCAAGCGTGCCGCTCCAAGTTCAGCGCGTCGATGCGCCGCTTGAGCGCGACCACCTCGGCGTCGGGCAGCGCGCGTGACCGCACCGCGTCCTCACAGGCCCACAGCGCCTGGTTGACCGCATGCAGCGCCGCGATGGGGCGCGCCGCGGAGGGGTCGCCCTGCGTCAACGCCGAGAAAAGCGACGTGACCGTCCAGAAATCGTACTCGATCTTCTTGCCATCCACCCGGGTCCCTGCTATCTACCGCGCCGTCTTTGGAGTCGTAGTTCAGTCGGTTAGAACGCTGGCCTGTCAAGCCAGAGGCCGCGGGTTCAAGTCCCGTCGACTCCGCAAAGAAAAGCCCAGAAGGTCCGCCTTCTGGGCTTTTTTGTTTTCTCCGCTGTGTGCGCCCGGCGCGCGCTCAGTCGAGCATCGCCGACGTGCCGTCCCATCGGGCGATGAGCTCTGCCATGAGACGCTTGTTGATGTTGCGCGGCTTCGCGCCGTCCCCGGGCCCGAGCAGGCCGTCGCGCTCCATCTGGTCGATGATGCGCGCCGCGCGGTTGTAGCCGAGCGAGAGTCGGCGCTGCAGGTGGCTCGTGCTCGCGCGGCCATCCTTGGAGATGAGCCGCACGCACTCTTCGTACAGCGGGTCCATGTCGCCGTCGTCGCCGTCCGCGTCGTCCGAGGCGTCGTCCGGCGACCGCAGGACTGACTCATCCATGTACTGCGGTTCGCCCTGCGTGCGGATGAACTCGACGACTTTGTGGATCTCGTCCTCGCTGACGAACGCGCCGTGGACGCGCCGCAGGTGACCCGTCCCGGGCGGCACGAAGAGCATGTCACCCTTGCCCAGAAGCTGCTCAGCGCCGTTCTGTTGCAGGATGGTGCGGCTGTCGATGCCGCTCGAGACCTGGAACGCGATGCGGGTGGGGAAGTTCGCCTTGATGACCCCCGTGATGACGTCCGTAGACGGTCGCTGAGTCGCCAAGATCAAGTGAATGCCCGCTGCTCGGGCCTTCTGCGCGATGCGGCCGACGCAGAACTCGACCTCCTTGCCCGCGACCATCATCAGGTCAGCGAACTCGTCGATCACGACGACGATGTACGGGAGCTTCGTCGGCCGCTCCTCGAGCACGCCCGCCCAGCCCTTGCCGATGGCCACCGGCTCAGCGTCCTCGAGGGGGCCGTCCGCGTCGAACGGCGGGTCGTCCATCGTCGGCGCCGCCTCGACAGGCGCGAGCCCCGCGATCTTGGCGTTGTAGCCGCGAATGTCGCGAACGCCCGCGTTCATCATCAGCTCGTAGCGGCGGTCCATCTCGTCGCAGGCCCAGCGCAGTGCGGCGGCGGCCTTCTTCGGGTCGGTGACGACCGGCAGGAGCAGGTGCGGGATGCCCTCGTAGATGCTGAGCTCGAGCATCTTGGGGTCGACCATGAGGAAGCGCACGTCCTCGGGGCTGGCGTGGTACAGCAGGCTCGTGATCATGCCGTTGACGCCGACCGACTTGCCTGAGCCCGTCGTGCCCGCGACGAGCAGGTGAGGCATCTTGGCGAGGTCGGCGACCTCGGGCGTGCCATCGATGCCCTTGCCCAGGGCGAGCGGCAGGATGTTCTTCTTCGAGCGGAAGCGCTCGTCCCCGATGATCTCCTTGAGCCACACGGTCTCGCGGCGCTCATTCGGTACCTCGAAGCCGACGACGCCCTTGCCGGGGATCGGGGCCACGATGCGGACCTTGACGGCCTCGAGCGCCATCGCAAGGTCGTCTGCGAGGGACGCGATCTTGCTGACGCGCACGCCGTCTGCGGGCTTGAACTCGAAGACCGTGACCACCGGACCGGGGTGAATCTCGGTCACGCGGCCTTGGATCTTATACGTCTCGAGGGCGCGCACGAGGCGGTCCGCTTGGAGCTGCAGGTGGTCCGCCGAGATATCGACGGTCTCGGGGTCGTTGTAGTCGAGCAGGTTCAGCGGGGGGAGCGCGAACTCACCGCTCCACGCTGAACCGGCGAGCGGCATCTCGAGCTGCTCGACACGCGGCCCGCTACGCCGCGGCATCACGATGGGCACCAGGGGCGCGACGCCGCGAACGGGTGCGCCGGCGCCGCGGGCCGACGCGACCTGCACGGCGTCTCCCATCCATGTGTCGCGCGCGCCGCTCACGGCCTCTTGGTCGAGCGGATCGTCGAACTCGACGTGGTCCTCGTCGGCGTCGCGCTCGCCGGTGGTCGCAGCGATCGTCGACGCGAAGGCGTCGATGGTGTTTGAGGGCGTGCGCTCGGGGCGGGTGGCGTCCCGCATCGAGGTCGGGACCCGCACGATCGGTGTCGGCCGCCCCACCACGACCTCGGGGCTCTCGGCCGCGGGCGCGCTGCCCATCCGAAAGCCGTCGCTCGGGCGCGTCGCGTTGACGACGCCGCCGAACTCGAAGCCGCTGTCGCGACGCGCGGGCTCGACGTTCTCCATGACAGGCGTCGGCTTGGCCGTGCGCTTAGCCGCGCGGGCGACGCTCAGTTCGCTCGGCCCGCTCAGGGTCGGCTCGCTGCGCTGCGCCGGGTCAGCGGCGGGCGCGGCGTCTCGCTTGAGCCGCCCGCGCAGGCCGCTCCACCCGCGCGAGAGGCCCTCGCCCCAGCGCTGGGCCAAGCTCTTCTCCTCGGCGTCGGGTGCGGGCTTGGCGGGCGTGGGCTTGGCGGCCACGGGCTTCGCAGCGGGCGCGGGCTCCGCGTCGTCTTTGAGCGCGGCGTCCTTGGCCTTGGCCTTGCGGGGCGCTGCGGGCGGCGTCGACGCGCGATCGGTCGCGGTGCGCGCGACGTAGCGCGCGCGCACATGGCCCGCCGCGCGAGAGGTCGTCGCGACAAGGCTCACCTGCGTCGTCAGAACAAGCGTGAGCGCGAGCATCGCGTAGATCAGGATGTAGGCGCCCGTACTGCCGAAGAGGCTGCGGATGATCTCCGCGCCGGTCGAGCCGATCGCGCCGCCCGCACCGTGGCCCATGATGACCGCGCCGCTGAGCCACATGTGCGCGAGCATCGCGCCGCAGAGAACCAATGTCGGATAGCCGATGGCGTCTACAGGCCGCACCTGAACGCGCTTGCCGACGAGGAAGCAGTAGCCGGGGATCGCGAGCGTCATCGGGAGCAGGAAGGCCGCGATGCCAAAAATCGAGAAGATGATGTCGGCCACGGACGCGCCGACCGGCCCGATCAGGTTCGCGGTGCCCCCCCCCTCGGCCGCGATGCCCTGAGGCGTCAGGTCCGCGGGGTCAAACGACACGAGCGCGAGCATGAAGCAGAGGCACAACGCCAACGTGGCGATCCCGATGACCTCACGCCGCAGGGCGTCCGCGTGCCGGTCGTCCGCGCGGCGACGTGGGGCGGCCGGCTCCGCGCGGCGCTCGCGGCGTGCAGGGGCGGCGTCGGAGGCGTCGGGCGTGGTCATGGCGGGCTCTGCGGACATGGGGCCTCCTGCGAAGGGAGGGGTACTGTACTGCGATGTAGTCAAAGGTCAAGCGGTGTCGCGCGCCGTAGGAACGCATCTCCCTTGCGGCCACCGCGCGAACCGCCTAGCGTAGGACGCATGGCGCTCGACAAGTACCTGCTCGACCTGCTCGTCTGCCCTGACACCAAGGAGAAGCTCGCGCTCGCGGACGCCGCACAGCTCGGGCGGCTGAACCGCGCGATCGAAGAGGGCACCGTCAAGAACAAGGCGGGCCAGCCCATTCGCGCTGTGCTGAGCGCGGCGCTGGTCCGGGTCGACGGCCGGGTCGCGTATCCCGTTCAGGACAACATCCCGGTGCTCCTGCCCGACGAGGCGATTTCGCTCGACGCGCAGTGAGCGTGCGGCGTTTTCTTGCCTATCCTACATTTCGGGACATAGTAAAGCCACCCCGCGACGGCGCGGGGAGGAGGCCCGATGGAGCGCAGAAACCGCCGCAGCCCGAACCCCAGCGTCGCGCTGGGCTACTACCTCGAGAGCCTCGCCGCTCGGCATGCGTGGACCGCCGCGGCGCTCGCCGACGACGACGGCCTGCTGCTCGGCGGCGCGTCGCGCCACATCGACCTCGAGGCGGTCGCGGCCGTAGCGCCCCTCGTCGCGCGGGAGGCCTCGGCGACCGCGCCCGATGGCTTTCTCGGCCTCGTGACGCGGGGCCAGCCGCTGAGTGTGTGGTCGGTTGACATTCAGGGCGGCCGGATGCACCTGGCCGCCGTCGGGCCCGCGGTCGAGCCCACAGCCGAGGCGGAGCGCGCAATCAGCCGGATTCTGGCTGAGCGCGCCGCCTGAGGCCGCTCAGCCCGCCGTGAGCGCGAGGAAGACGGCCGCGGCCACAAAGACGACCACGACGCCGATCATGATGAAGAACGGCACGTTGCTCCGTGGTGGCGCCGGCGGCGCGACCTGAAGCTCGGGCGGCGCCTGGAGCTCGGGAATCGGCGTGGGGCTCAGGCCCGCATAGGCCGGCGTCGAGGTCGCAGGTCCGCTCGGCGCCTCTACCCCGGGGAGCGAGACAACGGGCTCAAGGTCGAGCAGCTCGATCGGCTCCTCGGTCGCCTGAACGGCCTTGACCGCCGGCGGGGGCGCAGGTGGCGCGGGGGCGTCGTCGAGGACGAGCGGTCGCTCCTGCAGCCCATCCATGACCTCGACCGCGCTCACCGCGGCGGGGCGACGCGCCCCAAGGACGCTCGCGAGCGGCACGGACGACGCGCCCTGCGTGGCGGCCTCGAGGGACACGATCTCCGCGACCGGCGCCGGGCTCGCGGGGGCGACCCGCGCGGCGGCCGCAGCGACGGCGTCCGCCGCTCCGAGCGCGACCGCCACATGACGCAGCCCCGAGCGGCTCAGGTGCGTGTCGACGGCTTGCGCGACCTGCGCCTCGCGCTCGACGCCTTCACGCCATGCCGTCGTCCGCGCGAGCGCGGCCGCGTCTGCGCCGGCCTCGTGGAACGCCCGCAGGCCGCTGCTCAGGCCCGCGACGGCGCGGTCAGAGGCCATCGAAGCCTGAGCGCGCTGCAGGAACTCCACAGCGTCCGCGACGCGGCCCGCCTCGATGAAGGCGCGCGCGCGTCGGACGACGACACCGTGACCGCGGCGCTCAAGTTCGGCGCTCACGTCATTGAACTGCTCGGCGAGGGTCTGGGCTTGCATGGCGCGCTGATCCTATGCCCGATGGGCGCTCAACTGAAAAAGAATCTCGTCACGCTCAGGCCGAATGTCCCTGCGGGGAGCGTCCGCTCGATCGTGCGTACCCATCGATTACCCCCCATCTGCGTCTCCGTCAGGTCCACGATGGGGCCGGCGCTGCCGAGGGCGCGCCCAACCTTGTCGATGAGGACCTTGAGCATGGGTCGGTGGTACTGGACCGGGTCCGTCGGCAGGTTGACGACGAGCCCGACCTCGCCGGTGTCGCACTCGACGAGCGTGCCGACGGGGTACGCCCCGAGGCAGTTTGCGAAGAGCTTGCCGAGGAACGGGTCGAAGGTGCGTCCCCCGTCGTCCAGAATTCGGCGCATCGCCGCGTCCGGCGAGAGCGCTTCGCGCCCCGGTCGTGGCGTGGTGTGCTCGTCGTAGAAGCTCGCCATGCGCACGACGTTCGTCATGAAGCTCGCGCTGCTGCCGTCGTAGTAGAGGCCAACGGCCGGCGCGTCCTCGGGGATCTGGCATTCGTAGGCCACGATCATGCGCTGCACGACGGACTCATTGAAGCCGCCGACGCGCACCAGCGCCTGGGCGACCTTGACCCGCAGGGCGTCCATCTCCTCGAGCGAGCACTGCGGTGTGTACTGGACCCCCTCTAGGTCGAGGGCGTCGACGCGCGCAGCCTCGTCCTCGGTCACGTCGATGAGGGCGCGCCCCAAGTCGTGGTGGAAGGCCGCCATGCCCAAGTCCACGAGCTGCGCTCGGCGCAGACCGAGGCGCTTGCCGAAGACGATCGACAGCGCCGCTGTGTTGAGCATGTGCGAGAAGAGGTTGCCCTTGTAGGCCTCGAGGTGGAGCAGCGCGAGGAGCAGGTTGTGGAGGCGAGGCTCGACGTCGATGAGGTCGAGGCAGAGCCGCTTGACCTTGGCGTGTCGGGGCGACTTGCCGCGGCGCAGGTCGTTCACGAACACGCGCAGCATCAGCAGGCCGGTCGCGTAGATGTTGAGGACTTGTTGGCGGGGATCACTCGTGTCGGTCCCCAGCGCAGCAGCGACGGCCTTGACGCGGCGGAGCCGAACGCCGTTGAGGCGCTGTTCGGTGATGGCCCCCCCACGGTCCCGTGCGACGCGCAAGAACGCCTGCATGAAGTCGTGCAGACCTGCGCGATCGACATCCTGTGTGAAGCCGACCTCGTTGATCTCAAGGAACTCAAGAATGCGCCGCAGGTATCGGGAGTTCTGGTACGTCCCGAAGTCGAGCTTCAGCAGGCGTCGGTTGATGAAGAAGGTCCCGTCGATGAGCTGAATCGCGACGTCCTCGCGGAACGTACGGCGGAAGACCGCGAGCGCCTCGACCATCGACTGCGTCGGGCGGACCATGGCCTCGTTCGTCAGCTCATGCATCGTCGCCGAGCGCATCAGCACGAAGAGGGCGTTCACGACCGCCCGCCCGAGCGTGTTGAACTGTGACTCGCGGCCATCTTCGAGATCGCCCAAGAAGCCGAGGCCGGCGCCCGCGGTGGGCTGCTGCGTCATAGGGTGCCCCTGAACAGGACGTCGTAGAGCTGCCGCGTACGCGTGTCGCGGGGTTGACGAACGTGCTGGAGCGCCCATGTGCACGCCTCGCGCACGACGTCGCTCTGGTAGGACCGCCCGACCTCGCGCTCAAACACAGGCACGGCGGGGGCGTGCATGCGCAACGCCAGTCCGATGGCAGCGCAGGCCCGCTGCTCCTCCTCGGCCTTCTTCTGGAGCAAGCTGCGGCCCTCGAGCAGCTCCATCAGCCAAGGGTTGGCGTTGCCGGTGAGCGATACGGCGACAAAGTAGCGGCGCTTCTCGTCGAGGTCGACCTGAGCGAAGTCCTTGTCCTTGACCCGCTGCAGCAGGTGGGCGTGCACTTGAGGCGTGGGCATGCGCGCGAGCAGGTTGAGCGCCTTGGTGCGCAGTGTCTTCGACTTGTCCTTGAGCGCGTTCAGGATCGACGGCAGGTAGACGCCCAGCTTCTCCGTCGGGAGCGCGCCCAGCGCCTCAAGACGGACCGCCGCGTCAGGGTTGTTCAGCGCTGCGTGCACCGCCGTCGTCACGTCGGGGTGGTCGAGGCCGCGCAGGACCCGCATGAGCTCGTGCGCGAGCGCGCCATCGCATGTTTGCAGCACGCGCGCGAGCTCCTTGAGGTAGGGCGGAATGGTCTCGGGCAGCAGCTCCAGCAGCGCGGCGCGTCGCTCCGGGTGCGTCACGCCCGCCAGGTGCCGGACAATATGCATCGAGACCGAGGGGTTCATCAGGCGCAGCAGGCGAAGGATGACCTCGACTTGCGCTTGGTCGACCCGGACGAAGGTGTCGAGGATCCGCGCGACGCGAGCCGGCGTGCCGACGCGATCGAAGACGCGATCAATCTCCTCGACGTTTTCGAAGAGCAGCTCCCCATCGGGTCCGACGAGCCCACGAACGCGCGCGAAGATCCTCGCGAGGTCGTCGAGGCGCCCCCCCTCGAGGAGCGTGTCCGCGATCCGCTCGAACGTGACGAACACGCGCTCATGAAGCGCGGCCTGTGAGACGAGGCCGACCTTGAAGAGGATCTCGATGAACTTCTCGAGCGTGCCGACACCGGCGCTCAGGACCACGCCGCGAAGCCGCTCGAAGTCGTGCTCGTCCATCGCAAACGGTGACTCTTCGAATCGCGCGAGGTCGTCCACGGAGAGGAGGCTGTCGTGCAGGCTTGCGCGCTGGGCGCCCGGCGGTGCCAGACGACCGCCCCCGCCCGATCCTGCGCCCGCGCCCGGCCCACCCAGACTCGAGCCACCGGAGGCGCCGCCGATTCCGGGGAGCGGGCCTGTCGACGAGCGCGCCGCGACGACCCGGTCGAGGGTGGCGGGCGGGGCCGCTGTCTTCACACGCGTCACGACCGCTGTGACTGTGTGGTCCGATCCCTCGTCGCCCTCCTCCTCGAAGGACTCAACGACCTTGTAGTGCAGGTGCTGAAAGTCCTGCGCCCACATCAGGGTCACAGTGTCATCCTCGAAGAGTGCGGGGTCTTCCCAGTTCGTAAGCAGGATATTCGTGAAGCCCGCGAGCTCGTCGTCCGAGATGCCGGGCTCGAACGTCAGGCGCCGCACGCCGTCTTGAAAGAACTTGTAGACGAAGTTCTTGTCGGGGTTGGTGTTTTGGTACACGGGCTGGTCGTGAATCGTGAACTCGTAGGGTCCGACGGCGAGGGCGACGCCCTCAGGCCGTGCCTCGACGAAGGCGCGGATCGCGTCACGAAAGAGCGCCCGAAAGCGGTCGGTGCTCTGGTGGTCCGCGCCATAGAGCCCGATGTTCTTCAGGAGCTTCTCGAGCTCTCGAAACGCGACGCGCCCCGCCTCAACGAGGGCACGTTCGGCGGCGCCGAGGGTCTCCTCGGTCGGCGCCTCGAACATCTTCATCAGGTCGGCGGGCTGATTCGGGGTGCTCATCGGGGGAGCATGAAACCGCAAAGGCCGCGCCGATGCAAAAGCCACAAACACAAAGGGCCCGAGCGGAGACCGCCCGAGCCCTTGCGTTGAGCCGACTCAGCGCGTCGCCCTCAGGCAACGCTCCAAGGCGAGATCACATGCCGCCGCCGGCCGCCGCGCCGCCCGCCGGGGGCGCCACGTACGGGGTCGCGTCGTTGCAGCCGAGCGCGTCCTTGTAGTACTGCGGGTTGTGGCCCCAGGTCCAGCAGCCCTGGTTCTCCTCGGTCGCGCGGATGACGACGTACGTGACGCCGCTGCTCATGCCCTCACCGAGGAGCGTGGCCATGCCGGGCGCAACCTCGGCCGGCGTGGCGACGTCGGCGAGCATCAGCATGCCGTTCTCGGGGATCGGGTGGCAGGCGTCGAGGCCGTTCTTGACGCCGGGGACGCAGTCCTCGCCGTACCAGCCGTTCTCGCCGTTGCCCGTCTCGGCGAGGCCGAACGTGTAGGGGCCGTTCTCGGCGCTGGTGTGCAGCGTAACCTCGAGGCCAGCGGCCGACCAGGTCGCGGAGAGCTCGGGGTCAGCGGGGGGAGCGACGACCGTGCCGCCCGTGGTGCCGCCCGTCGCGCCGCCCGTCGCGCCGCCCGCGGCGCCGCCAATGGGCGCGCCGCCCGCGCCGCCGTCCGTGTCGCCCGTGTCCTCGACGTCACAGGCCGCCGTACCGAGCGCGAGGACCGCGCACATCGCAACAAGCTTCTTCTCGAACTTCATGGTGTCACTCCTGCCGTTAGGGCGTTGAGCTCGGAAACGAGCGTCTCACAAATCGGGGCCATAACTTGGGTGCGGTCTGTGCACTTGTCAAGTTTGATCGGTCAGACGCGGCCCCTTTCGTGAAGATTCAATCGAATCTTCCGAGTTCGGATCAAGGCCGAAAACGACAGCGGGCCCGTCGACTGTGCGTCGGCGGGCCCGTGAGGAGCGAGGGGTCACCTGCGGTGGGTCCCGGGGACCCGCGTTGGGCGCGGCGCTCAGGCGGCGCGGGAGAGCGTCTCGCGGCTCAAGGCGTCCATGAAGGCGCGGCCCCGAGCCACGGTCGCCGCGTCGGCAGGCGCCGGCTTGCTGCGGCCAGGGATCTCGGCGTCGGCGGCCAAGAGGCGCTCGCGGGCGCCGTCACGCAGGTCGCGGGTGCTGCGGCGCTCGGTCGCGGTCTTCAGGTTGTCCAAGAAGCTTCCGAGCGACGCGGCCTCGCGCTCGCCCGAAGGCTTGGAGCGGAGCGCGTCGAGGCGCTCGGCCAAGACCTTGCTCAGGTCGCCTGCGGCCACCATGACGTCCTCGCGGCGAGCCTGGATGCGAACACGCAGCCCCTCGAGGGCGTCGCCCAAGGAGGCGAACCCGCTCGTCTCAAGCCCCGCCGCATCGGGCGCTGCCTCGGCCTCGGGCGTGTCCCCGCCGTCGACCTTGGCGAAGAAGCCCTTCACCTCGTCGACGAACTGCTGCCGCGCGTAGTCGAGCTCACCGCCGCTGAGGCTCAGGTCCTTCTCGTACTCGGTGAAGAGGGCGTCGACGGACTTGACGAAGCCCGCGAGCACACCGGGGTCCTTGAGGCCGGTCTCCGCGAGCGCCTCCAGCGAGGCGAGCATGCTCTGCTTCTCCTCGGTGTTCGCGAGCGCGTCGATGTCGACCTCACCGCTCGAGTCGCGGGGCAGCGCGCGGCTCGCGAAGTCGAACTCGAGCGTGAGCGCGGACTTCTCTTCGGCGAGCACGCGGGTCTGCCCCGTCCGGCCGTCCACGCGAGAGAGCTGGCGCGAGTACGCCAAATCGAGCGCAAAACCACCGAGCACCACCGCGTCGCTGCGCGGGGCCTCGGGTCGGGTCGTGACCGCGCCCGCCCCGTTCGACCGGGGCGACTGCGCGCTGCGTGCCCGATCCTCCGCACCGACGAGCGTGCGGCTGGGCGCCTGAGCGACCGCCTTCGCATAGCCGAGTTGCTGGATCATGACGACTGCCTCCCATGCCGGCGCGTCCATGCGCCTTGCAACCCCTACATCGGCCGGATCCCCCCGTGCTTGAGGGATTTGTGCGGCGCGGTGGTCTCAGCGCGACGCGGGCGTCAGGCGTCGGCGTACTCGCGAGCGAGCGCGCGGGCCCACTGCGCCGTGGGCGACTCGCGCGCGGCGATCCGGGCGAGCTGTGCGGCCGTGTCTCGGTCGCCTTCGGACGCCGCGAGGTCGATCAGGAGCCGCAAGGCGTCGGGCCGGCAGTGGGGCGACTCGAGCGCGTCGTACAGCGGCGAGCGCGCGTCTGCGCTCCGCCCCGCGGCGACCCGCGCAGAAGCGAGGGGGACTGCGTAAGCAGGCTCGTCGGGTGAGAGTTGCCGAGCGCGGTCATAGTGCGCGGCCGCGAGCTCCCCCTCGCCGTGGGCCAAGTAGAGCGCGCCCAGGCGGGCCTGCGCGAGCTCGTGCTCCCACTCGTCCGGCCGGGCGACGCTCAGGACGCGTCGGTAGAAGAAGGTGGCGCGTCGCCTTTGGCCCGCGCGCGCGCTCCGTTCAGCGTCCTCGAGGAGCTGTCGGACCTTCGTCTCTCTCAACATGAGCGGGAGTCTAGCAGCGGTGCGCGGGCGCGTCGAATTTGCTCACAGCGCCCAGGCCAGCACAGCGGCCAGCACCAGAAGTGTCACGGCCGCCAACGTGCGTAGGGCGGGGCGCGGATCGACCCCCAATCGCTCTCCGAGCAGGCCGGAGCGGTCTCGACGCAGGGCGTCGCAGGCAGCCATTGCCTCGGCAGCGCGCGCGCGCAATGCACGGAGCGCGGGGCCGAGGGCCTGCTCGTCGCCCGAGACCAGCGCGCGCCCGAGGTCTGCGAGCGCGGCGCGGCGCTGGGCTGCCAGAGGGTCGACCAGACGTCGTGTTGCGGCGAGCTCTCTCTGGAGTTCATCGCGCGTGTGTCGCAGCGCGAGTGCATCTGCGCTCGGGGGCGCGCCGTCGGCGGGCGCCGCAGCGGCCAAGTCGGTGTCGACCTGCGCTGCGCTCTCGCTGAGCACGGCGAGCCGCGCGGCGGCCTCCTCGCGTCGGCGCGCGAGCGCAGCGGCCGTCTCAGCGAACCGGCGCGCGAGCGGCAGGTCGCAGGCGTCCGGGTCGATCGCCCGCTCGCCGAGTGCCACGAGCGCTTCGTCTCGGGCATCGACCGCGGCGCTCAGCTCGGCGTCTGCCGTGTCGATTCGACCGCGCCAATCCCCGAACCAGCGCATGAGCGCTCGCGTGTACCGCAGGTGACCCCAGACCCCGGTGGGCTCGGGGAGCGCGGTCAACGGCCTCGCTTGAGCTCGATGAGGACCTGCTTGGCGACCGCCTTGAGCGTGTCGAAGACGCCCACGCCCGTGGTCGCGACGCCCTCGTAGTCGGGCACGTTCGTCGGGTTGAGATAGCGCTTCAAGTAGTCGAGGTCGACCGCGTTCGGCAGGTCTCGCTTATTGTACTGAACGACGTAGGGCAGGTTGTCGAGCTCGTACCCCTGCTCCTTGAGGTTGGTTCGCAGGTTCTCGAGGCTCTCGAGGTTCGCGTCCATCCGCTCAGCCTGGGAGTCCGCCACGAAGACAACGCCGTCGACGCCCTTGAGGATGAGCTTGCGGCTCGCGTCGTAGAAGACTTGGCCCGGCACCGTGTAGAGGTGAAAGCGCGTCTTGAAGCCGCGAATCTCGCCGAGCGACAGGGGCAAAAAGTCGAAGAAGAGCGTGCGCTCCGTCTCCGTCTCGAGCGAGATCATCTTGCCCTTCGCCTCGGGGTTCGTCTTCGCATAGATGTACTGAAGATTGGTCGTCTTCCCGCATAAGCCGGGGCCGTAATAGACGATCTTGCAGTTGATCTCTCGGGATGAGTAGTTGATGAAGGACATGGTCGCGTTCAGCCGTCCCCGAAGAGATTGTCGATGTCGTCGTCCGTAATCTCCGAGAAGACGGTCGAGCCCTGCTCGGACGCCTTCTGGTGGATGACCTCGAAGAGCCCCGCGAGGTCGAGGCACGCCTTGCGGACTCGGAGTCGAACGAGGCCAAGCGAGGACCGCTCGTCGAAAATCACGACGAGGATGACGCGCTGGCCGACGAGCGAGATGTGGATGTTGTCCTTCTCGCCCTCGTGGAACTGGATGGCGAACTCCTTCTCACCGAGGAGCTGAGCGAGGCCGCCCGTCGCCGCGATGTTCCCCGCCGTGAGGCTGGCGAGGGACGTCGTGTCGAGGTCGGCGGTGTCGCCGCTGTTGGCGAGGAGCTGGCCGTTCTTGTCGACGAGGAAGACCGCCTTGGCGGACGCGTCGCGGTGGAGCGTGTCGCAGACCGTGGTGATCTGCTTGAACTCCGCTTCATAGAGGACCATCGGGGAGTTCATGCGGGCGTCTCGTCTCTCTCGGCTCCGAGGGGTCACGGGAAACTAACATCGGCCCCGATCCTTCACAAGTTCTGACCCGCTCACATCTCGCGCCGGCCCATCAGGGCCCGCGAGAGGGTGACTTGGTCGGCGTACTCCAGGTCGCTGCCGATGGGCACGCCGCTGGCGATGCGCGTGACCCGCACGCCGAGTGGCCGCAGCAGGCGCTGGATATAGAGCGCGGTGGCCTCGCCCTCGACGCTGGGGTTTGTGGCCACGATGACCTCGGTCACGCCCCCGCCGATGCGCGCGACGAGCTCGCGGAGATGCAGCGCCTCGGGGCCAACGCCGTCGAGCGGCGCTAAGACGCCGTGCAGCACGTGGTAGCGGCCACGGAACTCACCCGTGCGCTCAACGGCGAGCAAGCTCGGCACAGACTCGACGACGCAGACGACGCCCGCGTCTCTGCGCGGGTCAGCGCAGAATCGGCACGGGTCCTGCTCCGTCAGGTTGCAGCAGACCGAGCAGAGGTGCACGCGCTCATGCAAGTCGGCGAGAGCCGCCGCGAGCTCAGTCGTCGTCTGCCGCTCCGCGTTGAGCAAGAAGAACGTGAGGCGCGTGGCCGTCTTCTCGCCGATGCCGGGCAGCCGAGAGAGCGCGAGCACGAGCCGCCGAATCGGGTCGGCCTGCGGCGCGACGGCCGCCACGTCAGAACAGCCCGGGCAGGCTCATGCCGCCGGTGATCTTCTTCATCTCGGCTTGGCTGTGTTCGTGGCTCGCGGAGAGCGCCATGTTCGTCGCCGCTTGGATCAAGTCGGCGAGCTCCCCGAGATCTTCAGGGTTGATCGCCTCGGGCGTGATCTCGAGCTTGCGGACCTTCTGCCGGCCGTCGACGACCACGCGCACGAGCCCGCCGCCCGCCGCGCCCTCGAACTCGCGCAGCTCAAGCGCATCTTGCAGGCTCTTGATCTGCGCCTGCATGCGCTTGGCCTGCAGCATGATGTTGCCGTAGCCGCCGTTCATCGCTTCTCTCCGCTCCGGTCAGGGGCGCGCATGCTCGACACGCGCGCTCTGGAATGTCAACGGGGCAGGACCCGGTGCAGCTCGAGCCCGAGGACCGACATCGCCATGCGCACCGCGGGGTCGTCCGTCGCGGCGTCGCGCCTCGCGGCGTAACGCTCCGAGGTCAGGCGAGCGCGCCGCGCGTGGAGCGTCTCGCCCGCGACGTTCGGGTCGTCGTCTGGAAAGCGCTTGAGCTCCACCTCGAACCCGCTCGCGGCGTCCAAGAGCGCCTCGAGGGCGACGCCCTGCAGGCGCGCCTCATGACGAAAGATGTCGTCCCACGCGGACACGGGGATGGCGAGCGTGAGCGCGTCTCGGTCGAAGCGCATCAGCCGCGCAGACTGCTCGAGATCAGCGGCTAGGAAGGCGTCGACCCCACGCACCCAGTCGAGATAGTCGCCGAAGTGGTCAAAGGCGCTCCGCCCGTCCACAAGGCTCAAGCGAGGTCGCTGCGGGGGCGCGTCGTCGATGGGCTGCCCCGCGTCGTCTAAGTGTGTCGACGGCGGTGGAACGGACGTGAACGCGCCGCCCACGCACCCCCGGCCGCTCGGGGTCGGCTCAGGGTCGGCGCACTGGCTCGGCGCGAGCACGGGCGGCAGCGGCGCCTCGATGCGGACCGGCGGCATCGGCTCCGGCTCGCTCTGCGAAAGGTCATAGGCCAGCGCCGCGTTCGCGCCGCCTTGGCCACCGCTCATCGGCCCGACGCCCCCGCCTGAAAAGCCGGCGCCCCCCGAGGTCGACGAGGGCGCAGGGGTCGGCGGCGGCGCAGGCGGCGGCGCAGGCGCGCGCGGCGGGGCCGGCGCAACGCTCGGCGACGCGGAGACCCCGGCATACGAGGCGCTCGCGGGCTGCGCGACCGCGCCGTCGGCCAAGCGGGCCTCCAAGCGCGAGAGACCTTGGAGGACATCCGCCAAGGGGAGCGTGGGCCCCTGAGCGCAAATCCGAAGCAGGTTCATCTCGAGCGCGAGCCGAGGAAACGGCGAGCGCGAGACCTCCTCGGCGCCATGCATCATCGCGGAGAACAGGCGGTGGAGACGCGCGGGCGGCTGGTCGACGACGAGCGCGGCGAGCTGCTCGACCTCGCTCTCGGGCAGGTCGACCAAGCGCGCTGGGTCCTTGCAGAGCTTGACGACCATCAGGTCGCGCAGGTGCTTCACGAACTCGGCGGCGAACTTCTGCAGGTCGATGCCGTAGTGAAAGAGCTCCTCGACGACCAGCAGCGCGCGCTGCCCGTCGCCCTCGAGCACAGCGCGCGTCAATGACGTGAGCAGGCCGCGGTCAGCGATGCCGAGCACCTCGCGGACCTGCGCCTCATTGATCTGGGTGCCGCAGAAGGCGATGACCTGGTCGAGCAGCGAGAGCGAGTCTCGCATGCCCCCCTCGGCCTCGCGGGCGATGTGGTGGAGCGCCTCGGGCGCGACCTGCACGCCCTCGGCCGACGCGATCTTGTGAATGGCGTCGACGATCTTCTTCTCGGGGATGCGCTTGAAGTCGAAGCGCTGACACCGAGACAGGATCGTGTCCGGGATCTTGTGCGGCTCGGTCGTCGCGAAGACGAAGATCACGTGCGACGGGGGCTCCTCGAGCGTCTTCAACAGCGCGTTGAAGGCCGCCGTGGTGAGCATGTGCACCTCGTCGATGATGTACATCTTGCGCTTGCCGCGCGCGGGCAAGAACTTCACCGACTCGCGAATCTCGCGGACCTGCTCGACGCCGTTATTACTGGCGCCGTCAATCTCAAGGACGTCCGTCGAGCCGCCGCCGGTGATGTCAACGCACGCCGCGCAGACACCGCAGGGGTCGACCGTGGGCCCGCGCTCGCAGTTCATCGCCTTGGCGAGGATGCGCGCGCAAGAGGTCTTGCCGACGCCGCGGCTGCCCGTAAAGAGCATCGCGTGCGCGACACGGTCTTGGCGGATCGCATTTTGGAGCGTCCGCGTGACGTGCTCTTGTCCCACGACGTCATCGAAGACGCGTGGGCGCCATTTGCGGGCGAGCACGAGGTAGGACATGAACCCTCGGGATTCAGGGCAGAGCGCCCCAAGGCGGAGAGAGGTCGACGGCCGGGACCCGACACCCCAGAGTGTCCGCTACCGTTGCTGCCTTCCGGCCCTGGCGGAGTTCACGGGCTCCAGTCGTCGGGCCCGGCCATCATAACGCGGGCGGAGAGAGAGGGATTCGAACCCTCGGTACCCTTTTGGGGTACATACGATTTCCAGTCGTACACCTTCGGCCACTCGGTCACCTCTCCAGGAGACTCGAAGAGCTTTCCGGGCGCGCCAGGGAGACTTGCGGAGAGGGTGGGATTCGAACCCACGGTGGAGTCACCCCCACACTTGATTTCGAGTCAAGCGCCTTAGACCACTCGGCCACCTCTCCACAGCGGGCGGCCTTGTGGGCCAGCCCCTCCCCGGCGACGCCGGAAAAAGCTGCGCAACATCTCGCTGCACTCGTCGGCGCGAACGCCGGCGACTACCTCGAGACGATGATTCAAACGGGCGTCAGTCGGGACGGCGTACAAGCTCTCAACCGCGCCTGCTTTTGCGTCTGCGCAGCCGTAGACCAGCGTGCGTATCCGCGCGTTCACCAAGGCGCCCGCGCACATGATGCAGGGCTCCAAGGTCACGTAAAGCGTCGCGTCGAGGACCCGCCAGTAGCCCACAGCCCGCGCGGCTTCGCGGAGCGCGACGACCTCAGCGTGCGCCGTGGGGTCGCCCGTGGTCTCTCGCAGGTTACACCCGCGCCCGATGACATCTCCGGCCAGCACGACGATCGCGCCGACCGGAACCTCGCCGCAAGCGGCGGCGCGTGCTGCCTCGTCCAGACAGAGGCCCATGAAGTCGTGGTGGCTCTGCATGGTCACGCGCGATGAAAGGAAGAAAGGTAGGCCCGACCCGAGAAAACTCGGGTCGGGCCTCGGCGCAGTCGGCAGGATTTGAACCTGCGACCCTCGGTTTCGTAGACCGATGCTCTATCCAGCTGAGCTACGACTGCTCGTGAGGGGGGGCGGAGAGAGAGGGATTCGAACCCTCGAACCCGGTTTTGCCAGGTTACTCGATTAGCAATCGAGCGCCTTCGGCCACTCGGCCATCTCTCCAGCACTTGTTCAGGTCGGGCGGCAGCGGGTCGCGCCCGCCGGTCCCGAGAATGTCAACGAACATGAGCACTGGGCGGAGGAGGTAGGATTCGAACCCACGGCAGGTGTTCAGCCTGCAACGGTTTTCAAGACCGCCGCCTTAAGCCACTCGGCCACTCCTCCAAGGAAGGGCGCGCTCGAGGTCCAGCCGTATATCTATCAGGGGCCGGTCTGTCAAGAGATCACGGCAAAATGATCTCGACGCCGCTCATGTAGGGCTGCAGCGCCTTCGGGATGCGCACGCTGCCGTCCGCCTGCTGACCGTTCTCGAGCAGCGCGACGACCGTGCGGCCCACGGCGAGGCCGGAGCCGTTGAGCGTGTGCACGAGCGCGGGCTTGCGGCCGGCCTCGGCGCGATAGCGGATGGCGGCCCGGCGCGCCTGAAAGTCACGGAAGTTGGAGCAGGAGCTGATCTCGCGATAGGTCTTCTGGCCGGGCAGCCAGACCTCGATGTCGTAGGTGCGGGCGGCACTGAAGCCGAGGTCGCCCGCGCAGAGGTCGACGACGCGGTAGTGGAGCCCGAGGCGCCGCAGAATCTCCTCTGCGTGGCCGGTCAGGGCCTCGTGAGCGGCCTCACTGTCCTCGGGCGTCGTGAACTGCACGAGCTCGACCTTATTGAACTGATGCTGGCGGATCAGCCCGCGCGTGTCCTTGCCGTAGCTGCCCGCCTCGCGGCGAAAGCACGGGGTGTACGCCGTGTAGCGCACGGGCAGGCTGGCGGCCTCGAGGATCTCGTCGCGGTGCAGGTTGGTGACGGGCACCTCGGCCGTGGGGACGAGCAGGTACCCGTCCTTCTCCATCTCGAAGGCCTCTTCGCGGAACTTGGGGAACTGTCCGGTGCCCCGCATCGAGTCGGCGTTCACCATAAAGGGCGGCAGGATCTCGGTGTAGCCGTGCTCGGCGGTGTGCAGATCGAGCATAAAGCTGATGAGCGCGCGCTCGAGCCGCGCCCCGAGGCCGCGGTACACGGTGAAACGCGGCCCCGTGATCTTGGTGGCGCGCTCGAAGTCGAGGATCCCGAGCTTCTCGCCGAGGGTCCAGTGCTCGACGGGCTCGAAGTCGAACGCCGGCTTCTCGCCCCAGGTCCGCACCACGACGTTGTCGTCTGAGCTCGCGCCCTCGGGCACGGCGTCGTCGGGCAAGTTGGGCAGGTTGAGCAGCTCGTCGTTCAACGACGTGAGCACGCCCTCAAGCGCCGTCTCGACCGCCTTGATGTCCAGCGCCGCCTGTCGCATCTGGTCGCGGAACTGGCCGAACGCCTCGGACTTCTTGTCCGCCGTCTTCATGGCGTCCTCTGCGGCGCCCTTGGCGTGGCGCAGCTCGTCGCCCCGCGTGATGAGCGCGCGCCGCTCTTGGTCGAGCGCGCGGAGCGGCTCAAGGTCGATGCGACCGCCGCGGCGGCCAAGGCGACGCGCGAAGCCGTCGAGGTCTTGGGAGATGAGTCGGATGTCCAGCATGGGCGCGCTCTTTAGCACACCTGCGCGAGACAGTCAGCGGCCCAAGATCAGCGGGAGAGGGCTTCCTTGACTTCGCGCGCCGAGGCCGCGAACTCGCCGGAGGGCGCGAGCTCAAGGTAGGCCTCGCAGGCCCTGCGCGCCGGCCCCTTCGCCCCCTCGGCCTGGAGGATCAGGCACAGGTGGTAGTGGGGCTCGGGGATCGCCTTGTCGAGGCGGATCGCGCTCTCGAAGTCGGCGCGCGCGGCGCGGGCCTGGCCCTCGCGGTTCAACACGAAGCCGCGGCGGGCGTAAGCGACCGCGAGCTTGGGGTCGAGAGCGACCGCTTTGGAGTAGTGCTTTAGGGCCACGGTGGGCTCGCTGACCTCGAAGGTATCCCCATAGGCGACCCAAATGTCCGCCCGCTTCGGCGCGCAGTCGAGCGCGCGCTTGAAGTCGGCCTGGGCGCCCTTCCAGTCGCTGCCGCCGGAGACCTGCCCCTCGAAGCGCAAGCGACCTCGGCGGAACAGAGCGTCGCAGAGGGACTCAGAGACGTTTTGGTCGGGCTTGAGGGCGTCCGCGACGGCCGCGAACTCGTTGAAGGCCTGCTGACGCTGCCCCCCCTCGTCGAGCGCGCGCGCCAGCCAGTAGCGGTACTCGAGGTTGCTCGCCTCCTCGTCGGACGAGAGCTGGAACTTCTGCACGGCGAGCGTGAAGTTCTTCTCCGCGTAGGCGACACGCCCCAGATAGTAGTGCGCTGCCGTGAGCTTGTTCGCGACCGACGCCGCGTGCGTCAAGCGCTCGCGCGCGGTCACAAAGTCACCGCGTTCGAACTGCGCGACGCCGGAGGCGAGCAGGTAGGTCGGCTCGTCCTTGCGCTGCGCGAGGGCGAGGTCGAAGCTCTTGACCGCGTCGTCCGTGCGACCGAGGGCCTGCTGCGCGCGCCCGATGTCGTACATCAGGTCCTCGTGGTAATCCGGTCGCCGGCTCAATGCCTCGAGCTCCGTGAGCGCGGCCTGAGCGTCCCCCTTGTCGAGCAGCGTCTGCGCGAGCCTGTGGTGCGCGACGAGCATGGTCGGATCCAGCTCGAGCGCGCGCCGCAGCGAACGCTCGGCGGCCGCGAGCAAGGCCGCGTCGCGCGTCGTACCCGCCAGGCGCTTCTTGAGCTCACCGACGCCAAAGTGAATCGTCGGGCTGCTCGGCCGCTTGGTGACGGCGGTCTCGAGGAACTCGATCGCGTCGTTCACCTTGGCCTGGTTCACGAGCAGGTCCGCGATCCGAAGGGTGGCGCCTTCGTAGACCGGGTCGATGACGAGGGCGCGCTCGTAGGCCTGCCGGGCCTCGACATACTTGCGGCCGCGCGACCACGTGTCGCCGATCGCCACTTGGAGCGCCGGGGACTTGGGGAACTCCGTCGCGCCCTTCTCCAGCTCGGCGCGGGCCTTATCGTCGTTGCCGAGCTTCTCTTGACACTCCGCGATGTGGATCACGATCTCCGGCGTCGAGACGCCGTTCGACCGCAGCGTCTCGAACTGCGTCAGAGCGCGGTCGAAGTTGCGCGCCGCGAAGTGCTGGGCGCTCAGCAGGTTGACGGCTTCAAGGTTCTGCGGCCAGGCGCGGATCGCGCCCTCGAGCGTCTGCAGCGCCATGTCCGCTTGCCCACTCTGGAGCTCGAGCCGCGCGCGGACAGCCATCGCCGCGGAGCGGTCCGCCGGGGCCAGCCGCTCAGCGGGGAGCGTGAGCGTCTGCTCGATGAGCGTGCGCGCGCGGTCTTTGGCGCCGGCGTGCAGCTCAAGGGCCGCGAGCGCGGTCGTCACGGTCGCAGTGCCCGAAGCCTTGGCGTAGACCCCCTCGAGGAGCTGGCGCGCGGTCTGGGTATCGCCCCGCTTGAGCGCGGCCTCGCCCGCGAGGCGAGCGGCCGCGAGGAGCTCAGGCGCGAGCGTGCGGGCACGGTCGAACGACGCGAAGGCCGCGTCGAGCTCGCCCTTCAGTCGCTGGGCGTGCCCTGCGATGTAGTGGGAGCGCGCGTCCTGCGGGTTGGCCCGCGCAAGCTCGATCGCCTCAGCGAACGCGGCCCCTTGCGAGTTCGCCATGGCGGCGACCAGGCGCGCGCGCTTGCCCGGCAGGGTGGCGCGGGTCGCGTCGTCCATACGGGTCGAGAGTTCGTCCGCGCGGCGCGCCCACTCATTGCTGCCCGGGAACTCGAGCGCGCCGAGACCGTAGAGCTCAATCGCCTCGGGGAGCGCCGCGCCCGTGGGCTCGCCCGCCCGCTCCCGCTCCGCGATGAGCGCGCGGTAGCCGGCGACCTCGGCGAGCGTTGGGGCCGCGGCAGGCGGAGTCGAAGCGGCCCCGCTACTCGGCGCAGAGGCCACACCGGAGGTCGGCGTCGAGGTCGGCCCTCCGGCGGTGGACGCCGCGCCCGAGGTCGGTTCGGCGGCCGCGCGTGGCGCCCGAGCGACAGGCGCTTCTTCAAACGGGCCCACACCCGCGAGCCAAGCGCCGCCGACGCCCAAGAGAGCGAGCCCCAGCGCGCCCGCAGCGGCCAGCGCCGGCCAGCGACGCGGCGCCGCCCGCGTCCCTGGGGCGCTCAATGTCGTAGCCTCGCCGGGCCCTTCGGGCAGGTCGCCCTCGAGGTGGTCAGGGAGTTCGGGTGCCTCGAGCGCGCCGAGGCCGGGCAGCCCGGAGACCCCGGCGGGCGCTGGCAGCCCTGAGATCCCGGCGGGTCCGGGCAGGCCGGTCACGCCCGTCAGCCCGGAGACGCCAACGGGCCCGGGCAGGCCGGTCTCGCCGCGGAGCCCCGGGAGCCCCTGCCCGGTCAGCGGGGTCGCTCCGGTCAAGCCGGGCAGGTCTGTGACGCCGGGCGCGCGGAGGCCAGGCAGGTCGACTGAGCCGCTCGGCCGCAAGCCCGGCAGGTCGCCGAGGTCCATCGGCGCCGCGCCCGGTGGGACAGACTTGACGACCTTCGGGGCGGGCAAGTCATCCGGGAGATCATCGAAGAGCGCGTCGAGCCCGGGGTTCGGCGCACGGGGCGAGGGCGGCGGCGCAGGGACAGGCGCGGTCGCACGCGACACCGCGGGCCGCGGGGGAGGCGGCGGCGGCGCGGGCGCCGCGGGCGGCGGCACGAGCCCGCGGTCAACCTCGGACTTCGGCAGGTTGGAGAAGCTGAAGTCGAAGTCATCCGCTTGAGCGCCGGCGTTCGTGCGCGGGGCGTCGGAGAAGCTGAAGTCAAAGTCGCCGACCGCGACGGGGGCCGTTGGCGCGCTCACCGGGAGGGCGGCCCGCGAAGGCGACGCCACGGGCGGCTCGTCGAGCTCCTCGAAGTGGTCGACGACGTCGACCGTGACACGCGGCGGCGCAGGCGGTGGAGGCGGCGCAGGACGCGGCGGCGGGGGCGGCGCGGGCGGCGCGACAAAGCTCGGCGGGGGCGGCGCAGGTGGCGCGACGAACCTCGGCGGGGGCGGCGCAGGCGGCGCGACAAAGCTCGGCGGGGGCGGCGCAGGCGGCGCAGGTCGAGGCGGCGGGACGGCCACGGCGGCAAAACCCTGCTGGGTCTGGAGCGCGGGTGGCGGGTTCAGGCTGACCGCACGCATCGCGCCCGATGTAGCCCCGAGCGACGCCGCGCCCTCCTTGGTGGCCACGAAGCTGTGCAGGCACTTCGGACACTTGATGTGCAGGCCGTCTGCGGGAATCTTGCTGTCGTTGATGTTGTAGTCAGCGCCGCACTTCGGGCAGATGATCTTCATCGGGCAGGACTCCCCTATGCGGCCGTGCCGCGCGCACGAAACCGCCGCACTCTACCACCGGCCTCGCGGTCCGGCAAAAGTGCCCGAAGTGAGCGCCGCGCCTACTTGCGCGCGCTTGTCAGCGCGTCGGCGTAAGGTATCCAGGCCGTGGCGCCCCGAGCGTCCACCCACCGCACCTCGGACGGCTCGAAGTCGCGATGGGCGCAGAGCCGCGCGAAGAGCGAGAAGAGCTCGGCGTCCGTGGGGACCGGGCCGACCTCGAGGAGCAGATGCGGGTGCTCCGGGGTCGAGAGCCACGCCTGGAGCAGGTGAGCGTCGCCCGGCGAGTCGACGATGCGCGCGTCGCACTCGACGATCGTTCCGCGGCCTCGGACCTTGAACTTTAGACGACGTACGGCGTGTTCCATGGCGAAGGAGGTCGCACATCGCGTCGCCGCTGACAAC
>Ga0209598_10000222_pt1 | contig 45462 bp, 42 predicted proteins | sample M_140807_EF_Meta_FD_187317 | JGI IMG/M metagenome (GOLD analysis project Ga0209598, IMG submission 187317) | Freshwater microbial communities from Lake Montjoie, Canada to study carbon cycling - M_140807_EF_MetaG (SPAdes) (version 2) | ecosystem: Environmental > Aquatic > Freshwater > Lake...
TTTATTATTTTTGCCACCCTTAAAAGGAACACTCCTCCTTAGCTCAGTTGGTTAGAGCACATCACTGTTAATGATGGGGTCCTCCGTTCAAGTCGGAGAGGGGGAGCACAAAAAAAGCCTTGCATTTTGCAGGGCTTTTTTATTGCATATCAGTGCGTTAGGGGAGTTGCAACTAGGACAATAACACCTCAGCTGGGATCTTTAATTCCTGATGAAACAACTTAGCTAATTCTAGGGTCAATGGTTTCTTTTTGTTGAGTAAAGAAGAAACATATCCTTTACTACCCATTTTGCCAACAAGGTCTTTATTCTTCAATCCTAACTCATTCATTTTAACTTTAATGGCATCAATAGGATCTGGCAGTGGAATGGGATAGTTAGCATCTTCATATTGTTTAATTAATAGAAGTGCTACTTGTAGCTTTTCCCCTTGCGCGGTATTTGATTTAACCTTATTATCAAACTGAACATCTACCCAATCAAGGTATTGCTCATACTGTTTTTTAGTCTTTATAATTTTCAATTCCATATCCTTACTTTTTATATTGTATTGTTGTTACATCTATTTTATCATAGTCACTATGTGTTCCAAACCATTTGACCTGTATCGCTTTAAATTCAAACACCATTCGAACTACTAATCTGTATTGATTCCCCATTATATTAAATACAACTCTATCATCTCTCACTAAACTTACATTTCCATAAACCTTTTTAAGCTCATTAAAACTTTTAAAATCCGATATCACTAATTCATGATACCATTCAAATAAAGCAACCCTTGCCATAGGGTATTTTTTGGCATATTCAAGTAGCGTTCTTCGGGTGATAATATTAAACACAAAGTAAAGATAATAAGTTTACTAATAGAAAACTTTCTAAATTCAATCTATTTTGAAAAAACTGCAACTTTGTTGGGTTATTGGCATTGCAAGATATTTTCTTCACTATTTTTTTCTAAATAGAGACATTTTTTTAATTTTGGTCTAAATCAAATAGACACAAAATGAACGCACCTTTCAGCAAGTACCTTTACATTGGTTTTTTATTATTAGGCTTATACCAAGCCATTTTCTCTAAAGACTATGTTCAAGCAGCAGCATCTCTAGGTATAGGATTAGCATTTGATCCATTCAATCCAGAACAAAAATGGAATGACAGACCAACTTGGCAAAAGGCAGTTATGATTATTCACCTAGCCTTGGTCGCAGCAATGTTTGGTTTTGGCGTTGGATTGAATGACAAATAAACCTCCTGCAAATTTTATACAAAGTTCAACCCTTCATTTTTCTGATTGTCCCATGCCTCAAATTAGTTAAGAAGTCTTTTTGTAAGATGATATTTTTTGTTGATCAACGTTTTGTTTTCAGGTATTCACCTTTATTCTGCTAATAGCCATTCAAATACATTTATATGCTTAATGCCGCTTCTGTTTTGAGTGAAGGAATCGGTTGATAACAAGTATTTGGGATAGTTGTCTTTTATTTTCTCTAAGGCCGAAAACTCCCGTTCAATGGTGCTTTCAGAGGCTAGCTGCCAGGCAATTTGAAAGTATTCAATTTCCCCAGTAGGTGTTTTGCATACAAAATCGATTTCTGTATCTCTCGCTGTTCCAGTCCAAACCTTATTACCTCTTCTGATAAGTTCCAAATACACCACATTTTCCAAAATGTGGCCCCTATCCGTCATCCGCTCTTTTCCAACTAATATGTTTAATAAGCCTGGGTCGACTAGGTAGTATTTTTCCTGCGTTACTAATTGCTTTTTGCCCTTTAAATCAAATCGATTTACCTTGTAAAAAACAAAACAAGCTTCCAAATAACGGAGGTATTTTTCGATGGTGGAATGGTGTATGTTTTGGCCTTCTTTACTTAAAGTGGAAGCGATATTGCTAGGGGATAGGATGCTCCCGATATTTGAAGCAACAAATTTGACGATATTGCTGAAGGCCCTTGTTTCTCTAATTTCGTAGCGTTGTGAAATGTCTTTTTCTATAATCGATTGATAAATCGCCTCTAGGTACGCGTAAATTTTATCGTAGCCACCATCCCTTAATGCGACACCTTTTGGTAATGAGGTTTCATTTATATAATCAAAAAACAGGGCTTCAAAATTCAGATATTTGTTCCCCATATCAATTTCCCTAGCCGTCAGGTATTCTTTAAACGAAAAAGGCAATATAGATATTTCGATATAGCGCCCACTCAATAAGGTTGCTAATTCGCTGCTTAACAGAAATGCGTTCGACCCTGTAATGTAAACATCAACGTTTTCTGTCGCAAAAAGCCCATCGACAAGTTTTTCAAATTGAGGGATGTTTTGGACCTCATCTAAAAATACATAGTTAGCAACATTAGAGTAAAGTTTTTCCTTTATGCCAAAGTAGATTTCATCCCACCTTTTATTCAAGTAATTCTCAGGTAATTCAAAATTGATAAATTGAATTTGTTCCTTTTTGATTCCACTTTGTATTATTTCCTCTCGAAATAATTCCAAAAGGGTGCTTTTGCCGGATCTCCGCAAACCACTGACTACTTTTATTAGATCCTTATCTTTATAGGAAAGGAGCTTTTCTAGGTATTCTTTTCGATAGGTATACGCTTTCATTTAGTAAAGGTACACCTTCTATTATCAAAACTTGTTAATTTTGCAAGTTTTGATAATAGACCAATGGTTTTTACATTATTCTATTCTTGATATTTGATCTAACACTGGAACTTTCAATATATGTACATATATTTGTACATAAATACGTATATATGTTATCAACTACACTTTCGGATTTTCGTAAAGAAACCAAGCAATACCTTGATAAGGTTACCAATGAGCATGAAACCTTAATTATTAATAGAGGTAAAGATACCGGCGTTGTAATTATTTCTTTAGAGGAATACAATTCTTTAAATGCAACATTACATGAGATGTCATCTAAAAAAAACATGGAAGTGTTAGATGCATCAATAAAATAATTTATCAATGAAAGAAAATAACAAAAAATACGATGCCATTATCATTGGTGGCGGACACAACGGACTAGTAGCTGCTTGTTATCTTGCGAAGGCGGGTAAAAGTGTAATCCTTCTTGAGTCCAATAAAGAACTTGGAGGTGCTACCACAAGCGTAAAAACTTTTCCCGAATATGATGCGCGTCTTTCAAGATATTCCTATTTAGTATCACTTTTGCCCGATCAAATTGTTGCTGACTTAGGTATTAATTTTACAACCATTGATCGCTCCATTGCTTCTTACACTCCTTATGAGCGAGCTGGGAAAAATGATGGACTTTTTATTTCATCGGACTGGGATGAGGCGACCGCAAACAGTTTTCGTCAACTTACTGGATCAGACAAGGAAGGGAAAGCTTGGCGTGAATTTTACAGTGATATTGCTTTGCTAGCAAAACGTATGGCACCTTCCATGCTACAACCGCTCAAATCTGCTGCGGATCTTAAATCCGAAATGGGACTGCCCGAAGTATGGCGCAACATGATGGAGGTTCCAATTGGTGAAGTAATTCGCAATCAATTCAGCGATGATTTAGTGCAAGGGGTGGTTTTAACTGATGCATTAATTGGAACTTTTGCCTCGGCTAATCATATGCAGGCCAATCGATGTTTTTTATATCACTTAATCGGTAACGGCAATGGAAAGTGGCGCGTGCCACAGGGTGGTATGGGTGCGTTGGTGAACGAGCTTCATCGCATTGCTACTTCATGGGGCGTAGAAATAAAATTACAATCCAAAGTGACAACACTTGAAAGTGGTGCGATGGGTGTTCGTGTTGAAACGGAATCTGGCGAAATTTACACTGCCAAGGATTTGCTCTTTGCTGCCGCTCCGCAGCATTTAGCCAAATTACGCGGGAGCGCTGTTCCGGAATCTTTGGAGGGTGCACAGATGAAAATTAATATGCTATTATCTCGTTTGCCTCGCCTTAAGTCAAATATAGATCCAAAGCTCGCTTTTGCAGGTACATTCCATGTGAATCAAACCTACTCTCAGTTGGAACTTGCATACGCTACTGCGCTTAATGGAGAAATGCCGCAGCTTCTGCCTTTGGAGATGTATTGTCATACCCTTTCTGATCCATCTATTTTATCCGATGCGTTGAATGAAAAAGGTTTTCATACTCTAACGCTTTTTGGTTTGCATACGCCAGCAAAACTTTTCGATACTGATCCAGATGCCGCCAAGGCTTTAGCAAAACAGCGTGCCATCGCTAGTCTGAATGAATACTTGCTTGATCCTATTGAATCTGTTCTGGCTCCCTGCAGTGATGGTTCATTAGCAATTGAAGTGAAATCACCGCTCGATCTTGAGCAGGAAATTTCCCTACCCCGTGGAAATATATTTCATCGTGACTTGGATTTTCCTTTTCTTGAAGATGATGTTGAAAAAAGTAGCCAAATTTGGGGAGCAGAAACGGATGATCCGCATATTTATCTTGCAGGTGCTGGAGCGCGTCGCGGCGGCGGGGTTAGCGGCATCGCTGGTCATAACGCGGCGATGGCTTTACTTTCTAAGGACGTAAAATAGTTTTTATTTTATACCAATTAGTGCGATAGGGTAGTCAAACCAGACTATCCTATAATCAATGAATTCAACCGCCTATCTAATATATTAAAAAAAAATTGTATCAAAATACCTATTTTTACAGCACTAAAAAAATAATTTATGAAAAAATTTTTGTTGTCAATTGCGTTATTTGTTGCAGCTATTTTTACAGTTAATGCACAAACTGCAGATGAGGTTATTGCAAAGTATATTACTGAAATTGGAGGCGCAGATAAGTGGTCTAAAGTACAATCTATAAAAATTGAAGGGCAAATTGAAGTGCAAGGAATTCAAATTCCTTTTACAATGCAAGGCCTTCAAATGAAAGGCATGAGAGTAGATGCTGAATTTCAAGGAAATAAAATTATTGATATAACAACACCAACCAAAGGATGGGCGCAAAATCCATTGTCAGGTAAAGCAACACTAGGTCCTATTTCAGAAGATGAGTTAAAGCAAAAATTAGATGATTTAGATATTCAAGATCCTTTTGTTGATTATAAAGCCAAAGGTTCTATGATTGAATCTTTAGGCAAAGATGAAGAAGATGGTAATGAGTATTTTAAAATTAAGTTGACTACTAAAAATGGTAATGAAAAAACATACTTTTTCGATACCAAAACAAACTTGATTTATAAAGTAGAGTCCATAGTGAAACAACAAGGTCAGGAAATGAAGTCTGAACAAAAGTTATTAGACTATCAAACAATTGAATACGGAATAAAATTTCCTTTCAAACAAGATCAAGGGCAAATGATGATGGTTACTAAAAAAATTACTATCAACCCAAGCATTGACGCTACTATTTTCAACGGAAACTAATTTTCTACCATAAAAAAACTACTATTTTTCGCAAATCAAGCTGCGTAAATAGTAGTTTTTTATTTCAACTATTTTTATGCAATTAAAAAGTAAATTAACAGGATTGTTTTTGCTACTCGTATTTATTACGAATGCACAAAACACAATTAACTCTTCTTATTTCCAAGTAATGGGTGCTAGGCCATTAGGTCCATCTACCATGAGTGGAAGAATAACATCCATCGATGGAATAAGCGCTAACGGGCAGCTTAATTTATTTGTAGGTACTGCTGGTGGCGGTATTTGGAAAAGCCAAAATGGCGGCTTATCATTCATTTCAATTTTTGACAAATATTGTCAATCCATTGGCGCCCTTGCGATTGAACCAGGTAATGCTAAAGTTATATATGCAGGTGCTGGTGAAAGCAATACAAGAAATTCAGTTTCTTATGGAGACGGGATGTATAAAACAACAGACGGTGGAAACAATTGGCAAAAAATCGGATTGGATAGCACAGAAAGAATTAGTAAAATTATAATTGATCCAACAGATAAAAAAACCGTGTACGTATCTGCCCCAGGCCCACTTTGGAATTCATCTACACACAGAGGATTATACAAAACAATGGATGGTGGAAAAACCTGGAATAAAATTTTATATGTAAATGATGAAACAGGTTGTGCAGATATTGCAATGCATCCAACCAAACCAGGAACACTATTTGCTTCCATGTGGCAGTTCAGAAGAAAGGCCTATGCTTTTAGTTCTGGCGGTCCAGGAAGTGGATTACATAAATCAACAGATGGTGGAAAAACTTGGAATAAAATTACCAACGGATTGCCGGAAGGTGATTTAGGTAGAATTGTTATCACGATTAATCCTTCTAAACCTTCAGAAGTACTTGCGATTGTTGAAGCAAAAGTTCCTGGTTTATATATTTCTGAGGATGAAGGAGCCACTTGGAAAAAATTAGCATCCACAGAAAATTTAACAGCACGTCCTTTTTATTTTAGCACATTAGTATACGATCCTAAAGATCCGAAAAGAGTTTACCGCCCTGCATTTGATTTTCAATATTCAAGTGATGGTGGATATTCTTGGAACAATACAGTGATTGGTGGTGTAGAGCCTCATGCTGATATGCATGCATTATGGATTAATCCAAGTAATCCAGACATGATGTTTGTAGGTACAGATGGTGGTATTTATATGAGCATCAATAAAGGAACTGCTTGGCAATTCATAAATAGCCTTCCTGTTGGTCAATTTTACCATGTATCTACAGATAACCAAACACCCTATCATGTATACGGTGGTTTGCAAGATAATAATAGTTGGATGGCGCCAAGTTCAGCACCAGGTGGCGTAACTGCAGTTGATTGGAGATGGATCAATGGAGGAGATGGATTTTGGGTGCAACCAAGTTTATTAAATTCAAAAATTATTTTCTCTGAATCACAAGGGGGAGAAATTACAAAAGTGGATTTGTCAACTGGACTTTCCTATGGTGTTCGTCCTAAAAAATTAGAAGGGGACGAGGAACATCGTTGGAATTGGAATACGCCAATAGTAGTAGGCACATCCGTTAAAAAAAATGCAGTAGGAAAGCCAGTGTATAATTTATATACAGCTGCGCAATATGTTTTCAAATCAAATGATGATGGAAAAAACTGGCAAAGAATATCTCCAGATTTAACGACCAACAATCCAAATAAAATTAATCAAGCAGAGAAAAATGCTGGCATTACAGGAGATAATACAAGTGCTGAAAATCATTGCACTATTTTTACAATAACACAGGATCCTAAAAATGAAAATATCATTTGGGCAGGAACAGATGATGGTAATCTCCAGTTAACAATGGACGGCGGAAAGACTTGGGAAAATAAAGCAGCAGGTATATGGAAAACAGGGGTTCCTGAAAATACTTGGATCAGCAGTATTGAAATATCTTCATTGGATTCAAAAAGAATTTATGTAACCCTTGATAATCATATGTATGGTGACATGCATACCTATGCAGTGATGAGTACTGATAGAGGTAATACCTGGAAAAAGTTTAGTTCATCTGAATTTACAGGTTTTGCGCACGTAATTAGAGAAGACATTGTTAATGAAAAATTATTATTCTTAGGAACTGAAATGGGATTATTTATTTCATTGGATGGCGGTAACAATTGGATGCGTAGCAAATACCAGAATATGCCTTGGTATAATTTAGTACGTGACATTAAGATTCAACCACAAACCAATGATTTAGTGATTGCTTCTCATGGTAGAGGAATATATATTGTTGATAATATTCAACCATTAAGAGAAATGGTAAAATCTGATTTGTCCCAACAAGTTTTATTTTACCCAATTCAAAATTTCAAATATGAATATTCACCACAATATCCTCAGCCCGCGCCAAACTTGGCTGGATGGGGAGTAGGAAGCAGAGTCATAGCACCTACTTTTTACTATTATTTAAAAGAAAGAAGCAACAGTGGTGTAAAAATAGAAATTTATGACGCTGCTAATAAAAAAATTAAAGACCTTAATGCATCGAGTACAAAAGGTTTAAATAAAGTGTATTGGGATTTATCTGTAAACCCGCCAAAAGTTGCACGTGGCGGCTATATCGCACAATCTTCGGTTTTAATTTCTTCCGTTATAGGACCGAAAGTAGATATTGGTAAATACAAAATAGTGGTTAAGGCGGATGGCAAAGAATATGTACAAAATATTCAAATTGAAGCCAACCCGTCTAAAGGTTTGGACGCCGCATCAATCAACTTGTTAAATAAGCAAAGCATGCGTTTGTTTAATTTACATGAGCGTTTATATACACTTATTGATTCCTTAGACAAAACCGTTGTAGTTATTTCTAAAGGTGATACCACTGTTCCTGTAATTAAAGAAAAATTAAATAAACTAGATTTATTTAAAAGAGAGATAGTAGAGCTGAACAGAAAATCAATTTTCTTCGATGAATTTAAATACAGAAGAAGAGTTAGTGATTTGTATTATTCAGTCGCTAGTGGTTTAGAGCCACTATCATCGAGTCAGGAAAAAGGAATCACTTTATTGGAAGACCAATTTGTGGTTTTTCAGAAAAGATTCTTTGAATTAATTAAATAGTTAGCCTTGCTATAAAAAAGTCCCGCCCCGAGCAATCGAGGCGGGACTTTTTGTTTATAGTCAATGAGTTAGGAGTGCAAATAAATTCCTTTATTATATTCTGCCTTGACTTATATGCTTATACAAGAATAACCTAACAATGTTATTAAAAAAGTTACATTAACATAAATGATATTTTTACTATATTTAAGTTAATGTAAGCATGGATAATTGCTATCATTGTTTTCTTATCAACTAAAACTTAATACATGTCAAAAAGATTTTTTATTTTTTATTTGCTATTGCTGCTTTCATCCACAGGCTTTTCTCAGAAAATTGCAGATAAAAAAAAATTACAACCTTTTTTAGGACACAAAACAGTCACATTATTGAACCTGGAAGGCTTTCAATTTAAAGATCTTAATAAAAACGGGAAACTGGATAAATATGAAGATTGGCGTTTGAGTAATGATACGCGAGCTAAAGACCTTCTTACAAAAATGAGTGTAGAGGATAAAGTGGGCTTTATGTTAATCAGCACTTCACGTTTAAAAAGTGAAAGATCAGCGCAACTCAATGTTGAAACCGATAATGCAATTAAACCTTCAAGTGATGTAAATGAGGAAGATCAAGTTTCTTCAACTAATATATTTAATCGAAAACCTCTAGCTGTTCCAATGATGACATCAGTGGGTGCCACTAAAGGAATTACTAAATTTCATTTGCGTCATTTTATTTTTCGTGCAAATATCAGTGCTAGATTGACTGCTGAATGGACAAATAAATTACAAGCACTAGCAGAAAGTGATGGTTTGGGTATCCCTGCAATCATTGCTTCTAATCCTAGAAATCACATAACCAAAGATGCATCCATCGGTTTAAGTGTTGGGGCAACTACGTTTTCTAACTGGCCTGGCGAGTTGGGATTATCTGCAATGCGGGATTTAAAATTGGTTCGTGAATTTGCTAACATTGCAAGGCAGGAATGGACTTCTGTGGGGTTAAGAAAAGGATACATGTATATGGCTGATCTTTCAACAGAACCTCGTTGGCAAAGAATAGAAGGAACCTTTGGTGAAAATGCAGAATGGGTTGCTAAAATGATCACAGAAATTGTACTTGGTTTTCAAGGAACAAAATTATCGGGCTCATCTGTTGCTATGACGACTAAGCATTTCCCTGGCGGAGGTGCTGGTGTGGGCGGACAAGATCCTCATTTTGAGTGGGGTAAATATGAGCATTTTCCAGGAAATATGTTCCAGAATAATTTAATTCCTTTTAAGGCTGCTATCAAAGCAGGCACATCGGCCATCATGCCTTATTATTCTATACCCCAAGATACCAAATATCAAAAACTTGCTTATGCATATAATAAAGAAGTGATTCATGATTTACTAAGAGATAGTCTTGGTTTCAAAGGAATCATTAATTCAGACACAGGACCAATTGAAATGATGCCATGGGGTGTTGAAAATCTTTCAATCCTGGAACGCTATAAAAAAGCATTAGAGGCGGGGGTTAATTTATTTTCTGGTACTGGAGATCCTTCTAAATTATTAGAAACTGTTAAGTCTGGTGCGGTAGATATGAACCTTATCGATAATTCTGTGTACCGATTATTGATGGAGAAATTTGAACTTGGACTTTTTGAAAATCCATATGTTGATGAAGATGCTGCCGAAAAAATTGTAGGTAACGCTAAATTTCAAGCTAGCGCTAATCTTGCGATGCGTAAGTCAATTGTTTTACTAAGGAATGAAACAAAGGCACTTCCTTTAAAACCTACAACAAAAATTTATTTTGAATCTTATTTTCAAAGAAGAGGTGCCGCTAGTCCGAGTGTTGTGTATCAACCCAAAATAAATAATTACAATGTTGAATTTGTAAAAACACCTGAAGAAGCTGATTATGTTCTTTTATGGTTGACACCTGGTTCAAAGTCTTTATTTCAATCTGATGGATCACCATTGTATCTCTCTATGTCAAAAAATTCAGTTGATGTAAATTATGTCAATACCCTTACAGCTAAAAAACCAACAATTTTAGTTGTCAATTATACGAATCCATGGGTAATTGATGAGATATACAATAACCAAACTATGAAAAATATTAAAGGAGTGATTGCTACTTTCGGAACTACCAATGAGGCTTTACTAGATATTGTGTTAGGTAAATTTAATCCAACTGGGAAAATGCCTTTTACTACACCAGTTTCGGAATCTGCAGTAGGAAAGCAATTGTCCGATGTACCTGGTTATTTAAAAGGAAAGGAGTATGCTTTATTTAAATTCGACGAAGGACTTAGTTATAAAAAATAGAACAGTGGTATTGGTAAGAATTTTTAATGAATAATCAATTTTATTATTAACTCTTCAGCAACATGATTACAGAACCTATTAAGGTTAATACGATTACTAGTTTCCGGTATTGCTCATCCTGTATTTTTTTAACTAATAGTACGCCTGCAATAAAGCCAATGGCTAAGGCAGGGACAAGTAATAGGTCCAATTTGATGGAGGTAGGAGTTATATTTTTCCAATAAAAAATTTGAAAAGGAAGCTTAAATAAATTCATAAATAAAAATATCCAAGCACCAGTTCCAATAAAATCGTTTTTAGAAACACGCATTGCTAAAAAGTATAAATTGGAAAAAGCGCCTGCTAAATTGCCAATCATAGTGGTAAAACCTGCAGCCAATCCGGTACTTGCTGCAAATAATAGGTTTTCTGGTATCTCTTTTGATTTTCGATATTCCATGTATAACAAAATGCCAATGGTGATTAATATAATAATCGCCATCACTTTTTTAAACATGACTTCATCCATCTCTTTTCCAAAGTAAACACCCAACAGCACACCCAATGCCATCCATGGCGTGATTTTCCAAAAATATTTCCATTGCACATGCCTTTTATAATAAGCTACGGCTGCAATATCTGCAAAACATAAAAGTGGAAGTACAATACCCGTAGAGCTTTTGCTACCAAAAACAATTGCCATGATAGTGACACTAAGCATATCAACTCCTTTTACGCCACCTTTGGTTAAGCCAATAATAAATGCAGCTAAAATAACGAGTACCCATTCGGTCCCTGAAAAATGAAAAGCAGTTTGTAAGTCCATATAATGGTGCTAAGTTAAAACAGTAATATTTAATAATAAAAAATAGCATGTATTTCCTTAAAATGCCTATTTTGAGGTATAAATTAAAATCAACACTTTAAAATATAAGGTAGTTGGAAAATCAATAAACATGAACAAGAAATCAGTTTTATCAGCTTTTACATTTTTATTTTTGGTTGGATGTAGCCCCAAACTGTATCCTGTAGGTGACTTTCAAAGTTCGCCCATTCTTGTTGATGGCGATGCAATAGATTGGGAATTACCCCTTCGTTTTGTAAGTGAAAAAGAAGGCCTTCGATATAGCATTACAAATGATAATGAAAATATTTATGTTTGTGTAGCATCCGATTTTATGCCTACACAGATGAGAATGTTGCGGGCTGGAATTTCTATCTATGTAGATGTAAAAGGGAAAGAAGGTAAATCAATGGGTGTAAATTTTCCTTTTACGGGGAAGAAGCGCATTGCTGCTCCTGTACCTATGGATAAAAATCAGCAATCAAATTTGCGAAAAGGAAATTTTAATGAAGAGAATATTAAAAAGCTGGCCCTGATGGAAGCGAATATGTTTAAAAGTTTTGGTTTTTTAAATAATGCCAATGGTGTGTATGAATTGGCGGCAATTAACCCAATAAAAATGGGGGTGAATTATGATATTAATGACATTTTAATAATTGAAGCAAGAATACCTATCAATTTTTTTTACGATAAAGAATTAAATGCGCAAAATGCCCCAAACATTAGTGTTGGGGTTGAATTAAATAGTATACCTGGAGGCGAAGCCAACAGAGGTGGCCAGATGGGTGGTGGCGGTGGCGGAATGAGCCGTGGCGGTGGCGGAGGAGGTATGAGCCGTGGTGGGGTTGGTGGTGGAATGAGAGGCGCTAATTTTTCTGGCGGTCCTGGTATCTCCGAACCAATGATCAATTGGTATCCATTTAAGTTAGCCGTAAAATAAATTATTTCACTTCCTCCGCTAACTTACAATCTACAAGGAGCTTCTTTTTGAGCAACTTCCTTATTCAAGTTTTACTTCTTTATTTATAATGAAAAATGAATGGAAGTATAAAAACGATTATAGTAGTCCATATACTATAGATTGGTAAAAATTGCGCGATGCTTGTTTCTACTTCTTCAATCTTGGCTTTATTCCGCACACTTTTAAATAATTTAAGTGAAACCATTAATAAGTGTATAAAAATTAAGATATTTCCACCTAAAACTGCTATTCTGTTAGGCGTCATGCCATATTGTAATATTCTAAAACTTATAGCAGATAGTGCAATACTATTGATAATGATGGTTAATATGGATAATCCGAATAGGATGTATAGGGTAAATAATCCTTTATTGTTTTTACCTGCTTCTGCTACTGAAAATAGAATCAAAGCCATTACGCCAATTAATAATACATTAAATACCAGCAATAAGTTTCTGTCATTGTAAGGGTACTTGCCTGTATAAATTACAGCAGTTAAATAAATAAACAAATTAATAAATACCAATGGGGTAAATATTTTTGCAATAATAGGTGATACCTTATTGATCAATTGAGGATTATTTTGCAATAAGAAGGTAGCAATCATTGGTATTGCTGCAATCCACCAAATAGCAAAATATCTAAAATAGTTTTCTTCAATTTTAATATTAATGAGTTCAAATAAACCAAATGTGATCAAGGTAAATACCATGCAGGATAATAATATGATTCCGCACATTATAATTAAGTCGCCATTGAATTTTAAAAATTCAATTTTTCTTGGGTGATCATTCAGCTTCGCTCCAATATAAGCATATCCAAGTAGACTCCATAAAAACATTGGCAAGTGAATACCTACTAACATTGCCGAATCACTTTTATTATAATTAGGAATTAAATTGACATAAATAGCTGAAATTACAATCGCTATAATTGGAAACCATATTTTATTAATTTCAATTTTTTGTATCCAGATAAAATAGGCACTTAAAATAGGGAATATGATTAATGGTATATTCTTTGAAAAAAACGATTCTTCATTGATGCCTGTTAAGTTGGGTATATTAGCAATAAGCCCACCAACTAGAATTAATATAATTACCGCACTTATTTCATTTTTACTACCCAATGCAAGTTTTTCGCTTTCGTAGTTTAATCGCTCATTCCAAACTTGTAATCCTATTTTGTCTTTATAATTAGGGTAAATCACGTTAAACTGCTTCTTATATTCAGCATTATTTTCTCTATATAACTTTTCGAGTTGCGCAGGGTTGTCAATATGTGCCAGTATGCTATCTTTCATTTTAATTTATTTTTAGGCACCTTATGGATTGCTTGATGATGCCGGTTTGTTAAACAAAGTTAGGCTAAATAGCGATGATACAGCTACAAGCCTTAATTTAAATAGGTGAACTCCAAAATTTACTGAGAAATATGTTATTTGTATTTTACCTTTGTTGAATAATACCTAAAATGTATAATTATGAAATTCAATAAAATTTTCTTTTCAGTACTGTTTCTTTTAACGTTTACTTTTGGCTACAGTCAGAACAATACGTCCATTAAACCAGTTTTAAATGCATATTTAGGACTTAAAGAAGCTTTGGTCGCAACTAATAATGAACAAGCTATTACTAGTGCAACTACTTTAGTTAAAGCTTTGTCAGCTGTGAATACGGCCGACTTAAATGCCGCATCTAACAAAACTTGGGGTAAGCTATCCAATGATTTAATAAATGCCGCTAAGTTAATTCAAGCGTCTAATGATATTAGTGTTCAACGAGATCAATTCGTTACACTATCATCGAATATGTATTTACTTGTTAAAGAAGCCAAAGTTGATGTTCCAGTATACTATCAATTTTGTCCAATGGCCAATAAAGGCAAAGGTGCCAATTGGTTAAGTTTGGAAAACAAGGTTAAAAATCCATATTACGGCAGTAGGATGCTTTCCTGCGGTAAAGTGGTTGAAACCTTATAATGAAATTGGTTATTTCGCGCTAATTTAAAACCACATGTTCAATATTAAGCTACCTTTGTAATTGATGAAAAAACTATTCTTATACTTACTTTCTTTTGTCTTTATCATAACCTCTTCGGGTGTAATGGTAAATATGCATTATTGCATGGGAAAGCTTGCAGGGACAAGTGTGAGTTTAGTGAGCAATACCACAAAAAAATGCGATAAATGTGGTATGGAAAAAACCAGCAAAAAAGGGAAGGGATGTTGCCATGATGCTAAAAAATTAATTAAGAATGTAGTTGATCAAAATATTGCAAATAGCTTTTTCAATATTGATCATCAAATAGCGCTTCTGCCTAATACTAGTAATTTTGAAACACTTTTAATTGTAGTTTCAGATAATTCTAAGCGTTCAAATTATAGTCACGCACCGCCAGATCATTTGGGTGTTCCCATTTACATTGCAGACTGCAGCTTTCTTATTTAAATATTTTAATTACAGCGTAGGTTTTACTTTTTTATAAAGTAACCTCAATAATTAAAAATTTAAACTAGATAAAATGAACTTCAAATATATTACATTTTATATCTGCCTTTTAATAAGCAGTTATACATTCGGTCAAGTAAATCAGAAAACGAATTTAACAGATACCACATTTAAAGTATTTGGCGTATGCGAGCAGTGCAAGGATAGGATAGAGGGTGCACTAAAATTAAAGGGAATTAGTAAAGCCATTTGGGATATTGATTCTAAATTATTATCCTTACAATTTGATGCTAAAAAAATTTCCTTAGATAAAATTGAGAATACGATTGTAGCAGTAGGCCATGACTTAGTCAATAAAAAAGCCAAAGATTATATTTATCAAGATTTACCTGAATGTTGTCTTTATAGAGAATTGGAAACACATCATGATGATCTTCCGCAAGAAAATAACAACTTAGCTCAAATCACGGGAGTTGTAGTTCAGGAAGGTAGTAATGGCAAGTTTGAACCTTTCATGAATGCAAGTGTGTATTGGGCAGGTACTAAAACTGGGGTACTTACTGATAGTTTTGGTGTTTTTAAATTAAATATTAACCCAATCAAAAAATTGGTCATTAGTTATGTTGGGTTTAAATCAGATACGATTACCATTGGAAATGTAAATGATTTTAAGGTTGTTTTAGCGGCTAAAAATCAGATAAATGAGGTCACTGTGTTTAGCAGAAATATTGGCAGTTTTATTCCTTTAACGAGTACGATTCGTACGCAAGTGATGACAGGCACTGAATTATTAAAAGCTGCATGTTGTAATTTGAGTGAAAGCTTTGAAACCAATCCCTCCGTGGATGTTTCCTTTAATGATGCGGTTACTGGTTCCAAGCAAATCCAATTATTAGGATTAAGTGGTAGTTATACGCAATTAACAGTCGAAAATTTACCCGGCCCCAGGGGTATAGCAACTATTTTAGGCTTGAATTCGATTGCAGGTCCTTGGATTGAAAGTATTCAGTTAACCAAAGGGGTAGGTTCGGTTGCGAATGGATATGAAAGCATTGCTGGACAAATCAATGTTGAATTAAAGAAGCCAGAAACTGCCGAAAAATTATTAGCCAATATTTACGTCAATGATTTTGGTAAAACTGATTTGAATTTAAATTTGTCACATAAACTAAACTCAAAATGGTCAACTACTTTATTACTACACGATGATTTTTTAAATAATAAGAACATCGATTTTAATAAGGATGAATTTAGGGATTTGCCTACGGGAAATCAATTTAGCTTAGTGAATAGATTTAAATACGATAATCCGAATGGATTTTTAACACAATTTGGATACAAAATATTAGATGACCAAAAAATAGGAGGACAAACTACTTTTGACCCAAGCATTCATAAAGGCACAACCCATCATTATGGATTAGGTATAAATACAAAAAGGTATGAAGTGTTTGGAAAAATTGGATATATATTTCCACAGCAAAAATATAAAAGTATTGGTTTGCAGTTAAATGCAATTAATCATGACCAAGATTCTTATTTTGGTTTAACAAATTATAAAGCGAATCAAAAAAGTTTTTATGGAAATTTAATTTACCAGTCCATTTTTAATTCCACTATACATAAATACCGAACCGGTTTGAGTTTTCAACTTGATCAGTATGACGAATTATTTAATTTGAGTAGTTATAAAAGAAAAGAGGTCGTTCCTGGTATGTTTTTTGAATATACCTATACCCCGAACGATAAGTTGAGTATGATAATGGGCCTAAGAGCCGATAATAATAATTTATTTGGAACCTTTGCGACACCTAGATTCAATTTACGTTACGAGCTATTTAGAGGCTCCACAATTAGATTAAGTGCGGGCCGTGGCCAAAGAACGGCTAACATATTTGCGGAGAACAATAGTATTTTAGTAAGTGCTAGGGGGCTTGAAATTCATCCAACGAATACTGGCCATGCGATGAATATGGGAGGCGCCTATGGACTTTCTCCAGAGATTGCATGGAATAAGGGAATCAGTTTTGATCAAAAGTTTATACTTTTTAACAAAAGTGCTACACTGGGAATAGACTTTTTTAGAAATGATTTTGAAAATCAAGTGGTTGTTGATTTAGAAAATCCACGTAAAGTAATCTTTACAAATTTAACTGGAAAATCATTTTCAAATAGTTTTCAAGTCGAATTAAATGCGACCCCTTTAAAAAGATTCGATGTAAAATTAGCGTATAGATATTTTGATGTTAAGCAAACCTATCATGGTGTACTTTTGGAGCGTCCTTACATAGCTAAGCACCGTTCATTTTTAAGTTTTGATTATGCGACATTGAATAACTGGAAATTTAACTATACAATCACTTACAATGGTGCAAAAAGAATACCTAATACTTATGCGAATCCTAGTGCTTATAAATTACCTAGTTATTCACCAAGTTATATTTTAATGAACGCGCAAATATCAAAAACATTTGGGAACAAAAATCCTATGGATTTATATGTAGGATCAGAAAACATATCTAATTTCTTTCAAACCAATGCCATTATATCTGCAGATAATCCATTTAATTCCTATTTTGATGCTTCCATGATTTGGGGGCCAACTTCTGGAAGAATGGTATATTTTGGATGGCGATTTAAAATCAAATAGCATTCCAGGATACAAGTATTTGATGGAAGTAAAAGCTATAGTTAGTTATTACCGCCACCAACTAAATGTAACTTAGTTTGACGACCATCTAAGTACCAAAAACCTTTTTCATCAAAATAACCATTTTGTTCTAACATAAAACGAACCTCTTTATTCCATTCCTTTATAAAGGTGGCTGCATTTAATTCAATTGAATAGGCTGTTTTATAATGCATTGGATAATCACCACTTCCTGGAGTATTATTTTGATTATCCCACATTCCGATGGTGGGGCCTGCTGCATGCCCATGAAAGCCTAGGGGATGCGTATATATCACTCCTTTAATATTTTCTTGTTTTGATTGTGCTAATGCGTCAGATAAAATTTTATTACCTGTTTTATTTTCTTTGAATTGTTGTGTGAGTATATCCTGAAGTCTATTGGCTGTTTTCAGGCCATTGTTTAAGTAGGAAGGTGCTTCTTTTTCATCAGGTGCAAGTACATAAGCGTGTTCTTGAACATCAGTATTCAATCTTAAGTAAGTAATGCCAAAATCAACATGCAATAAGTCGCCGGTTCTGATGATATTATCTTTATCTGTATTTGTAAACGCTTTTAAATGATCAAATACTGCATTGTCATTTCTTTGTATTTCCACAGATGGATGAAACCAAGTAGTTAAGCCTAAATCATTCACTTTTTGCCTAAACCACCAAACCAAATCTTCAGTTGTAGTGATGCCCGGTGTAATCACTTTACTGCTAAAGCCTTCGGCAATTATTTTATGGGTTATACTATTCAGTTGTGAATAATATTGCATCTCCATAGGCGTTCTTGTTTCAAGCCATGCCACTGCTAAATTTGAAGCTGATACTACTTTAGCTTTATTGTCAACAGAAAGTTTCTGTGTCAATTGTTCATATTCTGTATGGTCAATACCATCAGCGTGTCCAAAATTTAGTGAGGTATTCAGTGCAATTTTATTCGGATGATAAGTTTCGATAATATTATTTAATGCATCCCACTGGTCAGGAAACTTTTTCATATCCCAATTAGCTTCAATATTATCGCCAACGCTGTACCTAGCAACAGCAAACTTTTTATATACTTTTGTTGTTGGATTATTATAAAAAACAAGAATAGTTCTACGACGTGCGCTTAACCAAGTAGCCGGTAGCATAGTTTTAAGCACAGGATCCTCATTATACTCCCTTGATATAATCACCCACATATCAATATTATTTTTTTCCATCAATGTTGGCAATAATTGATTCAATCTATTTTCCAAAACAGCATCAATTACTTTTGCTTGTTCCTTTAAGGGTAACACTTGCGCTTGGGTGCTTATGCTTAATAATAATAACAAGACAATTTTTGACATCCTATTTTTCATAAATAATATTTTAACTAAGTAAAAGTAATTTACTTCTGCTATATAGGATTAGCCGATTCAAAAAAATATTGTATAAATTTCTGATCTTGGACATTATGCGATTTAGCATAATGTATTGTAAATCAATAATATAAGGGGTCATTAAATAGCATTAGGACCATTAAGGGCATATTCATTATTTTTACAGTTATGAAGCGATTGTTAGTGCTATTCATTTTGTTAATGCCCGTTATTGTATCAGCACAACAGCAATATAATTGGAATGATAAAGTACAAATCATTTATGAATCAATCACTTCATTAAGAATTCCAGAAGCGCGAAAATTAATTGCTGTTGAGAAATTAAAAAATCCGAATAATTTAGCATTTGCTTTATTGGATAGTTATGCGGATTTATATCAATTATTTTTTAATGAATCAACCACCGATTACAATACATTATATCCGCAATTTGAAAAAAGAATAAATTTATTCAAGCAAGGACCTAAAAATTCGCCATTTTATTTATATAGTCTGGGTTTATTGCATTTGCATAAAGCAGTTGCTGCTGTTCGTTTTAATCGTAATTGGGAGGCGGCTTTAGATTTTAGGAAAGCTTATTTTAATTTTAAGGATAACAGTAAGCAGTATCCCAATTTTAGTCCTAATAATTTATACTTTGGTTTATTAACTACTTTGATAGGGTCTGCCCCCACTAATTATCAATGGATGTTAAACCTATTGGGGTTTAATGGAAATATCATTAAAGGAAATGAGCTCGTACTTAGTTATATAAATAGTAAAGATGCTTATGCAAAAATATGTTTAAACGAAGCGTTATTGATTTACCCCTACTTAATTATGAATTTTGAAGGGAATGTTAAAAAAACCTTCAATTTTATTGAACATGCTAATTATGATTTCAAAAAAAATCATATTCACGCCTATATGGCTACTAATTTGTATCTAAATCATCAAAATGCAACAAAGGCACTTGAACTAGCTAATGGGATTGAAATGACCCCCGCTTATTTAAATATTCCATTTTGGCATTATGAAAAAGGGTTCGCTTATTTTAATCAAATGAAACTTGATTTAGCACAAAAGGAATTCACTTACTTCATAAGTCAATTTAAAGGTAATTTTTATATCAAAGATGCTTATGAAAAATTGAGTTGGATTGCCTATTTACAAAACAATATGAAGCAAGCTGAGTTGTATCGAAATGAGTTACTATCCAAAGGCTCGCAAATAACAGATGCAGATAAACTTGCGCAACAAAATGCAAAATCAGGTAGTTGGCCTAATGCGCTTTTATTAAAAGCGCGCATTTTAAGTGATGGAGGCTTACAAAAGCAAGCTTTACTAATTTTAGCGGATAAAACCACGGTTGATTTTAATACCCCAGCAGATAAGGCTGAGTTCCCTTATAGATTAGCGCGTATTTATGATTTGATGGGAGATCAAGATTTAGCCATTAAATTTTATAAGTCAACTATTCAAAAAGGGGCTGACTTGCCAGCCTACTTTGCCTCTAGGGCAGCCTTGCAAATAGGTTTAATCCAGGAGTCAAATAAGAATTTTAAGGAAGCAATTGAATATTATAATATTTGTATTGCAATGAAAAATCATGCCTTTAAAAACTCTATGGATCAAAAAGCCAAATCTGGCATTTTAAGATGTAATCGAAATTAGTTAAATAGCGATTGTTTTATTTTTCGCAATCAGGTAACTGTATTTAATTAGCTTGACTATATTTTTTATTTTTTCCATATCTATGATCAAATCTTTTCTTGGATAGGCGGCAAAAGATTTTAATCTTTCAGCTTTCCCTTGCAATTGCTTTAAATTTTCTAATGCAACAAATCCTAATGCAGGTATTAGTGATAGTTTAATTTGAAATGTTAATTTTTTTGAATCATCGTAGTCTAGTTTTTCAACACTTATTTTGTACTTATGAATTTGTGATACATACTGATCCCTTATCTTATCAAATTCGTTTTGTGTATTGGCAAAGGTATGGATGCCTGCAACTGTATCTTTATATATATCATATAAGTCATTCGTCATTTGTATCATTCCGCCCAACTGATACCAGCAATTGTCAATATTTTCATTGTTGCTCATTTCAATGTAATGCCTGCACATTAATAAGCTATAACCGCCCTTTCGTTCGGTAATAGATAAAATACGATCTAATGAAATATCACTTTTTAATTGTTCTAATGAATCTATTTGTGCTTGATGAATATTGTTGAGCACTTTTTGGTATGCTTCCTTATTATGCACTAGACTGAGTAATTTTAGGTGGGTGTCAATTAAAACAGTTTCACTAAAACTATGAGGGTTAGCTTGCGCTGGGTTTAAAAACATTTCATTTAAAACCGTTTGACTTACAATATTTTCATCCATCAAGTCATCGTATAAACTGGCAAGTACGAAATAAAGTTTATTGTTTTCCCTTTCCTTTGAATTAGTAGTTCTGTTTTCGAATTTTGCAAAACTATCATTGATAATATATTGCTGAATACCTTGAAACTTTTTAATTTTTTTAAAAGTTGTAGGCGAAAACCTGCCATTAAATTTCGTTTCAATATTTTTTAATAATTGCGCGGTCTTCCTCTCAGAGAATGCTAAACCAAATAGCATCCTAGCTAATAAGCATAATATATTGTAACTATAAATGATGAAATACATAATATCTAAGTTAAAATAAAATATTCATACTTTAATTTTGTTAATTTGGCTTTTAAACTTTTTACTTAATTTAGTGTCAAATTAATTATAATAGCATGAGCAGCCACATGATAAAATACCTAACCCTTGTACTCCCTTTTTTTATTGTGAGTAATTTACAGGCGCAGACCAAAAAATCATCGGATTCCACTACTTTTTCAATACAATCGGAATATTTAAGTGACTATATTTATAATGGCAGAGCCGATTCTATTAAATACCCCTACCAAACTACCACTGCTTCATTACACTTAGCCAATGGTTTATTCTCTAATTTCAGTGCTAGTTATTTACTAACCCCAGGAATGAAAGGCTTTGATTTTTTCGAATTGGATTTGGGATATGAATATAAGATTGGTAAAAAAATATATGGCGAACTATACGGGACTAAATATTTTTATTCAGGCGGATCTAATTTAATTAACGGAAATATTTCAAGTGATATTGGAGCAAGTTTAAATTATGATTTTAATTATTTTCAATTTAATAATACTATTGATGTATTTTTTACGAATAAATCGGATATACAATTTACGCCTGGTATAGAAAAAACTATTTATTTTTCAAGTAATAATGAGTCTAGTTGGAGTATCAATCCTTATGTTTACTCCAATTTTAGTTCTGTAAATTATTATGAGTCCAATGTTAGTCGCCGTTTAAATGGTCCAAGAGGCCCAAGAGGAGGACAAGCAACCGGAACCCAATTAACAAGTAGCACAGTGGTTCAAAACAAAGGGTTTAAATTATTGAACACAGATTTTTCAGTCCCATTATCATATGAGGGTAGTCACTGGCTTGCCACCTTTACGCCAACTTACTCAATACCATTTAATAAAATTGAAACTATTACTACAAACACAATAACTTCAGTAACAGGTTCAACAACAACTAAAATTAATTCAACTCCATATTCTGAATTACATTTAAAAAATCAATTTTATTTTCAAATCGGGGTTACTTATAAATTTTAATAATGCGCTTAACTAAAACCACTAAAATATTATTAATCGCTTCCAGCTTATGGTATTTTGGGGAAGGTTTATTTGGACCCCTTTTTGCCATTTATGCTGAAAAAATTGGTGGTGATTTGTTAGACATCACTTGGGCATGGGCATTTTATTTAGTGACCACAGGTGTTTTTTATTTTATTATTGGAAAATATTTTAATAATTCAGCGTATAAGAAGCATGTTATGATTGCAGGTTATGGCTTAAATGCTTTACTAACTTTTGGTTATATGTTTGTTTCTAATCCTACCCAACTATTTCTATTACAAATTGGATTAGGTATTGCGGAAGCCTTAAGTGCTCCAATTTGGGATGCTCTTTTTGCTAGTAATATGGAAGACACAGAAAATACCTTTCACTGGAGTTTGGCAAGTGGACACACACATTTTGTATCTGGTATCGCAATTGCCATTGGAGGCTTAATTGCTAATTATATCTCTTTTGATGCTTTGTTTTTAACCATGGGGATTATTCAAGTTATTGCCACATTTGTGCAAGCAAAACTTTTGTTTTTGAACAAATCTAATTAATAGGCCTAGCTTTAATTTTATCGTACCTTTGTTTATACAAGTATTAAACAATTTATTTTGAAGTTTACAGATTTAGGTTTGGACCCACGCATTTTAGAAGGGATTGACGCAATGGGTTATGAAAACGCCACACCCGTTCAACAACAGGTAATGGTCCCCATTTTGGAAGGCAAGGATATTATTGCTGCTGCGCAAACAGGCACGGGCAAAACGGCTGCTTTTTTATTACCCTTATTACACCGATTACTCACTTCTCCGCATCATGCAGGTGATATTAATGCGATGATTATTGTGCCTACGCGTGAGTTGGCAATACAAATAGCTGAAAGTATTGAAGGCCTTTCCTATTTTACCGATGTTAGCTCCATAGCGGTTTATGGTGGCGGTGATGGGAATTCGTTTGTTACTGAAAAAAAGGCTTTAACCAGCGGTGTTGATATTGTGGTTTGTACACCTGGCAGAATGATAGCGCATTTAAATATGGGCTATGTTAAATTAAAAGGGCTTAAATATTGTGTGCTGGACGAGGCTGACCGTATGTTAGATATGGGTTTCAGCGATGACTTATCCAAGATTTTTACTTTCTTACCTGCTGTTCGTCAAAACTTATTGTTTTCAGCTACGATGCCTGCTAAAATGAGGGTACTTGCAAAAAAACTATTAAACAACCCCATTGAAATTAATATTGCCATTTCAAAACCACCTGAACAAATAGTTCAAAAAGCATTTATTTTATATGAAGCACAAAAAGTGCCTATTATAATTGATATGCTAAGCTCAAAAAAGTTTTCCAAAGTAATTGTGTTTTGTTCAAAAAAATTGAATGTCAAACAATTAACAGTAAAATTAAAAAGCGCAAAATTAGCTGTTGCTGAAATTCATTCTGATTTAGATCAAAAAAGCAGAGAACAATATTTGCAGGATTTTAGAAATCAAAAAATAAATATTTTAGTGGCAACCGATGTATTAAGCAGAGGTATTGACATTGACGACATTGATTTGGTCATTAATTATGATGTCCCTAATGATGGCGAGGATTATATACACCGCATTGGTCGAACAGCACGTGCTGCTACTTCAGGTACTGCATTTACACTTGTTAGCGAAAATGAACAAGGCAAATGTGCAATTATAGAGCAACTTTTAGGTGAGCCAATTTTCAAAGGAACTGTACCAGCTGAATTTGGACCAACACCAGCCTACCATCCAAAAGCGGTTGTAAAAAAAGGGTTTAATCGAAGAAGATAATTTTTTAAGAGAAAAATTTATTGTTTATTTTTGAGTAATGATTCACGCTTAATAATTTATTTCAAATGAAATTTTTATTTACATTTTTTATTCTTTTAAATATACTTTGTAATAAGGCGGACCAGCCTGCTGTAGAAATTTTTAAAGGAAAATTAGTCTTACAAGGTATTTGTATGAATTACGTAATACAAATAGTGGAAGGGCCTGTTAATCCAACCTTATATGAACAAACTTGGGTGAATCCCTTCACCAATACTACCTATAAAAATGTATTTGGGTTAGCGAGTATTTGCACCTTTCCTTCTTCAATAAAAGAAGGGGATGAATTTTATTTTACCATCCCTAAAAATCCTGTTGCACAAACCTGTGCGCAATGTAAAGCGTATAGCCCAATACCAGCTAAAACTATCAATATCGCTATTTATTATAAGTAGGGAGTATACTGAAATTTAAATAGGCATCGACCAATTTATCCATTTTAAACGAGTAAAAAAATTGAATACAAACACAGAAGCCTTGGTATTTAAGATTCAATATTAAAGTAAATGATGAAAAATATATTAGTGTTATGTACAGGCAATAGTTGCCGTAGTCAAATAGCAGATGGCTATTTAAAACATTTTGCTAATGGCAAAGCAATTGTGTATAGTGCCGGTGTTGAAACACATGGGGTAAATCCAAAAGCAATTGCTACCATGAAAGCCGACGGCATTGATATTGCTAACAATACTTCTAATAATGTTTTAGAATATAAAGATATTCCCTTTGATTTTATTATCACCGTTTGCGATAATGCTAAGGAGCGTTGCCCTTATTTTCCAAGTGATGCAATCAAGTTTCATTATAATTTTCCAGATCCTGCTAAAGCAACAGGTACAGAAGAAGAAATCAATAATTCTTTTGATTCAACCAGAGATTTAATCAAAAAGTATTGTGCTGATTTTGTGCAACAGCATCTTTAATTCCATTGTATAGCAAAATACAAGCAAGGGATACTGCCAACATTGGTAATGTTGTGTAATATGTTTGAACCCAATAACACTACATCCCCTGGATTGGCCTTTTGATGATCGGTGCCAATTTGCATTTCGCCATTTCCGTCTAACATCAATATAATTTCCTCATTCACATGGGTATGCGGTTCATGACTTTTGAAACCAACGTTCAATTGGGTGACATGTATGTCAAACCGATCTAACATGGCAGTAGGGCGATCAAAAAATTGTCGAACACCACCTCTTTCATGCGGCTTAAATTTGATATTATCCCATAGGGTAATAAATGATCCCCCGGCTTTTACACCTCTTTCGATATTTATTTTTTCTCCTGCAGAATAGCTCATTTCATATAGCTGTAATAAATCGTTCCTGTTATTTTTGATTTGTATTTTGTCACCAGGTAATACACAAACGACCGATCCTCTATTGAATTGCGTTTTTTGGTCATTGAGTTCAATATCTGCAATGCCAGTTTTGATGATATAAAATTTTTCTTGGTTTGCAGTCACTTTCCCTTCCCATTTCTTTCCTGCAGGAATACTGATTCCTATCATAGCATGCTTTGCTAAAACACCACCTTCGCCCGCAAATAGGATTGATTTTTGAACCTTGGCACCATTGCCGTTATTATTTATATCCCATTGATACACTTTAGATTGTAAGCTGTTTTGTTGGGCTTGCAAAAGGCTTATTGCTAATATTAGATATAATGTAAATCTGAACTTCATAAGGAATAGTTTAATGATTTAATAATTTACGCAATGGTTAGTATTAAATTATGGTGTCAAATAATGCGTAATATTGTACTTGAAAATACACGATAAGCTATGAAAAAACAAATCTTAATGTTAATAACAATGTGTTTCACATTATTATTAAACGCCCAAGTTATCCCATCTCAAATTACGCTTTCCAATGGTTGGAAATTATCGCCTGTAGGAAAGTCATTTACATTAGGTGATTTGCCTTTAAACATAGCAGTGAGTAAGTCAGGTAATTTGTTAGCGGTAACGAATAATGGTCAAAGTACGCAAAGCATACAACTCATTGATGCTAAGGCAGAAAAAGTGATTGATTCTGTAGCTATAGGAAAATCATTTTATGGTTTACAATTTTCTTCCGATGAAAAATATCTATACGCATCAGGCGGACATGATAATATCATTATTAAATATGCTATAAAAGGTAATAATTTAAATAGCATTGACACTTTTAAATTAGGCAAGCCTTGGCCTATTGCTATTGGCCCTTCAGGGATTGCATTGGATGAAAAAAGGAATTTAATGTATGTAGTTACACGTGAGGATAAGCAGCTTTATATTTTCGATTTAAATACAAAACAAATTATTAAAAAATTACGCATCGATGGTGAAGCCTACACATGTGTGATGAATCCTAACAATAATGAACTTTATGTTAGTTGCTGGGGATGTGATCAAGTAAACACACTAGATTTAACAACTTTAAGTTGGAAGCCATCCATCCAAGTGGGGGACAACCCAAATGAAATGTTAGTGACGCCTGATGGCAAGTATTTATATGTATGTAATTCCAACGACAATAGTGTTTCAATTATAAATTTGAAAACAAAAGGGGTAATTGAAACATTGGATGCGGCGCTTTTCCCCAATGCGCCTAGTGGTTCAACTACCAATAGCTTAAGCTTGGATGCTATTAATAAGCGTTTATATATCGCGAATGCAAATAACAATTGTATTGCAGTTTTTGACGTAGAGGAGCCTGGCGAAAGCGTTGCAAAAGGTTTTATACCTGTGGGTTGGTATCCAACTTCAGTGCGCGTTGTTAATAAAAAATTATGGGTTGCTAATGGTAAAGGTTTTTCATCGAAAGCGAATCCTTTTGGGCCTTCTCCAGTTCGAGCAAAGGAGGAAGTGATTAGTCATGGCGCCAGTTTTAAACCAGGCGACCAAGTTGAATATATTGGCGGATTATTTAAAGGCAGTATGAGCATTATTCCTGTACCTACTGATAAGGATTTAGTAGCTTACTCAAAGGCGGTATATAAAAATGTACCCTATTCAATAGCTAAAACAAATTTAGCGGATTCGTCAGCACCCGGTTTTCCAATACCTATGAAACAAAGTCAAAGTTCGCCCATTAAGTATGTTTTTTATGTTATTAAGGAAAACAGAACTTATGACCAGGTGTTATCAGACATTCCTCAGGGCAATGGCGACACTAGTTTGTTATTATTTGGAAAAAATATTACGCCCAATCAACATCATATAGCGGAATCATTTGTTTTACTTGATAATTTTTATGTGGATGCCGAAGTGAGTGCGGATGGACATAATTGGTCCATGGGTGGATACGCAAATGACTATTTGGAAAAAACTTGGCCAAGTAGTTATGGTGGTCGTGGCGGTACTTATGGTGGTGAAGGACAAAGAGAAATTGCCAATAATAAAAATGGATTTATTTGGAATCAATGCTATCGTAATGGGGTAAGCTATAGAAGTTATGGTGAATTTGTATCGCTTGGTAAGCCCACTGTTTCAATTTTGAAAGATCATTATTGTCCCAAGTACCCAAGTTATAATTTAGCAATTACAGATGCTTATCGTTTTCAAGTTTGGAAAAAGGACTTTGATTCCTTATTAGCTTTAAATAAAGTGCCTCAGTTCAACACCGTACGATTTGGTAATGACCATACCGAAGGTTTACGATTAGGTAGGCCAACACCATATGCGCATGTGGCTGACAATGATTATGCAGTTGGTTTATTTATTGAAGCATTAGCGAAAAGCCCCATCTGGAATGAGACCGCTGTTTTTATTTTGGAAGACGATGCGCAAAATGGTTCAGATCATGTGGATGCACACCGCAGTTCAGCTTATGTTGCAGGTGGTTTTGTGAAACGTAATTATGTTGATCATACCCCTTATACTACTACTTCTATGTTAAGAACTATGGAGTTGATTTTAGGGATGCCTCCAATGACACAATATGATGCTGCTGCAACGCCTATGTGGAAATGCTTTGATTCAACCGCCAAACCTTTTGTATTTTCAGCGATTGCGCCTAAAATAAATACAAAGGAAGTAAACACAGTTCGTAATGAATGGCAACAAAAGTCGGAAAAATTAAATTTTGTTATGGAGGATAGCAACAATGATAATGAGTTTAATAAAATATTATGGCATGGTTTAAAAGGAAATATTCCTTACCCTGCACCACGTCGCGCAGCATTTGTAACGCCTACGGAAAAAGATTAGTTAGAGGCTAATATTTTTAAGTAGTTTTGAGTAGTTTATGAAAATTAAAATTATTAAAAATAGATCTGATATTGGCGCAGGTACGCGCGGTTCAGATATGGGGATTGATGCAATTGAAATTGCAGCGATTAATCAGAATAATGATTTTTTTCATCGATTTCAATATATAGATGTTAAAACGCATAATGAATCCATTTATCATAAAAACACAAATAACTTTGCTAAGCGTATTGAGCATGTAAAGGAACAATGTCAACGCGTTGCAGATGCAGTAAAGGAGACAATTATATCGGGCGATTTTCCTATTGTATTATCTGGAGATCATTCATCAGCATTAGGCACCATGAGTGGTATTAAGGCAGCGAATCCTGAAAAATCAATCGGTGTTATTTGGATTGATGCACATGCCGATTTACACTCCCCATATACATCACCTTCAGGCAATATTCATGGTATGCCACTTGCTGCCGCATTGAATATGGATAATATAGCTGCCAAAATTAATGACCCTGGTGAAATCACTACAAAATATTGGAACGAATTAAAAAATATAGGAATTAGTGGATCAAAAATAGTTGCTACAAACTTAGTTTATTTTGGTTTGCGTGATTTTGAGTCCGCAGAAAAGAAAATAATAGACGCGCAAGAAATTTTATTTTTCGAAGTGCCAGAGACCAGAGAAAAGGGTTTGAAATTTTGTATTCAAGATACAATGACTCGATTAGAAAATTGCGATCAAATTTATATCTCTTTTGATGTAGATTCATTGGATTGTGATCGAGTTTCCTATGGAACAGGGACGCCTGTGCCTGTTGGATTTACCTCTGGTGAAATAAACGAGTTATTTGAACTATTTATTTTAACAAAAAAAGTTTGTTGTGTTGAGTTTACCGAGGTTAACCCACTTTTGGATAATAAAGGAAACAAAATGGCCGAAACCGCATTTGAAATTTTAGATGATTTGGTTAAGCACCTATCCCTTTTATAATTATAAATCGATTTATTACAATATTAGTGGGTAATGTATTATTTTAGCGTTTAAATAAATTAATATGTCAACTAAAATTACCATTAACAATAACGGATCATTAAAGGTAGAAGGTGAATTCACCATTGTAGATCGTGCCGGAAATACGTATGATTTAGCAGGTAGGGAAGTGATTGGACTTTGCCGTTGTGGATTAAGTAAAAACAAGCCATTTTGTGATGGCGCGCATAACGGAAATTTTGAACACGAAGCAACTGCTTTCGCGCTTCCTCCTAAGAAAACTGTTTAAGTCTAGTTTATGTCCGAAATTAAAATATCAACTGATTCCAGAAGAAAGTTTATAAAAAATATATCCTTTGCTTCCGCCTTCTTAATTACAGGTAAAGTTACCTCCTTAAGTGCCAATGATGTTATTGGCTTAAAAAGTAAAGTTAAACTTCGTTTTGTAGTGGCTTCTGATGTGCATTATGGTCAGCCAGATACTCCTTTTGAAAAAATGACAGAAACAGTTATCAATCAAATAAATTTATTTCATCAGCAAAGCCGATTAGATTTTTGTGTGTTAAATGGCGATTTGATTCATAACGAAAAATCATTCCTACCATTGGTGAAGGAAAAATTTGATATATTGAAAATGCCCTATTATGTTACAAGAGGTAATCACGATATGGTAACGCCTGAGTTTTGGAACAATCTTTGGGGCACGCCTTTAAATCATGATGTAGTAGTTAAAGGCCATGGCATTTTATTAGGGGATACTTCCAATGAACAAGGGGTTTATTTATCTCCGGATTTATCCTGGCTAAAAAATACCTTGGAATCACATAAGGACAAGAACCAAGTGTTTATCTTTTTACATATTCCACAAGCAAAGTGGACAAAGAATGGCATAAGTTCACCTGGAGTATTTGAAATCATCAAAAAATATCCAAATGTAAAAGCTGTTTTTCATGGACATGAACATGATCAGGATGGCGTACAAATGGTTGAGAAAGTACCCTTTATTTTTGATGCACATGTAGGAGGAAATTGGGGAACTCCTTATAAAGGTTTTAGGGTAGTAGAATTACTTAAAGATAATACCATGATTACCTATATGATGAATCCTACAGTAAAATTGAATGCGCTTAGTTTTTAATCATTCGAATATATAACTCCTCCACTTTTGTACGTGCCCAAGGGGTTTTGCGTAAAAACGTTAAACTAGATTTTATACTTGGGTTACTATTAAAGCAATTTATAGGAATATGTTGTCCTAAAACCTCCCAGCCAAAATAATTGACTAGCTCGGTGACAATAAATTCGAGTGTTTTACCGTGTAAAGGATCATTAGAAGTTTGTTCCATATGCAATATTAAGTAATTTGCTATTAGGATGATGTAATTTGCTACTATGAAGCCACACCGATATTTTGTACTAAATAAGCCTATTCAGATGGTGTCGCAATTTGTGAGTAGTCATTCAGTTCCATTATTGGGAAGTTTGAGTTTTAATTTTCCTGAAGGAACCCATGCCATAGGTCGTTTGGATCAACATTCAGAAGGGGTATTATTGCTTACCACCAACAAAAAAATAACCAAGCTTTTATTTCAGGGAGCGGTTCCACATAAACGAACTTATCTGGTTCAAGTAAAAAATACCGTAAGTGCTGAAACTGTTATAAAGCTGTCAAATGGTATTGAAATAACTGCATCCAATGGAACTGTATTTACAACAACACCATGTGACGTAAAATTAGTACAAAAACCACCTAATTTATTTGAGGCTGGTAAACCCTTGCATAAAAATGTAATGACCACTTGGTTACAAATAACCTTAACTGAAGGGAAATTTCATCAAGTTCGAAAAATGGTTGCCGCTGTTAATCACAGATGCTTGCGACTTATAAGAATTTCAATTGAGGATATTGTTATTGGCAATATGCAGCCTGGGGAAGTAGTTGAATTGGATGAGCATGACTTTTTTGCATTACTAAAATTATAAATTAATTATTTGTATATTTAATTGTGTTGAATGGAATGGGCGCTTTGTTGATTCTAATTTACTTAACAATATGAAAAAATTAATCCCGTTACTAATTGTCGTTTTGTGTGCATTTTGTTTTAATCCTGTTTTTTCACAGCGCATTAATTACAAAAAAGTAGATACTATTATAAGCAACTTGGCATCTAATAATAAATTTAGTGGAGTAGTACTTATTGCCGAAGAGGGTAAATTAAAATACAATAAAGCAGTAGGCTATATTGATTATGCCAACCAAAAGCCTTTAAATAAAAATAGCATCTTTGAATTAGCGTCGGTGAGTAAACAATTTACGGCAATGACCATTATGATGGTTAAAGAAAAAGGGTTATTAAATTACGATGACTTAGTTGAAAAATACATCAATATTCCTTACAAGGGGATTACCATAAGGCAATTGCTTACACATACAAGTGGTTTGCCTGATTATCAAGCCGTCATGGATGCTTATTGGGATAAATCAAAAGTGGCAGGCAATGAGGATATTATTCACTATTTGAATAAATATGCACCGCCCAAATTATTTGAACCTGGTGAAAAGTATTTATACAGTAATACGGGCTATATTTTATTAGCGAGCATCCTTGAAAAAGTGAGTGGCCGAGATTTTATAGAATTTTGCAATACAGAAATATTCAATAAATTAAAAATGAATCAAACGGCCATTCGCAGTTTAGCCGAAAAAGCGACCATTAAAAATTTTGCCTTAGGACATGTTTATGTTCCAGAAAGGAACGCTTATATAAGAGCTGACTCATTTCCTTCTTCAAATTATACCATTTGGTTAGGGAATAGAAAAGGGCCGGGAAGGGTAAGTTCAATCGCAGACGATCTTTTAAAGTGGGATCAGGCACTATATACCAATCAGTTAGTAAGTCAAACTACTTTGGCAGATGCCTTTGCACCGATGCATTTAAACAATGGGGCTATTTCTAATTATGGGTTTGGTTGGGAATTGAGGCTAGGGGAAAATATAGTATGGCACAATGGCGATAACCCGGGGTATAAAACCATCATTATCAGGTTTTTAAAATCAAATAAAACACTAATCATTCTCTGCAATAATGCAACGGATGCGTTTGAGAATTTAACTGCCGAATTGAAAAATTGCATTCAAGCTCCTTTAGTTCGATAGCTACATGATGAATATCATTATCTAATGAAGTATTTTTTTACTTATCGTTGTTAAAATTTGGGTATATTAGTATTAGCGTCTGGCGGGTGTTGTTCTTTTACTGACACTACATTCTATTTACGAATAAGCTAAAAAAATATTTATGCCAACCATTAAAGATTTATTACGTAGTAAAAACAGAAAACTAATCACCGTTTCCAACTCAGCAAGTATTTACGATGCTTTAACAATAATGGCAGAAGCTAATATTGGGTGTTTAATTGTTTTAGAAGGCGATCACTATGTAGGCATGTTTACGGAAAGGGATTATGCACGTAAAATTGTTTTAGAAGGTCGGTCCTCCGATTCAACCACCGTAAATGAAATTATGGTTTCTGATATTCCTATGCTGAATAGCAATGATACTATTGAACATTGTAGTAAAATTATGACTGAAAAAACATTAAGGTATTTGCCTGTGTTTGAAAATAGCCAATTGGTTAACCTGATAAGTCAAAGTGATATTATTAAATATACGATTGACACTCAAAAGTCGCTTATTGCGCATTTGCAGGATTATATGAATTTGAAGTAGCAAGATGTAAATGTGTTGAACCAGGATAATGTCTTCGAAACTAATAATCGAATTAATTTAAGCTTTCTAGTCGTGCACAACCATATCGTATAGATGGTGAATAAGACCATCTGCTAGTCCAATTTTAGGTACATGTATTTCTGTAATATTCGCCCACTTGCATATGGCGTTATAAATAGTTAGTGCTGGCACAATAACTTCTGCTCTATCTTCTTTTACGGTGTATTTTTTCATTCTCTCATCTACGGTAAGTGGCTCCATTTCTTTATAAATTTCTTTCATAGTTTCATATGAAATTGATTTGCCTGTTTTTGCACCGCTTATGGAATAAAGTTTATTGATATTTCCTCCTGATCCAATGCCTATGATATTTTCGTATTTTTTTGAAAGTTCCTTTAAGGTTTCTTTCATATCATCCCAGGTTTCATCCTTTACTTTTTTTGTAAGTATACGAACAGTACCAATATTAAATGATTTTTGTAGTATAATATTGGATTTGTGATATAAAGTAAGCTCCGTACTTCCACCCCCGACATCAATATACAGATAGCTTTTATCATTATCCAAAAGCTCTGCAATATGATTTTCGTAAATTATTTCTGCCTCTAATTCACCAGTGATTACCTCAATTTCAATACTGGTTTCGGATTTTATTTCTTTGATTATTTCTTTGGCATTCTCGGCGTCTCGCATAGCGCTCGTGGCACAAGCCATATAATGATCCACCTCATATACTTTCATCAAGTTGTTGAATGCCTTGATAGTATTGATCAGCATCTTCTTTTTTTGTCCACCAATAAATCCTTTCTCAAAAACGTCAAATCCTAATCGAACTGGAATTCTTAAAAGGTTCAATTTATTAAATTCAGTATTTTTTCCTTTTTTCACTACTTCACATATGAGTAATCTAACCGCGTTACTACCAATATCTATTGCTGCAAGTGTCAAAGTGTTTATTTTTTACCAATTAAGTAGTTGTAAGTAGCTACCTGCGATTTGCAATGTTTTTTACCTACGGAAGATACATAATTATTACCTAAATTTTCATCTAAAATTCTGGCTTTTTGATTGTCATTTAATTGAATGTTGATAATTTCAACTAACTCCTTTTTTAATTTTATATCTAAAATTGGTGCAGCAACTTCAATGCGGTGGTCTAAATTACGAACCATCCAGTCGGCGCTAGAAATGAAAACCTTTTCATTTCCTTTATTGTGAAAAATCATTACTCTGGCATGTTCTAAATATTGATCAACAATACTAATGGCATTCAATTTATTTTTTAATTTTTCACTTCCCTTTTTTAATGTTAATATTCCTCGAATAATTAAATGAACTTCCACACCTGCTTTAGTTGCTTTATATAAGTGATCTAAAAGTATTTGATCACTGATTGAATTTGATTTAATAATTATTTTAGCAATCCTGCCTTGTTTTGCATGCTTAATTTCATTTTCAATGAGTTGGATAATTGAATTGCGCATATTAATAGGGGAAATAAGTAAGTTCCTAGTTTTGCCAATGGGTTTATCTCCCAATTGCCAAGTTTCTAGGTAAGTAAATACCTTGTTTACTTCCATTAATAAGGGCTTAGAGGCTGTTAATAAACAATGATCAGCATAAATTTTGGCTGTTTTTTCATTTAAATTCCCAGTGCTAATAAAGCCGTATTGTATTCTTTTTAACCCTTCTCTTTTTTGAATAACACATAATTTAGCATGCACTTTTACATTAGGAATACCCACTAAAACTTTTACGCCTTCTTCTTCCATCAAGGTCTTCCATTCTAAATTTGCTTCTTCATCAAATCTTGCTTTTAATTCTAAAAACACAGTTACCTTTTTCCCATTACGCGCTGCATTAATTAAGGCATTAATCACTTTTGAATTGCTAGCCAATCTGTAAGCGGTTATTTTGATCGATTCTACCGCATCGTCCATCGCTGCCTCCCTTAACATATCAATGACTGGATCGTAGCTGTGGTAGGGGAAGTGCAATAAAACATCTTTTTGTAATATCACTTCTGAAACCTGATATTTATTTCTAAAGGATGGGTGGATGAAGGGCTTTGGTCGTTCCGCTTTTTCCACTAAAACATCTGGGAAATCTATGAAATGTCTAAAATTATGAATATGCCCACCTGGAATGATACTGCTTTTACGGGTTAAATTTAATTTTTGAATTAAAAAATCGAGTAGTTCAGCATTCATCTCCTTATCGTATACAAATCGGACTGGTTTTCCTTTACGTCTGTTTTTAATTCCTTTTGAAATTTTTTCTACAAAATTCAAGCCTACTTCTTGGTCTAAATCAATTTCAGCATCCTTGGTGATTTTAAAAACATGCGCTTCAAATTTATTGAACTTGAAATGTGAAAATATAATTGGTAAATTATACTTCACAATATCCTCTAATAAGATGATCGATTTTGTGGCGCCTGAAGATGGTAATATAACAAATCTGCCTATTGATTTTGAGGGAATTTCAATTAATGAAAATTTTTCATGATAAGCATCCATCTTATTCTTCATCACGATTGCTAAATACAAACTCTTGTCTCTTAAATAGGGAAGCTCTGGTAAATTTTCAATCATTAAGGGAATAATATATGGACGCACTACATTATCAAAATAGTCTCTAACAAATTCCTTTTGAACTGTATTTAATTTTCGCTCATTAATAATTAATACTTTTCGTTTTATTAATTCTTTATTAATGTTCCCCCAAATACGTGAAAATTCACTCTGTTGTTTTAAAACAACCCTTTGTATATCATCTAGTATGTTTTGTGGTGATTCAAGGATGTCAATGTTGGTGCTTTTCTTTTTATCAACATATTCAACCATCCTTTTTAAGGTAGCTACCCGTACTCTGAAGAACTCATCTAAATTATTTGAAAAAATACCTAAAAAGCGAATTCTATCTTTTAAGGTAACTGTGGGATCATTGGCTTCCTGTAAAACCCTTGCGTTAAAGCTAAGCCAGCTAATATCTCTAGGAATAAATTCATGCTTCATATGGAATACAATTGTTCTACAAATTTAGTTAATTCAAGATTAAGTAATATTCTGTTCATATTTTAATAATATTAAGGTAACATGCAGGATATATGGAAGTTACAATGTATAGCGTTATTTACATAAAATACAACCCATGGACAAAAGACCAATGGAAATATGTATCGTAAGTGACCTACATTTAGGCACTTTTGGATGTCAGGCTAAGGAGGTACTTAACTATTTAAAAAGTATTAAACCTAAAACATTGATTTTGAATGGCGACATTATTGATATTTGGCAATTCAATAAGCGCTATTTTCCTAAAAGTCATATGGCGGTGATCAAGCAAATTTTTAGTATGGCGAGTAAGGATACCAAAGTGATATACATCACCGGTAACCATGACGAAGCTTTACGTAAATATGCCGATTTTGAAATGGGTAATATCCAATTAACTGATAAAATTGTTTTTGAAATCAATGGAGAAAAGAATTGGGTTTTTCACGGTGATGTTTTTGATAGAACAACCAAAGGAAGCGCTAAATTATTAGCAAAATTGGGTGGATACGGATATGATTTATTAATTCTTATCAATAGTCTTTTAAACTGGAGTTTAAAATTAATGGGTAAGGAAAAAATGAGTTTAAGTAAGAGTGTAAAAAATGGGGTAAAAAAAGCTGTTTCATGGATCAATAATTTTGAACAAACAGCTGCCGAGTTGGCCATTGAAAATAATTACCAATACGTAATTTGCGGTCATATCCATCAACCACAACAACGTGTGGTTACCACTGATAAAGGATCTGTTACTTATTTAAACAGCGGAGATTGGATTGAGAATTTAACTTCATTAGAATATTACGATAATGCTTGGTGCTTATACCAATATGATCCCAAACAATTTGAAGAAACAAATAAAAAAAGCAAAATCATTCAACTTCAGGATGAACTAAGTGTCATCACCCAGGAAGTTGCCTTTCAGGTATCCATGTAACCATTTTAGCAATGAAAATATTTTACGCTATTCAGGGGACGGGTAATGGTCATTTAAGCAGGGCGGAACAATTGTATCCTTATTTAAAAAAGTATGGGGAAGTGGACTTTTTTTTGAGTGGATCAAATGCTCAGTTAAACACACCTTTACCTATTAAATATAGAAGTAAAGGAATAAGTATGCAGTATAAAAGTACGGGCGGACTGGATTATTCAAGTATTGCAAAATCACTCTCTTTCAAATTATACAATGAAGCCAAATCCTTGCCCATTGATCATTACGACCTAATCATCAACGATTTTGAATTTATTACCTCACTTTCATGTTCTCTAAAGCGTAAAAAAAGCATCCAATTTGGGCACCAAGCAAGTTTTCAGAGTAAATTAACCCCTAGGGCGAAATCAATCAACCCCATTGGTAATTTGGTTTTAGCCCATTTTGTAAAAAGTACCGCCTATCTTGGTCTTCATTTTGAATCCTATGATGATCATATATATAATCCAATCATTAAGGATGAAATTGTAAGTGCTAATAAAGTAAATGACGGACACATTTCTGTGTATTTACCACAATATACAATTGCTTATCTTACGCCTTTTTTACATGCGCAAGCCCAATTTCATTTTGAGGTATTTACAAAGGAAGTAACGCAGATAACTAATTCAAAAAATATTACCTTCTTCCCAATTAGTAACGCTTCATTTACGAATAGCTTAATAAGATGCCATGCCATTATCACAGCTGGTGGCTTTGAAACACCTGCGGAAGCAATGTATTTAAATAAAAAGCTGTTGAGTATTCCTATTTTAAATCACTTTGAACAGGAATGTAATGCCGAAGCAATGAAAAAATTAGGGATTAAGGTTTTAAAAAAAATAGACAATACCTTTGGGGATCATTTCACCCATTGGATTAATCAAGATAATTCGGTAAAAATTTCATTAACACATTCCACCAATGACATTGTTGAAGTGTTAATGAATAATGCATTTACACATGCGTAATATATTAACCAACATAAAAAAGGGAAACAAATTTATTTACAACTATTAATTTATATCAAATGTATTTAATTCAAGATCAAAAAAAAGAAACTATTGCTTATATCGAAAACATGATGATATTAGATACAAATCACGAGCATGTCATTGGTATTTTAATCGGAGATTGTTTTTTTGGACATAACAAAAAAGTAGTAGGAAAAATCCTCAATCAAACCATGTATTTAATAAACGGAGAAATTGTGGGAAAGGTTGAGCTGAATCAAGCTTATAAAAATTCCAACATTAAAAAAAGTTTAATGGTGGAAGCCTGGGATTTTTTAATGAATATCAATGAGCATACTGGCTCATGGATTGAAACAACAAAAAAATGGAGCAAAACTCCATTTCTTAGTCATCTAAACAATTAGTATTTGCTTTAGAGCAATAGCAGCTTCAGTTAGTTTACCCTACTGCCGTATATAATCCTTTCAATTATACCGCCAAGCTCTCCATGTGAATTTGGATTATGTTGCGTCATGATAAGCACCACCATCTTATCTTTTGGATCGGCCCAATAGCTGGTGCCATAATAGCCTCCCCAGGAAAAGGAACCCTTATTTCTAAAATTTAAATTGGCTGATTTTTCAGAAGTAATTCCAAAGCCCAAACTAAAATCATCCTGTCCATTAAATTTAAAATCTAATTGTGGACTTGTCATAATTTCAGCAGTTCTTGGTGCGATAATTTGTTTGCCATTGTACTTGCCACCATTCAAAATCATTTGTAAAAATATAGCATAGTCATACGCGGTTGAAGATAAACCTGCGCCACCTGAAAAATAGGTTTTCGGGATGATTGGATAATTTGGATTGATATCTCTAAAGGTGGGCGACCATTCAATAATTTTATTGGCATCATCTTCCGTATAAACTGTCGGCATTCTTTCCGCTTTTGCTAATGGCACATTAAAATAAGTATCCTTCATTCCTAACGGATCAAATATATTTTTTTGACAATAGGCTTCTAAGGATATTCCACTCACCACTTCAACAATACAACCAAGTAGGTCAGTATTTAATCCATAGGTGAATCTTTCTCCTGGCTGATGTAATAAAGGCAAACTGCCCAGTATTTTCATTCTATCTAATAAACTCGCATTAAAATCACCTAAACCTGAAGGGATGCCAGCTTTGCTATAAATTGCTTTCATTTTAGGACTTCCAATTGCAGTATAATCAATTCCGGAAGTATGCGTTAATAAATCACGTATCGTTAATTCTCTTTTTGCAGGCACTGTGGTGTAGCTACTGTCCTTTTCATTAAAATCCTTCAATACTGTTGGATTTTTAAAACTGGATATAATGGTTGATACGTTTTGATCAAGGCTAATTTTTCCTTGTTCAAACAATTGCATAATCGCTAAGCTGGTAATGGCTTTGGTTTGACTCATGATGCGATAAATTGCATTGTTTGGCATTGCTTTTTTACTTGCTTCATTCGCATATCCGAATCCTTTGTGGTAAACGACCTGATTGTCTTTAACTATAATTACCGTTGAACCAATTAGCCAGCGATTATTTACATATTTATTTACAATTGAATCAATTTGCGCAAGCTTTGTGTAATCAAACTTATTACTCTTTACTGTTTCAAATGAAAGTACTTGGCTGTTACCTTGAATAGTAATTCCGAAAGCAAATAAGATAATACTGCCTACTATAAGTAGTTTATTGATTTTTAATATTGCGGTTTTCATAATTAGTCAATTTTATATTTATAGTAATTTATTTCGCTGGGAACCAGGTTCCAAATTTAGTTAAATCCACATTCCCTCCTGTTAAAATTACACCCACTTTTTTTCCTTTAAACAATTCGGCATTTCGCATCGCTGCAGCAAATGGGACTACGCAGCTAGGCTCAACAATAATTTTCATTCTTTCATACACCAATCGAAGGGCATTTATTATTTCCGCTTCAGATACTAATAATATATCCGACACATGTTCTTTTATAATTGCTAGAGTTTGTTCACTTAAGGTAGTTAATAATCCGTCAGCAATGGTTTCAATAAAAGGCGCTTTTTCAACCTTGCCTGATTTTAAACTTAAAACAGCATCTGCAGCTCCTTCAGGCTCTCCACCATATACTTTTAATTCAGGTTTAAAATATAAGCCACCTAAGCAAGTACCTGATAACAAACCACCGCCACCTACTGGTGTAATTACGACATCCAAATCGGGCACATCTTCCAATAATTCTTTAACACAGGTTGCTTGACCAGTAATGACACGATAGTCATCATAAGGGTGAATAAATTCCGCGCCTGTTTCTGCCACTACCTTATTTAAAGCTTCCTCACGTGCAGCCTGATTCGCTTCACATATAATAACGTTAGCACCATAACCTTTTACAGCATCTACTTTTACTTGTGGTGAACTCTTAGGCATAACGATATATGCTTTGATGCCCAGTTTTTTTGCAGCATACGCCAAAGCCTGTGCATGATTGCCAGAGGAATGTGTTGCAATCCCATTTTTTAATTGGTCGGCACTTAGGGTGAGTGTTGCATTCATACCACCCCTTATTTTAAAAGCACCAATTTTTTGAAAGTTTTCACACTTAAAATAAAACTGTATCCCAGTCATTTCATTAATGCTCTGGTTGGTCATTACCTGCGTACGATGTATATAGGGTTTAATGCGCTCATGTGCATTGATGATATCATCCTTGCTAATTTTCATATAGTGCTACATTTTAAAAGGCAACGAAAGGGTAATTTAATATATAAAATTGTTTGTTTCCTTGTATGAATTTAATGAATTATTCATCAATTTACTGCTCAATATATACCAAATAACATTTTCGATTTTAATAATTCTATAAGATGAATTATATTTAGTAAACATTGTAAAAAATTAACCATGTCAACCACTACTTTAACGCCACAACAAATTGACCTATTTCATAAAGATGGTTATGTAATTGTGAAAAATTTTCTTACACCAGCTGCTGTTGAAAAGCTTTATACTACTGCCATTGGCGATAATACCATGGAGAACAATGCCATGAATGTAACGGATCAAACAGGAAAAAATTCAAAATTATCATTATGGTTTACACCTGGTAATGATGTTTTTGGCTATTTGACGCGTAGTGAAAGCATGGTGAATGGTGTCGCTGCATTATTAGATAGTGACGCACCCGTTTGTCATTTTCATTCTAAATTAATGCAAAAGGAACCCAAAGTGGGAGGCGCATGGGAATGGCACCAAGATTATGGTTATTGGTACAAAAATCAATTCATGTTTCCGGATCAACTAATCAGTGTGATGGTGGCATTAACGCCAGCGAATAAACAAAATGGTTGTTTACAAGTGATTAAAGGTTCGCATAAATTAGGTCGTATCAATCATGGTTTTGCTGGGGAGCAAGTTGGTGCTGATATGGTCATGGTCAACAATGCACTTCAAACAATGGACTTGGTATATGTTGAGATAGAACCAGGGGATGCTTTGTTTTTTCATAGTAACATTTTACATCGCTCCGAAGCCAACTTGTCGGATCATCCAAGATGGTCCATCATTTCCTGTTATGCATCTCAATCCAATTTGGCGTATAATGAAAATTCCACTTCTTGGAAAACACCTATCGAAATGGTGCCTGATAATGCTATAACTAATTGGGAATCAACTAGTTTATCCAATGCAGATTTTTTGAAAAAGGAGAATGATCCAGCATTAAAGGAGACGGGTTGGGAAAAGTAAAACATTAAATTTGAGGGGGTGAGTCCTACTTATTTTGGTAGCTATAATCATTGCCAAAGCAGCGTCCTATTTATTACTTAAAATGTCATATTAGTTCCCCAATACTATTATTTATTTCTTATTTTTAGTGATAACAACCTCCCCCAAATATTGGGGTTAATAAGTTTATTTTTATGTATTTATTAGGTATAGATATAGGCACTTCATCAATTAAGGTGTCGGTCGTAGAAGCAAGTACAAGTCAATGTATCGCATCAGCACAATTTCCTGAAACCGAATCAGCCATAACCTCCCTTGAAAAAGGTTGGGCAGAGCAGTCCCCTGAAATGTGGTGGGAGCATATTCAACAAGCCATATTAAAATTAAACAGCACCAAAAAATTCGCAGCTACTGATATAAGCGCGATTGGAATATCATACCAAATGCATGGTTTGGTTTTGGTTGATAACAATAAGCAAGTGCTTAGGGATAGTATTATTTGGTGTGATAGCAGGTCGGTAAGTATTGGTGACACTGCGTTTAATGCGATTGGTCCTGAAAAATGTTTAAGCCATTTGTTAAACTCACCTGGAAATTTTACTGCATCAAAATTAGCTTGGGTGAAACAAAATGAACCAGCTATTTATGATAAGATAGCACATGTGATGCTGCCTGGTGATTTTGTTTCAATGAAATTCACGGGTAATATTACAACGAGTATTTCCTCCTTATCAGAAGGCATTTTTTGGGATTTTAAGAATAATGAATTGTCAAAAGATATCTTGAATTACTATGGATTTGATAAATCAGTATTGCCCAATATTCAACCTGTATTTAGTAGTCATGGTGAATTACTTCCTGAAATTGCTGCTAAATTAAATTTAAAACCAGGCATTCCTATTACGTATAAAGCAGGTGATCAACCCAACAATGCATTATCCTTAAATGTTTTGGAACCGGGCGAAGTTGCTGCAACAGCAGGCACTTCCGGTGTGATTTATGGCGTCACAGATAAAATCACCTATGATCCACAATCAAGGGTGAATACATTTGCGCATGTAAATCACACGGACAACTTAAATAGATTAGGGGTGTTACTTTGTATTAATGGTACAGGTATTTTAAATAGTTGGGTGAAAAAAATGGTAGGGGCTGGTAATGATTATCCGCAAATGAATCAAGCGGCTAGTCAAATTCAACCAGGAAGCGATGGGTTACAAATTATGCCTTTTGGCAATGGAGCCGAGCGTATTTTTAATAATAAAATGATTGGCGCACAATTTGTAAATATTGATTTCAATAAACATAGTGAAGCACATATTTTTAGAGCAGCACAGGAAGGCATTGCATTTACTTTTAGATACGGTATTGATATTATGCGCGGGAACGGTATGAATCCAAGCATTATTCGTGCAGGGTATTCAAATATGTTTTTAAGTGATGTATTTACAGACGCTTTTGTAAATGCGACCGATGTTCCAGTTGCCTTATACCATACGGATGGTAGTGTAGGTGCAGCGATTGGTGCAGGCATCGGTTCCGGTACTTATAAAAATGCCACCGAAGCGTTTAGTAATTTTAAACCCATTAAAGTAGTAGAACCAACCAATGCAAAAGGGTTTAATGAATTATATTTGGATTGGCACAAGTCATTAGAAAAGTTTTTATAAACAAAAAATAAATTAGTTAATTTTTTAAAAATAAAGTTATGTCAGTTGTATTAGGTGAAAAAGAATTTTTCAAAGGAATTGAAAAAGTAAAATTTGAAGGACAAGGAAGTGATAACCCTTTAGCGTATCGTTGGTATGATGAATCCAAAGTGGTAGCAGGTAAACCAATGAAAGAATGGTTGCGATTCGCAGTAGCTTATTGGCATAGCTTTGTTGGCAATGGTGCAGACCCTTTTGGGGAACCCACTTTAATATATCCATGGAATAATAATGCAGATGCAGTTGGGCGAGCCAAAGATAAAGCAGACGCAGCTTTTGAATTTATTACCAAACTAGGCTTGCCTTATTATTGTTTTCATGATGTGGATGTGGTTGATTTTACCAATGATGTTCATGACAATGAAAAAAGATTAGCTGCTTTAACTGCTTATCTAAAACAAAAGCAGGATGCAAGTGGTGTGAAATTATTATGGGGTACTGCGAATGTATTTAGCAATAAGCGTTATATGAATGGCGCATCCACCAATCCTGATTTTCATGTTTTATCACATGCTGCTACACAAGTAAAAGGCGCATTAGATGCAACCATCGCATTGGATGGCGAAAACTATGTTTTCTGGGGTGGTCGTGAAGGCTATATGTCCTTGTTAAATACCAACATGAAAAGAGAAAAAGAACATTTGGCTAAATTTTTACACACAGCAAAAGATTATGCGCGTAAAAATGGTTTCAAGGGTACTTTCTTTATTGAGCCAAAACCATGTGAGCCTACTAAGCATCAATATGATTACGATTCAGAAACCGTAATTGGTTTTTTAAGACAATATGATTTACTGAATGATTTTAAATTGAATATTGAAGTGAACCATGCAACATTAGCGGGTCATACTTTCCAACATGAATTACAAGTTGCAGCAGATGCAGGCATGTTAGGTAGTATGGATGCAAATCGCGGTGATTATCAAAATGGATGGGATACCGATCAGTTCCCTACCAATATTAATGAATTGGTAGAATCCATGTTGATTATTGTTGAAGCGGGTGGCTTCCAAGGGGGTGGTATTAATTTTGATGCAAAACGCAGAAGAAACTCAACCGATGCTGCAGATTTATTCCATGCACATATTGGCGGTATTGATACTTTTGCGCGCGCATTAATTACAGCAGATGCCATTTTACAAAAATCTGAGTATAAAAAAATTCGTGCAAACAGATATGCTTCTTTTGATTCAGGCAAGGGTAAGGAATTTGAGCAAGGTAAATTAACATTAGAAGATTTAAGAAATTTTGCTATTGAAAATGGGGAACCTGCAGCAATAAGCGGACAGCAAGAATTAATAGAGAATATTATTAATAGGTATATTTAGGCAATGCAAACAGCCGACAAAAAACTGGGTCTATGGACTAGTACTTCATTAGTAGTAGGCAATATGATTGGTGCGGGTGTTTTTTTAATGCCCGCTACATTAGCTAGTTTTGGAAGCATTAGTTTAGTAGGATGGGTTTGTTCGGCCATTGGGGCTTTTTTACTTTCAAAAGTATTTGCGCATTTAAGTAGGTTGTTACCAGCGTCCGATGGAGGCCCTT
>Ga0209598_10000223_pt1 | contig 45295 bp, 36 predicted proteins | sample M_140807_EF_Meta_FD_187317 | JGI IMG/M metagenome (GOLD analysis project Ga0209598, IMG submission 187317) | Freshwater microbial communities from Lake Montjoie, Canada to study carbon cycling - M_140807_EF_MetaG (SPAdes) (version 2) | ecosystem: Environmental > Aquatic > Freshwater > Lake...
TCGGCGCGGGCGACGCTCCTGGCCTGCGACGATCCGGTCCCCCTCCGCTTCGATCCACAAGCCCCCGCGGTCGGCCGCGACGAGGTCGCCCTCAACGAGGTCCTCGCCAGGGATCTCGGCATCGCCGTCGGGGAGACGGTTGTCCTGCGGATCGCCAAGCGTTCAGACGTGCCGGCCGACAGCCCACTGGGGCGCCGCACGATGGAGTCGCTCGGGCGCCGGTTGCGGGTCACGGCGCTTCTTCCCCCCCGCGGCCTCGGCCGCTTCTCCCTCCGCCCCGCCCAGGTCACCGCGGGGATGGCGCTGGTGTCGCTTGCCACCGCCCAAGAGGTGCTCCGCCGCGGCGATGTCGCCAACGCGGCTTTTGCGATCGGCGATGTCAACGCCGACGCGCTCCGGCGGGCGCTCCATCCGACTCTCGAGGATTTCGGCCTGCGGCTCGAAGACGTGGCCGGCGGGGACACCGGGGCGCTGCGGCTGTCGAGCCGTCGGCTCCTCCTTCCGGCGGAGATCGACCGGGCCGCCGCGGAGGTCCTGGGGCCGCTCGGCGGGAAGCGGACGCTCGCCTTCCTCGTCAACGAGATCTCCGTGGCGGCGTCGGAGGGGCGGCCAGCAGCCGCGATCCCCTACTCGACGGTCTTGGCCCTCGGCGACACGTCGCTGCCGGTGGGAGGGCTCGTTGATGACCAGGGCCTGACGCTCCCGCTGCCGGACGACGAAGGGATCGTCATTGACCAGTGGATGGCCGACGATTTTGCCGCCCAGGGGCACCCGGTGGCGCCGGGGGACGTCGTCGACGTTCGTCTCTTCCGCTCCGAGACGCTCCACGGCCGTGTCGAGGAGGAGAGCCACCGCCTGCGGATCACCGCTGTCGCTCGGATGGAGGGGGCCGCGGTGGCTCGGAACCTCGTGCCGGAGGTCGAAGGGATCACCGACGAGAAGTCGATTGCCGACTGGGATCCCCCCTTCCCCTTCGATCGTTCGACAGTCCGCACCGTGCCACCCCACGACGAGGACGACCGCTACTGGAAGGCCCACGGGGCGACCCCGAAGGCGTTCGTGTCGCTCGCCTGCGGCGAGCGCCTTGCCGGGAGCCGGTTTGGCGCCACGACCGCCTGGTTCGTGCCGGCATCGGACCGCCGCGCGGAGATCGCCGCAGCCCTCGCCGCGGCCATCGTGCCGGAGCGCGTCGGCCTGCGGGTCGAGGCATCGCGCGCCGACGCGCTGGCCGCCGCCAGGGGATCGACGCCCTTCGGCAGCCTGTTCCTCGCCCTCTCGAGCTTCGTCGTGGTCGCCGGGCTGCTCCTCGAATGGCTCCTTTTTGCTCTCCTCGTTGCCGCGCGGCGACGCGATATCGGCGTCCTCGCCGCGATTGGCTGGCCTGCGCCACGGATCGGGCGGCTGCTCGTGCTCGTCGGCGCCCTCGCCGCCGCCTTCGGTGGCGCCGTCGGCACGGCCGTCGGACCGGCGTGGGCGCGGCTCCTCCTCGGGGCGCTCTCGTCGTCGTGGAACGCCTCGGTCGCGGCCGGGTCGAGCTCGGCGTTCGGGGATGGGGCGATCCGCTGGGCGAGCCTCTGGCCCGGGGCGGTGGCCGGCTTTCTCCTCTCGATGGCGGCGATCGCATCGGCGGCGCGGAGCGCGGCCCGGCAACACCCCCTCGTGCTCCTCCGGGGGGGGGGAGACCTGGTCGGTGCCGATCGGCCCCGCGCCGGGCGCCGGGCGCTGGTGGTGGCGATCCTCGCGCTGGTCGGGGCGCTGGCCGTCGCGGCCGGGGCGGGGAAGTTTGAGGCCCAGGCGGCGGTGGGGATGTTCTTTCTCTCCGGGATCCTGGCCTTGGTGGGGCTCCTGGCGCTCGTCCGCCTCCTCTTGGCCCGTGGCCCGGCGCGTCGGGCCGGGCTGCGGTCGCTCGTCGGGCTGGCGTGGCGCGGGCTCGCCCATCGTCCGTCGAGGGCGTTCTCGATCGCGGCGATCGTCGCGGTGGCGGAGTTTCTCATCGTGGCGGTGTCGGCGTTTTCGCTCGGCCCCCCCGCCCGCCCGCGGGAACGTTCCGGCCCAACCGGCGGCTGGACCGCGATCGCCACCTTCGCCGCCCCGACGAGCGTCGATCCGACCGATCCTCTCGTCGCCGCCGACCTCGGGCTCTCCGATGCCGCCCGGCAGACGCTCGCCGGCGTGACACTCGAACCGATCCGTGCCAGCGTTGGTGACGATGCCAGTTGCACGAATCTCTATGCCCCGGCCCGTCCGATCGTCCTCGGCGTCGGCCCCCGCTTCGTCGGCCGCGGCGGCTTCCGTTTCACCGGCCACGCCCCCCTTCCCATCTCGACCGACGCCAATCCCTGGCAGCTCCTCGGGCGCCGGGGAGACGGGCCGATCCCGGCGATCCTCGACGACGCCACCGCGCGCTGGGCCCTCAAGCTCGGCGGCGTCGGCGCCCGCTTCACGCTCCCCGACGACGAAGGGACGCCGGTCCCCTACGAAATCGTCGGGCTCCTCGAGCCGGGGATCCTCCAGGGATGGGTGATCGTCGCCGAAACCGATTTTCAAGCGGTGTTCCCGAGCCGCTCGGGGGCCGCGATGGCGTTGGTCGACGGCGGGGAAGAGCCGCCGGGCGACGTCGACCGGGCCGTTCGGAGGCTGTGGGTCGACGCCGGCGTCACCCTGCAACCGACCCTCGAACGGCTGCGGAGCCTGTCGGCGGTCCAAAACACCTTCCTCGCCGCCTTCCAGGCGCTCGGCACCCTGGGGCTCCTCCTGGGGACCGCCGGCGTCGCCGCCGCGCAGGTCCAGGGGGTGCTCGAGCGGATCGGCACGTTCGGCCTTCTCGGCGCGATCGGTTTCCCACCGGGCCGGCTGCGGGCCATCGTTCTCCTCGAGACCTGCTTCATGGTCGGGCTGGGGCTGGCGGCCGGCGCTCTGGCCGGCGCGGCGACCCTCCCGGCCCATGTCGCCGGAGGGCGGGCGGAAGTCCCCCTCGTCTGGATCGCCGCCACCTGTGGCCTCACGCTCCTGGTGGCGCTCCTGGCCGGGCTCGTCGCCACGCGCGCCGTAACGCGCCTCTCCCCGCGCGACGCCCTCGCCGCCCGCGGCTGACGGCGGCTGACGGCGACTGACGGCGAACCGCCGCGGAGGCCGCTCGGGGGGGAGAATTGCCTTTGAACGGGGTCCGGGCCACCGGGTAGGGTACCGCTCATGGACATTCTCGTGATCCTCCCCCGCTGGGTCGGCGATTTGGTCATGACGACCCCGATGCTCCGAGCCCTGCGCGCCCATGTCGGCCCCGGCGCCCGGATCACCGGCGTCGTGAAGCCGCACTTCGCCGAGATCCTCGCCGGCACCGGCTGGCTCGACGCCATCGTCCCCTACGATCGCCGCGGCCGTTCCCCGGCCGTCCGGTTTCCGGGCGTGGTCCGTACCCTCCGGACCCGCCGCTTCGACACGGCGCTGGTCGTGCCGAACTCGCTCTCGAGCGCGGGCCTGGCGTGGGCGGCCGGGGCCCGGCGGCGCGTCGGGTTTGCCGGTCACTGGCGGCGCCTCCTCCTCACCGACGTCCTCCTCCCGCCGCGCCGCGCCGGCCGGGTCGATCTCCAATCGCCGACCCGCTCCGCGATGGCCATCGCCGAACGGATCGGCGTGCCTGCCGGATCGCTGCGGCCGGAACTGGCGACGACCCCCGCCGACGAGCAACTCGCAAGCGACGTGCTCGCCCGGCTCTTTCCCGGCCGCCCCACCGGGCCGCTTGCCGTCTTCAATGACAACGGCGCCTTCGGCCCGTCGAAGAGCTGGGGAGCGGAGAAGTTTGCGGCGCTCGCCCGCCTGCTTCTCGACAAGCATCCCGACGCCCGCGTCGTGATTCACTGCGGCCCGGGGGACCGTGACGAGGCGCGAAGACTCGTCGCCGGGGCGGCCCACACGTCGGTGGTGAGCCTCGCCGATGAGCCTGCCCTCCCCTTTGGACTCGCCAAAGCGCTCATCCGCCGGGCCGACGTCGTCGTCTCCACCGACAGCGGCCCGCGCCACTTTGCCGCCGCCTTCAACACCCCCACCATCGTCATCCACGGCCCGATGGACATTCGCCTGGGGTGGTCTGATCACCCCAACCTCGAGGAGATGCGCCTTGATCTCCCCTGTTCCCCGTGCGGGAAGCGTGTCTGTCCGCTCGGCCACCACGATTGCATGCGGCTCCTGACCGTCGACGCGGTGGGGGGTATGATGCTGTCGCTCCTCGACCGGCACGCAGGCCGACCGATCGGGGCAGCCGACGCCGGCCATCGAGTCGCCTGACGTCGCCATCCGCCGCGGCACCAGTCGTGGCCCGGTCCCTTCCCCGTCCTCTTGCCCGTCCGGAGTCTTCCGATGCTGCAGTTTGTGAGCATGCTGGCCGCGATCGCCCTGACCGCCTTCTGTTGGGGGGTCTACGGGCCGGTGCTCCACATCGGCAGCGGCCAACTCGGCTCCGCCCTGCGCGCGTTCATGTGTGTGGGCATGGCCTACTTCGGGATTGCGATCGTCGTACCCCTGGCGATCCTGTGGAAATCGGGCGAGAAGGGATCGTGGACGAAGCCGGGCGTGCTCTGGAGCCTCCTGGCCGGCGCGGCTGGCGCCCTCGGGGCCCTCGGCGTGATCCTCGCCGTCCGCGTCTTCGGCGGGCAGCCGATCTATGTCATGCCGCTGGTCTTCGGTGGCGCCCCGGTCGTCAACACGCTTTTGAATGCGACGATGACGAAGTCGTTCGGGCAGCTCAAGGCACCGTTCATCGCCGGGCTGATCCTCGTCATCACCGGCGCCGCCACCGTGCTGATCTTCAAGCCGGTCGCCCCCCACTCCGCTCCGAAGGCTGTCGCCACGGCGACCGCTGCCGACGCGCCGGCTGTCGACGCGCCGGCTGCCAAGCCCGCTCCGCAGGGGCTCGTGCCGAAGGTCGAGCAGCGGGCCGAAAAGTTTTTGGGCGTGCTCCTCGCAGCGGCGATGGCGATGCTCAGCTGGGGGGCCTACGGGCCGGTCCTCCACAAGGGGCAGACAGCGATGGGGGGGAGCCGGCTGCGGCCGCTGATCTGCATCGGCGTCTCCTACTTCCTGATCGCGGTCCTCGTCCCGCTGGCGCTCTTGGGGCCGACCGGAGACAAGGGGACGTGGGACACCACCGGCCTGCTGTGGAGCCTCGGCGCCGGTTCGCTCGGGGCCCTTGGCGCCCTCGGCACGATCCTCGCTTTCGCCAATGGCGGCAAGCCGTTCACCGTCATGCCGGTGGTCTTCGGATGCGCACCGGTGATCAACACCTTCACGACCCTCGCCCTGGCGGAGACGGCTCCGGAAACGGTCCGGCCGATCTTCTTGGCCGGGCTCCTCATCGTGGCGGCCGGCGCCGCCACCGTCCTCGCCTTCGGGCCCCGCGGCCATGCCCCGGGCAAGCCCCACGGCCCGGCAGGCGGTGCCCCGGCGGCGACGTGAGACCGTTTCGTTTGGGCGGTGAGTATGCTTGATTGATCAAGTGACGGCGGGCCGGGCACCACGGCCCGATCTGGCGGAGGGAGTCCAATGGTCACCATGCCCGGCGATCTGCTCACGCGGCACCGCTTGACGGTGGACCACTACCATCGGATGGTCGAGTCGGGCATTCTCGGGCCCGACGACCGGGTGGAGCTCGTCAGCGGGGAGGTCCTCGACATGTCACCGATCGGCAGTCTTCACGCGGCGATCGTGCGGGCGCTGGCTCGATGGATGGCTGGGAGCGTGGGAGACCGGGCGATTCTTTCGGTGCAGAATCCAGTCTTGCTCGATGACGCGAGTGAGCCCCAGCCCGATATCGCGATTCTAGCGCCGCGCGTCGACTGCTACGCCGCAGCTCATCCCGGTCCGGGCGATGTGTTGTTGGTGGTCGAGGTCGCTGAAACGAGCCTGGCTTACGACTTGGGAGTCAAAGTGCCTCTCTACGCCCGGCACGGGATCGCGGAGGTGTGGGTGATCGATGCCGCCACCCGCACCACGCACCGCTTCCGTCGCCCGGCGCCCGCGGGATACCTCGACCGCGATCAGATTCCCCCCGCCGGTCTGCTGCGATGCGATGCGATGTCGACGGAAGCGACGAGTCTCACGTCGCTCCTGCCGTGGTCGCCCGCCGGCGGTGAGGGACGCGAACTGGTTGCCACCCGCTGAAGGTGGCCGATTCGGATTCTTCGATGCAAACATCGTGAAAATCCCCGGCTTGGTGATCCACGATCCCTGGCGGTGAACCGTTCAAGCGGCTGACGGCCCCACGGACCGGGTGTCCGGCGGCACCGCCTCCGGCGACATCGAGATCTCGACCCTCCGAGTCACGTGCCGCGGCGGTTGCCGTACCAGGCGATGTGGTGCCGGGGGGCGAGGCGGAGCCCTTCGGCCGCACAGGCCGCGGCGAGCCAAGCGGTCGTTTCTTGCAGGGCTGTCGGGGCTGTTCCCTGCGGCATCACAAACACCCTTCCCCGCGGCAGCCGCCCCGGGCCGAGGGCCGCTTCGAGATCGTCGAGCCAGGCGAGCACCTCGTCGAGATCGGCCCGCGACCCGACGACAAACTTCAGCTGCCAGCGCGGCGCGCGGAGCATCGCCACGAGGATGTCGTCGCGGCGCCGGGCCGCGGCGTGGCGGCCGTGCCAGCCGGCGGGCGTGTCAGGCGGCGGCGCGGAGGAGGCGAGCTTGGGGCTGATCGAGAGGAGGTCGGCGAGGGTCTCGGCGGCGGCCGCTGGTGGCAGGATCGTGCCGGCCGTCTCGATCGTGAGGTGTCGCCCCCCTTCCCGCAGTGCCGCGCAGAGATCGGCGGCGTCGGAGGGGAGCAGCGGCTCGCCGCCGGTGAGGACGACGTGCGGCACGCCAAGGGCTTCGACGGCCGTGCGGACACGGTCGATCGACCATGCCTCCCCCACCGGCTTCCAGGAGGTGAAGGGGGTGTCGCACCAGTGGCAGCGGAGATTGCAGCCGCTGGTCCGCACGAAGGTGCTCGGCGTGCCGGCGAGCAGCCCTTCTCCCTGCAGCGACGCGTAGAGCTCGGCAATCCGCACGTTGTCGGTCAGCTCCCCGCCACGCGCGGATCGACGATGCCCACAGCTGCGAAGCCGGCGGCGCGGAGCCGGCAGGAATCGCAGTGGCCACAGGGGCGGCCTGATTCGTCAGGGTCGTAGCAGCTCGTCGTCAGCCCCTGATCGAGGCCGAGCTCCACACCCATGGCGACGATCTCGGCCTTCGTGAGGTCGACCAGCGGCGCCACGATCTCAGGGGCATGCCCCTCGACCCCCGCCTTCGTGGCCAGCGCCGCGAGGTGCCGAAAGGCGTCGAGGAACTCGGGTCGGCAGTCGGGATACCCGCTGTAATCGATGGCATTGACGCCGACGCCGATCGCCGTCGCCCCCCGGGCTTCGGCGAGGGCCAGCGCCAGGGCGAGGAAGACGGTGTTCCGGGCCGGGACGTAGGTCGTGGGGATCTCGGCTGCCAGGGCTTCGTCGGGGCGGTCGCGAGGAACGGGGATCGCGGCATCGGTCAGGGCGCTGCCGCCGAACGCCGCCAGGTCGACCCGGAGCACGACATGGTCGGCGAGGCCGAGGTGGGAGGCGAGGGCCTTTGCGGCGTCGAGCTCGCAGCGGTGACGCTGGCCGTAGTCGATCGACAGCCCGATCACCTCAAAGCCCCGCGCCCGGGCCCAGGCGGCCACCGTCGCCGAATCGAGCCCTCCCGAGAGGAGGACGACCATCCTCCCCCGGGATCTGTCCGGCGGGGAGGGCAGGACCGCTTTCGGAAGCGGCGCGTTCATGGCACACTCTCCTGCATGACAACTCCCACGCACGTCTCCCCTTCCCGCTCGCAACTCGAGGTCTTCGAGAACCGCTTCCCGGGGCGGGACTATCTCATCGAGATCATCTGTCCGGAGTTCACCTCGGTCTGCCCGAAAACGGGGCAGCCAGACTTCGGCACGCTCACCTTCCGCTACATCCCTGACCGGGTGTGCGTGGAGCTCAAGAGCCTCAAAGTGTATCTCCAGGCTTTCCGCAACGAAGGGATCTTCTACGAGAACGTGACCAACTGCATCCTCGACGACCTCGTGGCGGTGGTCGCGCCGCGGCGGATGACCCTCGTGGCCCACTTCACGCCCCGCGGGGGGATCTCCTCGCGGATCGTCGTCTCGCATCCCTCCGGGGCCGATCTCCCCCCGTCCGTCTGACGCCGGCGCGTCGGCCCGGGTGCTGCGGCCGACCTCTGCCGTCGACAGGCTTCCTCGATCGCCCCCTTCCCCCGGGAATCCCCGCCATGGCCCAAGCCTGCCCCGTTCTCCTCTCGGCCCTCGCCGACGAATCGGCCTTCGAGCTGACGGCCGTCGAGCAGTTCACGGCGCTCGCGGCGATCGGCCTGGAGTATTACTCCCTGCGGTTCATCGACGTCGGCAAGGGGGTGAAGAACGTCATGAAGCTGACGGTGTCGGAGATCCAAAAGATCCGGCACCTCGAGGATCGCTACGGGCTCAACGTCGCCTCGATCGCCTCCCCGATCGGCAAGATCAAGCTCGACGACGTCGACGACGGCACGAAGAATGCCTACGTCCCCTTCAAGACGTACCTCGCCAAGGATGTGGCCCGGGCCTGTGATCTGGCCCATGCCTTCGAGACCAAGCTCATCCGCGGGTTCTCGTTTTATCCTCCCAAGGGGGCCCGCCCCGAGGAGTATCTGGAGGAGGCCGTCGACCGGATCGGCCGGATCGCCGAGGCCTGCCACCGCTCCGACCTCACATTCGGGCTCGAGGTCGAGGCGAATCTCGTCGGCCGTGACGGGCACCTCCTCGCCGAGATCCACCGCCGGGTCAATCATCCCGGCCTCGTCCTCGTCTTCGATGCCGCCAATCTCGTCGTCCAGGGGTTCTCGACGGCGGAGATCTTCAAGCAGTGGGAAGCGATGAAGCCGGGCCTCGGCTGGGTGCACATCAAGGATTATCGCAAGGTGGCCGGCAGCGCCCGCGGCCGGCATGTCGACGAGGGGGGGCTGTTGAACTTCGTCCCCGCCGACCGCGGGGTCGGCGGGCACGAACGGATCCTCACCGATCTCAAGTCGTTCCTCCCCGCCCTCACCAAACGCCTCGATCGCCGGGGCATCCCCGGAGTGTTTCTCGATCTCGAGCCCCACGTCCGCGGCGGCGGCCAATTCGGTGGCACGAGCGGCCCCGATGGGATGGGGATCGCCCTGCGCGGCCTGTGCCGGCTCCTCGACGGCGCCAAGATTGCCTACCACCTCCGCGACTTCGACGACCTCCTTGCTGTCCGCGGCCCCTCCTGACGCTCCTCACTGTCCGTGGAAAAAAATCATTCATGACTTTTTTCACCTGTTTCCGCTTGGTTCCAATTGGGACACCCCCGGAAAAGCCTGAGTTTTTGGGGGAGTCGGCCGCCGCAGCCAGCAGCGGATACGTTGTTCACCGCCTGCCAAGGGCCATCCATCGATGAGCGAATCGACCGAACCGGGCAGTTACTTCATCGCCAACTACCCCCCCTTCTCCGCCTGGACGGCCGCCGCGGTCCCGGCGGTCCTCGAGGCTTTCGCCGCCCCCCCCACCGGCGCGGGCTTGGGCCTCTATCTCCACGTGCCGTTCTGCCGGAAACGCTGCAAGTTTTGCTACTTCCGCGTCTACACCGACACCTCGGCCAGCGACGTCGAACGCTATTCGCAGGGGCTCGCGCGCGAGGCGGAGCTCGTCGCCATGCAGCCCGCCGTCGCCGGCCGCAAGCTCCGCTATGTCTATTTCGGCGGTGGCACGCCCTCGTTCCTCTCGGTGAAGCAACTCGAGAGGCTCGTCGCCGGACTCCACCGGAGCTTCGGTTGGAATGACGCCGAGGAGGTGACGTTCGAGTGCGAGCCGGGGACGCTGTCGGAGCCGAAGGTGAAAGCGCTCCGCGAGTTGGGGGTGACGCGGCTATCGCTCGGCGTCGAGAACTTTGACGATGCAATTCTCGAGGCCAACGGCCGGGCCCATCTCTCCGCCGAGATCCTCCGCTGCTGGGAGTGGATCAAGGCTGCCGGGTTCCCGAACACGAATGTCGATCTGATCTCGGGCATGGTCGGCGAGACGTCGGAGAGCTGGGATCGGACGATCGAGCGGACGCTGGCCCTCGAGCCCGACAGTCTGACGATCTACCAACTCGAGCTCCCTCTCAACACGACGTTCGTCCATGACGCCCGTGAGACCGGGGCACCGACGCCGGTCGCCGACTGGCGCACCAAGCGGGAGTGGGTCGGAAGGGCGTTCGACCGGTTCGTGGCGGCAGGGTACACGGTGTCGAGCGGCTACACGCTCGTCCGCGATCCCACGCGGGTCCATTTCCGCTACCGCGACATGCTCTGGGAGGGGAGCGATCTCCTCGCCCTCGGCGTGGCGAGCTTCGGTCATCTCTCCGGCCGGCACTACCAAAACGCCCCCCACTGGGACGACTACTTGGGGGCGCTCGAGGGGGGGCGGTTGCCGATCGCTCGGGGGCTCGTTCCCTCACCGCGTGAGCTTTTCATCCGCGAGACCGTTCTCGGCCTCAAAAAGGGGGCCCTCGACGTCGAGCGGTTGCGCGGAAAATTCGGCGTCGATCCCCTCGAGGCCTTCGCTCCGCAGTGGCGGAGCCTCGAAGAGGAAGGCTGCCTGGAGCGGGATCGCCCTGCCCCCGTCCTCACGCGCCGGGGGCTGCTCATGGTCGACGCCCTGCTCCCCCGCTTCTTCGACGCCGCCCCGTGACGGTCCGGGGAAAACGTCTTCCATGACCGGCCCCGGCTGCCGGGCAACCGGCGCCCGATTCGAGAGAAAACGGGGTTAACGCCCGCCGTGCCTTCCGGTTTACTGGGGGTGAGGAGCGTGGCACGCGGGGCCGACCAGGTCCGCTGCTCTCTTCCGACTTTTTGGGAAAGGTGGCTGTTTTCGTGCCCAATCCCCCCTCTCTCGAGCTTCCCGGGATCCCCGTCGATCGCCCGGCGTCGGTCGGGTATCCGTTGCCCCGCTCCGCACCTCCCGACGGGGGGCGGGGAACGATGAGTTGTCCCGGCGAGAAGCCGCTCCGCGATCGGCTCCGGGCGATGGCCGCCGACCTCGTGGCGTCGTGGCGGTCAGGGGGCATGCCCGCCGGGGTCCGTTCGGCGGCTGGTTTGCGAGCGCATGCCGAGTTGCTCTGTCAGCGGGCCGGGGCGGGAGCGGGTCACGTCGGCTGGATGATGGTCACGATCGTCTCCGAACACTGGCGCGACAGGCTTTCGGCTGGTTCGAGCGGGCGGCGGCTTCTTCTCCTCCCCGATTGCCCGGTCGCTCCCCACCTCGCGGCCGATGCCGACCCCGCCCGCCCGCCACGGGTCTGTGGCCCGGGGTGCGTGATCGGGACCCTGTGGGGAGCCGCGCGGGAGCAGGGATGGGTGGTGGAGGCAACGCCGCGGGCCGTGGCCGGGATCGGCGGCCTCCTCACCGGCCAATATGACGGCATTCTCGGTGTCGCGCGTCTGGAGCATCTTCAAAAGGCCTTCGCGATGCTGCCGGCCTTCGCCCTGCCCATTGCCGCGGTCCCGTTCGATCCCACAGAGCTGCCGCTGGTCGCCCCTTCCGCGGGCGGGGGAAGTGCCGCCTGTGCCGAGGCGGCTGCCCGATCGGGGCTCGACGCCGAGTGGGTCCTCGGTCTCCTCGGGGTGGCGGGCGGGCAGACGGCCCCGGTCGCCGATCATCTCCCGCTCCTCCGTGAGGCCGCCGAGCTCTTCCTGCCGGCAGCCCTTCGCTCGGTTGCAGCGGATGCTGGCGTGCCCGACGCCCTCGACTGGCTGGAGGGGCGGCCGGAACCGCTCGTGGCCACGGCCCGCTTCGCGGCCGACTTTCTCGGTCGGGGGGGGAAATTCCTTCGTCCGTTCATCACGCTGGCCTCCTTCGAAGCCCTTGCCGGGGCCGAACCAGGCGCACGGCAGGCGGCCTGCCCCGCCGACCGCGTGCCTGTCCGCGCCGCGGCGGTGGCGGTCGAGGTGTTCCACAAAGCCTCGCTGATCCACGACGATATTGAGGATGCCGACGCGATGCGCTATGGCCGGTCGGCGCTCCACGAAGAGGTTGGGATCCCGGTCGCCCTGAACACCGGCGACCACCTTGTCGGCCTCGGCTACCGGATCATCGCCACGCTCCCGCAGGTCGACGCGGCGGCCCGCGCCGACCTCGTGGCGATGCTCTCCGATGCCCACGTGCGCCTGGCCCGCGGCCAGGGGGCCGAGTTGTGGTGGCGCGTCGGCCGCGACACGCCGCTGTCGGTGCCGGAGGCGCTGGCGATCTATGCCCTCAAGACCTCGCCGGCTTTCGAGGTCGCGCTGTCGATCGGGATCCGACTGGCTGGCGTTCTCCCCGGGAATGCCGGGGCGGTCGAACGCTATGCCCGGCATGTCGGCGTCGGCTTCCAAGTGCTCAATGATCTGAAGGACTGGCACGGTGACCCGGAGAACGCCCGGCAAGCTGCCGGCGACCTCCTCGGAGGGAGACCGACGGTGATGTGGGCCCTCGCCCGGGAACGGGTCGCGGCCGACGAACTGCGGCGGCTCTCCCGCCTCGCCGACGAGGCTCGACAGACCGGCGGCCGTTCCGCCGCCGAGGTCATTGCCGAGGCGCGGCGGCTGTATGCCGCGGCCGACGTCTTCGCGCGGGCTGCGAGTATCGTCGATGCAGAGCGAGCCGGAGCCCTCGCCGCGGCGGCCACCTGCCGGCAGCCGAGGCTCCGCGAGGTGTTCGAGTTTCTCCTCGACCTCGCCGTCCCCGAGGGGGCGGCGGCCCGTCTCGTCGGCTGAAGGATCACCGTGCCGCGGGGACGGTTGCGTCGTTCCGATCCGGGGGCGTAATCTTTTCCTCGCGGCGGCCGGAGGGTTGCCGGGTCCACCGTCTCGGCGGTGGTCGACCATCTTGCCACAGCCCCGGTGGAGGCGACCCTTGTCCGACCATCCAATCGCCCCCTCCTTGGCGTCGCAACCCGTCGTCACGGCTCCCGGTTCAGCGGGGACCGGCAGCCTGGATGCCGTCGCGCGGGCAGAGGAACTGGTCCGCTTGTTCGCTGAACCGGGCCCGGGCTTCGCGACCTTCAGGAATGTCGATCGGGCGGAGGTGCCGGAGCCTGCCTGCACGCTGCTCGATCACACCAGCCACATGACCGTGGCGATGGAGGGGCTTCACGGGGCTCCCTTGGGCCTCCGCGTCGTCGCCCGGGCCCGGGATACGGGCACAGCGGCGGATCAGGCCCCATGGTACGCCCGGGAGATTCTCCTCCTCTCGCCGCAGGGTGCGCTCGTTCAATACGGGATCGTGCGGATCAACCTCGAACATGTCGATCGAACGACGGCTGCGGCGATCCGGGCAGGGAGGATTCCGCTCGGCCGGGTGCTGATCAACGCCGGTCTTCTTCGGGAGGTCCACGACGTCAGTCTCCTCGAGGTTCGCCCCGGCCCCCGGTTGGCGTCGTTGTTCGGGAAATTGCCGCAGCCGGGGGTACCCTCCCCGCCCACGTTCGGCCGCGTCGCCGAGATCTCGCTCGGTGGCCACCCCGCCGTGGAACTGCTCGAAGTGGTGGTGCCCCCGGCGGCCGGCTGATGCCCCGGCGTTCCCCCGTCTCCCGATGGGGACTCGGAACTGAGTCTGGCCCTGCGCTATGACAGGGAACGATGAAGTTTCGCGGCGGTGGGCGACGTGGGGGGAACGCGGCAAAGGAGGGGGCCATCGGGGGCTGGAGGAGTGAAAAAAGGATTCGGGCTGTTTGCCCAAGGTGTTGCGAGAACAGTGTTTACGCTGACTGCATCGATATTGACTCAATGCGCAAGATGGCGTTAGAGTTGGCGACAGGTAAGGACGGTAAGCAGGGAGGATGTCGCGGGAAATGGATTTCCCCCCGATCTTCCCCCCCTGCCCCGGAACGTCCGACCGGGAGTCCCCCAGGGTTCTCCAGTCGACCGAAACGGGTGATTCGTGGACCGGTCTTCCGGCAGCGGCACCGGTCAGAGGCGGGGTTCGGCACGCGTTGATGTGGCAACGCGTTGATCAGGCAACAAGGAGGCCTAGGCGACCGGGGTGGCCTTTGTGGAAAAGGCGTTTCCCGGGAAGCCGTTTCGACTAGCTGCACCACGGCTAGGGAGAGGGTGGTAAAGCACATGCAGAAGACTGTCTACACGACCGGTGAAGCTGCCAAGATCTGCAAGGTCAGCCAGCAGACGATCATCCGTTGTTTCGACTCGGGTCAGCTCAAGGGTTTCCGGGTGCCGGGCAGCCGGTTCCGGAGGATTCCCAGGGATCAGTTGTTCATGTTCATGCGGGACAACGGGATTCCGACCGATGCCCTCGAGAGCGGCCGGCGCAAGATCCTCGTCGTCGACGACGACCAGGATCTCGTCGAGCTGATCACCGACGTCCTCGAGCGGGACGGCCGCTTCGAGACGCGGAGTGTCAACAATGGCTTCGATGCCGGCATGATGGTCAAGGACTACCGTCCCGACCTGATCGTGCTCGACGTCATGCTCCCGGACATCAACGGCAAGGAAGTTTGCCAGCGGGTCCGGAGTGATTCCACGATGGACGAGGTGCGGATCATCTGCATTTCGGGAATGTGTGAGACTGACAAGATCGAGGAGTTGAAGGCGTCCGGTGCCAACGAGTTTCTCCAGAAGCCGTTCGAGGCAGAGGTTCTCGTCGACCGCATCTGCACGCTCCTCGACATCGAGTCGGTGGCTACCGGGTCCTGATCGCAATTCCCCCGGTGCCCATGCCCCGATCCCGGGGCGGTGCCAGCGGTGGGGAGGGGGCAGCCGTGTCGCAGGATGGTTTGTCCGGCGTCCGACTGCTCGTTCGTCCCGGGCCTCCGGCCTGGATCGCGTTGCCGGTTCCGCGCCAGGCCTGTCCAGGCCTGGCGCGGGCCGTGCTCGCGGCCGCCTCGGCCTTGTCGGCAGCCCGTGAATCGCGGGCCGCGGAGGGGATGCCTCCCGGGAAGGTTGGTTTCTCTGTCGCACTCGCTGCGGGCTTTCCACCGTGGCTGACAGCGGCCGAGGGGCGACTTGCCGACCTGTTGACCGGGGCTTCGGCGCTCCATCGACACGATCCCGCTCCAGCCGCGGAGATGGCGGAGACGGGGAAAGGCACGGGGATCCGCGAGACAACGCTTCCAGGCCCGGGGCGTGCCGGACCGGCATTCGGGCTTCCGGGGGCGGAGTCGCTGCTCACGCTCTGGGGGCGGTTGCTCTCCGCCGCCGGGGGCAACGACGCCCCCGGCGGGGGTTCCACGCCATCGACCGGCACGGACGGGGCGGCCTGGTCGCGGGTTCGCCCCGGACCCTCCCGGTCTGCGAGCATGCCGCTGCTGATCCTGGCCCGTGATCTCGTGACTGGATCGCTCCCCGCCGACGTGATCGAGATCGACGAGGTCTCGTGGCTGGCCTGGGCAGCGCGGGGGCCGGTGGCGGCCGATCCATTTGCTCAAGGGGCGATCTGGGGGGAGCGGCTGCGTGGAGGGGACGTCCCGATGCCGGGACGCACAGGAGCATCGCCGCTGACGGCCGAAGGGGGGGATCTCCTCGGCGTCGTCCGCCTCGCAGCCGACCAGGCGCACCTGTCGATGGCCTTCCAAGACGCACTCGGCGAGGCCCGCCTCGAGGCGATCCGCGAGCTGGCCTACGGCGCGGGGCACGAAATCAACAATCCGCTGGCCAACATCGCCACCCGGGCGCAGACGCTCCTCCTCGATGAGCGCGATCCCGAGCGCCGCCGGCGTCTGGCAACGATCGTCGATCAGGCGTTCCGGGCTCGTGATCTCATCGGTGGGCTGATGCTCTTTGCCCGGCCCCCCCGCCCGCACCGTGCGCTCACCGATGTCGATCGGATGGTGAGCGCCGTAGTCGATCTCCTCGCCCCATTGGCGGCCCAGCGGGGAGCCCGCCTCGACTATGGGCCGTCACCGGAGCCGCTGGCGGTGACGGTCGATCGCGCCCAGGTCGAGGAATCGCTCCGCGCCGTCGTCGGCAACGCCCTCGAGGCGGTCGGTGATGGCGGGCAGGTGACCGTGACCGTGTCGGCCGGTCGACATCCGGGGGCGTGTGAGCTGATGGTTGCCGATGATGGCCCCGGCATGGACTCTGCCACGCTGCGCCGCGTCTTCGACCCGTTCTTCAGCGGCCGCGAGGCTGGCCGCGGTGCCGGCCTGGGCCTCTCCAAAGCGTGGCGTTTTCTCGAGGCCAACGGGGGCACGATCGAAATCGAGAGCCGGGCCGGTCGGGGGACCCGCGTGCTGATCTCGCTGCCGCTGCCGGGGAAACCGGGGGCAGCCCCCCCCGCTGCCCCAGACGCGATGACTGAAGAACGAGCGGTGGGGAGTGCTTGCGCGTCGAGCGCATCCCCCCCAAGCCCCCAGGGCATGGCCGGCAAAGTCGCCGCAGAGCCCCCGGCGTGATCGACCCCCCGGCGGATCCCTGCACAGATGAAATCGGCCGTTGGAACGTCGTCATTGCCGGGCAGCGGACCTTGTGGGACTCCCCGAGTTTCCCTATTCTCCGCTGACGGCGGAGCGTCGTATTTCGCGGCGAAGGATCGCCCTCCGCGGACCGGCGATGGCTGGCAGTCGGCTGCCGGCTCTGGCATCGCTGCCGGTCGAACAGCCCTGCTCGGAGCACGGATGCCCCCATGAGCTACAGAGGATCTGCGATCGAGACCGGGTTTGCCCAACCCGCGCCGGTTGCCCCGGCTGGCGGTGGTGACGACGTTGGCATGGGGTCGCATCGCGGCGCCGGGGTGGCCGGCCCGTCCCCTTCCAGCCTTCGTCCTGGCGAGGCGCCTCATGCCGGCGTCCTCGGGGCGTGTGCCGCGACCGCCGACTGGCTCCTGCAGCGGCAGGCTGCCGACGGTCACTGGCGCGGGCCGCTCGAGGGGGACACGATCCTGGAGAGCGAGTATCTCCTCATTCTCGCCTGGTATGGCCGGCTCGAAGGGCCTCATGTGGCCGGCGCGGTGCGGCGGATCCTCCGGGAGCAACTCCCCACCGGAGGCTGGGCGATCTACCGGGGCGGTCCCGTCGACGTCAGCGCGAGCGTGAAGGCCTACTTCGCCCTGAAGATCTTCGGGCACTCCCCCGACTCCGAGCCGATGACGCGGGCGCGGCGCGCGATTGCGGCGGCTGGGGGGCCGTGGGCCGTCAACAGCTTCACCCGCTTCTACCTCGCCCTCCTCGGGCAGATGTCGTACGCCGACTGCCCGGCGGTCCCTCCCGAAATCGTTCTCCTCCCCGACTGGTTCCCGGTCAATCTCCACCGGGTTTCAGCCTGGTCGCGGACGATGATCGTGCCGCTGTCGTTGATCTGGGACTTCAAGCCGGTCAGGCATCTTCCGCCCGGGCAGCAGATCGAAGAATTGTTCGCCGATTCCCCCCGTGCTCCGCACAGCCGGCGGCTCGGCGGGGATGATGGCTGGGCCCGTTTCTTCCGCGCGGTCGATCGGATCCTGAAAGCGTGCGATGCGGTCGGGCTCCGTCCTTTCCGCAGCCGGGCCGTCGCCGAGTGCCGCCGCTGGATGCTCGAGCGTTTCGACGGCAGCGACGGTCTCGGGGCGATTTTCCCGCCGATCCTCTGGAGTATCGTCGCCCTCCGGGCTTTTGGGTGCCCTGACGACGCCCCCGAGCTCCGCGAATGCTGGCGCCAGCTCGAGGGACTCATCGAACAGGAAGAGGATGGCACGACGCGGATCGAACCGTGCCGATCGCCGGTCTGGGACACCGCTCTGACCCTCCGTGCCCTGGCCGTCGAACGGTTGGCGCGCCCCGGTCACGCCGAAGCCGGTGACACCGATCGGTCCCTCGACGAGGCGGTCGACTGGCTCCTCGCCCGGGAGATCCGCACCGATGGCGACTGGTCTCGACGGACTGTCGCGGTCGCTCCGTCGGGGTGGTGTTTCGAGTACGCCAACCGCTTCTACCCTGACGTCGACGACACGGCGATGGTCCTCATCGCGTTGGCGACATGGCGCGAGGGGGAAAGGTCTGGAGACACGGCGTCCAAGCGGCGTCGTTCCCTCGTCAACGCGGCCATCGACCGGGCCCGGCCCTGGCTCGAGGCCCTGCAGAACTCCGATGGTGGTTGGGGGGCGTTCGACAAGGACAACAACTGCGAGCTCCTCTGCAAGGTCCCGTTCGCCGACCACAACGCGATGATCGATCCGAGTTCCCCCGATCTCGCCGGGCGGGTGCTCGAGGCCTTCGGCAGGATCGGTTACCGCCTCGGCCATCCCACCGTCGACCGCGCCGTCGCCTACCTGCAGCGCTCCCAGGAAGCGGATGGATCATGGTACGGGCGCTGGGGTGTCAACTACATCTACGGCACGTGGCAGGCGATCGAGGGATTGCGGGCCGTCGGGATCCCCACCGATGACTGCAGAGTGACCGCCGCCGCCGAGTGGCTCCTCGAGCACCAGCAACCGTGCGGCGGGTGGGGAGAATCGGCTGACAGCTACACCGATCCGAGCCTCGCCGGGCGGGGGGAACCGACCCCGTCGCAGACGGCGTGGGCGCTGGCCGGGTTGCTCGCGGCCGGGCACGCCGGCTCCCCGGCGGCCAGGCATGGCGTGGCATGGCTCGTCGACCGTCAGGCGCCGGAGGGAGACTGGGTGGAGGAGAACTTCACCGGGACCGGTTTCCCGAAGGTCTTCTATCTGCGCTACCACTGGTACCGCGTCTATTTCCCCCTCATGGCCCTGGGGCGCTGGGCCGTGGCCCGCGCCGCAGGCGCTGCTGATGACGGGCCGTCCGATGAGAAGATCCATTCCGCCCGCCGCGCGGGCCAGGTTCGGGAGAAGGTGGCATGAGTGTTCCTGTCGGGCAGATGATCGCGGTCGTTCGGCATGTCTTCCGCGAGCGGTGGCGTGGCAATCATCGCTACCCGCTCGTGCTCATGCTCGAGCCCCTCTTCCGCTGCAACCTCGCCTGCGGCGGGTGTGGGAAGATCCAGCATCCGACGGAGATTCTGCGGTCGCACCTCACGCCGGAGCAGTGTTTCCAAGCGGTCGATGAGTGTGGCGCGCCGATTGTCTCGATCCCCGGTGGTGAGCCGCTCCTCCATCCGCAGATCGAGCAGATCGTCGCCGGGATCGTCGCCCGGAAGAAGTACCTCTATCTCTGTACGAACGCCCTGAAGTTGGAGGAGATGCTCCCCCACTTCACCCCCTCCCCTTTCCTGGCCTTCTCGGTCCACCTCGACGGACCGAAGGAGGAGCACGATCAAGCCGTCTGCCGCGATGGGGTGTACGACGTGGCTGTCGCCGCCATCCGGGCCGCGCGGAGGGCTGGATTCCGGGTGACCACGAACTCGACCCTCTTCTCCGACGCCGATCCGATCCGCTACCGGAGGTTCTTCGACGACGTGATGGCCCTCGGGGTGGAGGGGATGATGATCTCGCCCGGCTATTCCTACGCGAAGGCCCCCGACCAGGAGCACTTCCTCGCCCGGCGCCGGAGCCAGTCGCTCTTCGCCCGCATCCTCGAGAATGCCCCGCGCCGCTGGAAATTCAACCAGTCGCCGGTGTTCCTGGAATTTCTCAAAGGCCGCTGGGACCTCGAATGCCGGCCCTGGGGAACGCCGACGTACAATCTCTTTGGCTGGCAGAAGCCCTGCTACCTTCTCGACGAGGGCTATGCCACGAGCTTTGGCGGGCTGATGGAGGAGACGAACTGGTCGGGCTACGGGCGGGCCAGCGGCAATCCGAAGTGTGGTGATTGCATGGTCCACTGCGGTTATGAACCGGCCGCCGTCGAGGCGACCTTCGGCTCGCTTGCCGGCCTTCTCGCCACCGCCCGGCTGACGCTCTTTGGGGCGCCAAAGCGGCCCCTGCCGCCGCTTCCCGAGCCTGCCCCCCCTGCCCCGCTCCGGGTCCAGGCCAACGGGCTCCACGCCCTTCCGGTGCTCGGCCAGTCGTCGGTGGCCATCGATGCCGCGCCGGCCTGCGATCGGGTGGCGTAGCGGGCGATGCGGGGACGGATCAGACCAGCGTCCGCGCCGCTTCGATCGCCGCCCCCCGGGCTCCGGCGGTGTCGCCGTCGCGGATGACGTGGATCGGGATCCCGGCCTGCTCCTCCCGTTGGGTCGGCATGCCCCGGCGGATCTCTTCGACGAACCAATCGCAAAACGCGGTGCTCGTCTCGACGGCCCCGCCGCCCACGATCAGGGCGTCGGGATCGAAGACGTTGACCATCTCGTCGAAGAACAGGCCGAGGGCCCGGGCCTGCACGCGAAAGATCTCCCGGCAGAGCTCGTCGCCGCGCTCCGCCATCCCGCGGACGCGCTTGGCCGCGTCAGCGGGGTCGGCCAGTTGGGCGAGCTCGTGCCCGGCGTGCTTGGCGAGGAACCAGGGGAGGAGCGTCCGGCGGATCGCCGTCAGCGAGCAGAGCGACTCCAGATCACCGGTCCGCCCGCAGTTGCACTTCGGGTCGATCCCCTCGATCCCCGGGATCTGGGTCCAGGGGATGAGAACGTGCCCCAGCTCGCCGCCGAATCCCCGCCTCCCCACGACGACCCTGCCGCCATGGATCACGCCGCCGCCGAGCCCGGTGCCGACGATCGCCGCGACGCTCGAGGCGTCGGTGTCGTCGCCGAAGAGGGCGACGTGGCCCCACAGGGCGGCAGCGTTGCCGTCGTTGAGGTAGGTGACCGGGAGGCCGGTCCGCGCGGAGACACCGGCGCGGATGTCGAAGCCGGCCCAGTCAACGTGGGCAAAGTTCGTCGAGCCGCGCCGGCTCAAGACGCCGCCGGCACTCGCCGGCCCAGGGGTGTCGAGGCCGATCGCCGCCACGTCGGAGAGCTCGAGGCCGGCCCTGCCGGCGGCGATCGCCAGCCCGTCGACGATCTGACCGAGGCAGACATCGGGCCCCTCGACGCTCCGGGCGGGGTGCTCGCAGAGGCCGTCAATGAGGAATCGGCCAGCCCGATCGAGGAACGTGTAGTTGATGGCCGTCCCGCCGAGATCGATACCGGCGACGACACGACGGATCATGGGGAATCCTTCCCGGTGGGGGTGGAGGCGGCCAGCAGGCCACGTTTGACATGCCCCAGAATCGCCCGCAGGCCGCGGGCGCGGAGAATCCCGAGCACCTGTGTCAGCCCCATCCGATCGAGGAGATCGTCACGGACGGAGAGCACTTCATCGACGGGGCGACCGTCGACCGCCTCGGTAAGGATCGCCACGAACCCCATCACGGTCGGGGCCTCGGGGGCGACCTCGGCGTGGAGCTTCGCCCCCTCGGCGGTCACCTCCGGCCAGAGGTAGACCGGGGTCTGGCATTCATGAACACGGTGATCCCCGCTGGCACGGCGGGAGGCGATATGCGGGGGGAGCGCGGGGAGCCGGGCGGCGAACTCGAGGAGCAGTTCGAGTTTCTCCCGCCCCTCCAAGTCGCTGAAATCCTCGACGATCGAATCGATCCGTTGGGCGACGCTGCTCATGAAGAAAGGTTCAGGAGGACGGGACAGGCTGGATCGATCGCTGCCCACACGAGCAGCAACAGCCGGAGGGGCCACGACCGCCCGGCGGCGGCACGGTCACCCGGGCATGACGAGTCACGCCGGCGAGCCATCGGGCGTGGTTCCCTTGACGACCGGGACACCGACGCAATTGCCCCACTCCATCCAGGAGCCGTCGTAGTTCTTCACCTTGGCGAAACCGAGCAGGTAGGTGAGAACGAACCAGGTCAGGCTCGATCGCTCACCGATCCGGCAATAGGCGATCGTGGGGGAACGGCGCTTCAGTCCAGCTCCTTTTACATAGAGCTTCTCGAGATCCCTGGCCGATTTGAACGTCCCATCTTCGTTGACCGACAGCGGCCAGGGGATGTTGACGGCGCCGGGGATGTGGCCGCCCCGCAGGGCACCCTCGTTGGGATAGTCGGGCATGTGGAGCCGATCGCCGCAGTACTCCTCCGGGGAGCGGACGTCGACAAGGGGCTTGCCCCCCTTCTGGTGCTTCAGAACCTCATCGCGGAAGGCCCGCACCGAACCGTCCTGCGTCGGGGCGGTGTAGTGCCCCGGCTTCACCTGGACCCGGTCGGTCGACCAGGCACGCTCTTCGAGTTGCCACTTCTTGCGGCCGCCGTCCATGATCCGGCAGTCTTTGTGGCCGTAGAGCTTGAACACCCAGAACGCGTAGCAGGCCCACCAGTTGTTCTTGTCTCCGTAAAACACGACGGTCGTGTCGTTGGAGATCCCATTGTCGCGGCAGAGCTTCTCGAAGCCGGCCCGATCGACGTAGTCACGCCGAACCTGGTCCTGAAGGTCGACCTGCCAGTCGATCTCGACGGCCCCGGCCACGTGCCCCTGAGTGTAGAGCGCCCGATCCTCGTTCGATTCGACGATCCGCACGTGCGGATCGTGGGCATGCTCGACCACCCACTCGGTGGTCACCAGAACATCGGGATTCGCATAGCCAGCCATGGATTCGGATTCTCCTCGCCGTTGGTCGGGGCGGCTGCCCCGGAAGGAGGCCGCCGCGGAAATCGTAGTGGAAGGGGGTGCCGCAGTCCATGAGCCCCCCGCCACCGCGACCATCAGCGGGGCACGGGCGGGCGGGGGCATGCCCCTCTCCGGGGCCGTCCACGGTCCCGGCCCCGGGTGGTATCCTGACCCGTCATTTATGCCCGCGGCCCGGCCGCGATCCCACCCTCCGTACAGAAGACTTCCCGATGGGCGCCGCCTTCATCTATCAGATCACCGGCCTGACCAAGAAATTCGGACAGCGGGAACTGCTCAAAAACATCAACCTCGCCTTTTATCCGGGGGCGAAGATCGGCCTCCTCGGTCGCAACGGCGCCGGGAAGAGCACGCTCATGAAGATCATGGCGGGCATCGACCGGGAGTATGAAGGGGAAACCCGCCTCGCCGACGGCTACAAGGCCGGCTATCTGGAGCAGGAGCCGAAGCTCGACGCGACGAAGACGGTGTTCGAGAACGTCATGGAGGCCGTCGCCCCGACGCGGGCCATCCTCACCCGGTTCGAGGCGATCAACGCCCGGCTGGGGGAGCCGATGGAGCCGGAGGAGATGGAGAAACTGCTCGCGGAGCAGGCGACCGTTCAGGATCAGATCGAGGCCCGCGGGGCCTGGGATCTCGACCGGCAGGTTGAGATCGCGATGGACGCGATGAATCTCCCCCCCGGTGACTGGGAGGTGACCAACCTCTCCGGCGGCGAGCGGCGGCGCGTGGCGCTGTGCAAGCTCCTCCTTGAACGCCCCGACATGCTCCTCCTCGACGAGCCGACGAACCACCTCGACGCCGAGAGCGTCAACTGGCTCGAGAAGCACCTCGCGGAATATCCCGGCACCGTCGTGGCCGTGACCCACGACCGCTACTTCCTCGACAATGTCGCGAAGTGGATCCTCGAGGTCGACCACGGGCGGGGAATCCCCTTCGAGGGGAATTATTCGTCGTGGCTGTTTCAGAAGAAGGCCCGTCTCGAGCTCGAGGAGAAACAGGTCAGCGCTCGCCAGAAGACGCTCGACAAGGAGCTCGAGTGGATTCGGATGTCGCCGAAGGCGCGGCAGGCCAAGAGCAAGGCGCGGGTCGCCTCGTACGAGAAGCTGGCCGCCGAACAGGCCGCCACCCGCGACTCTGAGGTGGAGATTTTCATCCCGGCCAGCCGTCCGCTTGGCGATCTGGTCATCGAGGGGGAGGGGCTTTCCAAGGCCTTCGGTGACAAGGTGCTGTTTGAAAACCTTTCCTTCCGCCTCCCGCCCGGAGGGATCGTCGGCATCATCGGGCCCAACGGCGCCGGCAAGACGACGCTCTTCCGGATGCTCGTCGGCCAGGAGAAGCCCGATACCGGAATACTCCGCGTCGGTGCCACCGTCGACATCGGCTACGTCGACCAGAGCCGTGATGCCCTCGATCCCGCCAAGACGGTGTTTGAGGAGATCTCCGGCGGGCACGACACGATCGAGCTCGGCAAGCGGACGGTCAATGCCCGTAGCTACGTCGCCAAGTTCAACTTCCAGGGGCCAGACCAGCAGAAGAAGGTCGGATCGCTCTCGGGCGGCGAACGCAACCGCGTCCATCTCGCGAAGCTTCTGCGGGGTGGCGCCAACCTTCTCCTCCTCGACGAACCGACCAACGACCTCGACGTCGATACGCTCCGTTCCCTCGAGGAGGGGATCACGAGCTTCGCAGGCTCGGTCGTGGTCATCACCCACGACCGGTGGTTTCTCGATCGCCTCGCCACCCACATCATCGCCTTCGAGGGGGACGGCTACGTCCACGTCTGCGAGGGGAACTTCGAGGCCTACGAGGTCAACCGGCGCGAGCGCCAGGGAATGGGGGCCGACGAGCCGCACCGCTTTCGCTACAAGAAGCTCCAGCACTGACCGGCGGCGGGGGCGGTTGCCTTCGTCCGAGGCTCGAGGTCAGGAGTCAGGAGTCAGTGAGCGCGGGGGAGCGGAGGAACGCAATTCTCGCGGGAGCGGGAAGTAGACATCCTCCTCGCGGATCGACCGCTCCTCCACGGTCGCCCCGTAGCGATCCTGCAGCCAGCGGACGCAGTCCTGCACGACGCTCTCCGGGGCACTCGCCCCGGCGGTGATCACCACCGTCTCGTCACCTCGGAACCAGGCCGGGTCGATTTCGCTCGCGCCGTCGATGAGATGGGAGGGGATGCCCCGTTCGCGGGAGAGTTCGGCCAGCCGTTGACTGTTGGAGCTGTTTTGGCTCCCGAGCACGATCACGACATCGGCGCTGTCGGCGAGCACGCGCACCGCTTCCTGGCGGTTTTGGGTCGCGTAGCAGATGTCGTCCTTCGGGGGGCCGACGATGTGGGGAAACCGAGCTTTCAGGCGGACGATGATCCGCGAAGCGTCGTCGACCGAGAGGGTCGTCTGCGTGAGATAGGCGAGACGATCCTCCGGGCCGAAGGGGAGACGGTCGACCTCCTCCGGCGAATCCACGAGCGTGAAGGCCTCCGGTGCCTGCCCCATCGTGCCGATCACCTCGTCATGCCCCTCGTGGCCGATGAGCACGATCCGGTGGCCGCTCTTGGCGTACTTGATCGCCTCGAGGTGGACCTTCGTCACCAGTGGGCAGGTGGCATCGATCGCCAAGAGGTGGCGCTCGGCTGCAACCCGCCTGACCTCCGGGGCAACACCATGGGCGGAAAACAGGAGCACCGCCCCTTCAGGGACATCCTCGACCCGGTCGACGAACACGGCCCCCTCGCGCACGAACCGTTCGACGACATGCTTGTTGTGGACGATCTCGTGATAGACGTAAATCGGGGTGCCATGGATTCGGATCGCCGTCTCGAGCGTCTCGATCGCCATGTTGACGCCGGCACAGAAACCACGGGGGCCGGCAAGGAGGATGTTCATCGTGCGTTCCAGGCTGGAATTGGCGGGAGCGGTTCTGATGGGGAAAAGGGTATCCTAACGATCCGTGGAAAAAGTCATCCCAGTCCTTTTTCCGCGTGAGACACCCCGGGAAAAGCCCTCCGCCCCATGGCCCGCCCTTCCCACCAGCCATCGGCAGGCGTGACAGGTACCGACCCTTGGCACCGTGACGCCACCCCCTGGTCGCTCCACGACGTGCCGCGGAATCTCGATCTGGCCGCCGCCGAGGCCTGGTGCCGGCGGGTTGCGGAGAGTCACTACGAGAACTTCACCGTCGCCAGTCGGATCGTTCCGTCCCGGCTCCGTCAGGATCTCGCCAACGTCTACGCCTTCGCCCGGTGGAGCGACGACCTGGCCGACGAGGCGGCCTCGCCGGCCGCAGCGGGAGAGGCGTTGCAGGCGTGGCGGCGCGGGCTCGAGGCCTGCTTCGCAGGCTGCCCCGATCATCCGGTGTTCGTGGCGCTGGCCGACACGGTGCGCCGCACGGCGGTGGGGATCGAGCCTTTCGCCCACCTCCTCGACGCCTTCGACGAGGACCAGCGGTTTGACGCCGCTGGGATCACCGTCCGGTATCAGACGCGCGACGAACTGGTCGCCTACTGTCGGCGCTCCGCCGATCCGGTCGGCCGCATCGTCCTGGCGCTCGACGGCTGTGGGGATCCGGAGTTGGTGGCGATGTCGGATCGGATCTGCACGGGGCTGCAATTGGTGAACTTTTGGCAGGATGTCCGGCGGGACCGGTGCGCCGGCCGGATCTATCTGCCGGCCGAGGATCTCCGCCGTCACGGTGTCGCCGAGTCGTGCGTCGACGAGCCTGTCGGCACCCCCGCCTTCAGGGCTCTGATCCGGGACGAGGTTGCTTGGGCTCGCGGCCTTTTCGATTCAGGCGCCCCGCTGGCCCGCCTGGCGCCAAGGAGCCTGCGCGGGGCGATCGGGATGTTTCTTGCCGGCGGACGTGCCGTGGCCGAAGCAATAGAGGCGATCGGCTTCGACACCCTCCGTGCCCGCCCGTCGCTGGGCCGATGGCAGAAGGCCCGCTTGGCGGCCCGAGCGGCGTGCACTGTCGCCGGCGGGGCCCTCGCCGACGCGTTTCGGGGGAAGCGATGAGCGGGCTTGCCGCCGATCACGACGCCTGCGCCGCGCTCCTGGGACGGAGCGGTTCGAGCTTCAGCTTGCCGATCCGCCTGCTCCCTGCGGAGAAACGCCGTGGCACCACGGCGCTCTACGCCTTTTGCCGCCGCGCGGATGACATCGTCGACGGGGACGCGGGGGAGCGGGTCGATCCCCAGGCTGCGGAAGCGGCCCTCGATGCCTTCGCCGCCGACCTCGAAAGGGCCCTGCGGGGCGCCGGCTCGGCCGACCCGGTGATCCGGGCGCTGGTCGACACCGTGCGCCGCTACGGCATCCCGCCCGAGCACCTCCGGGCGGTGATCGACGGCGTGCGGATGGATCTCCACCCCCTCGAGATGCCCGATGTCGAGGCGCTCGAGCGTTATTGCGGCCGCGTCGCCAGCGCCGTCGGCCTGGCGGCGATCCACATCTGGGGATTCCGTTCGCCGGAGGCGATCCCCGTCGGGCACGCCTGTGGATTGGCCTTCCAACTCACCAATATCCTCCGCGACATCCCCGAGGATCTCGACCGCGGCAGGCTCTATCTCCCTGCCGTGGATCTGGCCGCTGCCGGATGCACCCGCGCCGACCTCCGTCGCCCGGAAGCGACCGATGCCCTCCGTCGACTCGCGGCGATCGAGGTGGCCAGAGCCGAGGGCTACTACCGGCGCGCCCGGGCCCTCGACGGACTGCTCTCCACCGACGGGCGGGTCGTCTTCCGAGCGATGTACGGGGCCTATTCCACCATCTTCCACGCCGTTCGGCGGAGCGGCGCCGGGATTTTTTCCTTGCGTGTCAGCCCACCGAAAATGCTCCTGGCGGGGGCGGCCTTGGTATCGGTTGCCACCGGCCCCCGGGGAATTGGTGACTCATGGTGAACGCTCCCACCACGCCTCATGTCGTCGTCGTCGGTGCGGGCTTGGCCGGCTTGGCGGCTGCCGCGGCGCTCGTCGAGGGGGGCTGTCGGGTGACGGTGCTCGAAGCGCGGCGGCGGGTCGGGGGACGCGCCGCCTCGTTCGATGATCCCGTCGGTGGCGGGCTCGTCGATGCTTGCCAGCATGTGGCGATGGGGTGCTGCACGAACTTCCTCGATCTCGCCCGTCGGGCGGGATTTGCGGGGAGCCTGCGGCGCGACCGGACGATGTGGTTCATCGCGCCGGAAGGGGAGCGCTCGGCGTGCACCCCCTGGCCGTTCCTTCCGGCACCGCTCCACCTCACGCCGCTCCTGTTCGGGATGCGTCACTTCTCCTGGTGGGAGCGGGCTCGGCTCGGCCTCGGCATGCTCCGCCTCGCCCGCGTTCGCGGCGTGGCGCTCGACGACACCGCGGCGGCGTGGCTCGGGCGGATCGGGCAGCCGGAGCGGGTCATTCGGCTGTTCTGGCAACCGGTTCTGGAAAGTGCTCTCGGCGAATCGATTGATCTCGTCAGCGTGTCGGCGGCGCGCAAGGTGGCCGTCGACGGGTTTCTCGCCCACCCTCAAGCCGCCGATCTCCATGTTCCCGTCGAGCCGCTCGGCGTCCTCTTCGGTGAGCGATTACTCGAGTGGTTGCGCGAGACCGGCGTGCGGATCGAGACAGGCACGCCCGTCCAGGGCATCGAGCGCGACGGAGGCGAAGTCCGGGGTGTCTGTATCCCGGGAGGGGTGGTGGCCTGTGATGGTGTCGTCGTCGCCGTCCCGTGGCGGGCCGCGGCGCGACTCGTGCCGGAGTTGGTTCCGCAGGCCGAGGAACGACTCGCGGCCTCGCCGATCACGGCCGTCCATCTGTGGTTTGACCGGCAAGCCATCGATCTGCCCCATGCCGTGCTCGTGGGGCGCGTGTCGCAGTGGGTGTTCCGGTCCGAGGCCGCTGACGGCGCGCCCGGCGCCGGCTATTGCCAGGTGGTGATCAGTGCCTCGCGCGGCCTCCTCGGTGGTGATCGCGAACGGCTCGTGGCCACGGTCGTGGACGAGCTCCGGGAGGTTTTTCCCGCCGTGAAAACCGCAACGCTCCTCGGCAGCCGGGTGGTGACCGATCCCACCGCCGTCCTCTCGGTGCGCCCCGGCGTCGATGCCGTCCGCCCTGGGGCCGCCACCAGCATCAAGAATATGGCGCTGGCGGGGGATTGGACCGCCACCGGGTGGCCCTCGACGATGGAGGGTGCCGTGCGGAGTGGTCGAATCGCGGCGGCGACTCTGCTGCCGGTGGTCGTGCCGGAGGGACTGCGCCGGAAGGACCGCGGGCTTTCCCCCGATTTGCCCCGCGGCCTGCTTGCCCGACTGCTCTTCGGGGCCTGATCCGCGCATCATCCGCGCATGATCCGCGCATCATCGGCCACGTCCGGGTCACAGCGCCCTTCGATCAGGCTTCCGGCAGGGCGGCGACGAGGCGTTCGAGCGCCGCGGCGAGGGCGCGACTATCGACAACGGCGTGCTCCCACAGCCGCCACAGGGTCCCGGCGGCGGCGGGCTTCCGGCCGATCGCGGCCAGGGCGGCCCCGGCGCGGCGGAAGGCCGACTGGGGGATCACGAGCCGGGCGATGTCGGCGGGAAGTTCATCCCCGGCCGCGTCCGACACGATCCGCACCGAGGCACAGGGGATCCTTGCCGCGGCGGCGGCCGCGGCCACGGCGTGGGTCTCCATGTCGACGATGGCGGCGCCGGTGGCAGCGCGGAGGTCACGCTTCGCCGCGATCGTGGCCACGATCGAGTCGACGGTGACGATGTCCACGTCGGTGGAGGCTGCCGGAAGCAGCGAGGCTGGCCGAGCGAGAGGAAGTCGTGGGGCCCCTTCGCGCACCGCGCCGGTGGCGAGCACCAGAGCCCCTCGGGCGAGCGCCGGGTCGAGGCCCCCTGCGAATCCGGCGCTGACCAGGAGCCCGGGGGCGTGCCCTTCGAGGAGCACGGTGGCGGCCTGGCCGGCAGCGGCGACTCCGGCGCCCGAGACAACCCAGGCCACCCGTCGTCCGGCAATCGTTCCCTCGTGGAACGACAGCGCCGGGCCGCGGAGGGTCGTCGCGTCGCAGACGCGCATGGCAAACGGATCGGCCTCGGTCTCGAGGGCAAAGATGAAGCCGGCGGCGCAGCGTGGGGGGGGAAATTGAGTCATGATCTTGGTCCGGGCCGCGAATCAGAAATCGAAGGCGAGCCGGCTCCCGAATCCGTGGATCGTCCCGCTGCCGTCGTACGACGGAATTGGCACTGGTCCGGAGGGGCCGTTGGCCCAGGGAGTGCTCCGGTAGTCGCGGTGGGTGAGGTCGTAATTGAAGACGATCCGGGCATTCGGCGTGAGGAGCCAGTTGAGGCCGAGCGTCATGCCGTTGAGAAGGCCACCATTGACCTGTCCGTCGTTGAGGCAGAGATAATTGTAGCGGGCGGCCGCCTGCCAGGCCCCGAACCCGCGCGGCCTGTGCGGCGAGAGGGCGAGAACGTGACGGGGTTGCGGGCGGTCGAAGCGGTGCTCGACGAGGGAGTAGGTCCGGCTCTCGCCGGTGAGGAAGTAGGTCGTCTCCACATAGCCTCCCTGATAGAAGACCGTTCCCACCGGTGTGCCCGGGGGTGGTTGCCAACCGGCGGTCGACAGCGGGCCGATGTCGGTCGTGGCGGCGTCGTAGAGCCACGAGCCGAAGTATTCGGCCTGCAGCGACCATGGGCCGGCATTGGCGACCAACTCGGTGCCGAGCATGTTTTGCCACGAGCCGGCCAGGACGCCGGAGTCGGCATAGATGGCGTTGTCGGGGCCCGGGGGACCGTTCCACAGCCCGCCACGGCTGCGGAAGCGCACGAGGCCGTTGCGCGGTTGCATGGTCCGTCCGGCGAGGCCGAGATGGAGGAGCCTGCGTCCGTCGTCCTCGTAGCTCGGCACCCAGACGACCCGGCCGGATGTCATGCTTCCCCCGGCGAAGTCGGAGAATCCGAACGGGGCGGCGGTGTTGACGAACTCCCCCGCCTCCCAGCCGACGAGTCCATCGGCAGTGCCGTTGCGCACCGAGATGCCGGGGACGAAGCCGTCGTTGAAGGGGCCGACGAAGGCATCCTGGCAGAACGACCGCTCCATGAAGTCGAGATATCGGCAACTCGAGAGATGTTCGTAGCCGAACGGATCCTTCTGATTGCCGGCGCGGACGGCACCGAGAAGTGGCACGTCACTCATCCGCAGCCATAGATCGGTGAGCGCGGGGTATGGGCCCTGGCTCGGCCAGAGGGGATCGATCTGGTTGTTGGCGTTGATCTGGTTGACGAAATCGTATTCGGCGGCCCAATCGAATTGATCTCCCCGCCGCCCATCGACGCGGAGACGAGCGCGACGGAAGTTCACCGCGTCGGAGAGCGGCGGGGCGAGCCCGGCTCGATCGATCGGCTGCATCGGTCCTGCGCTGGCTGCATAGGCGGTGTCATCGAGTTGCACGAGGCCGCCGATGCGGACGTCGGCCGTCGTCGGCTCGTCCCCGCGGAGCGGGTCGTCCCCGAATCGCACCGCAGCGCTCTTGTCGCTACTCCCCTCCCAAATCGGCGTCGTCGACGGGATTGGAGCAGGGCCTCCGCTGGCCGGGGGCGATGGTGACTGCGATGGGGAGGAAGATAATGACTGGGGCGGAAGGGATTCGACCATCCCCTCGGCGACGCCAGGGATTCCAAACGGGCGTCGTCCCCCGCTCACGGCTCTTTCGTCGGCGGTGGCCGGGGCACAGGCGGCCAGAGCGCTGGCGCCGAGGAGGAAGGCTCCCACGGCGGACGTCAGACCGGAGCGGATCGATCCAGGGCGTGGTCCGGACCCCCGAGGGGGGCGGAAGGGCTGATCTCTGGCGTCCCCGGCAGGGTCTTCCACGTCGTGACAAACCTCAAGGGTGGTATCCCAGGAGGAATCGTCAGGGTCGGGGAAGTCAGGGGAGCGACCGGTTCAGAAGTGACCGTCAGGCAGGATGCTGCGGAGATGCCTGGAGCGGTGGCACTCCCGGATCGGCAGACTGGGGGAGATGGGTGGAGGTTGGGGGAGATGGTTGGAGATGAGGGATGGTGCGACCGGCTCGGGCTCTCAATGACACCAGGAGAACACCCGCTCGAAGGCCGAGCCGAGGCAGCGACAGCCGAGGCAGCAGCAGGCGGGCTCCGGCTCGCAGCACGGGGCGGCCGGCTGCATCACCACCTCATACTTGAGAACCCGCTCCACCTTCTCCTCTTCCGTCTTGAAAAGCTTTTTCTTCGTGTGAACGTTGCCGCAGGGAGTGGTCTTCTCCTCACAGCAGTTGCCCTGATGGTAGGGCTCCCACGGCCTGGTGCACTCGAAGTCGCACTTCATCGTGAACGACGCCTTCTTCGTCTTCTTGTCGTCCCACTTCGCCTTGCAGGTGGCCACTTGGGGGATGCATGAGGTGCAGCCTGGCTTCCCGCAGCCCTTTCCCTTGGTCGCTGCGTCGGCCCCCCCCTTCTCCGCGCTTCGGGATAGACCGGCCGGATCGCGGCCGGGAGCGACCTTCTGGCCGCTGGGCGGCCGGGCCGGAAGCTCCTCCGGTGGCGCGGGCTGCTTGCTGTCGGCCTGGGCCAGACGCGGCGGAGGGGTCAGCCCACGATCGGCCGGCGGGGCTGCGGTCGCGATGCCAGCGGTCGCCACGAGAATCGCGAGCGTGAGGCGAGCAGGATGGAGATGCATGGTCGAGAAACTCCTTCGCTTCCGGCGGTCGGCCGGACGTGTGATCAGAAGTCGAAGGCCAAACGGGTGCCGAAGCCGGTGATCCAACCGCTGGCGTTGTTGTTGAAGTTGTTGGTGAAGTCGCGGTAGGCGAAGTCGTAGTTGAAATAGAGACGCGAGTTGGGATTGAACATCCAGTTCACGCCGAACGTCAGGGCGTTGAGCGTGCCGCCCTTGATCTGTGAATCGGAGAGGCAGGCGTACTGGTATCGCGCCCCCACCTGAATGGCACCCTCGCTCGATTGCAATCGGCCGGTGGGATCGCGGACGACGTAGAAGTTGTTGCGCGGGATCGGCCGATCGAAGCGGGCCTCGAGCCGGTCGTAGGCCCGCGATTCGCCGGTGACGAAGTAGAGAACCTCGGCGTAGCCGGAGTTCGTGAAGTAGGTTCCCACCGGCGCGCCGTTGGGCTGGAGACCGGCCGTGCCGTAGTTGGGATTGGTCGAGGGCGACCCCGTGAACGCGCCCTTGTTCGACGTCGTATTGTAGAGCCAGCAGCCGAAATACTCCGACTGGAACGACCAGGGGCCGTTGTTGCCGACGAGTTCGAGGCCGAGCTGGTTCTCCCAGGGAGCGTTGAGGAGACCGGAGTCGATGTAGATCGAGTTGAGCGGGCCCGGCGGACCGTTGCGGAGATTGCCACGGGCCCGGAATCGCACCGTGTCGTTGTTGGTCTGCATCGTCCGGCCGGCGATACCGAGGTGGAGGAGCTTCTTCCCCTCGTCCTCGTACCACGGGAGCCAGGTGAGCCTGCCCACCGCCATGTTTGCCGAGGACGTGTTGGCGAATCCGAAGACGTTCTGCGAGTTCTTGAATGCCCCGACCGACCAGGTGGCCCGTTGGTCGTCCGAAGTGTTCAGCAGCCGAACGCCGGGGATGAAGCCGTTGGTGAAAGGGCCCTCGTAGAGATCCTGGGCATAGGATCGCTCCATGAAGTTGAGCCAGCGGCTGCTCGTCATGTGCTCGAAGCCGAACGGGTCCTTCTGGTTGCCGGCGCGGATGATGCCGACTCCCGGCACTTCGCGGATCTGCAGCCAGTTTTCCGTGATCGCCGCGTAGTTGCCGAGCACCGTCTCGGATGGTTGAGCCTGGGCGTTGGCGTTGAGCTGATTCGAGAAGTCGTACTCGCCAACAAAGTCGTAGAGCTCGTACATCCGCCCATCGACACGCAATCGTGCCCGGCGGAAGTCGGTGGCGTTCTTGAGCTGCTGATTGAGACCACCATTACTCGGCGCCTGGGCGACGTTGTCGTCGCGCGAGAAGGCCGTGTTGTCCATCTGAATCCGGCCCCCCACCTTGACGCGGAAGTCCTTGTGGGCGCTCTCCGCCTGGAGACCGTAATTCCACTTCGTCGTCATCCCCAGGTCGCTGCCGACCTCGTAGGGCTCCTCCGGCTTCTTTTCGTCCTTCTTGTCATCTTTCTTGGCGTCCTTCGCGCCCGCATCCTTGCCGGCCGGCTTCGGGTCGGGAGCGGGGATCGATTCGACCTTCGCGGCCGCTGTCTTTTCGAGCTCCGCCAGTCGCTTTTCGAGGGCCGCCACCTTCTTCCGGTCGTCTTGGAAGGCCGCGCTGACGTCATCAAAGGAATCGAAGCCAGCGGTGACACTCGGGAGCGTGAGGGCCGGGGCGTCGTCGGTCTCGGCGATCACCAGATAGGGCTCGGCAGCCGCCAACAGCCCAACGCCCGTCACCAGGGGCGCGATGAGGGCGACGGCAGCCGCTCCCAGAGAGCGAGATCGCCCGTGTGGGGGGGGGCGGTATTTGGGAAAGCGGTGGACCATGGTGGGCATTCTCCGGTTGGCACTACCCACCTAGTCGTCAGAGTCGGGCGCCGACCTTGACGATCAGGAGAACCATGACGGATTCGGTAAGTCCGCGGGCTCCCCTTCCCCGCGCAGTCCCCCCACAGCGTCAGGAGATTGGCCAAGGCGCCGTGGGGGCAACCGAGCTGAAGGAGTGGAGCCCGCCGTCAGGCCGACTGCCGGCGCGCTGGCCGCAGCGGGATGACGACGGTGACCGTCACGCCCCGGCCGACACCGGGGCTCGCAAGACCGATCCTGCCGCCGTGGCGTTCGACGATCGAACGGCAGATCGAGAGCCCCAGCCCCCCGCCCCGTTTGATGCCGCCGCGATCGCGGGCAGCCTCCGCCTGGAAGAAGCGGTCGAAGACCCGTTCGAGGTGCTCCTCATCGACCCCGCGGCCGTTGTCCGTGACCGTCACGACCGCTTCGGTTTTTGACTGGCTGGCCGCGACGGCGAGGTCGATCCGCCCGCCTTCGGGGGTGAAGCGGAGGGCATTGTCGACGAGGTTGCTGATCACCTGTCGCAGTTGCCGCTCATCCCCCCGGACGATCGCCCTCCCGTTGGACTGGATGGTCATCGCGATCGACCGCTCCTCGGCCGTGCCGCCGAACATCGCCGCGGTCTGCCGGACGACCTGTTCGAGGTCGCAGACGTGGTCGAACACGGAGCCGAGGCTGTTGCCGACCTCGGCGAGGAGGAGGAGATCGTTGGCCAATTTGGTGAGATGGCGGGTCTCGCCGAGCGTCTCCTCGAGGGTCCCCTGATACGAATCGAGGCTCCGGTCCTTGGCTGTCGCCACCTCGAGGGCGTTTTGCATCGCGGCCAGCGGCCCGCGGAGCTCGTGGGCCGCATCGGCGACGAACTGCTGCTGTTGCTCCACATGCCGGGCCACCTGGTCGAGGAGGCGGTTGATCGTGATCGAGAGTTGGTCCAGTTCGTCTTTCGTGCCCCGCGTCGGCAGACGGTCCCCCAGTTTCGTCGGTTTGAGGCGGCCGGCGGTCTTGAGAATGCCGGCAATCGGCTGGGTCACCCGGAGAGCCAGCCAGTAACCGGCCAGCGGCGTCAGGAGGGTGAAGCCGATGCCGATCGGCAGGAGGAACCAGGTCATGGCGTCGACATCCTGTTCGATGACGCTGTCGGCCATGCCGATCCGCACAGCGAGTTTTTCCCCCTCGCGGGTGTCGATGAGTCGCCGCGCCCAGCGGTGTTTCGCGAGCCGCCTCACGGTCTCCTTCACCGATTCATCGACCGGCAGGTGGAGGATCGCCTCGGGGCAGTTCGGGCTGGCCCAGACCGTCTCGGAACCGTCGATGAGCTGGAGGAACCAGGAGCGATCGCGATGGCTCTCCGCCTTGCGCCGCAGCTCCGCCACGAGCAGATCGCGGCTGGCGACGATGTCGTCGGGCTTCGGGTGGAACTCCTCGACTGACATCGCCACCTCGCGGACTTCCCCGAGAAGCGTCTCCGCGGTCTCGCGGAACAGCGCCTCGCGGACCCCGACACGCACGGTGAACAGGAGGACGAGCATCGCCAGGAGGACGGCCGCCGAATTGAGGAGCGTGAGCCGGACGCGGAGCGATCCCCAGGGGATGAGCCGGAGCAACGGCACGTCAATCGATGGCCAGGGCATAGCCTCGTCCGCGGATGGTCTGGATGAAGGAATCCTTCCGCCCTTTGTCGAGCTTGCCCCGGAGCCGGTTGATGTGGACCTCGATGACGTTCGTGGGGCCGTCCCAATCGAAGGCCCAGACATGCTCGCAGAGCATCTTCCGGGTCACCACCTGACCGTTGAAGCGCATGAGAAGCTCGAGAATGCTGAGCTCGGTCGGCGTCAGGTCGATGGTCCGCCCGTTGAGCGACAAACGCTTCGTCGACAGGCTCAACTGGAGCGGGCCGGCCTCGATCTCCATCGTCGGCTTGATCGACGTGCGCCGGTGGATCGCCTGGATCCGGGCGAGGAGCTCATCGATGGCGAACGGCTTGACGAGGTAGTCGTCGGCCCCGGAGCGGAAGCCGGCGAGCTTGTCGGCGACGGTGCCCAGGGCCGTGAGGAGAATCACCGGCGTCCGCACGCCGGCATCGCGGGCCGCAGTCAGCACCTCGAGGCCGCCCATCTTCGGGAGCAAGATGTCGAGGATGACAACGTCATTGGAGAGGAGCGTGTTTTGGTGAACCGCGGTCTCGCCGTCGGGAACCCACGTGCATTCATGGCCGGCCTCCCGAACCGCCGTGGTCACGGCCTTGGCGATGACGGGGTCGTCCTCGACGATCGCCACATGCATGGAAAAAACTCCTCGGAGGGCCCGGACCCGGTTCGGGTTGGCGGCGGAGCTCCCAGTATGCCAGCCGCCGGCTCCGGAGGCGAACAAGGGTGAATGGGAGGGGCTTGCTTTGGCTTCAGCCTGCGGGATCGGATGGGGGTGATCACACCGGAGGTCGATGACAGAGTAGGATGGTTTCAGTCGGGGGATGAAATCCGACGGACGCTGGCGTTCTCCCTTCAAAGCGAGGTGTCTGTGTCACCCCTTCTCGCCCCGATCGCCGCGGTTTGCGGCTCGATGTTCACTCCGCTGATGGCCGACGGGGGGCAATTTGCCCGGATCGTCGAGTCGCTCGAGCGCAACCTCCTCACGCCGATCCCGCTGTGCTTCCTCCTCGGGATCATCTGCACGCGGATTCATGGGGGTATCAAGATCCCGAAGGAGCTCTACTACTCGATCGCCATCTTCCTGCTGATGTCGATCGGGTTCATCGGGGGCCATGAACTGGCGCACGAGGTTCAAGCCCACGGGGTTTCGACAATCTGGAAACCGGCACTCGTGACGCTGTTCCTCGGCTGCCTGACGCCGATTACGGCGTTTGTCGTGCTTCGCTACCTCGGCGGGATGTCGATCGCCGATTCGGCCGGGATCGCCGCCCACTACGGGAGCACGTCGGCGGTCACCTATGCCGTCGCCAATTCGTTCGTTGAGCAGACGCAGCACCCGGCAAACGAATTCCTGCCCACGCTCGTCACGCTGCTGGAGTGTCCGGGAATCGCGATTGCCCTCGTGCTCGGCGCGTTCCTGTCCGCCAAGGAACGGGCGGCCAAGGCAGCCACCGGTGCCCCGGGGAGGCCAGTCAAGTCGTCGAAGCTCGGCGAGGCGCTCTACGAGGTGATGACAGGGCAGTCGATCATGCTCATGGCGGGCCTTCTCGTCATCGGGTTCGTTTCCACACAGTTCATGGACGAGAAAGGATTCCAGCCGTTCTACGACTTCTTTCAGAGCAAGGGGATGATCTTCCGAGGCCTCCTTTGCATCTTCCTCCTCGAGATGGGGCTCGTCGCCGGCGAGCGGCTCGGGGATCTCGTGAAGGTCGGGCCTTTCCTCATCGCCTTCGGGATTCTCATGCCGCTGGTGCACGGGTTTCTGGGAGCCTGGTTTGGCCATCTGGCCGGCCTCAACCTGGGGGGGTGCACCGTGCTTGCCGCCATTGTGTCGAGTGCCTCCTACATCGCCGCGCCGCCGGCGGTCCGGCTGACGCTCCCCGAAGCCAACCCCACCTACTCGATCACCGCGGCGCTGGCGATCACGTTCCCATTTAACATCGCGTTCGGGATCCCGATCTACTTCGAGATGGCGAAGTGGGTCGGCGCCCAGTGAGTGTGGTCCGGGATCGTCCGCGGCCAGCCGGCGGTGGTGCCGGCCGGTAGAACGGTAGGGAAGAAGGTCAACGAAGGAGTTCACAATGCAGCTTTATCCGCTCAAGCTGGTGACGATCGTCGGTGAGACGTTGATCATGGAAGAGATCGCCGAGGAGGGCCTCAAGCTCGGCGCGACGGGCTATTCGCTCGTCGATGTCATCGGCCAAGGCTCGCGGAGCGCCCGCAACGTGTCGTTTGCCGGTGAGGCAAAGACGCGGAAGCTCGAGTTCGTCGTCTCTGCCGACATCGCCGTGGCGATCCTCACCTTTGTCTCCCACAACTATTTCGAGCACTACGCCTGCATCGCCTGGCTGAGCGATGTGTCGGTCGTGCGCGGAGAACAGTACCTCAGCAAACACTGACTCCGGCAGGCGGCGGTGCCGCGCCGTGGCTGGCTGCTGGCTCTCGGGCCGATGGTCACTGGCCGGCGCTCACTCCCACTCGATGGTTGCCGGCGGCTTCGAGGAGATGTCGTAGACAACGCGGTTGATGCCGCGGACCTCGTTGATGACGCGCGTGGAGATCCGGGCGAGGACGTCGTACGGCAGGTGGGACCAGTCGGCGGTCATGAAGTCTTCCGTCTCGACCGCCCGGACGGCCAGGACCTCGTCGTAGGTCCGGGCATCCCCCATCACGCCCACGCTCTGCACGGGGAGAAGGACGGCGAAAGCCTGCGACACCTTCCGCATCAGCCCAGCCCGGTCGAGCTCCTCCAGCACGATCGCGTCGGCCTCGCGGAGCGTGTCGAGGCGGGGGCGGGTGACGTGCCCCAGGCAACGGACGGCGAGCCCCGGGCCGGGGAACGGATGCCGCCAGACGAGCCGCTCCGGAAGCCCCAGTTGCAGCCCGAGCCGACGGGCCTCGTCCTTGAACAGATCCCGCAGTGGTTCGACGAGCTCGAACTGGAGGTCTTCCGGGAGCCCGCCGACGTTGTGGTGGAGCTTGATCGTGGCGGCCGGACCGTCCGGGGCGGCGCCACTTTCGATGACGTCCGGGTAGAGGGTTCCCTGGGCGAGGTACTTCGCCCCCTGGATCCGCGCCCCCTGAATCCGCGCGGCCTCGTCGGCGAAGCATTCCACGAAGGCTTTGCCGATCCGCCGCCGCTTTTCCTGCGGCTCGGTCACCCCGGCGAGGACACCGAGGAACTTCTCCTCCGCCGGGACGACGTGGAGATCGGTCTTGAAGTGGGTGGTGAATTGCTCGATGACGGCGGCAGCTTCGTTCTTCCGCAGGAGCCCGTTGTCGACAAGGATGCACGACACCTGATCGCCGACGGCCCGGCAGAGGAGCGCGGCGACGACCGCTGAATCGACACCGCCGGAGAGGCCGCAGATCACCCGGTCGCTGCCGATCCGCCGCCGCAGTTCGGCGATCGTCGATTCGGCGACGTCCTCGAGCTTCCACGCCCCCGTGCAGCCGCACACCTCGCGGAGGAAGTTGGCGAGCATCCGGCTGCCTGCCGGCGTGTGCGTGACCTCGGGGTGGAACTGGAGGCCGTAGATCGCCAGGGAGGTGTGGCGGACGGCCGCGAGCGGGCAGGTCGACGTGCGGGCGAGCGGGACGAAGTCGGCGGAGACGTCGTTGACCTGATCGCCGTGGCTCATCCACACCTCGGTCGTCGCCGGCACCCCGGCGAACAACGGGTCGGTCGTGGTGACCTCGCAGGAGGCACGACCGTATTCACGCGACGACGCCCGGCCGACCCGACCACCGAGGGCATCGCACGCCAGCTGCATTCCGTAGCAGATCCCGAGGACGGGAATGCCGAGGCGAAACAGCCCCGGATCGCAGCGTGGCGCACCTTCCTCGTAGACGCTCGACGGACCGCCGGAGAGGATGATCCCGCGCGGGGCCATGTCGCGGATCCGGTCCGCCGTGAGGTCATGGCGGACGATTTCGCAGAAGACGTTTTGCTCGCGGACCCGTCGGGCGATGAGTTGCGCGTATTGCGAGCCGAAATCGAGGACGATGATCCGCTCCGAACGGGCCGTGGTGGGCTGGGGGGCAGATCGGGGAGGGGGCTGCGTCATGGCTGGGGGCCGCGTGGGGCGGGAGCGGAAAAGCCCGAGAGTATAGGTGTTGGAGCAATCATTGTCCCAACCGGGCGGGAATTCCCCGCGGGTCCTCCGCCGGGCGGGGGACGGTCGATCCGGCGAGCTCACCGCTGGGGCGTCGGAGGGGTTACGATCGGGGACCGGTCCGATGGCGCCGCCAGCTCCCCCGAGGAGGTCCAGTGCTCACCCTGTTGACGAATGACGACGGGATTTTCGCCCCCGGACTGGCCGCGATGGAGCGGGCCCTGACCCGCCTCGGCGATGTCGTTGCCGTTGCCCCATCGACCGAGCAGAGCGGGGTCGGGCATGCGATCACCTTCCTCACGCCGCTGACCGCGAAGCAGGTGTTTGAAGGTCAGCGGAGCCGGGGATGGGCCGTCGACGGCAGCCCGGCCGATGCCGTCAAGCTGGGGATCACCCAGTTCCTCCCCCGCCGGCCCGATGTGGTCGTCAGCGGGATCAACAGCGGCCTCAATGCCGGGATCAATGTCCTCTATTCGGGCACGGTGGCGGCGGCGATCGAGGGGGCCTTCTTCGGGATCACGAGCGTCGCCGTCAGCCTCGAATGGGACGAGCATGCCGACTACGACCGGGCCGCCGCGATCGCCATCGACGTGATCGCCGAACTGCTCCGCCGCTCCCCGCCGGCTGGAAGCCTCTTCAATCTCAACATCCCGACGTCCGCTCTGACCGGGCGCCGTGAACTGCGGGTCGTGCCGATGAGCACGGCCCGGTATGGCGAGGCCTTCGAGCGGCGCGTTGATCCACGCGGCCGATCCTACTATTGGGCGACGAACGATCCGCCCCCGCCGCCGTCGCCCCACGAATCGGATGTCACGGCCCTCGCGGCGGGCCATGTCACGCTCACGCCGCTCGACTACGACCTGACCCACCACGCCGCCATCGACGAGCTGGCCGAGGGGGTGTGGAAGCTGGGTTGACCCGGGGCTGATCCGCGTTTGACCCGCTTTCGAGAAGGGGGGGCGCGGGGGACCCGGTGGCTCACCCGCGCGAGCGAACGAACGCGATGGCCAGCGCGACCGCGGCGCCGATCCCGGCGAGGAACAGGATCCAGAACAGGATCGGCAGCCCCTGGAAATGGATGTCGGTCCAGGGGGTGTTGAGCTTCGGCCGCGAGGGCTCCGCGGCGGGAGCGGCCTTCGAGGAAGCCGCAGGCTTGGCGCGGAGGGGCGGAGATGCTCCGCCGGCCCGCGTTCCCGAGCCCTGCCGTGACGGGACCGAAGACGTGTCGATGAGCGGCAGGCCCTCGACCCCGGAACGGTCGGAGCTCTCCCCGCCGCCGCGCCCCGAATCGGGGAGCGATCCGGAGCCTCCGCCGCTGCCGATCAGCCCCGAGGAACCGATCGGTCCGGACTCACTCCCGGGGCCGCTGCGCACCACCGGGCCGGGTTGTCGGCGTGGCCCCGGCGTGGCCGGACCCTCGCCAGAAGAACGCCGCGGGGCCCGGCGCGGGGGATCGATCCGTCCACCGGAGCGCTGCGTTGCCGGTGTCGAACCGAGCCAGGCAGCCAGGGCGTCGGCGACATCTTGCGCCGTCTGGGGGCGGGCGTCGGGGTGCTTCTCCATCATCCGGAAGTAGAGCTCGGCGATCGCGGTCGGGACGTCCTGACGTTTCTCGAGGAGATTCGGCGGCGGCTCGTTCATGTGGGCGCGGAGCCGCTCGGCGAGCGGTCCGGTGGCGAAGGGCGCTCTGCCGACGAGAAGGAAGTAGAGGGTGCAGCCGAGGGAGTAGACGTCGCTGCGCCGGTCGGCCTTGTGGCTGTCGCGGGCCTGTTCCGGCGCCAGGTAATCGGCGGTGCCGAGCACCTTCTCGTCATGCTCGCGCGTCAGGGACGCCTCCTCGTCGCCGTTGGCCAGGGCCAGCCCCATGTCGAGGATCTTCACCGTCCCCCGCTTGTCGAGCATGAGATTGGCCGGCTTGATGTCGCGGTGGACGAGCCCCTCGTCGTGGGCGTACTGGAGCCCTATCGCGGCCTGCCGGACATATTCGGCGGCCTCGCGGACATCGAGTGGCCCCTCAGCTTTGACCTTGGCGTAGAGATCCGTGCCGTCGATGTATTCGAGCACGATGAAGTGGATCGATCCCGACGATTCGAGGTCAAAGGCCCGGGCGATGTTGGGATGGTTGAGCCTGGCGGAGGCCTGCGCCTCCCGCTCGAAGCGCGCCAGATAGGAGCTCTGCTCGACGCGCTTTACGGGCAGGACCTTGATCGCCACCTTGTGGTGGAGGGTGGCGTGTTCGGCGAGGTAAACGCTGCTCATGCCGCCGGCGCCAAGGAGCCGGAGCAGCTTGTATTTGCCGAGGACGAACCCCTTGTAACGCCCCTTGCGGAGCTGGTCGACCTGCCACGGCGTCAGTAGCCCCGACTCGACCAGCACCGTGACGAGCCCCTCCGGCACCGGTTCGCCGCCGAGCGGCAGCCGCCCCTCCGAGTCGGTCCACGGGCTGAGGGCCCGGTCGATCTTGGCAGGATCGACGAGGCCGCTAGCGCGAAGCACGCGGAGGAAGTCGTCCAACGTCTGCGTGGAGTCGCTCATGCCGCAGGGGGGCGGAAAAAGGGAGTGAAAGAAGTTGCTATCCTATCAGGCTTGGATCGGCGTGCCGACGCGCTCCCTTCCCCGCCGGAAGTTCCCGGGAAAGGGCCTGCCCGACGGGCCACCCCCGACGGCGGTCCCACGCCCCGGTCACCCGGTTGCTCATGGACGTCGTCCTCTACACCCGCCGCGGCTGCCACCTCTGCGAAGCCGTCGAGGACCTTCTCCCCCACCATGCCCCCCGGGCACGAATCGTGGAGATCGGAGGCGACAGCGCCCTCGAGGGTGCGTACGGCCTCCGGGTTCCCGTCGTCACCGTCGACGGTCGTGCCGTCGCGGAGGGGCGGATCGACGAGGCGAGCTTGATTGTGGCCCTGGCGGCTGCGTTCACAGCCCGAGATTGAGGCCGCGGGCTTGGAGGTCGTCGGCGAGCCGGGCAGCCGTCGTGAACACCTCCGCATCCCAGCCGGCCGCGCGGGCCGCCTCGACATGCTCCGGGACGTCGTCGGTGAAGAAGAGCGCCTCGGGGGGCACGCCTGCCATCCGGGCCGCTGTCTCGTAGATCGAAGGATCGGGCTTGAGGGCACCTACCTCGTGCGAGAGCACGAGCACGGAGAACCGGCCGGGGAGCACCGCGTAGCGCTTGGCGAGGAGATGGCTCCAGTGCGGGGCGCAGGTGTTGGAGAGGATCCCCGTCGGCAAACCGGCCCGCTCAACGGCGGCGATCACCGGCAGCATCGCCACGTTGAGGCTGAACATGTCGCTGGCCGCATCGGCGAGCCGCGCCGGGGCGCTGGTCGACCCGGTCGTCCGGCTGAAGGCGTCGTGGAAGGCCTTCCAATCGATCTCCCCCCGTTCGAGCTTCGCCTGCAGCCCCCCTTCGAAGACGGCGGCGTGGGTCGCCGCGGGGGTGATTCCGGCGACCTCTGCCATCTGGCGGACGGCATGTTCGCGGTCGAAATTGACGATCACGTTGCCGAGATCGAAGTAGACGAACTTCGGAGGGCGGAGGTGGGTCGACATGGTGGCGCGGGAGTCTCCGGTCGCTTTCCAACGGGTTTCGCAAAGACTATTCTGCCCGCTCGGCTTCGCTCCGGGCTAGCCCGCTTCGCCCCCCATGCCACCGAGACATTCCTCGAGGATCCCCCCCGCCATGGCCGCCATCAACCGCACCAGTTCCCGGATCACGCAGCCCCGCTCGCAGGGCGCCTCGCAGGCGATGCTCCTCGGCACCGGCCTGGAGCCGGCCGACCTCGACAAGGCCCAGGTCGGGATCGCGAGCATGTGGTACGACGGCAACACCTGCAACATGCATCTCGGCGACCTGGCGGCGGTCGTCAAGGAGGGGGTGACGGCTGCCGGCATGGTGGGGATGCGGTTCAACACCATCGGCGTCAGCGACGGGATCTCGATGGGGACCGACGGGATGAGCTTCTCGCTCCCCTCCCGCGACATCATCGCCGATTCCATAGAGACGGTGATGCAGGCCCAGTGGTACGACGGCATGGTGGCGATCCCCGGCTGCGACAAGAACATGCCCGGCTGTCTGATCGCGATGGGACGGCTCAATCGGCCGGCGCTCATGGTGTATGGCGGCACGATCCGGGCCGGCCACCTCGCCGACGGCACGCCGCTCGACATCGTCTCGGCCTTCCAGTGCTACGGCGAGTATGTCTCCGGGCGGATCGATGACACGCGCCGTGCGAGTGTCGTCCGTCAGGCCTGCCCCGGGGCCGGCGCCTGCGGCGGCATGTACACCGCCAATACGATGGCCACGGCGATCGAGGCCCTCGGCATGTCGCTTCCCGACAGCGCCAGCATCCCGGCGGTCGATCCAGCCAAGCTCGACGAATGCCGCCGAGCCGGGGCCGCGGTCAAGAATCTCCTCGAGCGCGACATCAAGCCCCGCGACATCATGACCCGCCGCGCCTTCGAGAACGCAATGGTGGTGACGATGGCCCTCGGTGGCTCAACCAACGCCGTCCTTCATCTCATCGCCATGGCCCGCGCCGTCGAGGTCGAGCTCACGCCGGCCGACTTCCAGGCCGTCGCCCGCCGCATTCCCTACATCGCCGATCTCAAGCCGAGTGGTCGCTACGTCCAGGAGGATCTCCACGCCGTCGGCGGCACCAGCGGCTTCATGAAATACATGCTCGACAAGGGGCTCCTCGACGGTGACTGCCTGACCTGCACCGGCAAGACGCTCGCCGAGAACCTGGCCACGAACAAGGGCCTCACCCCGGGGCAGAAGGTGATTCATCCGCTCGAGGAGCCGATCAAGGCGACCGGCCACATCACGATCCTCGAGGGCAACCTCGCCCCCGGCACCGCCGTCGGGAAGATCACTGGCAAGGAAGGGGCCCGGTTCGAGGGGCCGGCCCGCGTCTTCGACAGCGAGGAAGCGATGCTCGCCGCCCTCGAGCAGGGGAAGATCCAGCGTGGCGACGTGATCATCATCCGCTACGAGGGGCCGAAGGGGGGCCCGGGGATGCCCGAGATGCTCACGCCGACCTCCGCCCTGATGGGCGCCGGCATGGGCAACGATGTGGCGCTGATCACCGACGGCCGCTTCTCCGGCGGCTCCCACGGCTTCATTGTCGGGCATGTCGTGCCGGAGGCGCAGGAAGGGGGAGCAATCGCGTTGGTTCACGATGGCGACACGGTGACGATCGACGGCGACAGCGGCCGCCTCGATGTTGCCGTCTCCGACGCCGATCTCGCCAAGCGCCGCGCTGCCTGGACCGCGCCGCCGCTGAAAGCCACGCGTGGCATCCTCGCCAAGTACATCCGCTGCGTCGCCCCGGCAAGCGAGGGCTGCGTCACCGACGAGCCGCGGTGAAAGGCGCCGACGCCGGGTGCCGGACTTGCTGGTGGCTCGCCTGTGGGTGGTTCGTCGGCGGGGCCGGCAAAAGTCTCGTCGTTCGTCGGGGGACCTCCTCACTCCTCAAGCGTTCGCCGATCCCCGCCTCGCCTGCGCGCTGTCAAGAAGCAGCCCACGCTGACGCGCTCCAGCGAGGGGTCGCCCGTGTTCCGGGAGACGGCGTA
>Ga0209598_10000225_pt1 | contig 45122 bp, 34 predicted proteins | sample M_140807_EF_Meta_FD_187317 | JGI IMG/M metagenome (GOLD analysis project Ga0209598, IMG submission 187317) | Freshwater microbial communities from Lake Montjoie, Canada to study carbon cycling - M_140807_EF_MetaG (SPAdes) (version 2) | ecosystem: Environmental > Aquatic > Freshwater > Lake...
CGTCATCCAAGGAAGAATCTTCACCGACGGAGTCCTGCAGAACGCCGCCTGATTCACGCCTCACGAACACAACATTTGACGAGAGCTCCTCGGCCCGCTCCCAGTGAAGGCGGAGCCCGCTCCCAGTGAAGGCGGAGCACGCTCCCAGTGAAGGCGGAGCACGATGAAGCTCCCGGCCCGCCGGCCGAGGCCGGGGAACATCCAACACGAGATCATCGGCTTCAGGCGGCCCCCTTCTCCGAAGCGGGGAACTCGAGCGACGTCACGAGGAGCAGGTCGACGTGCTGACAGGAGTCGTCGGGCTGGATGATGACGGCGGTACGTCCACCGGGATTCCAGGCGACATACTCGGGGTGAACGACGCGGATCGATCGTCCGTCGGCAAGGTAGACCCGGAAGGGGAAAAAAGGCTCGGCCCGCATTGCGTCACGAAACCGTTCGAGGGTCATGTTGAATCGCGGCGGGGCTGCGCCTCCAGAGAGAAGAGCATCCTCTTCCGGAGAGTGTACGGGCGTATCCTCACTGGTCAAGCTTCCGAGAGCTGCCGTTCTCGCCTGCTCGCCAGCGTCAGCAGGAGGCGTTCTCACCGAGGTCGAGCTCGGCGGCAATAGAGTCCCAGAGATCGAGGCGGGCTTCGAGCGAGCCGCGGGCCGTGGCGGAGGCCTCGGCCCATCTGCCGGCGTCATCGCCGCACAGGCTCGCCACGATCCGCCGGCACATCGGGCCATGCTTCTCGTCGTCGGCTTCGATGTGGCGATCGAGATAGAAGCGGAGCCGCTCCCAGCTGTGGGGATCGTGGGCGGCAAGCGCCACGACGAGCGGCCGGAACATCTCCGGGATCACGTCCTCCCGGCCATACGTGAAGGCCGCCACGATCTTGTGGGCCGAGCCCGAGGCGATGATCGCAAACGACGTCCGGACAAACGTCGCGGCGGCCGCGGGCACGCGGGCCTCGTTGAGCGCGCGATCGAGCGGGATGCCGGCGGCGAGGAGCGTGAGGAGCGTCTCGATCGGGCCGGTGTCGGCGCCGGCCTGGCGCATGCAATCGAGATAGAGCTCGAAGTGGGAGGCGTGGGTGCCGTCGGGAAGCTCGTCGGATTGCTCGTCGAGAACGATCTCATTGACGAGCCGGCGGGCCTCGCGATCGGGGGTGGGGATCCAGGGGAGGCTCGTGCAGGTGAGCTTTTGTTGCAGGGCGACAAGCAGGCTCTGGAAATCCCAGACCGCGAAGACATGGTGCTCCATGAAGCGCCGGAGGCGCTGGGGGCTATCGACCATCGCGTAGATCGGATGGGCGAGGAGCCGCTGCCGCAGGTCGCCAAGGTCGATCGTGTGGCGGGGCGGGGGGCTGGTGACGGCAGCGGAGAAACCCGTGGACAGTGCGGCAGTCATGGCAGGAAGGCCTCGGGAGCCGTGAAAAAGGGGCGGAGAAGGCGGGCAGCGAGAGGGATGGGGAAGGCGGGGGCAGCCAGCGGAAAAGCCAGCGGGAAAGCCGAAGGGCCGGCGGCGTCGGGCTTCGACACCACCGGCCCTTCCTTTGTAGGCAGCGGATCCTCCCGCGGCGAGGCCACGGAAAAGCCGTTTTCGAGACTGGGTTTACTGGTAGTCCTGCTCGGCAAGGGGCTTGGCAGCGTCGGGAAGACCGTAGATTCCGGGGAACATCACCCCGGCCCCGCCCACGGTGTTGGGCGTGAGCAGCTGGCAGTAGACCCGCGGCTGCATCGAGTCGCTGATGAACAGCGTGTGGCCATCGCAGAACACCGCCACGATGCCGCCGGAGTGCCGCGACGACGGAGTCGCCTGGGCGTTGACCGGCAGGGACGTCGCTTCGATCGGCGTCACGTTGACCATCTTGAGGGTCGTCGAAGGAATCAGGCCGGAGAGAGACAGGGCCGTGCCGGGCGTCTTCGTGATCGCGCCGATTCCGATGATCGGCGACAGGTTGGCGGTGGAGTTCACCCCGACGTCGTAGCCGCCGTTGGGGGCGAAGCTGTAGTTGGTGACTGCCGACCGGGGGGAAGCATCGTAGAACGCCTGGGGATTGAACGTGGCGTTGCTCCGCTCGGCAATCAGAATCGTGTTGGAGGTGCCGTCGCCACCTGAGATGTAGTCGACGCCGTTCTTCATGGCGGCGTAGCCACCGGCGCCAGCCTTGCCGACGGTGTCCATCATGACGCCATCGTCACGGTACTGGCCACCAGCGATATAGCCGACGCCGACGTTCCCGGCATACGCGATGGAGGGGGCTGTTTCGAGCGCGGGAACCGAAGTCGGGCACTTGAAGATCTCCATCGGCGGAGCGAGGTACACCGGAGCGCCGGTGTTGTTGTTTTCCCACAGCTTGTAGACGTCGAGCCGCTCGAGGCCGGGGAGAATCATCACGGGCCAGGAGACCGTGCTGAAGTTTGTCGTGCCGGCATCGGCTGGGGCGATCGAGGCCGACGTCGAATTCGGATGGGCGTTGCGCCAGCCGGGGATGAACTTCTTCGAGTTGTCGAAGTTCGTCACCGCGAGGCCGATCTGCCGGACGTTGTTGATGCACGTGTTACGGCGACCGGCTTCCCGGGCCGCCTGGACGGCGGGGAGAAGCATGCCGACGAGCGTGCCGATGATGGCGATGACGACGAGCAGTTCGACGAGCGTGAAGCCAGCCCGGCTGCGGTGGACGTGGGTGCGCATTGGAAACCCCTTTGATGGGAGCAGGCTCGCGGCGGAGACCTGCTGCCCGGATGAGATGAGAATGGAACGAACCGGTCGCCCGAACAGTGCCCGCGGCGGGGGCGGCCCAGAACGGGAGCGCCCTTGAAAAACCGCGGTCTTTTGCCCTGCCTGCCCCTGTACGGAATTGTCGGGTCGTCGGTGCGATTTGTCCAGCGGTAGCCGCCGGACTGGCACAGATTCCGCAGAGAGGGGCCGCCGCCGCCCCAAGAGCGGGGCGAGCGGGGCGGAAGACGGCAGGCAGAGGGCCGCGGCGAGAGTGGCCAAGCCGGGGAACCCGGAGAACCCCCGATCAGACTTGGCGGCGACGACGCTCGAGCAGCGTGAGCGAGCCGAGGACAAGCGAAAGAGCGGAGCCGAAAGAAGCAGGATCGATCTCGGGGACAACAGTTGCAGTCGCGTTGACGGTCATCATGTAGGGTGTGCCCGAAACGACCCCTAACCACGACAGGCCGCCATTGGTCGAACGGTTCGTGTCTGTCGACGATCCGACGCCAGTCGGGGTGCTGCCCGTCTGGAGCCAGTTGACCGAACCACTATCCCCACTGTAGAGGACCACCCAGAAGGAGCTCGACGCCGCCAGCGTGGGGATCGCCGAAGCCGTGAACGTGTTGCTTCCGACGGTAAAAACGCCGGGATTCGTCAATGTTCCGAGGCTCGAGCCGGGGGTTCCCGACACGTCACTAAAAATATCGACATTGATCGTCCCGCCACCGGTCAACGCCGACAAGTTGAGGACGACCGAATTGACGGTGTATGTCGAAGCGTTGGTCTTGAACTGGTTTGCCAGCCAGTTGTTGATATCAGCGGTGGCGGAGCCGGTGGATGTGGAGCCGCCGATGCTGTCGTAGATCGGGGCGGCGCTGGCGGACTGCCCGATGAGGATCGCAGCGACGATCGCCGTGCCCCATGTCGAGATTCTTCCGAGGAGCGAACGGCTGTAAGGGGAAGGGTGTTGGGCGGTCGGCATGTCGTAATCCTCATCGTGGCCGGGCGGTGTCTGCCTCCCGATGCCGAAAAGATTGAGGCATCTGTCGTGCCAAACCGGCTGCGAATCCTTGGATGGGTCCGTAAGTGACTGTGCCGTAAAGAGTTACGTTTTGTGATCGGCGCCGGCAGCGAGGCTCGACTCCAGGCGAGTCACACCATTTCGGGGAGGGGCGACGGGGCAGGAAGGGCCGGTGGAGGAGCTGTAAGGGGTTGATAAGAAAGGGCTTAGAGCCAATCTCACCAAGATGAGGAGGCGTTTGGGGGACGGGGGCCTCCTCCCTGATTTGGTGAAGGCGAAAGGCTCCACTCCACGGGGGGTGTGGGGGGGTTGGGGGGAGCCTGGGCGAAGCGCGAACGCCGATTGGCGCGGCGCGTTTCCGGCGGGGGGGCGCGGAAGCGGCCCGCTACCGCGGCACGAACGAGTGGCGGATCGTCACCTGCCGCACCTGCCGGCTCGAGGGCTCGTAGCAGCGGAGGCGGATCTCGATCCCCCGGAGCGGGAAACGGTAGGGAGGGAGCGTTTCAAGTTCGCCGGGATCGTCGCCGGGGCTCGTGAATAGGCCGTCGCCATCGACGTCGAAGGGAGACTCATCGGCCTTTCCGTCGCTGTCATCGTCGAGGCTATTGGAGCCTTCGTCGGTCGTGCCGTCTTGGTCGTCGTCGAAGCCATTCGATTCGTAGTGCGTGCTCCAGGTGTCCCAGGTGAACGGGCCGCTGGGATTGCGCAGCCCGCTCAACGGCTCTCCGACACCGGCAAACCGGGGGCGCTGCCCCGAGGTGGCCACAACGCCATAGGGCCCCCTGTTCCAGCCAAGGTCGACATAGGCGCCGTTGGCCGCGGGCTGCATCCCGGCGAAGCCGCTGTCTCCCGGCACGAGGGCACTGTCGCCGCCGGCTGGCACGTCGACCGGGGCACCGGGATCGAACACGCGGACATCGAAGCCGATGACGTTCATGAGGACGACATCCTCTCCAACCCGCGTCGAGCCCTTCGAGCGGTCGAAAATCAGGCCATCGGGGGCGGGGGTCGCCTGCCACTGAAAAGTCGGGTCCACAGTCCCGTCCGGAAACCGGAACGATCCCGCCTTGGCATCGATTGTGCCGGCGACGTTGTGCATGAAGCGGTTCTCGCGCCGGGTAAGGTCGGCAAGAGAATTGGGATAGATGACGGCGGACTGCCTTTGCACCGAAAGATCGAACTGGTCAAAGAACTTCGCCCAGGATTTGTAACCGTTCCAGAACACGCGATTTGAATTGGCCAGGAACGGCGTGAAGCCCACGTACCCAACGACGAGGTTTTGCCGGCGGAAGAGCGTGTATGTCTGGACGGGGGGAATCGTGCCGGTGGGGACGTCCGATGGGCGAAGGAACCAGGCGACCTCGGCGAGTTGGCTCTCGGTGGTCTTCGTGGCCGTGCCGTAGTCGTACTTCCCGAGGTACGGCGTCTCGGTGTTCCGTGTCGTGAACAGAAGGACGTCGTCGATATCGGCTGTCAGGTTGGTTGGCGGGATCGCGTTATTATTGGCATCCTTCGTATCACTTCGCGGGCCTTCGATCACCTCGAAATAGCCCTCCCCCGCCTCGACCTCGAGTGGGGGGAGCGTCCGGGCGGTGGCGCCGGAAAGGTCGTTCCGCAGCCGCCAGGCGACGGAGCGGAGCTGGGCATCGAGCTCGATCATCGAGCGGCTGTCGGAAACGGCTGTCCCGAAGGCGCCGAAGACCTGCGCGATCGCTCCCATGAGGATGAGCGTGCAGGTCGTGGCAACGAGCATCTCGACGAGCGTCATGCCGCGGCGGATGGTGGCGGGCGACTTCATTCGACGATCCTCCGCAGGAGGACGGCATCCCAGACGTTGTGGTCGCGCCCCGGTTCGTGGGCGACCGGAATCGACCGGTCGATGATGTAAAAGGCCCGGTGGTAGCGAACGCCATCGGGATCGGCGGGGATCGCCGGCTGGCCCGCGAGCGGTGCCGGGGCCATGGCCTCGCGGAGCGTGATCCAGACGCCGAAGAGGTGCGACTTCGTCGTTGTCGTGTTTGCCAGCCGGTTGGCGGTGTAGATCGCCTGCGAGGGATTGAGATCGATCGCCAGCTTGAGCGTGGCGTTGCCGTCGGTTTTTGGCATGGGCTGCGGAGCGTTGGCCGCCGGCTGCTGGCCGTTGAGGGAGAAGAGGGCGCTGGTGTTGCGGGCCGGCGTGCTGTTGAGGGCCGCGTCGTTGCGGGTGCCGACCGGATCGGGGGAGCCGTCGGTCGCCTTCACGAGCGGCCCGGCAACGACGGCGTTCCAGACGTCGTCGGCGGTAACGGTGTTGAGGTTCACCCGCCCCGGCTCGCGGAAGCTCGAGAGCTGGTTGACCGGTGTGGTCACCTGATCGATCCCGGCGAGCGTGGCAAGATTGCTATTTGGATCGGACGTCGTGCCATGGATCCCGGCGAAGCGCGTGGGGACATGCACGGCGTCGAAGAGCGGGGGGCTCTTGAGATTGCGGAGGACCGTCGGCCCCCACGTCCAATTATTCGCGTCGGGATCGGGAGCGAGTGCCGGCGAGGGATCGCTGTACTTCGTCAGCAGAGTTTGGCTGTCGAGGGCATGCACGAAGAGGAGCTCGGGGCTGGCGACAAACGGCCGGTTCGGCCAGAAGAACCACTTTGGCGGCTTGTTGGGATCGAGCGTCCAGTTGGCATTGATGGTGAGGGGGGCCGCCGACGTCGTTTCGGCCGTTGCCTGTTTCCAGAACGTGTCGATGGGGGCGTCCATCACCCGGCGGGTCGTCTTTGGATTCTTCGTCGGCGGCACCTGCATCGTAACCGGCTCGGGAGTGCGGTTGACGACGGTGACCGTCTGCTGATCGACGACCCGGTAGACCGCCATCCGCCCCAGCTGGCCGTCGCTGTCGGTGAGAGCCGACGGGGCCGTGGTGCTCGGATCCTGCGTCCAGTCGGGCTTGGTGACGTCGGGCGCGGCGGTCGGGTCGGTGAGGCGCTCGAGGAAGATCGTGGCTTTGCGGTCGGGAGCGCCAAACGTGGCCGCGGGGCCCTGGACTTTGAGCGTGGCGAAGTTGGCGACATTGAGCTTTTGCTGCTGCGTCTGGACGGTGACGACCGTCGAAGCGGCCTGCGGCTTGAGGCAGATCGAGGTGTCGACGCCGAGCTTGGGCGTGGTGTTGTCGGCGAGGACATGCTCCGGCTCTCCCCCCTTGGCCGTCTTCGTGTCGAGGCGGACATACGTATCGGGCTGGCCGTCAGTCTTGATTCGCAGCCGCCAGACGGGAAGCGTGGCCCGGTCGGTGGGGTTGGCATTGTTGGCTGGTGTGGCCGCGGTCGCCCCCGACTTCCGCCCCAGGTCGAGGGCGTTGAGGGGGTTTTTCTTCGTGGCATCGTAGGAATCGAACTGCGCATCGCAGGGCTCGGCGGCGACGGACGCGTCGCCCGAAGCGGCCTTGCCGAAGGCGGTGGCATTCCAGGGGCGGTGAAGCACGACGAAGAGCTCGCCGGTCGTGTCATCCTCCCAGGCGCAGGTCTCGGCGATCACGATCTCCGGCCGTTCGCAGCCGAAGACAACGTCGCGCTGGGCCGGTTTGGCATCGTTGGTCGTCTTCACGTTGCCGTCGACATCCCAGCCGTCGGCTGGATTCGTGTCAAACTCGAAGGGGGTCATCGTCGAATCGCCATCGCGGAATTCGACGATGTTGGCCACCCATTGCGCGCAGTTCTTGGCATTGAAATCGGCCGGCGGCGTCAGGGCGCAGAGGAGAACGTAGAGATCCTTGAAGTAGGCCTGCCGCTGAGCGTAGTAGGGATCGGTGATGTCGTACTTGGGGGGCTTCGTGCCGGTGAGCGGCCGGTTGAGATCGAAGCGCTCGCCGCGGGCGATCTCCCTGTTCAAGACTCCATCGAGGACGGCCTTGGTGCGGGCCGTCGTGGCGCCGTAGAGCTTGGCCGCGTCGCCGCCGAGCGTGTCGGAGAGCTTCCGCGCCCAGTCGAAGAGCTTGGGGGCGGCGCTGCCGCTGACCACGGTCGAATCCCAGCTATCGGTGGTGATCCGAAGGCGGGCCTCTTCTGCCACGCTCCCGAGGATCGCCTCGAGCCGGGGGGGGAGCTTCGAGGAATCGATGTCGTAGGGCCGGAGAATGTTTTCGAGCTCGGAGAGATTGAAAACGTTGCCGTTGGGGGAGGACAATCCGTACGACCTCAGCCACGAGTTGCGCGGGGCGCGGGTGTCGAGCCGGATCTCGTAGGGATCGTCGCGGGTTTCGACGTCGAGTTCGCCCGCGCGCGACCACTCCGGCTTCACGAAGCAGAGCTGCGGCACGATCCCGGTCGAGGCCGCCGCCGCCACCGTGAACGTCTTCATCCGCCCGTGGAGATCGGGGGGGGAGTTATACGTCGAACGAGGGTAAAGCGACGGTGAGCCGGTGAACGGCGTCGTCTTTTCGGCCCAGTTGAACGACTTGCCGTCATCGGAGTTCCACCACAGGGGCGGAACGCCCTCGTAACCGACGGTGCGGGGGGAGCCGGTCAAGGTCGCGGGATCGATCGGAGAACGATGGTCGGTGATCGCGCTCGCGGCGTCGTTGAAAAATTTCAAGCCGGGGAGGAAGAATCTATCGGGATTCCCGGTGGCGAGTTGCATTTCCTCGTAGGGGTCCGTTGGGGAAAACCTTGTCGGATAGGCTCCACCATATCGTCCCTCGGAGTTATCGATTTGAGGTGTCGATGTCATTTCACCAGCGGAGTCTCGTGAATAAAAACGACTTTTCTGGGGAGAACGGCCTACGCGCAGCCGGGATTGGTTCACACCAGTCCGGAGATAGAGGAGGGGATTCTCCTCCGGATAGCCCCGGGTGACCGTACCCTGAAGCCGCTCGACGTCATACGTTGCGGCGGAGCCCGGACTTGCATAAGGGAAAAGAAGATCGAGATTGACTTCCGGGGGCCCGTAGCCGGAGCCGGTGGGGATGGCGTAGGGCTTGCCCGACGGGAATCCGGTCGGAAGATTGTCGAGTTGCCAGGAGCTGGTTGTGCCACTCATCGCCGAGTGCGGATAGACGACCGGCACGAGCGAGCCATGGGCATTGACGTTCACCCGGCCGTCGAGATCGAGAACGAGGACGGACGCGTGGAGCGTCACCTGATCGCCGTTGGGGGAGATCACCGTCGGCAGGCCGAAGTCGAGGAAGAAGCCGTCGTTGACGCCGTCGTTGTCGTTGTCGGCGCCGTAGCTGAAGCCGTTGGTGCCGCTATTGAGGAGCTTGAGGACGGTGGCGGCGGTGCCGTTGGTGACGAAACCCACTTTCTGGACCACCGACGACGACACCGACACCGGCAAGGTCTGCGTCCCCGTTCCGATGAACGGCCCTGCCTGATCCAAGGGTTGGTTTTGAATATCTCGCGGCGCGACCCAGGCAAGGAAGGGATTCTTGTCGTCGAAGCCATCCCACGATTCGTTCGGCCGGGAGACCGACCCGTCGCCGGTGAACTCGCGGCCGTTGATGACGACGCGGCAGGATGGGCCGATGACCGGTTCGTAGGGGCGGTTGCGTGGCTGGTTGTCGACGACGAGCTTGTAGGAACCGTCGCCGTTGTCGGTCGCCTGGAGGATCCGATGGCTGCTCGGGTCGCGGCCGGTGCCGAGGAGCGTGATCACGCGGCCGGCGAGATCGGTGGTGGCAAAGTCATAGCCGTCTTTATCCTTGGCGGGAAGCTTGTCGAGATTGACCTGCGGGAGGACGAGGACAGGGGCCTGCTCGTAGACCGGAGTGGGATTCTGGGTGCCACGCGGCCTGGCCGTGCCGGAGAGGGCGATGGTGTAGTTGCCGCTTGCATCGGGAAGGTCACCGCCATATTTGTCGGCGAGGATCGATTCGAACGAGGCGATCGCCACGCCCGGGGGCGCCGGCTGGGCGAGGTTGACATTCACGTTCGTCCCGGTCGACACGCCGCGGAGGACGCGGAGCATGACCGTGTCGAAGATCTGCGAATGGGGGAGGCGGACGTTGTCGTTGCGGAGCGAGAGCTTGGCGTACGCCCGGGCGGTCTCGCGCGACCGCGTGGCGACGATCAGGTAGGCCGCGCCGAGCATCATGAAGAGGGTGAGCATCGAGAGGACAATCAGGAGGAGCACGCCACGGCGCTCCCTGCCGATCATCGGCGCAGGGACAGGCTGCGGAGATTCACCGCGGGCTCTCGCGGCCGCTTGTCGGGATGGTGTGTTCATCGCTCGCGCCTCACGTTCACGGGTGGCCGCTTGCCCACGGCCACCGCTTCGATTCATCGTCGTGCAAATCACCGTCATCACAACCACCGTCTTGAAGCCGATCCCGTCACTTCGAATAGGCCCCAGGACCCTCGAGGACCACCATCTGCTCTGCCATCCCGATCGAGTCGAGGAGGATCCGCAGCGGGAGCGCCCCCCCCGCCGTCGGTGGCGGGCTGGCGAAGGTCACGTAGACCGAGCCGTCGGCGCTGTCGACGCTCGCCATCAGCACCTGGCTCCACCGCAGGTACTGATTCGTGGCGAGGGTCTTGTTCGGGTCGTAGATCACCACGCCGGGGCGGATGATCTCCTTGAGCGTGCGCTTGTCTGGAACGGCACCTTGGAGCGTGAGCGTCGTGCCGTCGAACGTCACCGGGAGCCAGCCGGCGCTGGGGTCGGCGAGATTGCGATTGTGGAAGGCGACGACCGTCAGCTTGGCGACATCACCGGCGCCCGGCGAGGTCGTCAGAACGTTATCGGCCCGGGCGACCGAGAACAGGCAGCTCATCCGGCCGTTGAAGAGGCGGATACCGTCGGTATCGAAGCGGTTGACCGGCGGGTCGTCGCTGCCGGCCCCGGGGGAGACAAGGATGTCGTCGCGCCCCTGGCCGAGGAGTTGGAGGACCTGCCAGGAGGGGGTGCCGGCCGGATTCGAGGCCTGGGAGTAGATGCCGGCGGGCTGGAGGAAGGCACCGGACGCGTTGGGGAAGATGGCACTGGTGAGAACCGTCGCGCCGGCGTCCCGCTGCACCACCGGGTCAAACACCCACACCGGCCCGCTCCCGTTGGAATCGAACATGACCGAGTCGGGGCGCGTCAGGCCGTAGGTGACGGCATCCTGGAGGCCGTTGGCAACCATCGAGGCGCCGCGGTCGAGGATCACGGCGCGGGCAGCCTGCGACTGGCCGGCGGGAACGAGCGAAACGACGCTCGTGAGGCCAACGGCGAGAATGCCGATCGCGATCAGCACCTCCATCAGCGTGATGCCGCGGGGGGGCTGGAGCGTGATGCCGCGGGGGGGGATGCGTGGGGGCATGATCACTTTCCTCCCGAGGGCGTCTCGGAGCGGGCGAACTGCTGCGATATCTTCAAGGCATTCGCGAGCGTCGCCGGATTGGTGACGTCGATAGCGCCGGGCACCGGCATGCACTCGGAGGTCTTCACGATCCCACTCGCCGGATCGATGACGATCCAGTAGGAGTCGCCGTACTGCCAGTTGAAGCCCTTCGTGTCGTCCTTGCCGTCGTGGGTAGACGCCAGGGTCGGGTCGTTATTGGCCCGGTCAACGCGGCCGACGAGGAAGAAGACCGGCCCGGTGACCGTGACGCGGTTCGGCGTCAACCCCGGGATTTGAGTGAAGAGCTGTCGCACCCGTCCCGTGGCATCGAACAACAGCGTGACGGCGGGAACTGACACTGCCGGCACGAGGTTCAAGAATCGGGTGTAAGTCGAGCTCCCATGGCCCGACCAGGCCAGATCGATGCACCGTCCATCGGGGATCGAGAAGACGGAGCCGTTGCGGACCGGCTGGCGGAGGATCTCGAACGGGTGGGGTGCGCCGGTCGTGGGCCAGGGAGTATTGCGCTCCGTCTGAGCCACCATCTCGGTCGCCGACTGGATCCCGGTGGTGCCGCGGAGCTGGACCTTGGTGCCTGCCGCGTTGAGTTCGTACCAGGGGCCGCGGCCATCGAAGCGGATCAGATCCCCCGACTGGACATTGCGCGGGGCTGGAATCGTAACGTCGGAGTAGGTCAGCCCTCGCGAGAAGCCGGTGTCGTTTGAATTGAGCGTGGCCGTCGATGCATACGACTCCCCCCGGTAGACCTGCGGGACATTCGCCTGGAAGAGGTCGATCGCGAACAGCGCCGCCGTGTTCGTGGGAGGGGGGAGGATCGTCACGCCGGCCCACTCGGGGCGGCCGATCGCCCGCGACTGCGCCTTGGCGAAGAAGCTTGAAGTGACGCGGGCCGCCTCGCGGCTCCGCCGGTTCTCCGTTGTCGTCGCCACGTTGGGGAGGACGGTCACCGCCAGCAGCCCGATGATCGCGACGACGACGAGCAGCTCGACGAGCGTCATGCCGGCGCGGCGGATGGGGAGGGGCTTGAGCATGGGGCCACGTGGCGGGGTGGAGGACGGAGGGATCACTTCTTGGTGAGATCGTGATTGGAGATGTTGTCGGCGGCGGCGCGGGCGTTGGTCATACCGTTGGACGAGCCCGGCTTGACCGAGCCGGCCCAGTTCGTCCCCCCCTTGGGCCACGCCGTGGTGAGCAGATCGGGGCGGGTAGACGCATTGGTGTTGATCCAGCCGCTCTGCTGCCAGCCGCCTCCGAGGGCATCGCGAGACGTGACGAGGCCATAGCCTCCGGCCGTGGCCGAGGTGTCGATGTCGAGGGAATTGTTCGGCCCGCCGGAATAGATGAGCGGGGTCAGGGCTCGGTCGGTCCAATTCTTCGAGGCGTCGGTGACGCCGAGCGGGTCGATCGGATCGGGGGGATCGTTGGCCGAGAGGGTCTGGAGTTGAATTACGGAGCTCAAGCCGGCCGGCCAGCGGATGAACGAGATCGGCCGCCCCCAGCCGTCGACGAATTCAGGGAGGCCGTCGCCGTCGACGTCGCCGATTTCGTCGGCGCGGAATTGTTCGACCGCGTCGGGGCTGTAGCCGCCACGGACGACGATCATCTGCAGGCACTCGGCGCTCTCGAAGGCCATTGCCAGCGTTGGGTCGGAAAGGCCAGCCAAGCGGCTGTTGCCGATCGCTTGGTAGCGCGAATTAGGGCTGCGGAAGTTCGACGTCGACGGAAACATCGAATAGCTGGCCGCCGAAGCCGACCAAGCGTCGTCCCACAGATCGGGGAGGTCGGTTGCCATGATGAACCGCTTGGCGTAGACCTGGATTTGGGCAACCCTCGTCTTGTTGGCAATGGGGAGGCCCGTGAGCGGGTCGAATGCAGGCGTGATCCGCCGCTCGACATAGCTCTCGTAAAGCGGCGTCACGATCTCGTGGAGCTTGCGGATCGTGCTCCGGGATTTGTCGATCTTCGCCCGCTGCCGGGCGCCATTGAGCCCCGAGAGCATGAGGCTTGCGAGGATCGAGAGGATCACGATCACCACCATCAGCTCGATGAGCGTGAACGCCCGCCGGGCGCCCGGGAGAGCGGGCGAATCGGGGCGACGGCTGTGGCGGAAAGCGTGCATGGGAAATCCTCGCGGAGCGGTCGCTCCCGGGGCAGGGCTCATTTCAGGCTATCGATGTAATCCTGACGGGTTCCGGGCCAAAAATTGGAAAGATCATCCGGCGAAGGGTACTTCTCGTCGCGGCCTGCGCTGATGATTTGAAACGAGTCGGGGTTGAACGGCTTGGTGGTCTTCGGGTCGATCTCGACTGTCGCCGGCAAACCGGAGATGCCGTAGCTGGCCGAATCGATGTAGATGTAGGGGCTGCCAGGCTTGCCAGGGGCCGTGAACTGCCCGCCGGAAACCCGGGACGTGTCGAAATCGAAGAGCTTCTTCTTGGTGACGCCCGAGAGTGGCTGGCCGCCCCCGGAACCGGAGACGATGCCCATCGGGTTGGTCGGATCGTCGGAATAACCGACGAGCCACCCGACGAGCGCGGTGTTCGGCTTCATCAAGGAGGCACTGGCGTTGTTGAGGAGGAATGCGGCTGGCGCCCGCGGAAAGAGCCTTTGGATGTGCTTGTTGATTCTCCCTCCATTCCCCGCCGTATCGACATCCACCGCCGGCGGAAAGCTCCCATACTCGTTCTTGTACTGCTGGATCGCCATGTGGAGCATGTCGATCTCGGTCTTGATGCGCGCGTTCTGCGCCGTGGCCGTTGCCCGCATCACCGCCGGCACCGCGATCGCCGCCAGGATCGCGATGATGATGATCACCACGAGCAGCTCCACGAGCGTGAAGCCGCCACGGGCTCTCGCGGCCGACGGGCCGCCGAAGTTTGTACGCAGCATGACTCTCTCCCGTTCGACGGGCTCCATTACGACAGGTCGGTGATCAGCTTGATGAGCGGCATGAACAAGGCGATGACGATGAAGCCGACCGCACCGCCGAGAAACACGATCAGCAACGGCTCCATGAGGCTCGTGAGGCTCTCCGTCAGCACCGCCACTTCCTCGTCGTAGGTGTCGGCCACCTTGTAGAGCATCGTGTCGAGCTCGCCCGACTCCTCGCCGACGTCGACCATATTGACGACGAGATCGTCGACGACCGGCGACTTGTACCTCGTCAGATAGAGCAGTGCCCCGATTCCCGGGCAAAAGAGCGTCCAGAAGAGCATCGCCACGATGTTGAACGGGGGAACGGAGAACTCCTTCAGCGGCTTGGCGATCGCGTTGCCGTCGCGGATCGAGTCTGACACCTTCTGGAAGAGCTTCTCGAACATCATGTTGCCCGAGGTTTCCTTCGTGATGTTGAGGGCCTCGAGGATCGGCACGCCCGAAGCGAGGAGCGTGCCGAGGGTGCGCGACGAGCGTGACATGATGTTCTTCTCGACCAGCTGCCCGAAGATCGGGGCCTTCAGCACGAAAAGATCCCAGCCGAATCGGCCATACGAGATCAGGCAGATCCCCTTGATGATCAGCCGGAAGCCGAACGGGATCGCCGGGATCAGATACCAGTAGTTCACCACCCAGTTGGAGATGTCGATGAGGACCTGCGTCATCGGCGGGAGCGTGCTGCCGAAGTCGTCGAAGATCTTTTTGAACTGCGGCACGATCTTGATCATGATGAAGCAGAGGATGCCGACGGCCACGCTGACGACGACGGCCGGATAGACCATCGCGCCTTTCACCTTCCGCTTGAGCGACTGGGCCCGCTCCATGAACTCCGCCAAGCGCCGGAGGATGACTTCGAGCGCACCCCCCGCCTCGCCGGCCCGGATCATGTTGCAGTAGAGGCGGTCGAACGCCTTCGGGCTCTTGCTCATCGCCTCGGAGAGCGTCGATCCCCCCTCGATCTCGTCACAGACATCCAAGAGGCTGTTTTTCAGCCGCCCCGGCTTCTGCATCTGGGCGAGGACCTTCAGACTGCGGAGGATCGGCAGGCCGGCGTCTTGGAGGATCGAGAGCTGACGGGTGAAGAGCGTCAGATCGCGGCTCTTCACGCCGCCGATGGCGAATGTCCGCCCCGGTTTGCGCTTGCCCCCTGCCGTGCCCGCGGCCGCCTGCTGCTTCTGCGCCTTGAGCTTGGTGACCATGTAGCCCATGGCGCGGATCGTCGCCTGGGCCTCGGCCTCCGTCGGGGCCTCCACCTTGTCGCGGATTTCCTTCCCCGTGGCGGCGTCGATCGCTTCAAACTGAAACGTGGGCATGGTCGTAAGCTTCCTGCGGGGAAGGTGTTGGCGTCAGGAAATCAGGGACAAGACGAGGGAACGGACAAGAGAAAAGAAGACTGGCTCGGTCGGATCGGAAGCAGGGATCTGATTAGGTTAGGCATCGAGGATCGTCTCGCGAATCACCTCCTCCGCGGTCGTCAGGCCGGCAAACACGCTCTCCATGCCGGCATCGCGGAGGGTCACCATCCCGAACTTCCGCGCCACGTTCCGCAGCTCCTCGGTGGAGCAGTTGCGAATGATCATGTCGCGCATTTCATCGTTCATGAGCATCAATTCGTAGATCCCCAGCCGCCCCTTGTAGCCGGTGCGGTTGCACTTGTCGCAGCCCTTGCCGCGGAAGAGCTTCCGGCCGGCGAGCTGGTCGGAGGTCATCTCGAGATCGGCGAGGAGATCGGCGGTGGGGATGATCTCCTCCTTGCAGAGGGTGCAGATCTTCCGGACGAGCCGCTGGGCGAGGATCGCCTCGACCGTTGCCGTGATCAAAAAGGGCGGCACTCCCATGTCGCGGAGGCGCGTGATCGTGGAGGGGGCGTCGTTGGTGTGGAGCGTGCTGAAGACCATGTGCCCGGTGAGCGAGGCCTGGACGGCGATCTCCGCCGTCTCCGTGTCGCGGATCTCGCCGACGAGGATCCGGTCGGGATCCTGCCGCAGAATCGACCGGAGGCAGTGGGCGAAGGTGTTGCCGATCTCGGAATCGATCTGCACCTGGACGATGCCTTCGATGTCGTACTCCACCGGATCCTCGGTGGTGATCAGCTTGTCCTCGATCTCGTTGAGCTCGGAAAGGGCCGAATAGAGAGTCGTCGTCTTGCCGGAGCCGGTCGGCCCCGTCACCAGGACGATGCCGTTGGGACGCTGCATCACCGTGCGGAAGTTCCGCAGCGTTTCCGCCGGCATCCCGATCTTGTTGAGATCGAGCGACACGACGCCGCGGTCGAGCACCCGCATGACGACGCTCTCGCCGAACAGCGTCGGCAGAACGCTGACCCGCAGATCGACCGGATGGCCGCCGACGTTGAGCTCAATGCGACCGTCCTGCGGGAGACGGCGCTCGGCGATGTCGAGATTCGCCATCACCTTGATGCGCGTCGTGATCGCGAAGGAGAGATGCTTCGGTGGCGGCACCATCTCCTGGAGCACCCCCTCCGCCTTGAGACGGATACGGAACTCGCTCTCGAACGGCTCGAAGTGGATGTCGCTGGCGCCGTCGCGGATCGCCAGGAGGAGGACCATGTTGAGGAGCTTGCGGACCGGGGCGCTCTCGGCGAGGGCCTCGACGCTCGTCAGATCGGTGGGGCCCTCGCCGCCGAGCCCGGCCGCCTGGGCCGCCAGCTCCTTGTCGTTTTCCAGGCTCTCGACGATCGATTCGACGCTCTCGTTCTCGGCCGAATAGAACTTGTCGATCGCCTTCTGGATCTCCTGCTCCGTCGCCACACAGTTGTGAATGTCGAAGCCGAGAAACGTCCGAAGCTCGTCCGCGATCTGGATTTTCTGCGGCTCCGACGTCGCCACCGTGAGCCGGTTGCCGGCAAGCTCGATCGGGATCACCCGGTAGAGCTGGGCCATCGGCTCGCTGACGAGCCTGAGCACCTCCGGGGGGATGGTCCGGTCATAGAGCGTGACGAACGTCGTGTTCCACTGCTCGGCGAGCGCCTCACCGAGCTGATCCTCTCCGAAAAACCCGAGCGACAGCCCCACCTTCCCGATCAGCTCGCCGCCGCGGGCCTGCTGCTCCTCGAGCATCTGCTGGAGCTGGCCCTCGTCGATGAGGCCGAGGTCGATGAAGATCTGTCCGATGCGCTTCAGGGCCATGGTCGTGATTCCACCGCTGGTGGTCGGTCAGGGATGCGGGGGCGGATGGGGGGCTTTGGATGCGGTCGCTGAAACGTTGGCCGGGCCTGGTCACATGTCCTTGGCGCGGCGGTTGATGTCTTCCTCGTCGTCGAAGACGCCCGCCTTCGCCTTGGCGATGCGGGCGGCGAGATCGTCCGGCGACTGGGCCTTCATCATCACCGCCTCCTCGGTCACCTTCCCACTTTCCCAGAGTTGGAAGAGGTTGTCATCAAGGAGCACCATGCCGAGCTTGGCACCGGTCTGGATGGCCGAGTTGATGCGGAAGGTTTTGTTCTCGCGGATCAGATTCCCGATCGCGGGGGTGACGACGAGGATCTCGTAAGCCGCCACACGGCCGCCGCCGATCTTCGGGAGGAGGGCCTGCGAGACGACGCCGATGATCGCCGTGGAGAGCTGCGTGCGGACCTGCTCCTGCTGATTGGTCGGGAAGGCGTCGATGATGCGGTTGACGGTGCCCTGGGCCCCGGTCGTGTGGAGCGTGCCGAAGACGACGTGGCCCGTTTCCGCCGCGGAGATCGCCGCCTCGATCGTCTCCAGATCGCGGAGCTCGCCGACGAGGATCACGTCGGGATCCTGCCGAAGGGCCCGCCGCAGCGCTTCGGAGAAGCTCGTCACGTCGGAGCCGACCTCGCGCTGGTTGACCGTCGATTTCTTCGACTGGTGATAGAACTCGATCGGGTCCTCGATCGTGATGATATGGTGGTCGTGTGTCTCGTTGATGAAGTTGATGAGGCTGGCGAGCGTCGTCGACTTCCCCGACCCGGTCGGCCCCGTCACGAGGAACAGGCCTCGGGGCCGGCAGACCATTTTCTTGCAGACATCCGGCACGCCGAGCTGCTCGGGCGTGAGCATTTTGTTGGGGATCTGCCGGAGCACCATGGCGATCGAGCCACGCTGCTTGAAGACGCTGACGCGGAAGCGGGCCATGTCGCCGAAGGCGAAGCCGAAGTCGCAGCCCCCCTTCTCGGCGAGCTCCGCCTGGCAGCGCTCCGGTGTGATCGCCTTCATGAGGCCGTTGGTATCGTCGCCGGTGAGCACCTTCGTCGCCTGCGGCTTCATGCCGCCGTCGATCCGGAACACCGGCGGCAGGCCGACCGTGATGTGGATATCGCTGACGCCGTTCTTCACGGCCGCCGTCAGGAGCTTGTCGATCTGGATGCTCCCCACCGCCACCTTGGGGAGGGCGTAGGCGTTGGCTGCACTCGGCTTCGAGGCCTCGTCCTCTGCGGCGGCGTTGTCGTCGATCGACTCCAGTTCGAGCGTCTGCGGGGCGGCAGCCGCGGGCTCCGCCTCGGCCGGCCCGGCCGGCTGGAGCACGAGGACCTTCGTCCCCTGGACATCGACGGCGCTCCCCTGATACCGGCCGATCGCCGACTGATAGACGAACTTCTTCGGATCGGCCCCCGCCGGCAGGATCGCGGCGGTGATCCCGGCCACCTGCTCGGCCGTCAGTGCCGGGGACTTGAGCGTGACAAGCTTGTCTTTGATCCGCACCATCGGCTCACGGCCGCCGGAGATGCGCAGCTCGGTGGCGCCGTTGTCGGCCGCCACTTTCAGCAGCTTGTCGACGTGGGCGGCGAGTGGGGAGGGGGCTGCCGTGCTCATGGGGAGGACACCTGGTGCGAATGGAAGGACATGGGACCAAAGAACTGCCGGGAATCCCGGATCCCGCCCCTGCCGGACAGGTGCCGCCCACCCATCGGAAAACGATTCTGCCGGATGGGAACCCCGGCGCGAAGTTCCTTGCCCGGCCGACCGCGGCGCAGACCGCAACCGCCCGGAAACCGGTTGGAAGAGAATCCCCCGCTGACGACCGCTGCTGCCCATCTGGGAGCCAGTCCGGCTGCGGCCGGCGGGGACCCTGACATCCCGCCGTCCAAGCTAGAGGCATTATGCGCACGATCGGCGAAAAAGTCTCGCCGCCGACACTTTTCCTCGAAATCTCCTCCCACGGCCCCGTCGGCGGTGCCCGCGGGGCCGGCTGGCGGCTCACACGTGACGCTTCGGGGTCGCCCGTGCCCCAGCCGAGTTCGTTGCGGGCGGCGTTTGTGAACGAGGCCGAGCCGTCCCTGTGCTTGGCTCAAACGTGCGCTTCGGGGTCGCCCGTGCCCCGTCGCCGGACGTTCGCGTCGGGCAGCGCTTGCAGACGAGGCCGGGCTGCTGGTGCTTGGCTCAAACGTGGCTTCGGGGTCACCCGTGCCCCGTCGCCGGACGTTCGCGTCGGCCATCCATGGCCGCCGCTCTCTCCGCGCCGCTTGCGCTTTCGCCCTCCTATCCTGCGCTGACCGGCGAGGCCGGCTCTCGGAGCACGGGCGACCCCTCGCTGGCGGTGCCGGGGGTGGGGTTCGGGGCGGGGGGTTCGGGGCGGGGGGAGAGAGACGGTGGGCCGAGAGGCGTTGCCGTGCGAGCCGGTCAGTCTTCGACTTTTTTGGCCACGCGGAAGACTTCGTCGAAGCTCGTGATCCCGCGCAGCACCTTCTGGATGCCGTCGTCGAACATCACCCGCATCCCGTTGGCACAGGCGGCGCGGCGGATGTCCTGCGTGGGGGCCCCCTGGAAGGCGAGCTCGCGGATCTTGCCGCTCATCACCATCAATTCGAAGATCCCGAGCCGCCCCTTGTAGCCGCTCTTCGTGCAGTTGGCACAGCCACGCCCCTTCATGAAGGTGGCGCCTTTGAGCATCTCTGCCGTCACGCCGGCGATCTCGACCTGCGTGTCGAGCGGCTGGAAGGGCTGCTTGCACTTCACGCAATTCACCCGCACGAGGCGCTGCGCCACCACCGCGATGATGCTCGAGGCGACGAGGTACGCCGGCACCCCCATGTCGATCATGCGCGTGATGGCACTGGGGGCGTCGTTGGTGTGGAGCGTGCTGAACACGAGATGCCCCGTCAGCGAGGCCTGGATGCCCATCTGGGCCGTTTCCGTGTCACGCATCTCGCCGACGAGGATCACGTTGGGCGCTTGGCGGAGCATGGCGCGGATGACGCGGGCGAAGTCGAGGCCGATGTTGTGGCGCACCTCCACCTGGTTGATCCCGGCGAGGTAGTACTCGACCGGATCCTCGGCCGTGATGATCTTCGTGTCGGGGCGATTGAGCTCGTTGAGCGAGGCGTAGAGCGTCGTCGTCTTGCCGGAGCCCGTCGGGCCGGTGACGAGGATGATGCCGTTGGGGCGGCGGATGAGTGTCTTGAAATTGCGGAAGTCGTGCTCGGAGAGGCCGAGCTGGCGGATGCCGACGCGGATGTTGTCCTTGTCGAGGATCCGCATGACGACCGATTGGCCGTGATTCGTGGGGAGGACGCTGACGCGGAGATCGTAGTCCTTGCCGTCGGCCGTGAGCTTGATGCGGCCGTCCTGCGGGCGGCGGCGCTCGGCGATGTCGAGCTTCGAGAGGATCTTGATGCGCGAGAGGATCGCGCCGAGGAGACGGCGGGGGGGATTGTCGCGCTCGACGAGCCGGCCGTCGATCCGGTAGCGGATGCGGACGCGATTCTCGAACGGCTCGATGTGGATGTCGCTGGCCCGCAGCTGCACCGCCTCGGTGATGATGAGATTCACGAGCTTCACCACCGGCGCGTCGGAGTTGTCCTCCTGCTGCTGGTTGGCCGCCTGCTCGACGGCCGTCTCGGTGAAGTCGATGGCGGTGTCGGTGAATTCCTGGAGCATCGAATCGGCCGATTCGCCGTCGCTGGCACCATAGTGGCGGTTGATCGCCTCGATGATCTGCTCGCGGGGGGCCAGGGCGTATTGGACGTCGCGGTTGAGGATGAAGCGGAGCTTGTCCTGGGTATCGATGTCGGTCGGATCGGAGCCGGCGATGCGGAGCGTGTTGCCATCCTTGGAGACCGGGAAGATCGAGTTTTCGCGGGCCACGCTCTCCGGGAGGAGGTCGATGACATCCTGCTCGACGGTGATCCCCGTCAGATCGACGAACTTCAGCCGGTGGGCCTTCGCCAGCGCCCGCATCACCTTGTCGCCCGGCGCGTAGCCGAGCCGCACGATCTCGTCGTGGAGCTTCTTGCCGGAGCTGTCGGCAACGCGCGTCACTTCGGCAAGCTGATCGGCGCTGACAAGCCCTTCGGAGACCAGAAGGGCGGAGAACGGGTCGTTTCGGGACATGGCGTTGGGATTCGCGGGGATCGGTCGATCAGGGGCTGTGGGCAGCGCCGGCGCCCCGGCCGCCGGGGCGTGCAGAAAGGATCACGATTCGAGGAAGGTATCGGTGTGTTCGTAGGCGGGGGCACAGGTGCACAAGAAAACGAGCTCGTCGCTGCCGGTGTTGCGGATCGTGTGGCGCATCCCCGGCGGGATGGAGATGGCGTCGCCAGGGCCGACCGGGCGGGTCTCCCTGCCGAGGGTCATCGCCGCGGAGCCGGAGAGGATGTAGTAGATCTCCTCGGTGACGGCATGGTGGTGGGGCGTCGTCGCCTGGCCGGGGGCGAGGCGGGCCTCGGCGAGGCTCTGCTGGCGGATCGACGAATTGCGGTGGGAGAGGAGCTCGCGGATCGTCGATCCGTCGGCCGTCGTGAACGGCACCGCCTCACGCTGATTGATGACGTCCATCGACAGGCCTCCCGTGCTGGTTTCCCCGCTGCGACACGATACCAGACGGCCCGCGGCCCGCGAACGGGCTCATCCCCTACTCTTCGGCTCCCGCCCCGCCCAGCTTGCCGATTTCCCGGAAGAGGAGGAGCGCCGGCGGGATCGGCCGTGGCCTCCAGGCCTCCGGCTCGGGGAGAAGGGCCGGATCGAACGACATCTCCGCCTCGACGACGATCTGGCTGCCGGGGGGAGCGGCGGCGATCACCACCGACACCAGGGCGAGGAGCTCGGCGGTGTGGGTGGTGAACATTTCCCACGGCGGGGAGACGAAAGCGATCCAGGGGGCGGTGCGCGGGATCGGGGGGAGGCGACGGGCCCACAGCAGGACATCGCCGGGGCGGATCGTCACCCGGTCCTCGACCTCGAGCACCTTGGCGGAGCGCCGCAGGACGTCGGCGGTGGGAAAATGCTGCTCCCCGAACCAGGCGGCGGCCGCCCCACGACTGACCGCCTCGAAGCCGAGGGCCCCGGTGCCGGCGAAGAGGTCGAGGACGATCGCCCCCTCGACGGTGAAGCCGAGGAGGTTGAAGAGGGCCTCCCGGACCCGCTCCTTCATGGGCCGGGTGCGCGGATCGGGGGCAAACTCGAGCCGCCGGCCGCCGAGGGAGCCGCCGATGATCCGCGGCGGGCTCGTCGCCTCGGTGCCGGCCGCCCCGGGGGAGGGGGGGCCGCCGCCGCGGGGGCCGGTGGGGGCATGCTGACGGCGATGACCGGGAGGGGGCATGGTGGAAACCAGGGTTTTCCGGAGCGGGGGAGCACTTGGTATGGTACCAGGGTCCGGCGCACGGTCCCGCGGGGACCGAAACGCGGATGCCCCTGCGGAGTCTCCCGATGGTGCGGCTCGTGGTGAGATTCGTTTCTGACGGCGTGATGCGCCGGTGCCTGGCCACGGTGATCGTGGCGCTGACGCTCCTCCCGGCCCGGGCGATTCCCCTCCGCGCCCAGGAGCCGGCCGCCGACGCGTCGGCGAAGGCCACCGGGGCCGCGTCGCTGGAGGCAGCCGATCTCCCCCCGCCGACGCGCGAAGAGGCCGAGGCCGCTCGGACCGCTTTCCTGGAGTCGGAGCGGGAGCTGAAGAAACTCGTCGGCGAGCTTTCGACGCTCCAGACCTCGTACCAGAAAAAGGGGGCCGATCGCCCCGCCCTCGAGGCCGCCTTCGAGACCGCCAAGACCGCGGCTGGAGCCACCGGCCAGCGGCTCGAGGAGGCGGCGCTCACGATCGCCCGGGCGGGGATCCCGAAGCGCGGTGAGGTCGATGACATCGACCTCGCCATGCCCACCTACCAGAGCGCCAGGAAGATCTGCTCGGCGATGGTCGCCGCGGCGATCAAGACCGACTCCCCGGAACAGGCTCTGATGCTCGTCGATCAGCTCGAACGCGTCGGGGCGATCGACGGCGATGTGCTCATGATGGGAGCAACCGCGGCGATGATTCTCTCCCGCCTCGACGAGGCCGATGCCTACCTTGACAAGCTTTCCGCGGTGGGGGGCTCGGCCGACAAGCAGTCCCAGGTCGGGGAGCTGAAAGAAGTCATCGAGAACGCTCGGAAGAAAGTGAAAGAGGAGATGACGCTCCGCGCCGCCGAGGCGGAAGCGGATGACCTCCCCCGCGTCAGAATCAAGACCACCGCCGGGGATCTCGTCGTCGAGCTGTTCGAGAACGAGGCTCCCAATACCGTCGCCAACTTCATCAGCCTCATCGAGAAGGGTTTCTACGCGGCGACGCCGTTCCATCGCGTCATCCCCGAGTTCATGGCCCAGGGGGGCGATCCCACCGGCCGCGGCTCGGGGGGGCCGGGCTACGCGATCCCGTGCGAGCTCGACCAGCCGCACAGCCGCAAGCATTTCCGCGGCTCGCTCTCGATGGCCCACGCCGGCAAGGACACCGGCGGCTCGCAGTTCTTCCTCACGTTCCGCCCCACGGAACACCTCGACGGCAAGCACACCGTCTTCGGCCGGGTGATCGAAGGGTTTGACGTGCTCCCGAAAATCCACCGCACGCAGAGCCCGGACGGTCGCCCGATCCCGGGCATCAAGCCCGACACGATTCTGGAGGCGGAGGTGGTCCGCAAACGCCCCCATGCCTACGCTCCCAAGACACTCCCTGACGTGAAGAAGTAAGCCCGGCGAAGAGTCTTTGGGCTTCGTGGGGCTCGCCGCCCCGGCCCGCCCCAGCCTGCCCCGGCCTGCCCCGGCTTGCCCCGGCTTGCCCTAGGAGGACCCAGACATGCGAAATCTTTCTCGCTTCCTTGCCGCTGGAATCGTGGCCGCGGCGATCGGGGCCGCGCTCCCGGTTGTGCCGGCAGCCGACGACGATCCTCCCGCCCCCCGCGCCGGCGACACGACGGTCGCGTCGCCGGAGACCGATCCGGAGGATGCCAAGCTCGGTCAGAAGACCCCCCCCGCGACGTCGTCGCGAGCCAAGAAAAACACGCCGAAGTCCCCCCGACCGAAAACGGCCCAGGGGCAACAGACAGCGCCGAAGGGCCCCCTGTTCGGACCAAATCCTGGAGCCAAGTCACCGATGCCCACCGCAGGCGAGACCCGTGCCTCTGATGACGACGAAACCACCGATCCCTTCAGCGGGCCACTCCCGAAGACGCTCGAGGAATGGCGGGGCCGGCTCACGGCCGAGCAATTTCAGATCACGCGGATGAAGGGGACGGAGCGGGCGTTCACCGGGAAGTATTGGAAGACGGAGACGCCGGGGACCTACAAGTGTGTCTGCTGCGGCGAACCGCTGTTCACCTCCGGCGACAAGTTCATCAGCGAGTGCGGCTGGCCCGCCTTCTCGGCGCCGATCGACAAGAAGGCCAACGGCAAGGTCGCTGAAACCCCCGATTTCGCCTTCGGGATGCGGCGCGTCGAGGTCACCTGCCGGAAATGCGGCGCCCACCTCGGCCATGTCTTCAACGACGGCCCCCCGCCGACCGGGATCCGCTACTGCATCAACTCGGCATCGATCGTCCTCGACGAGGCGAAGCCGGGGGCGGACGACGCGGCCGGCGCCGAGGCAGCGGGCAAAAAGCCGGGGAAGTGACGCCGCGCGCCGTTCCCGCCGCAGACGGCCAGATCTCCGTGGCCTTCAGCTCTGCTGGCCAAGGAGCCAGGCGAGGAGCCCCTTCTGGACATGCATCCGGTTGGCGGCTTGCTCGACGACGACGCTGCAACTGCCGTCGATGACGTCGTCGGTGACCTCCTCGCCGCGGCGGGCCGGGAGGCAGTGCATGAAGAGAGCGTCGGGACAGTGGCGCGTCAGTTCGGTGTTGACTTGATAGGGGCGGAAGGCTCGCTGCCGCTCGAGCCGCTCCTGCTCCTGCCCCATGCTCGTCCAGACATCGGTGTAGACGCAGGCGGTGTCCTGAACGGCCGCGACCGGGTCGGTCGTCTCCTCGATCTCGGCGCTGGGGAGGATCTTGCGGAGGTGGCTGCGGAAGCGGTCGTCGAACTGGAAGCCCGCGGGGGCCGCGAGGACAAACCGCATCCCGAGCAAGCCGCACACGACCGCCAGCGACCGGGCGACGTTGTTGCCGTCGCCGACGAACGTCAGCGTCAGGCCGGCGAGCCTGCCGACGTGGGCGCGGAGCGTGTAGAGATCGGCGAAGGCTTGGCAGGGGTGGCAGTAGTCGGAGAGGCCGTTGATCACCGGCACGCTCGACGCTGCGGCCAGCGACTGGATCGTCTCGTGGGCCTTCGACCGGCAGACGATGACATCGACGTATTCGCTCAACACCCGGCCGAAATCGGCAACGCACTCGCGCGATGACGAGAAGCCCGCCTCGGCGCCGAGGAAGACGGCGGCGCCGCCGAGATGGACCATCGCCGCCTCGAAGCTGACCCGCGTGCGCAGGCTCGGCTTCTCGAAAACCATTCCGAGGACGCGGCCGGGGAAGAGCGGCTCGCGCAGACCGGCTTCGTATTTCGTCTCGAGGTCTTTCGAGATCGCGAACACGGCCTCGATCTCGTGAACCGTGAGGTCTTCGGGAACGATGATGTGACGGAGCATGATGGCAGTCAGGCGCGGGAGGCGACCTCGACGATCGCGTCGCCGAGACGGTCGCAGCCGTCGTGGATGTCCTCGGGGGTGATGTTCATCGCGGGGAGGAGACGGATGACGCGTCCCTGCGTACAGTTGACGAGGAGGTTCTTCTCGAGGCATGACTCGACGACCGGCGCACCGTCGATCGCCAGCTCGACGCCGATCATCATGCCGATGACGCGAACGTCGCGAATGGCGTCACAGCGGTCCCGGATTGCCTCCAGCTGCTCGCGGAACAGCGTCGCGGCGGTGCCGACATGGGCGAGGAGCCCCTCGTTCTCGATCATCTCGATGGCGGCGATCCCGGCCCGGGCAGCGATCGGATTGCCGCCGAACGTGGCAGCGTGCATCCCCGGCCGGAGGTGGCGGGCGAGCTCCGGAGTCGTCAGCATCGCGCCGCCGGCCACCCCCGCGCACAGGCTCTTGGCGAGCGTGATCACGTCGGGGCGGACGCCGAAGTGCTGGTAGCCGAACCATTCGCCCGTCCGGCCGCAGCCCGACTGGACCTCGTCGAAGGCGAGGACGAGATCGCGCTCGTCGCAGATCCGCCTGAGCCCCTCGAGGAAGCCCGGTGGGGCGGGGACAACGCCCCCCTCGCCGAGGATCGGCTCGATGAGGATGCCGCCGGTGTGGTCGTCGACGAGCTGCGCCACCGCGTCGAGATCGCCGTGGGGGGCGTACTGGAAGCCGGACAGCATCGGCCCGAGGCCTTCATGGTATTTCGGCTGGGCAGTCGCGGTCACGCTGCCGAACGTGCGGCCGTGGAAGCCGCCGCGGAAGGTGATGATCTTGTACTTCACGCCGTCGGTGCGGAGGCGGATGAGCTTGATCGCCGCCTCGTTGGCCTCAGTGCCGGAACTGCAGAAGAAAGCCTTGCCGCCGAAGCTCCGCTCGGAGAGGAGCCTGGCCCATTCCCCCTGGGCCTCGGTGTACCAGGTATTGGGGACATGGATCAGCCGCGCGATCTGGTCCTGCACCGCCTTCACGACCGGCGCCGGGCAGTGGCCGAGGAGGTTGCATCCCCAGCCGGGGAAGAGATCGAGGTACTCGCGCCCCTCGGCATCCCAGACCTTCGATCCGGCCCCGCGCTCGAGGCAGATCGGGAAGCGCTTGTAGTTGGGGACGACATACCGGTCGAAGGTGTCGATCACCGCTTTCGTGGCGGCACCGTGGGTGTCGATGGTGGCCATACGGGGCTCCTGAATTGGGGACACTCGAGTCGTCGGAACGGGGAGAGGGGAAGCGCGGAGGGAATCGACACTTTCTGGGTGGGCTATGAGGCGCTCCCCGCGCGGATCGAGGAGGCGAGGGCATCGTCGCGAACCAACTCGGTGCCGACGCCGCTGGTGGTGTAGATCTCCAGAAGGAGCGAATGACGGAGCCGGCCGTCGATGATGTGGATCTTCTTCACCCCCTGCTCGAGCGTTTCCAGGCAGCCCTCGATCTTGGGGATCATCCCGGCGGCAATCGTGCCGTCGGCGATCAGCCGGCGGGCCTCGCTGGCGGTGAGGGAGTGGATGAGGCTCTCTGGATCGTTGACGTCGAGAAGGACACCGGGGATGTCGGAGAGAACCACGAGTTTCTCGGCACCGATCGCCGCGGCGACGGCTGTGGCCGCAGTGTCGGCGTTGACGTTGAGCTTGCCGTCGTCGGGGCCCAGCGCCATCGACGGGATGACCGGTACCTGGCCGGCGTAGGTGAGGTTGTCGATCGTCAGCCGGTCGACGCGCGTAACCGTGCCGACATGGCCCAGATCGATCGCCTCACCGCCGGGCCCGACGAGGGAGAGCCGCTCGCCGAAGAGGACGTTCGTGGAAAGGAAATTGAGCGACATCGCCCGGCCGCCGTATTCCTCGAGCCGGGCGACGAGGTCATGGTTGAGATCGGTGGCAAGGACCTTCTCGACGATCGCCAGGGTGGCATCGTCGGTGTAGCGCCGCCCCTGAACGAAGCGCGGGGCGAGCCCGGCGGCGTCCATCGCCCGGCTGATCGCCTTCCCGCCACCGTGGACGACCACGACGCGCATCCCGAGGGTCGACATGAAGACGATGTCGACGAGAAGGTGGCGGAGGGAATCGGGGTGCTCGACGACACTGCCCCCCAGTTTGATGACCGTGGTGGTGTCGCGAAACTTGCGGATCCACCCGAGCGCCTCGATGAGGGTGTCGGCCTTTTGGATCGCCTTTTGCTGGGCCTTGACGGCGGAGGGGGGGGTGGCCACGAAGAGGCTTTCCGGGAATGGCTGATGCCCTGCTATCGGCGCGCGGAAAGCCGCCGGGGGCGTCGCAGAAAGCAGACGAGTGTACCAGCGCCGAAAGCCCACTCCCACGGGTTTTTGCGGCCGTGTTTCCAGCGTTGGCCAAAGGGGACCGACGCCGGGGGAGCGCGGGGGGCGACTTGACGGGGCGGCCGGAGATGCTAACCTCATATCTGTTTTATAGATGATGCCACCCAACATCATCTGTTTTTTTGATTCCGAGCGGCGGTTGTTGACCCGGGCGCCGGGATACCGATCCGGTTTCCAAACCGCTCGACCACACCCGGGCGCCCGCCTGGAATTGCGGCCCGTCGCGGCAACGTCCATGACCCTCAAATCCATCAGTCTCAAATCGCTCAAAGTGTTCTGCGACATCGTCGTCCGGCGGAGCTTCTCCAAGGCCGCCGAAGACAACGAGCTCTCGCAGTCCGGGGCCAGTCAGGTCGTCAGCCAACTCGAGCACCGGCTCGGCGTGCAACTGATCGAGCGGTCGAAACGACCTCTTTCCCCCACCAGGGAGGGGCAGGTGTTCTTCGATGGGTGTCGGAAGTTGATCGCCCGATATGACGCGCTCGAAGACGAGGTCCGGACGCTCCACGAGGAGGTCGCCGGCCGGGTCCGCGTGGCGGCGATCTATTCCGTCGGGCTCCACCACATGAGCCGGGCCGTGCAGGAGTTCACCTCCCTCCATCCCCGGGCCAACGTCCGCCTCGAATACCTTCATCCCGACCGGGTGCTGGAATCGGTGGAGAGCGGTCAGGCCGACCTCGGGCTCGTGAGCTATCCCCGCAGCACGAAGACCCTCGAGGCGGAGCCGTGGCGTGAGGAGCCCTTCGTGCTCGTCTGTGCACCCGGCCATCCGCTTGCCTCTCGGTCCTCGGTCCGGCTCGGCGACCTCGATCACCGCGCGCTCGTCGGCTTCGACCCCGACCTCGTCATCCGGCACGAGCTCGATCGCGTCCTCGCGGCCCACGGGGCGGAGCCGGATGTCGTGTTGGAGTTCGACAACATCGAGACGATCAAACGGGCGGTCGAGATCGACGCGGGCGTCGCGCTCCTCCCGGAGCCGACGGTCGGGCGGGAAGTGGCCGCCGGATCGCTCCGCGCGATCCCGATCGACACGCCCGCCGGCAGCGACCTTGTCCGCCCCCTCGGCATCATCCGGGTCCGCGGCAAGCCGCTCCCGCCAACGGCCGGACGGTTCCTCGATTTCCTCCGCCAGCAGGGGGGGGAGGCACTCGCTCCTCCACTCCGGGGAGAGGTGTTGATGCCAGCCCCCAGAGTCCGTCGTTCCCGGGCCGTCACCGCGGCCCCAACCTGATCCCCATGAAGCCGGGGCCGTGAAGCCGGGGTGGGATCGCCCATCCCGGCATAGGCTCCCTGTCCGAGCGCTCCGAACTGTCTTTTATTGCTTCTCTTGATCGATCGATGGTTTCCGCCCGTCCGTGATCTGCCCCCCCAGTGCCTCCGTCGAGCATGCCATGACACGCACCCCAGATTCCCGCCCCTCCGCTGCCCCGATGGCCCGCGGTGTCCGCTCCGCCTCGCGTGCCCCGGGCCTCCCTGCGGCCGAGGGGCTCTACGATCCCGCCAACGAGCACGATGCCTGTGGCGTCGGGTTTGTCGTCAACATGCACGGGCGGCGCAGTCACGGGATTGTCCGTCAGGGGCTCGAGGTGCTCGAAAACCTCACCCACCGCGGGGCCTGCGGGTGTGATCCGCTGACTGGCGACGGCGCGGGAATCCTCATCCAGATGCCGCAGGAATTCTTCAATGCCGTCACGCCCCAGGCCGGCATCCGCCTTCCCGCCCCCGGTGACTGGGCCGTCGGCAACGTCTTCCTCCCCCCGGAACCGGAGGAGCAGGAGAGCGCCGAGGCGTTCTTTGCCCGGCTCTGCCAGGAAGAGGGGCAGGAGTTCCTCGGCTGGCGCACCGTGCCGGTCGACAACCGCTCCATCGGTGCCACGGCCCGCGAGGTCGAGCCGGTGGTTCGGCAGGCGTTCGTGGGGCGAGGGAAGAAGACCCCGCGCGACCAGTTCGAGTGGAAGCTGTTCGTGATCCGCAAGCGCTTCGAGATCGAGCTCGGCGAGCTTGGCCTCACCGGCCAGACCTTCGCCTACGTTTGCTCCCTCTCCGCCCGGACGATCGTCTACAAAGGGCTGCTGCTGGCCGATCAGGTCGACAAGTTTTACTCCGACCTCTCCGATGCGCGGATGGTTTCGGCCCTCGCTCTGGTCCACCAGCGCTACAGCACGAATACCTTCCCCACCTGGGATCTCGCCCATCCGTTCCGGTTCCTCGCCCACAACGGCGAGATCAACACCGTCCGCGGCAACATCAACTGGATGCACGCCCGCGAGAGCATGCTCGCTCATCCGGTGTACGGCCCCGACATGAGGAAGATCCTTCCAGTCGTCCGCGCCGGCGGGAGCGATTCGGCGACCCTCGACAACGTCCTCGAGATCCTCGTCCTCGGCGGCCGCCCGATCGAGGAGGCAGTCAGCATGCTCGTCCCCGAGCCATGGAGCGGGCACGAGACGATGGCCGACGACCTCAAGGCCTACTACGAATATCAGGCCTGCCTGATGGAGCCGTGGGACGGCCCGGCGGCGCTGGCCTTCACCGACGGCACCCGGATCGGCGCCACGCTCGATCGCAACGGCCTGCGGCCGGGGCGTTGGTGGCAGATGAAGGACGGCCTGATCGTGATGGCCAGTGAAGCCGGGGTGTTGCAGCTCCCCGCCGCCGATGTCGTTCGCAAGGGGCGGCTCCGTCCCGGGAGGATGTTCCTCGTCGACACCAAGGAAGGTCGGATCGTCGAGGATGACGAGATCAAGCGGAAGCTCGCCGGCGCCCAGCCGTGGCGGGAATGGATCAGCTCCCGTCAGGTCCGCCTCGATGCCCTCCCCGAACCGGCCGACGTTGGCGAGGTGACCGCCTCCCGGGCGGTCGAGCAGGCCGACGTGACCCCCTCCGGCGGCACGTCTCCTCGGGCAGTCGACTCCTGGCACGCCGCCGGGGTGGCGGGGGAGCGATCGAGCCTCCTCGAGCTTCAGCGGCTCCACGGCTACACCCTCGAGGATCTGAAAGTGATCCTCGCGCCGATGGCGACCGACGGCGCCGAGCCGCTCGGCTCGATGGGCAACGACACCCCGCTGGCGATCCTCTCCGATCGGCCGCAACTCCTGGCCAACTACTTCAAGCAACTCTTCGCTCAGGTCACCAATCCCCCCCTCGACGCCATCCGCGAGGAGATCATCACCTCGATGATCACGACGATCGGCAGCGAGGGGAACCTCCTCGACATCACCCCGGAGCAGTGCCGGCTGCTGCGTCTGGAGACGCCGGTGATCACGAATGCCGAGTGTGCCCGGATCAAGGCGCTGGTTGGCTCCGCGGCCAAGCCGGGCCTCGTCTCCCGCACCCTCTCGCTCCTCTACCCGGCCGGTTCCGGGGCCGCCGGCCTCCGCGCCCGGCTCGATGAGCTGCGGGCCGAGGCGTCGAAGGCGATCGCCGACGGCGTCACGATCCTCGTCCTCTCCGACCGCGGTGCCACCCGGGAGATGGCGATCGTGCCGGCGCTGCTGGCCACGGCCGGCGTCCACCACCATCTCGTCCGCGAGGGGACGCGGACGCGCTGCGGGCTCGTCGTCGAGACGGGCGAGGCACGCGAGGTGCACCACTTCGCCCTTCTGACCGGCTACGGGGCCGGGGCCGTCAATCCCTGGCTCGCCTTCGCCACGCTCGACCAGATGCGGGCCGAGCGGATCGTCAGCGCCGACTATCCGCGCGAGAAGCTCCACAAGAACTTCGTCAAGGCGGCGACGAAGGGGCTGCTGAAGGTGATGAGCAAGATGGGGATCTCCACGCAGCAGAGCTACCGCGGCGCGCAGATCTTCGAGGCGGTCGGCCTCGATCTGGCGCTCGTCGACGAGTTTTTCACCCGCACCCCGAGCCGGATCGGCGGCATCGGTCTCGACGGGATCGCCGCGGAGATGCTCCGCCGCCACGAGCACGCTTGGCCGCGCAACCAGGTGGCCCAGACCCTCGAGCTCGACGTCGGCGGCCGCTACGCCTGGCGGCGCAAGGGAGAGGCGCATGTCCTCTCGCCCGACGTCGTCGCGACGCTCCAGCGGGCGACGCAGATCAACAGCCGGGAGGAGTTCCGCAAGTATCAGAAGCTCATTGACGAGCAGCAGACGAAGCTCCTGACACTGCGGGGGCTCCTCGACTTCCGCACCGACTCGACGCCGGTGCCGCTGGAGGAGGTCGAGCCGGCCAGGGAGATCGTGAAGCGCTTCGCCACCGGCGCGATGTCGTACGGCTCGATCTCGAAGGAGGCCCACGAGACGCTCGCCGTCGCCATGAACCGTCTCGGCGGCTGGAGCAACACCGGCGAAGGGGGCGAGGACCCGATCCGCTACCAACCCGATCCCTCCGGCGACAGCAAGAACTCGAAGATCAAGCAGGTGGCCAGCGGCCGCTTCGGCGTCACGAGCCTGTACCTCGTCAACGCCAAGGAGCTCCAGATCAAGATGGCCCAAGGGGCCAAGCCGGGCGAGGGGGGGCAGCTGCCCGGGCACAAGGTCGACCGAGAGATTGCCCGCATCCGCCACTCCACGCCGGGCGTGGGGCTGATCTCGCCGCCGCCCCATCACGACATCTATTCCATCGAGGATCTCGCCCAGCTGATCCACGACCTCAAGAACGCCAATCATCACGCCCGGATCAGCGTCAAGCTGGTCGCGGAGGTCGGCGTGGGGACGGTGGCGGCGGGGGTCTCGAAGGGGAAGGCCGACGTCGTCCTGATCTCGGGCCACGACGGCGGCACCGGGGCCAGCCCGCAGACGTCGATCATGCACGCCGGCCTGCCGTGGGAGCTCGGCCTCGCCGAGGCCCATCAGGTGCTCGTCATGAACGATCTGCGGGGCCGGATCACCGTCCAGACCGACGGCATGATCCGGACCGCCAAAGACGTCGCCATCGCCACAATGCTCGGCGCCGAGGAGTTCGGCATCGCTACCGGGGCGCTGGTCGTGATCGGCTGCATCATGATGCGGAAGTGCCACCTCAACACCTGCCCTGTCGGCATCGCCACGCAGGATCCCGAGCTGCGGGCCCGGTTCAACGGCCAGCCGGAGCATGTCGTCAATTTCTTCTTCCTTCTCGCCGAGGAACTGCGCGAGCTGATGGCAAAGCTCGGCTTCCGCACCGTCGAGGAGATGGTGGGGCGCGTCGACCGGCTCGACACCCGCTCGGCGATCGCCCAATGGAAGGCGAAGGGGCTCGACTTCTCCACGATCCTCCACAAGCCGGAGGTGCCGGCCCACGTCAAGACCCACCGGGTCGAGTCGCAGGACCACGGGATCGCCGAATCGCTCGACATGACGACGCTCCTGCCGGCCTGCCGGGGGGCGATCGAGGAGCGAAAGCCGGTTGTCCTCGACCTGCCGATCCGCAACATCAACCGCACCGTCGGCACGATTCTCTGCAGTGAGATCACCCGCCGGCACGGCGCCGCCGGGCTCCCCGACGGCACGATCCGCATCAACTTCACCGGCACCGCCGGTCAGAGCGTGATGGCCTTCGGTGTCCCGGGGGTGACGCTGACCGTCGAGGGGGATGTCAACGATTACTGCGGCAAGGGGCTCTCCGGGGGGCGTGTCGTCGTCAAGCCGTCGCGGCAGGCGTCGTTTGCCGCCGAGGAGAATGTCATCGCCGGCAACGTCGTCCTCTACGGGGCGACCAGCGGCGAGGTCTTCATCCGCGGCATCGCCGGCGAACGGTTCTGCGTCCGCAACAGCGGCGCCGAGGCGGTCGTCGAGGGGGTCGGCGACCATGGCTGCGAGTACATGACCGGCGGCCGGGCGGTGATCCTCGGTGAGACGGGGCGCAATTTCGCCGCCGGCATGAGCGGCGGGATCGCGTATGTGTGGGATCCGAAGGGGACCTTCCGCCCCAAGGTCAACAAGGAGATGGTGGAACTGGAGGCCCTCGATGGCGGCGATCTGGAATACCTCCGGTCGCGGATCGAGAAGCATGTCGAGCTCACCGGCAGCGCCCGCGGCCGGGCGATCCTCGACGGGTGGGCCCAGGAGCAGTCGCGGTTTGTCAAGGTGATGCCGACCGACTACAAGCGGGCGCTGCTCGAGCTTCGGAAATTACAGGAAAAAGAACAGGAAGAGGCCCGCAGGGCGGAGGTGAAGATCCATGGGTGAAGCACGCGGATTCATGAAATACCAGCGCCAGATCTCCGGCAAGGAGCCGGTGGCCGACCGCCTCAAGCACTACAACGAGTTTCTCACGATCCTCTCCCCTGATGAGATGACCAAGCAGGGGGCGCGCTGCATGGACTGCGGCGTGCCCTTCTGCCACACCGGTTGTCCGCTCGGGAACATCATCCCCGACTTCAACGACCTCGTGTACCGCGGCCAGTGGCACGAGGCCGCCCAACGCCTCCACGCCACGAACAACTTCCCCGAGTTCACGGGGCGCGTCTGCCCGGCGCCGTGCGAGACGGCCTGTGTGCTCGGCATCAACGCCGATCCGGTCGCCATCAAACAGATCGAGATGACGATCGCCGACCGGGCCTTCGAAGAGGGCTGGGTCGTGGCCCAGCCCCCGGCGGAGCGGACCGGGAAGCGCGTGGCCGTGGTGGGGAGCGGTCCGGCGGGGCTGGCTGCCGCGCAGCAGCTCAATCGCGCCGGGCATCTGGTCACGGTCTTCGAACGCTCCGATCGGCCCGGCGGCCTGCTCATGTACGGCATCCCCGACTTCAAGCTCGAGAAGGCCCGCGTCTGGCGGCGCGTTCGGCAGATGGAGGAGGAGGGGATCGAGTTCCGCTGCGGAGTGAACGTCGGCAAGGACATCCCCGCCGAGCAGCTCACGAAGGACTACGACGCGCTGCTGCTGACGGGCGGCTCGACGCTCGGGCGTGATCTGCCGATCCCCGGCCGCGAGCTGGAGGGGGTGCACTACGCGATGGATTTCCTCCCGCAGCAAAACAAGCGCAACGCCGGGGATGAAGTTCAGGGGCAGCTCTCCGCGGCCGGCAAGGACGTGGTCGTGATCGGCGGCGGCGACACCGGCAGCGATTGCGACGGCACGAGCAACCGCCAGGGGGCGAAGTCGCTGGTGCAGTTCGAGCTCCTTCCCAAGCCGCCGGATGTCGGCAACTACCCGCGCCGCGAGGAGCGGCCGGCGAGCACGCCGTGGCCACAGTGGCCTGTGATTTTGCGCACGAGCACCTCCCACGAGGAAGGCTGCCGGCGGGAATGGTGCATTCTCACCAAGGAGTTTCTCGGCGACGAACAGGGGAAGCTCAAGGCCCTCAAGACCGTCCGCATCGAGTGGTACACCGATCCGGGGAGCGGGCAGTTCAAGTTCAGAGACGTGCCCGGCAGCGAAGAGGAATGGCCCTGCCAGCTCGCTCTGTTGGCAATGGGATTCGTCGGCCCGGAGAAGCAGGGGCCGATCGCCGAGCTCGGCCTCGAGCTCGATCCCCGTGGCAACCTCAAGGCCGGGGCCGACTACAAGACCAGCCGCGACGGCGTCTTTGCCGCCGGCGATATGCGTCGTGGCCAATCGCTCGTCGTGTGGGCGATCCACGAGGGGCGCGAGGCGGCCCGGTCGATCGATTTGTGGCTGATGGGGCAGACCCATCTCCCCAGCGTGTCGGCGGGAGAGTTCGCCGTCCATGCCTGAGGCGGCGAGGGGCTTCTGAAGGATTCCCACAATCGCACCGCGGGGCATCGGCCAGATGAGGTCGATGCCCCGCGGCTGTTTTTGCGGTGTGGGCGACCTGCCTGTGGGTGATTCTTCGGCGGGGCCGGCAAAAGTCTCGTCGTTCGTCGGAGGCACCTCCTCTCTCCTCGAGCGTTCGCCGATCCCCGCCTTGCCTGTACGCTAGCAGGAAGCATCACTCCGTGACGCGCTTGAGCGAGGGGTCGCCCGTGCTCCGTGAGCCGGCGTAGGATGCGAGCGCAGCCATGGATGGCGGAGCGAAGCAGGCTCCGAGCGAACGGAGGCCACGAAGGCCGAAGTGAGCGTCCGGCGACGGGGCACGGGCGACCCCGAAGCCCCGTTTGGGCCGGAACTCAAACAGCCCGGGCCACAGCCTGCTAACCCCGGACACCGAGCCCGAGGGTGTCGCGGCAGTAGCGGATGCTCCGCTCGAGATCGGCGAGCTGATAGGTCTGCTCGGCCCCCTTGCGGGCGTCGCCATCGGGGGCTTGGAAGGGATCGATGGCGTTGCCGCGGCGGGTGAGGGCCTCGAAGCGGGCGAAGTCGGCGGCGGGCATCGCCGGGAAGGCCTTCCAGAAGTCGGGCTCGAGAAAGGGAAGCTCGCGGGCGAAGCCGGAGATCGTCTCGATATGGACGACGACCCCGGGGCAATGCTTCTGGAAATGATCGAAGAACGCCGGCAGGTCGACGCACCCCTCCCCCATCGCCGTCCACTGCACCTTGACCCCCTTCTCGCTCGGCCACACCTGGCCGTCGCGGAGACTCGTCGTGACGACTTGCGGGGCGAGGGTCTCGAGCGCGGCGAGGGGGTCCTCGAGCGTCCACAGGGCGTTGCCGGAGTCGAAATTGACGCCAACGAAGTCGGGGCCGGCCTCTTCGACGAGGCGCTTGAGCTCACGGGAGTGGAGATCGCCGGCGTGGTTTTCCACCGCGATCTTCACGCCAGCGTCGATCGCCCGCGACCGACAGGCCTCGAGCACTTTGACCGTGTCGGCGATCCGGGCGTCGATGCCGCCGTCGGTGAGACGGTCTTGATGGTTGCCGAGGATCACCCGGAAGGCCTTCGAGCCGAGATCTTTCGCCATCCGAATCCCGAGGGCGAGATGATCCTCGGCGCTGCCCCAATCCTTGCGGAAGGTGGTCGACGTCGGGCAGATGCTCCACGAGCCGAGCTCGAGGCCGACGCCGCGGTCGGCGGCGTACCGGCCGATCTCGTCGAGTGAGTCGTCGTCGGTCTGCCCGCCGAAGGGGCCGAAGTCGGTGATGAACAGCGAATCGCAGCCGAGCTTTTCGGCGTGGTCGATCAGTTGGCGGGCGTTCCACCCCATCGCCCGGACGGCGAAGTTGTCGAACCCGAGGGGGATCCCCCGGCGCCGGTTCGACGGGGGAAGATCGGCGGCGGCGGCCGTCGCTGCGGCGAGCAGCCCACCGACGAGACCACGGCCGAGGGCGCGGCGGGAGAGAGCGGGCTGTTTCATCGTTGTGTGAATGTTCTTCGTGTTGTTGTTCATGGAGCGCACTGTGACACAACCATCAGGAGGGTTCAACGCACCTCGCCGCGACGCCGCTGCGGCGTTGGGGCGGCTACGGGCGTGAGGGCGACATCGAGGCCGCCGTCGAAGCCGGCCAGCTCCCCCGGCGGGGCGTTGAGCTTGAGGTACAGGCCGCCGGCTGTGATCGCCGTGAACCGGGCCGCCGCCCCTTCGGCGACGACGACAAACCGGGGCCGGCCTCCTTCAGCGGGGACGGCCCACTGGGCGACAAGGAGCCGGCCGAGGGGGCGGCCGCGATACCAGCGGAGCGTGATCCCGTCGGCCGTGCTCTCCAGATCGATCGCCCCGGCCCGGCCGACTCCGGCCCGCCCGGTGGCAACGAGCCCGGCCGTCTCGCCGGCCTCTAACGAAGAGCCACTCGGCTGCCAGCCCCGGTCAGCGGCGACGAAGCAGGTGGCGCGGCGGGTGAGAGGCCGTCCGTCGATCCACTCGATGGCGGAGCGGTCGAAGTCGTAGCCGTGATCGAGGTCGTCGGTGAAGGCATCAAAGTCGCGCGCCGCCAGATCGCCATCCCAGCCTGCGCTCCCCTCCAGCCGGGCCGTGAGGCGGGCGTCGAGGGGGCCCGACTCGAGCGCGCGGAAGCGTCGGGCGTGGGACGGATGCCCGGCGAGGAGAGCCGTTGCCGCCCAGCTGGCCGCGTAGGCGGGGATGTCGTGGCGTGGGGACGGGGGCGTGGCGAAGACGTCGGCGAGCCCCGGGATCTCGCCGCTCGAGCGGAGCCGGCGGATCGCCTCGATGCGGCCGAGCTGCTCGACATCGTCGGCGCGGCGCGGGATCGGCGTCGGCAGGAAGTGCCCCGCCTCGAGGCGATGCGTGGCGAGGAGCTCCGCGATCCCCTCGGTGTACCAGGTGGGAGTGGCAAGCGCGCGGAGCGTGAGCGTGAAGGCGTGGACCCCCTCGTGGAGGAGGAGGTGGCGGCGGTAGGCAGGGTTCGGCGGATCGACGAGCCAGAAGCGGTTGCGGTCACAGAAGCCGTTGGCGAAGTCGGGGATCGTGCCGTCGACCGGGAGGAGACCGGCAGCACGGAACGGCTCCCGATCCGACATCAGGCAGCCGCAGGCCCGCCAGGCCGGTACCGTCTGCGGATCGATGGCGTAATGATCGCACCACGCGGCGAAGGCCTCGTCGAAGATCTGCGGCAGATCGTCGACGCCGTCACCGGCCCGCGCCGGTCGGTCGGTGACGAGAACGAGCCGCTTGCCGGTCACGATACGCAGCTTGGCCCGGCGGGCTGTCGCCTCGAGTCGCCCGACGTCGACCAGCGCCCCCCGCGCCGGTTCGGCGGCGGCGATGCGACCGGGAAGTCCTGGCGCCGCCGCGACGAGGAGCAGGAGGGCCCCCCACCGTGCGATTCGTCGCTCGCTCGGGTTGGTCACCACGGGTCTTCCTCTCGCCTGGAGCGTGCCGCCGCCATCCGGACGGGGCAGGGCAATTCCCCCAGTTCAACCCAATCCCCCAGGTCGCCGCAAGGTTACCGTCCGGCGCCGCTGCGGCTGAATCCTCTGCCCCGTTTTTCCGATCGTTGAAGTGCGGGGTTTGCTTTGCCCCGCTGATGGCTGGCAGGCCCGAGGATGCCTTCGTGCCACGGCTGAACCGGCAATTCGATCGGAACGCGACGGTTGATGGTGACCGTCCGCGCCGGTGGTCTGTCCGCTGCCGAGGCCGCGCCTGGATGGTCGGCCTGGCCGTTGTCGTCATCCTCGGGGCGCATGGCGTCGCCTGCGCCGCCGACGAGGCGGCGGCGAGCGCGGTGAACCCATGGGCCACCGGCGGCACGCCGTCCAAGGCCGGAGATGTGGACGGCAAGCCCGGGGCCGTGGCACCGCCGCCGAGCGGTGCCTTCCCCGTAACGCAGGCGTATGCCGTCCCCACGGCCGTGATTCAGGGGGGGGCGATTCCGCCCGGCTGGCAGCCGCAGGCGATCCCCTATCAGGCGATCGGTCCTGATGGGAAGCCGATCACGGTCCATGTGGCGCCGACGTATGTCTTCACGTACGTGGCCGGGCCGCCGGTGGCGCAGGCCCCGGCGGCGCAGGCCCCGGTGACGCGCCAAGTCAACCGCATCCAGGCCAATGGCCCACCCCCCGGCTGGGCCTACCAATCGCGCGGCGCGACGCCGGTGGTCGCCGCTCTTCCGGTCATGCGTTCGGCGCCGGTGCCCTATCAGTATCCCGCCGGGGCCCCGGCGCTGGCCGGGCAATCGGTTGTGCCGCCGCCGTCACCCGTCGCGCCTCCCGCGCCGATGGTCGCGCAGGCGCCTCTGCCTCCTCCGCCGGCAGCCGTCGTGCCCCCGGCCGCGGAGACGCAATGGGTGTCGGCGCCGGTCGCCCCTTTTCCCTCCGGCACCGATGCCGCACCGGCCATGGTGGCCGGTACGGCGGCCGCTGCCGGCGCGGTCGCGGCCAGCGACGCCGCGCCGCCCACCGCGTCGATCCCGCCGCCGCCGGCAACGGCGCCGCCGCTGACGCCGGTCAGCACCGCGCCGCCGGCAGCCGATCCAGCCCCGCCGCAACCGGCGATGGAGTCGCTGTCGAATCCCGCTCCCGGCCGCACGAGCACGCATGTCTGGCGGGTCGTCGGGGTTCACGACGGCGACACGCTGACCTGTCTCGACGAGACGAACACGCAGCAGAAGGTGCGGCTGGCCGAGATCGACGCCCCCGAGCTCGGCCAGGACTACGGCAAGGTGTCGCGGGAAGCACTCGCCGAGATGGTGTTCGGCAAGACGGTCACGGTGACGGAGGAGGGGAAGGACCGGTACGGCCGCTGGATCGCCCACCTGCAGCTCAATGGCTCCGACGTCAACCGGCAGATGGTCGCCACGGGGAATGCCTGGCACTATGCCGATTATTCCCGTGACACGACGCTCGCCACACTCCAGGCCGACGCCCAGACGCGCCGGCTCGGGTTGTGGTCGCAACCCGAGCCGGTGCCGCCGTGGGACTTTCGTCAGACCGTCAAGAAGGCCGCGGCCGGCTGACGGGGCATCCGCCGCCCGCTGCGACCGGTCTCAGCGACCGTCGCGCTTCGCTTGCTGCCGCTTCCCCCGGGCCACGGTATGGCCGACGCGGCGGGTGTCGGCCCCCTTGAGCTTCAGCCGCCCCGCTTTCGCGGCGGTGAAGGCCGAACGTTGCTTGGAGCGATCGAGCGAAATGGCCTGGGCTCCGGCAGCGGGGGCGAGCGCGGCACGGTTGACACGGGCCTTCTTCGAGATCGTGGCGGCGGGCTTGGCGGGCTTCCGCTTCGCCCCGGCCGCAGGCTTCACCGCCGTCGCGACGGGTGCGACCGCCGGGATTGCGACGACGGCCGCGGCCGGCTTCGCGCCGCGCCGCGGGGCCGGCGGGAGCGCCACCTTCGTTCGCACCGGCGGGGGAGCGATCGAATGTGCGGGGGACGCGGGAGCGAGCGGTCGTTCCGAGGTCCGCCGGGCCGCCCGGCCCGAGAGCTTCTTGTCGCGGGCCTTGGCGCGGGCGGTCGTCCCCTTACCGGGGAGCATGCCACCGACGGCCGCCGCCAGTTCGCCGAGACGCTTCTCGAGGCGATCGACCGCCTCGTGAAAAACATCGGCCTTCTCGTGACTGCGGCTGTTGGCTTCCGTCACGGGCGCGGCGGCCCGCTTCGTCTTCCTTCCCTGGCCCGCCGTCAGGTCGCGCCACTTGTCGCGCAACACGCGGGCCTGCTTCGTCGCGGCCTCGATCTGCGTGTGTGTGGCGCTGGCGAGCGCCGTACCGAAGCTCGAATCGAGCACCTTCCGCTCCGCCGCAGTGAACAGGTCGCGGAGGTGAGCAAACGACGAGGTCGTGGCAGCGGACTTCTTGGCCATGGTGAGGAGGTTCCGTGGAGAGAGAGATGGTGGAGGACCGTGTGCGAAGTGTATGTCAGCCGGCCCGGCCCGGGGGGGTTCGTGGTCGATCGTCGATCGTCAGGGAACGCCGTGGGGACGGCGGGGCGGCTCGCCTGCGCGCCGCCCCGCCCTGCTCCCTTCACCCCTGCCGGCATGGGCGGGCGACGCGAAGTCTGGCCCGGAACGTCGGGGCGGCGCGGCGTCGTTCACCGCGCGTCACACCCCTTTCCGGCACGGCTCGGACCGTCGCCGTGATCGGGGGGGCGCTCACCCCCGCACTGGCCGGCCCGGCCCCATTCGCGTCGTGCTCACGCACCCATTCCGGACGCCAGGAAATGCTCCGCGTCACCCGCTTCAGCCAGCGAAGCTGCGCTGCGTCGTGCATCCACATGATGGCGTTCCCCGTGACGCGCCGGCGTCGCGGCGCTCCTGCGCCGCCGGAACGGTCCCGGGCGTTGACAGGGGAATCGGCGGAGCTGACGGAGCGCCCGCAGTCCCGACCCAAAATGGCCATCCTGCGCCGGTCGTACGGATGGCAGGGCCCCCGCGACCGTCAGTCTTTGCCAGAGTCGCCCGTTTTGGAGCCGTTGGCGCCGGGCTTCACCGCCCGGGTCGACCGCTGCCGCCGCCGACCTGTTGGCGACGCTCCTCCATCTGACGACGGTATTCGGCCCGCCGCCCTCGCTGCTCCGGATCGGAGTTGTCGAGCATCGATTTGCGCCGTTTGTTGCGGTCTTCCTCGGAGGAACCGCCGCGTGCGCCGCCACCACCGCTCGCTGGTCCGCCGCCCCCGCCGGGGCCACGCCCGCCGGCACCGGCTCCCCGATTGGCGGCGGCGGTCTGGCCGTCGCCGGGGCGGGCCCCCCCCGGCTGGCCCCCGGCGGTTCCTTGCTGGCTGCCGCGGTTGCCCCCCTTGGCCCGATCGGCGGACCGCTTTTTCCGGGCGTCGTCCTCCGCCTTGATGCGGCGGTCGAGCTCGGCCTGACGCTGGGCAGGCGGAAGAATGAAGAAGGAGTTCACTTGGGCCGTCTCGCCGGCCTCCATGAGGCGCCCGAAGTCGCGCCGCACCTGATCGCGCATCCCTTCGGGCAGATGACGCATCGAATCGCGCACCTTGCCCATGTCCGGTCCGCCGGCGAAGGGGGATTGGCCTTTGCTCACCTTGTCGAGCTCGGCGATCTGCTCGTTGATCGCCGCCCGCACTTCGATCACCTGCCGCGGCGTCGAATACCAGCCGAGCGCCCAGCCGGTGAGCAGCGTCAGCAGGAGCATGGCCCCGGCGGCGAGCGCACCCCGTTTCATCCAGGTGGAGAGATCCCTCCCGGACTTCGAGCTCCGCTCGGTGGCAGCAAGGGCACGCCGGACTTCACCACCAGACAACGTGCGCATGACAGGACTCCCGGGAATCGGACGGCCTCGTCAGCAACTCCCACTAAAGAGTGGGTTCGTGCCGGCGGCCTGGAGCTCGTTTCGAAGCGTGCGATCGCCCAATTGAACGTCCCACGGCCGCGAGAGTTTCGCGGTGCCGGGCCCGGATTCAGGGGGCCTGGGAACGGTCGCTGAAGCCCCCACCGCACAATCCTGGATCCTTTCCCCTCGGCTTTTCAGGGAGCGGCCGCGGCCGCATCGGGTGGCGAAGGGGCCGTCGGCGGGCAAAAGGGGGCGGTGGAGCCGCTACGATACCCGATCGCTTCGACCGGGAGGCGGCGCTTCACTGGCCGGCGGCCCAGCCTTTGAGGATAAGAACCACAGTCGGAGGGAGACGAGGATGAGGGGAGCGATCGAGCCGGGTCGGTATCGCCACTACAAGGGAAACGACTACACCGTGCTCGGCGTGGCGCGACACAGCGAGACGGAAGAGTGGCTCGTCGTCTATCGGCAGGAGTATGGCGAGCGGGCCCTGTGGGTCAGGCCGCTGGCGATGTTCAGCGGAGCGGTCGAGGTCGACGGCAAGACCATCCCCCGCTTCGCCCGCGTCGGTTCGGAATGAGCCCGGCCCCGCTCCCCCTTCAGGGCCCGTGGCGGGGCTCGAATTCCTCCGCGCTGTCGGTTGTTTCGGCCACGATTGCCGCCACTCTCGCTTCGACCTTCTTCAGCCGCATGAAGCCGACCCGATCGAGGGCTTCGTCGAGGGAGAGGTAGTGGGCCGGCAGGGTCCGGTACTCGTCGTCCTGGTCGACCATCCATCGGCCGCCGGGCTGCAGACGGTACATGACCGCGTAACCATAGACGCCGAGTTTGTTCGATTCCTCGGACATGAAACTCCCCCCTGACAAGGGACTCCAGACCTTGAAGGATGCCGATCCAGCCGGGGCACTGCGGGCCCGTGGCGGCAGCATCGAACACCATCCATGGCGGGGCCGCCAAGGTCAGTTTGTCGGTCCGATCGGAGACCGGTCCTGTGCCGCCGGCGAACGCTGTTTCCGAGCTTCTTGCGGAGAATGATCGGTGGGCGGAGCGTGCTAGCACGCCATCGATGGCATCGATGATCGGCGCTGCAAGGGATCGATCGAGTCACTCCCAAGAGTGGGCACCGTTTCGCGCGGAGGCTTGTCTGGGGCGGAAAAGACGCGAAAAGGCCTTTTTTCAAAACATTCCCATCGGGCGGGCCGTTGAAGAAGCGTTGAAAAGAAGGCGGGAACCCCGGCCCTCCCGGGACGCCGCCCTCCACCACGAGACGCCCACCATGCCGGTCTGGATCGCGCTCATCGCCTTGATCACGGCGACCTCGGTCGTCGCGTTCGCCCTGGCCGCCGCGCTGCTGCCGGGAGTGCGGCGGTGGTGGTGGCCGCTCGCTTGCTCCTCGGTGGGGTGTCGGTGGGGTGGCGTGCTCCTGGCCATCGGGCCGATGGTCGCGGCCGCGCTGCTGTTCCAAAGTCTTGCCGCGCCCCGGCCGGCAGCCACGGAAGACATCGGGATCGCCCAGACGATCGCCGTGCCGGGGGTGACGATGCTCACCGACCGGGGGACGCCGATCGACGTCAAGCGGCTCAGCGCGGCGGTGGCACCGGGGGCGGTTCCCGACGGCTATATGGGGCGGCTGATCGTCGCCGGGGGGGCCGACGCGCTCTCCAACTGCCACGGCTGGGTGTTCACCGACGGTGAGTTCTGCGTCGACGGCGCGCGAGTCGATGACATTCTGCGCGACAACGGCTACACCCCGGTCGTCGATCCGCAGCCCTCCGATCTCATCGTCTACCGCGACCACGACGGCGTGCCGATTCATACGGGGATCGTGCAGGCGACTGGGAAGAAGGGCTTCGTGCTCGTCGAGAGCAAGTGGGGGCAACTCGACGTCTATTGGCACACCCCTGCCGATCAGCGCTACGCCGATCACTGGGAGTATTGGCGCAGTCCCCGGGCCGGTCATCGCCTCGACGTCCACGTCGGGCCGTGACCGCCAGGTGCCGGTCCTCAATCCCCACCACCCCCCACCCCCGCCAGGCCTGCCTGTCTGCTTCTGGGGCTGCCTGGGGATGGTTCGCTGCAACGGTTTTCCCGTCGCGTAACACCCGCCTAACAGGGCGTTGAGGGTGGTGGAACACCCCCTACAGGGGGTGGCAGTATTCCGGTTCATCTGAAGGGGGAAATGATTCTGAACATCTCTTGCTTCGGTCGCTAGAATGCCGTCCGTCGAATGGGGAAAAGTCCTCGTTCAACGGGATGGCGAAAGCCGTGGCACCGGAGGGCTGTGCCGCCCAGGGTCGGTCGACCGAACGTGGTCGGGTCCAACGTTGTCAAAGGAGTTTCAGCGAATGGCCAGGATGCGTCTCCGCGACAGGATTCTCCGCGCTTGGAAACTGCGGCTCCGGCGGACGGCCGGGGCCCGGCCGTGTCACGATCGTGCCGGGGGCCGTTGGGGAGCGATCCTCGCTGTCGAAGGGCTCGAATCGCGGGCGCTCCTCGATGGAGCA
>Ga0209598_10000226_pt1 | contig 45097 bp, 39 predicted proteins | sample M_140807_EF_Meta_FD_187317 | JGI IMG/M metagenome (GOLD analysis project Ga0209598, IMG submission 187317) | Freshwater microbial communities from Lake Montjoie, Canada to study carbon cycling - M_140807_EF_MetaG (SPAdes) (version 2) | ecosystem: Environmental > Aquatic > Freshwater > Lake...
GCCGACGAGCCGTCGTCGACGAAGAGCACGGAGAGCCGGCAGGGAAGCCGTGCGGCCTCCGCCGACAAGCGATCGAGGAGAATCGCCGCCGACCGCGAGTCGTCGTAGACGGGGATCAGGATCGTGACGGCGGGAAGCATCGGAGCGGGACAGGGGAGGATCGCCCGCGGCGGCGGGCGGCCGCGTCGGACTGGACGCTCCGAGTCTAGTTCGCCATCCGGCCGCAGCAGTCACCGGGCGACGGGAATCGGCCCGCTGGCCCGCGAGGCGTCTGGCAGCCGCGACAAGCGGTATTCCCGCCGATATAACAGGTCTCCGTGTCAGACGCTGGCGCTTCGCGGATCGCGAGGGCCGCCGTCACGTTCCCTTCCCGAGAGTCTTGCGAGGAGCATCCGTCCGATGGCAGCCGCACAGAGCACCGGTCCCGAGGCGTTTCCCGGCATCGCGAAGATCCGCTACGAGGGGCCGGCCGCGAAGAGCATGCTGGCCTTCCGCCACTACGACGCCGACGCCGTCGTGGAGGGCAAGCCGATGCGCGATCACCTGCGGTTCGCCGTCTCCTACTGGCACACGCTCCGCGGCACCGGCGGCGACCCCTTCGGCCCAGGCACGATGGTCCGCCCCTGGGAGACCGAGAGCGATCCCTTGAAGATGGCGCTCAAGCGGGTCGACGTGGCCTTCGAGTTCCTGGAGAAGCTCGGCTGCGGGTTCTACTGCTTCCACGACCGCGACGTGGCGCCCGAGGGGGCGAATCTCGCCGAGACCAACAAGCACTTCGACGCCGTGGCCGACGCCCTCGAGCGGCACCAGAAGCGGACCGGCATCAAGCTGCTCTGGGGCACGGCCAACCTTTTCAGCAACCCGCGGTACGTCCACGGCGCCGCGACGAGCTGCAACGCGGAGACGTTCGCCTACGCGGCGGCCCAGGTGAAGAAGGCGATCGAGGTGACGCACCGGCTCGGCGGCGCGGGCTACACCTTCTGGGGCGGCCGCGAGGGCTACCAGTGCCTCTGGAACACCGACATGAAGCGGGAGATGGACCACCTCGCCAGGTTCATGCACATGGCGGTCGACTTCGCCAAGCAGATCGGCTTCACCGGCCAGTTCTACTTCGAGCCGAAGCCGCGGGAGCCGATGAAGCACCAGTACGACTTCGACGCCGCCACCTGCATCAACTTCCTCCGCAGCTACGGCCTCGAGAAGCACGTGAAGATGAACCTCGAAACCAACCACGCCACGCTGGCGGGCCACGAGATCCAGCACGAGCTCGAGTACGCCGGCATGCAGGGCTTCCTGGGCTCGGTCGACGCCAACACGGGCGACACGCTCGTCGGCTGGGACACCGACCAGTTCCCGACCAACGTCTACATGACGACGCAGATGATGTACTCGATCCTCAAGTACGGCGGCCTGGCCCCCGGCGGCATCAACTTCGACGCCAAGGTCCGCCGCGAGAGCTTTGAGCCGGTCGATCTCTTCCACGCGCACATCGGCGGCATGGACGCCTTCGCCCGGGGCCTGAAGATCGCGGCGGCGATGCGGGCCGACAAGGCGATCCAGAAGCTGGTCGACGAGCGGTATGCGAGCTGGTCGAGCCCGTTGGGCAAGCGGATCGAGGCGGGCACGGAGAGCTTCGCGTCGCTCGAGAAGGAGATGCTGGCCAAGGGCGACGCTCAGCCGTGCACGAGCGGCCGCCAGGAGCTCTTCGAGAACGTGATCAACACCTACATGTGACGGCTCCATGTGACGAACCGCTCGCGCGGACGCCCCGGGGGTGCACCTCGCGGACGTGGCGCGGCTGCGGCTGAAGCTCTGGGAAGACCCCGCCAACCTGCTCTCGCCGTTCGACGAGATGCAGATGCAGATCGACCAGTTGACCGACCTGGCCATGGATCTGGTCGACTGGACCAACGATCCGGTGCTTCCCCAGGCACGGTAGGCGACGGGGCCAACTGCGTCGCGCGCGATGCGTGCGGGGAGTCCGCCCCGCACGATCGGCGGTGCGGACGCCAGGCCGTGCGGCTCAGCCCTCGGCCGTCGGCCCCGTCAGCGGCGCGGCGACCCTTTCGATCGCCCGGCCGATCGCGGCCAGCCGCGCGGGATCGACCACCTTGCGGCCGGCCGCGTCGGTGACGTGGAAGGCGTCCACCACCTGGTCGAGATAGGTGCCGATCCTCGCCGACCGCACCGAGAGCCCCTCCTCGAAGATCGCCCTCGCGATGCCGTACAGCAGGCCGGGCGAGTCGTTCGCGAACACCTCGAGGATCGTGTTCTGCGCCGAACTCTCGTTGTCGAACCGCACGCGGGCGGGCAGCGTCGCCGCAGGACTAGGCAGCGGCGCGAACGGATTCCACCGCCGCCGGAACGACGGCGAACCGTCGGCCTTCAGGGCCGTGCGGATCGCCGCGGCGATCTCCGCCAGCCGCTCCTCGGGGGGCGCACCGGCGTAGTCGGGGTCCTGCACGACGAAGTGGTCGAGCACGAGCCCGTCGTCGAGCGTGTGGATGTCGGCCGCCAGGATCTCCAGACGCTCGCCCGTCAGGCCGCCCACGATCCGGTGGAAGATGCCGGCGGCCACCGTCTCCCGCGCCGCCACCGTCAACGCTACGGTGCCCGTCGCCGACTGCCACCGCGTGCTGACGAAGACGCCGTCGGAGCCGAGCCGCGCGAGATGCCCCAGCTCCTCGACCATCCGGCCAGGCTCCGTGTCGTGCAGGTACGAGGAGGGCACCTGCCGGGCCAGCCGCACCACGGGATCCTCCACGTCGCGGCCCTCGAGCAGCCGGTCGAGGCCGCTGCGGTGTCGTTCGGCGGCCACCGACGGGGCCTCGGCGTCGAGGGTGCCGAGCGTGCGGAAGTGGAGGGCGCCGAGCAGGTCGGCCTTCCACTTCGTCCACGTGCCGGGCCCCACCGCCGACACGTCGGCCGCGGTGAGGACCGCCAGCATCCGCAGCACCTCCGGCGAGCCGACGTCGCGGGCGAGACGCACCACGAGGCTGTCGTCACCCGTATCCCGACGGAAGGCCTGGTGGGCCATCACGAGGTGCTTGAGCACGAGGAACTCGACGATCTCCGCCTCGTCAGTGGGCAGCTTGAATCGGGCCGCGACATCGCGGGCAATCCTCGCGCCCACCGCGCTGTGGTCCTCGACGAAGCCCTTGCCAAGGTCGTGGATCAGGAGCGCCAGGAGCAGCGGCCGCTTCCGGTTGATCCGCCGCCACTCGCCCCCCAGCCAGCCCGCGTCGTCCGCGAACTCCGCCGCCCGCTCCACCGCGAGGATGCAGTGCTCGTCGACGGTGTACTTGTGGTAGTTGTTGAACTGCAGCAGGTGCCTGGCATGGGCGAACTCGGGGATGAGGATCTCCAGGGCGGCGATCTCATGCAGCCGCCGCAGCGCGCGGCCCAGCTGCGCCGGCTGGGCGAAGAGCCCGAGGAACCGCGCCAGCGCCGCCGCGTCGGGCACCCGAGGCAGGGCGGCCACGCCCGCCCGCACCGCCTCCCACGTGGCGTGCTCCACCGGAAGGTCGTAGAGCATCGACAGCTCCACCAAGCGCACGATCGCATCGAGACTCCCCGCCACCTCTTCCCGGCGACCGGTGAGGACGGCCACGTCGACGGGCCCCACACGAAACAGGCCGTCGACCCGGTGGCCGAGCACGCCCACGACGGCCGCCCGCACCGGATGCGGGCGATCGAGGCGGGCGATCATGGTCTCGGCGACCTGCGCCACGCCCCGCGTGTGGCCGAAGTAGTCGCGCATGAATCGCTCGACGCCGAGCAGGCCGTCCCGCGACTCGATGCCCCGGGCGGCGGCGATCCGCAGCTGGTGGTCGCGGGTCAGGTCGTCGACCGCTTTGCCCGCCGCGAGGTGGAGGTCGTTCCGCAGCCGCATGAGGAACTCCGCCGCGTCGCGGAGCGTGTCGGCATCGGCCCGGGTGAGTCCGCCGGCGTGCGCGAGGCCGTCGAACGACGCCTCGCCGTGGAGCACCATGCCGAGCCAGCGGACGAGCTGGATGTCGCGCAGCCCGCCGGTCGACCGCTTCACGTTCGGCTCGAGGAGCGAGATCGAGTCGCCGTACTTCACCGCCTCGGCACGGCGGGCGGCGACGATCGCCCGGGCATGCTTCCGCGGCGCCCGGGCGACGAGCGACCGCAGCCGCGAGCCCAGCCGGGCAGCGAGATCGGTGCTGCCCGCCAGGCGCCGGGCCTCCAGGAGAGAGCTCAGGATCGTGGGATCGGCGGCGGCCAGCCGGCAGGCCTCGGGAATCGTCCGCACGCTCTGCCCGACCTCCGCCCCCGCGTCGAAGAGATCCTGCAAGAGCCGCTTCGCCGCCGCGACGACCGGGCCGGCGGCGGCCCGATCGTAGAGCAGCATGAGGTCGATGTCGGAATAGGGGGCCATCTCGCGGCGGCCGTAGCCGCCGTGGGCCATGAGCGCCACGTGCCGCCGCAGCGCGTCGGCATCGGCGGCGGGGGCGTCGGCGACGACCGCGTTCCAGATGTCGACGACCAGCGCGTCGCACAGGTCCGACGCGAGCACGCTCGTCTGCACGCCCGGCGCGCCGGCGGCGTGCTGGGTGGCGATCCGCTGCCGCAGCGACGCGAGATCCACCGCCGCCCGCGCCACCGCGGGCCGAAAGAGCGGCGCCGCCGTGCCCGCGGTGTCTGTCATGACGACGGATGCCAGGGGTCGTCGGCCAGTCCGGCCCGCCGGTTGGCCACGCGGGCCAGCACGAAGAGCAGGTCGCCGAGCCGGTTGAGGTATTCGATCGCGTTCGCGGGGATCGCCGTCTCCACCCGGCCGGCCAGGGTGACGACGCGGCGCTCCGCCCGGCGGCAGACCGTGCGGCAGACGTGGAGCGCGGCGGCCAGCGGCGTGCCGGTCGGCAGGATGAAACAGGCGAGCGGCTCGAGCAGCGCCTCGTGCCTGTCGATCGCGGCCTCGAGGTGCTCGACGTGCGCGGTCGTGATCCGCTCCTCGACGCCGCCCGGCGTCGCCAGCTGGGCGCCGAGGTCGAACAGCTCGCACTGGATCCGCCGCAGCAGCGGATCGAAGTCGCCGACCTCCGCCGTCGCCCGGACCACGCCGAGCTGGCTGTTGAGCTCGTCGACGGTGCCGAAGGCCTCGATCCGCGCGTGATCCTTCGCCACCCGCGGCCCGCCGAAGAGCCCCGTCTCGCCCGCGTCACCCGTCTTCGTGTAGATCTTCATGCCGTCATCGCCTCCCAGCGAGCCTCCCAGTGAGCCGGTGCGACCGACGGCCGGACCGGCCGGCACCGCCCCGGCGGCGCACGTCTCCGAGCCGCCACCGCATATACTGTCGCATCATTCCACGCCTCGCACCACAACCTCTCGCCACGCCCCGCATCATGCCACGAACGCTCCGAACACTCGGCGGAGTACCGCCTGCCGCCGGCGCCGGCCGGGCCTTCATTGACTTGGACTTCGTCGTTGCCGCCTGCATCGCCGTCGCCTGCATCGCCGTCGCCTGCATCGCCGTCGCCTGCGCCAGAGTCGGCAACGCCGCCGATGCCGAGGAGTTGTCGCCGCTGGAGCGGCGGTTTCTCGCGCAGCCCGCCCAGGTGACGGCGGGCATGCCGAAGGCGGGAGAGGGATACTTCTCGTCCGACATGCGCCGCATCTGCTACCAGGCCGTGCCGGAAGGCTACCCGTTCTACCAGATATTCATCCAGCCCTTCGATCCGGCCGCGCCACGGCCGACCGCCCCGGTGCGGATCAGCCCGGGCCGCGGACGGACGACCTGCAGCTGGTTCTCGCCGGATGGCCGACGGCTGCTCTTCGCCTCGAGCCACCTCGATCCGCGGATCGCCGAGACGGAGGCCGCCGCCCGGGCGCAGGCCGAGGAGGACCGGGCGTCGGGCCGACGGCGCCGCTACCAGTGGGACTTCGACCCCTGCATGGACATCTTCACGACCGATCTCGACGGAGGCGGGCTCGCGCAGCTCACCCACGAGCCCGGCTACGACGCGGAGTGCTCCTTCTCCCCCGACGGCCGCAGCATTCTCTTCGTGAGCGACCGTGACGGTGATCCCGACATCTACGTCATGGACGCCGACGGCAGCAACGTGCGGCAACTGACGAACCAGCCCGGGTACGACGGTGGGCCGTTCTTCTCGCCGGACGGACGCTGGATCGCCTACCGCACCGACCGGCTCGAGAAGGACATGCTGCAGATCCACGTGATGCGGGCCGACGGCTCCGGCGACGTCGCGCTCACGAGCGGCCAGGGCGTGCGTTGGGCGCCATACTGGCACCCCACGAAGCCCTGGCTCATCTGGACCGGCGCCGACCACGGGGATTTGACGCGCCGCCCCAACTACGACCTCTGGGTGGCACGGCACCAGGGGGAATCGGCCGGAGCCGACCAGCCGTTTCGAATCGGCCAGCCGCTCCGCATCACCGACCACGAGGGGGCCGACGTGCTCCCCGTCTTCTCGCCGGACGGCGGCCTCCTGATGTGGACAGCCAGCCGCGACGGCGGGGCAGGGGGCAGAGGCACGAGCCAGCTCTGGGCAAGCAGGATCGACACCGCCGCCATCGAGGCGGCGTTGCCCGCCGTGGATGGCGGCGACCGCTGATCCCGACGGCGGCCGCGACCGCCCCGGATTCGATGCAGATTTCCACCGGAGGACACCGAGACATGGGCGACACGGCACGACGGGAGGGCCGCGGTGGCATCGCCATGATCGGCGGCGGACAGATGGCGCTGGCGCTTGCCGAGGGCTTCTGCAGGGCGGGGCTGCTCCAGGCCTCCGACGTCACCGTCTACGACCCCGTGCCGGCGGCGCGGGACCGGCTCGCGGCCCGCGTGCCCGGCATCCGGCTCGCCCAGTCATCCGCTGAGGCGACCCACGCCGCGAGGCTGATCGTTCTCGCCGTCAAGCCGCAGCAGGCGGCGGCCGCCTGTCGCGAGTTCGCCCCATCCCTCGCGGCCGACGCCGTGATCGTCTCGATCGTGGCGGGGCTGACGCTCGACGGCCTCGCGACCCTCACCGGCTCGCGGCGGATCGTCCGCGTCATGCCGAACACGCCGTGCCTGGTGGGCCGGGGCGTCTCGGTCGTCTGCCGCACGGCGGACGTGCCGGCCGAGGATCAGGCCCGCGTGCTCGAACTGCTCGCGGCGGTGGGCCGTGTGCACGAGGCCGACGAAGGTCTGATGGACGCGGTAACCGGGCTCTCGGGATCGGGCCCCGGGTTCCTCGCCCTGGTGGTGGAGGCGCTGGCGGACGGCGGCGTGAAGGCGGGGCTCCCACGGCAGCTCGCCCTGGCACTGGCCACCGAGACGCTCTCCGGCACGGCGGCGCTTATCGACCAGACCGGCGAGCATCCCGCACAGATCAAGGATCGCGTGTCGAGTCCCGGGGGCACAACGATCGCCGGCCTGGCGGTGCTCGAGCAGCGGGGCGTGCGCGGGGCGCTGATCGACGCGGTCGTCACCGCCGCCGCACGGGCCCGCGAACTCGGCCGTGGCGACGCGGCACCAAAGGCCTGAGCGGCGGAGCGCCTCGATCGCGCCATGCCGCGGGCATCGGGGAGTTACGAACTACCGCCGCGTTCAGGAGCGGCGTGCGGCCTTCTTGCGAGCCGCCTTCTTCTTGGCGGCCTTCTTTGCCGGCTTCTTGGCGGCCTTCTTGGCGGCCTTCTTGGTCGCCTTGCCCGCCTTCTTGCCCGCCTTCTTCACCGACCTGCCGCTGAAGATCTGGTCCCATCCCTCGGCATAGGTGCCGCTGCTGCCCACGCGAATGACCGACATTGAAACCACCTCGTTGCTGCTGGCTCGTTCCTGTTGGACTGAAAACGCACCGCACTGCAAAAAAGCCGGTGCGCCCGCAGTGTTCGTACCGGCGAACGGCCGACGGTGTCAAGCGACGCCACCGATCGCCGCGCCACCGCTTCACTCCGACCATCTTCACTCAGGCCATCTTCACTCAGGCCATCACGTCCCCGCAACGATCTCGATCGTCACCCTGCCGATCGCCTCGGGCGGCCTGCCGCGAGCCTGCTTCGCCGACACGACACCCTCCGGCAACCCGGCGTCGCACGCCGCTGCGCTGGCTGGAGGCAGGCTGCCAGTCGGCAGGCCATCTGGAAGCTGGCCAGCCGGGATCGTGATGGAAAGCTCGTTGCGATCGCGGAGCAGGGGGGTGACGTCCTGTTGCCACCCGTCGGCATCGGCCGCGATTGGCGGCAGCGCCGCGCCGTTGAGGCTGACGTCGGCCGCGACCGCAGCCGATGCGACCACGAGGTGCACGCGGTCGCCGGGGCCGATCCCCGACGGCCTGCCAAACCGGCGGGTGAGGCGGACGTGGACACCGGCGGGCTGCGGCTGCTCCCAGGCATCTCCGAGGCGGATCACGTGACGCGGTGGCGTGGGCTGCATGCGGGGCACCGGTGGGCGAGGGAATGACCTGGTCACGGCACGACAACGGCGCGGCCGACCGACGTCCCCGCGAGCATCGTGGCAGCATGGGCACCGACGTCCGCGAGGTCGACGGCCTTCACCCGCAGCCGCCAGCGCAGCCGCGGCCAGAGCCCGGCCAGCCGCGCCCACAGCAGCGTCCGCTCCGCCTGCGTCGGCATGCTGGCGGCATCGATGCCGGCGAGCGTGACGCCCCGCAGGATGAACGGGTGCACCGATGTCGGGAGGTCGTGACCGCCGGCCATCCCGATCGCGGCCACGGCACCGCCCGGCAGCACCGATTTGAGCACGCCCGCGAGCACCGCACCGCCGACAGGATCGACCACGGCCCCCCAGCGGCCTCTGGCGAGTGTTTTCGGTGAGGCGTCCTCGACCTCGGCGGCGGCCACGACTCGGGCGGCGCCCAATTCGAGGAGTGCCGCCGTGGCGTCGGGCTTGCGGGTGGCCGCCACCACGCGACGGCCGGCTGCGGCGAGGCATCCAACCGCGATCATGCCCACGCCCCCGCTGGCCCCGGTGACGAGCCACTCCGCGTCGGCCGCTGCCGCCGGACCGTGGACCAGCGCCGCCAGCCGATCGCCGGCGAGGAGCACGGTCAGTCCCGCCGTGCCCAGCGTCATCGCGTCCGCCGCCGACAGCCCAGCCGGCCGCGGCACCACGGCGCCGGCCGGCAGCCGCAGCTGCGTCGCGAACCCGCCGTGCCGCAGTTCACCCATCCCGTTCGCGGTGGCGACGACCGGTGTTCCGGCCGGCAGCCCGCCCGCCGGATGCATGAGCCCGCCGGCGGCGTCGATGCCTGGCACCAACGGGCTGACCCGCATCACGCCGGGGTGGCCGGTGCAGGCGAGGGCGTCCTTGTAGTTGAAGCCCGCCGCCTCGACGGCGACGACGGCCTCGTCGCCGTCCGCTCCCGCCGCCGGCGGCCCCGCGGGATCCCACGGGAGCGGCGCAACGCCCCCAACGACCCGCCCGTCCGCGGAGCGTTCCACGAGCCAGCACCGCGACACCCCAGGCTGTCGATGCATACGGAGAAAAAACCATGAACCATCGGGCGGGGAACCATCGCGCCGGCTCGGCGACGCCTGCCGCTCCTTGCCACCGACCCGGGCCGCGGCGTTATACTACCGCGACGCGAGAAGCGGTCCGCCGGAAACCCCGGCACGGTCACACCACAGGAGTCTTGCCACGATGGGGAAAGCGCTCGAGTTCACCGAGGAAAACTTCCAGCGGGAAGTGCTTGATTCGCAGGTGCCGGTGCTGGTGGACTTCTGGGCGCCCTGGTGCGGCCCCTGCCGGATGATCGGCCCGACGATTGAGGAGCTCTCCGCCGAGAACGCCGGCACGTTCAAGGTCGGCAAGGTGAACGTCGACGACAACCAGGGACTGGCCGCGACCTACAACGTCGCCAGCATCCCCACGATCCTCATTTTCAACGGCGGCAGGCTCGTCCAGCAGATCATGGGAGCGCAGCCGAAGGCGCGATTGCAGCAGGCGCTCGACGAGGCGAAGACGGCCTGAGCGTCCGGCCAGACACGGGCGGAGGCTGCCGCAGGCAGACGCTCGGCTGCGGGCAGTTCCGGTGGCTTCGTTCGTCATCCGCGTTCGTCCTCAGGCCGAGGGCAGCGCGGCTTCGGCCGTGGTGCCGACGGCGAGCAGTTCGACCTCGGCATCGGGCTCCCGCGCCACGGCAGTTGCCACCGGCCCGCTGCGTGCCGCGGCGGCGGCCCGCAGTCGCTCGAGCGTCCGCTCGTCGACGAAGCCGGAGAGCTGGGCATGCATCCCAGGCTCCCGAAGCTTCTCGACCGCCTTCGCCTCGATCTGGCGGACCCGCTCGCGGGTGACGTCGAAGATCGTGCCCACCTCCTCGAGCGTGTAGCTGTAGCCGTCGGCGAGCCCGAACCGCAGCCGGATGATCTCCCGCTCGCGGTAGGAGAGGCCGCCGAGCGCGCTGGTGATCAGCGACGTGAGCGCCTGCTGGTTGACGGCACCGAGCGGATCGTCCTCGCGGTGGTCGCGGACGAGGTCGCCCACCGCGCCGTCCTCGGCGTCGCCCAGAGGCTGGTCGAGCGACACGGTCTGCCGCGACATCCGCCAGATGCAGCCGGCCTCCTCCACGGAGATCCCGCCCAACTGCGCGAGTTCCTCGATCGTAGGCTCGCGGCCGTGCTGCTGCACGAACGTCCGCGCGGCGTTCCGCAGCTTCGTCATCGTGTCGACCATGTGGACCGGCACGCGGATGGTGCGGCTCTGGTCCGCAATCGCCCGCGTGATCGCCTGCCGGATCCACCAGGTCGCGTAGGTGGAGAACTTGAATCCGCGGGCGTGCTCGAACTTGTCGACGGCCCGCATCAGGCCCGAGTTCCCCTCCTGGATCAGGTCGAGGAACGACAGCCCGCGATGGCGGTATCGCTTGGCGATCGAGACGACCAGCCGCAGATTGCCGGCCGCGAGCTCCCGCTTCGCGGCATCGTAGCGACGCTGCAGGTCGTCGAGCCGGACGAGCCTCCGGGAGAGCGTGCAACGACTCTCTCGCGTGGCGATGAGCAGCCTGTGATGCTCGGCGAGCAGCGCGTGCCGGGCTGCATGGTCCCGGGTCGGCCCGTCGAGCCGCGCCCGGACGTCGTCGATCCTTTCGCCAATCGTCCGCAGCTGCTTGAGAAGCGGCGTGAGCCGCTGAATCCGCAGGTGCATCTCCTCGACGAGCCGTACCGCCTTGTTGCGCAGCCGCACGAGCCGGCGCCAGGCCGCACGCCGCCGCTGGATGGGCACGCTGCGGGACATCGCGACGCGGAAGAGCCTGGCCTTCTCCTGCTCGATGCGGCGCAGGGTCTCCAGGTTGGGCCCGAGCCTCTTCAGTAGCCGCGCCTTCTCCTGGGTGTTGGTGACCGCGACCTCGATCGTCCGGTCGAGGCGGATCGTGCCCGCCTTCACCCGCTCGAGCAAGGCCACGGCGCCGCGGAGGATGAAGTCGTTGGCCAGCATGGTCCGCCGGAACTTGCGCCGCCAGCGCTCGATCTCCTTGGCGCTGGAGACCTCGCCCGCGCGGGTGAGCAGCGGATTGCCCCCCATCTGCAGCAGGTAGAGCCGGATCGGATCGTCGATGCGGGCCGTTGGCCGTCGGGGCCGGTTCGCGGCGGTCGGCCGCGTGCGGGTCGGCGGGGTCGCAGGGGGGCCGGCATGACGCATGGGCAGGTTCTCCGGTGTGGGCTGGCGATGCCCGACGGCTCGTCGCGGGCCAACCCGCGGCGCGACTCGAGGCAGCGATGGAAATGAGGCACGTTCCGCGCCGGACGCCGCCCCAGGGCCGGCGAAACGCGGGAAGCCCTTAAAAACGGGCACGGAGACGCTGGCGAGGCCGCTGCCGGGGCCATGGCCGCCTGGCGGCCTGTCGCCGGCGGGCGACAGGGGGCGGGCGACACGTCTGCCGAGCGCGACGGCGCCGCCACGCGAATTCAAGCTGGCGGGGCTGACGGCACGAAACTGACCTCGCCGGACCCCTGGGGGGCACCGGTATACTCGGCCTCGGCAGGTGCTATGGCATGCGGGGGCTCGTCCCGCCCGCCTGGCGACCGCCGCCGCTCACGGTGTCCCATGAACCTCGTCGTTCCCGCCCTGATCGCCCTCGTGATCCTGATGGGGCTGATCGCCATCGGCGTCGGCCATCGGGGCTGGAACTGGGGCACGATCACCGGGGCGATCCTGCTCCTGCTGGCGGCGAGCGGATACTTCTACCTGGCGGCGCGTCTGGCAGATCGCGAACGCGCGTGGCGGAAGCAGGTGGCTGCGAACGAAAAGCAGATCGCCCAGCTTCTCGACGAATCGACCTCCGGCGAATCCCTCGTCGCCCTCCGTGCCAAGCGCGACCGCTGGCGGCGGGTGCAGACCTTCGTCGACACGTGGCGCGGCCGCTCGTGGCAGGCCACGGAATTCCAGCCGCCGCTGGGCGGCAAGGCGGGCAGCATCGCCGTGAAGATGTCGTCCGCCGAGGCCGCGGCAGCGCCGATCAACGTGGGGGCCGAGCTGTCGATCTTCGACGACGCGAACGTGCAGGAGGGCGGCAAGTTCCTCGGTATTTTCCGGGTCCTCTCCGTGCAGACGGCAGACACGTCCTGCCAGATCGGCCTGATTGCGGCCGAGAGCCCGTTGCCTCCGAGCGACGCCGACAAGGCGCTGTGGTCGCGGCAATACGACAATGTGACGGTCTACGAGCACCTGCCGGTCGATCGCTGGATGGCGTTCCAGACGCTCGTCGGCCACGCGCAGGACGACGGCGCCGCGGGGGCAGGCGACGACGATCGCTGGCTGCCCAAGCCGCAGAAGACCACGGACGACAGGCTGCGACAACTCGAGGAGATGATGCAGCAGCCGAAGCACCACGACGAGGTGATCCCGGAGGACGAGTGGCAGGCCGAGGCCGCCAAGCTCGCCCGCGGCGAGATCCCGCCGGGGAGCCTCTGGGCCGTCGTCGAGTTCGAGAGCACCGTGAAGTACACGCCGAAGGACAAGTTCGTGCTCGATGACGCGGGCGCCCCCGCGGAAGCGGAGGCCACGGAAGGCAAGGAAGACAAGAAGGAGGAGGACGACGAGGGGCCGGTCGGTGCGCCCGGCGAGATGCAGGCGCCCGGGGAGATGATCGATCCCAACGCGCCGCGGGCCGCGGCCAAGAGCTTCGCGAAGGGATCGACGGCTGAATTCGATTACCAGACGGCGGTCGGCCTGCAGGACGACAAGCACTGGTGCCGGATCAAGAGCGTGATCTACCGCCGCCCGCTGTCGGACCCGTACACGGCGCTGCGCGGCGGCGACACGTCCCAGGGGATGTTCAAGATCAAGCAGGCGCTTCTCAACGAAATCGCCGCGATCGACCGGAACATCGGCCGGATCGCGAGCTCGAGCAGGAACGTCGGCGTCCAGTCCGAAAACGCCGCCGAGGAGAAGGGTGATCTCCAAGCGGATATCGCCGAATGGGACAAGGACACCGCGTCCGCCGATCGGACCGCCACGGCGTTCGACAGTCGGCTCAAGGCGGCGACCCTGGAACTCGGCGGCCTGGAGGCCGAGATCGTGGATCTGGGCAGGCAGTTGCGGGGCGCGGTCGCCGCGCTGACGCAGACGATCGACGCCGCGGCCCCGCCGCCCGTGCGGCAGCGTTAGCTGGCTTGCCGCTGCATGACGCGACGTCCGTCGACCGGGGAAACCCTCGGCGTTTCCGCCGGTCGACCACGTGGACGACGGTCGTGGATGACTTTGTCCACGGACCGACAGGCCGACCGTCGACGGCGCGACGGCACAGCGGCTACACTCACGATTCTCCGTCCACACACCGCCCGCGAGCCCAGCGATGACCATGACCGCCGCCCGTCCCAGCACCACGGCCCACCTCCGAAAGGCCGTCCACCACCACCGCCTGGCCAGCAAGCGGGGCATGCTGGAGCGGATGTTCACGCTCTGGTTCAGGGGCTTCGTCTACAACCAGATCTGGGAGGATCCACGGGTCGACGCCGAGGCGTTGCAGATCGGGCCGGAGTCGAGCCTTTTCACGATCTCCAGCGGGGGCTGCAACGTCCTCAACTATCTGGTGCACAAGCCGAAGCGGATCGTGGCGGTCGACCTCAACTCGAACCATATGTGCCTGACGCGGCTCAAGCTCGCCGCGATCGAGCACCTGCCCGACTACGAGTCCTTCTACAAGTTTTTCGGCTACGGCCAGCACGCCGACAACCTCGACAATTACCGGCGGTACATCCGCGACCACCTCGATCCAATCACCCGCTCCTATTGGGAGACGACCGACTGGCCGGGCAGGGCGATCGGCCCGAAGCGGATCAGCTACTTCAAGCGCGGCCTCTACGATCAGGCGAAGCTCGGGCAATTCTTCCGCGTCGTGCACGGCCTGGCGCGGAGCATGCGGCGCGACCCGGCCCGGCTGCTCGCGGCCCGCACCGTGGCCGAGCAGGAGCGAATCTTCGACGAGATGTACTCGCCGCTGTTCGACAACAGCATCGTCCGCTGGATGGGGCGGCAGCCCGTCGCCGTCTATAGCCTCGGCATTCCGCCGAGCCAGCACGCGGCAATGCTCGAGGAGCAGGACAACGACGGCGGCAAGCTCTTCGACATGTATCGTGAGCGGGTCCGCCGGCTGGCCTGCGGCTTTCCGCTCGACGACAACTACTTCGCGTGGCAGGCCTTCGGCCGCCGCTATGACCACGAGGGGCGTCGGGCACTTCCCGACTACCTGAAACGGGAGCACTACGAGACGATCAAGTCGATGGTGCCGCGGGTGGAGACCCACGTGGCGTCGTTGGCCGATCAGCTGCGTGAGGAGCGGCCCGGCAGCCTCAACAGCTTCATCCTGCTCGACAGCCAGGACTGGATGCCGCCGGCGGTGATCGACGACCTGTGGGGCCACATCGCCCGCGTCGGCGGCCCCGGCACGCGGGTGATCTTCCGCACGGCGGGCGAGCGATCACCCGTGGAGACGGCCCTGTCGCCCGGCACGAAGGAGCGTTTCGTGTATCGGCCGGACCGCTCTCGCGAACTGCACCGCGAGGACCGCTCCGCGATCTATGGCATGTTTCACCTCTACGAGATGGTCGATCCCGTGACCGGGGAACGGTCTGAAACATGAGCGGGCTCGATTCCGACCGGCTGCGGACGGCCGCCCAGCCGCCGGTCTCTTCATCCAACAACCGCCGGCCGGCCGGCGCCGACCACGCCGCCGCCATGGACCGGATGTACCGGTTCACGAGGCACGTGTACGACGTGACGCGGCGCTACTACCTGCTCGGCCGCGACCGGCTCCTCGAGCGGGTCGTCACTGCGAGAAACACCGCGACGCTGGAGGTGGGCTGCGGCACGGCCCGCAACCTGATCAAGCTCGCCGCGCGGCAGGAGCCAGGCCAGCTGTACGGTCTCGACGCGTCGCACGAGATGCTGGAGACGGCGGCCCACAGCATCGAGCGGTCGCTGCTCCCCGCGGCAGGTACCGACGGCAGGGAGCCGATCGTGCTGCGCCAGGGCCTGGCAGAGCAGCTCGACGCCCAGCGGATGTTCGGCCGCGATGAACCGTTCGACACCGTCTTCTTTTCGTACTGCCTGTCGATGATCCCCACTTGGCCCGGGGCGATCGACGCCGCCATGGCCAACCTCCGTCCCGGTGGCCACCTGCTGATCGTCGACTTCTGGGACCAGAAGGATCTGCCGGGCGTGTTCGCCGCGGGACTGAAGCGGTGGCTGGCCATGTTCCACGTGCACTACCGGCCGGAGGTGCACGACGCGATCGTGGACCTGGGCACGTCGGGCCGCGGCACGGTGGAGTTTGAGTCGATCGCGAGGCGCTACGCCTACATCGCCAGCGTCCGCAAAAACTGAACGGGCGGCGTGCCGCCGCCGGCATTACGGCAGCGCGAAGACGATGCCGGTCACCGTGGCCGCCTGCACCGCGAAGCCGCGGCAGCTGATCGGCACGGCCGGGATCGTCCACGGTGCGCAGCTGCCGGGCCGGTAGTAGCCCAGCGGATAGACGCACTCCCACGGCAGCTCCACGCCCATCTTGTAGGGCAGGACGGGGAGCGTCACGAAGAAGTGCGCGGCGGAGAAGAACGGATCGGCCAGCGGCCCGTGGGAGTGGCCGTAGCGTTCCAGGCTCCAGTCCTCGAAGTAGAGCGGCTTGTGGCAGTTGCCCGCGGCCTTCCAGGTCATCATCGTGGTGGCGAATCGACGCGGCTTGAACGTCTCCCCCTCGAGCCGGCACTCGCAGGGATAGTCGCTGCCCGGCCGTCCACCGACGCGGATGTCGAGCGCGATGTCGCTGATCGCATCGTCACGAAGCCGCCTGAGCGCCTCGCGGCATTCCTGCGACTCCTCGCTGCACGGGCTCTTCTTGGCGTCCTTCTCCTTGGAATCACTCTCCTTGGAGCCCTGATCCTTGGAGCCCTGATCCTTGGAGCCCTGATCCTTGGAGCCCTGATCCTTGGAGCCCTGATCCTTGGAGCCCTGATCCCTCGAAGCCTGATCCCTCGAACCGGCCGCGGCCGACTCGCCGGCGGTCCTGCCGGCCCCTGGGGTGTTCGCGTCGGCCCTCGTCGACCGCGCGTCGCCCGGAGCAGCGACAGTGCGGCTCCGCGACGTACCGTCGGCGTTGCCCGCGTCGGGCCGCGTCGGGGTCGCCGCGGCCGGGGAGGCCGTTTCGAGCGTCAGTTCGCCGCCGCGGCTCTCGCCGTCGGCACTCACCGCCCGAGCCGCCGCACCGACAGCACCGTCGGCAGCGAGGAGCCGTATGTAGAGCGACTCGGGGTCGGGCGCCAGCGGCGCCGCGTCCGCGTCGATGATCACGCCGGGCGGAGCCGCCGTCGCCCCAGATTCTGTCTCGGACGGCGCGGCCGCATGTGCGGAGAGCCGCCCGACGGCCACGAGGCAGGCCACCAGGAGCCAAAGCAGCAGCCCGAGGCCACTCGCCATCCGCCGCAACGCGCATCGCGCAGCAGGGCAAGGCTCGGCTTTCGACCGCGGCGGCGCGCCGGGGCCGATCGGGCTGGGAATCGTGCGTGGCAACGGTGTCATCGATCTGCCCCCGGAGCGCCGAGCCGACGCCGCGCGCGCCTCGGCCGGGCCCGGCGTGGTGCTCCGGCCCGGCGGCGTCACGGTCGACCCGCGTCCTACAAATCGACCCGGAGGCCCCCGCAACTTTGATCCCCTCGGCAAAGCCGCGGGCATTGGCCGAAAGTCGCCGCGTGGCCGAAGGAAGCGGCCTTGCCGACGCTTCGCAGACTACCGCAATGCCGCGAGCCCCGCATGCCTCCAGCCGGGCAGACCGCGGCGCGTGCCGCACGCGGGGGCGCCCCCGCCCGTGCCGAGGTGGAGCGGCCATCTCGAGCCGCGCCGGCTACTCCCCGGCGCCCCGCTCGACGCTGTAGTTCGGGGCCTCTTGCGTGATGACGATGTCGTGGGGATGGCTCTCGCGGACCGCGGCCGATGAGACCTGGATGAACTTCGCGTCCCGCCTGAGCTCCTCGATCGTCCGCGTGCCGCAATACCCCATGCCCGCCCGCAGCCCGCCGACGAGCTGGTAGACGAAGACGCTCAGCGGGCCCTTGAAGGGCACCCGGCCCTCGACGCCCTCGGGCACGAGCTTGTCGCCGCCGCGGCCCGTGGCCCGCTGGCGGTACCGCTCGCTAGAGCCCTGCACCATCGCCCCGAGCGAGCCCATGCCGCGGTAGGACTTGAACGTGCGGCCCTGGTAGAGCACGGTCTGCCCGGGGCTCTCGGCGACGCCCGCCAACAGCCCGCCGATCATCACGCAGCTCGCCCCGGCGGCGATCGCCTTGGTGATGTCGCCCGAATAGCGGATGCCGCCGTCGGCGATCACCGGCACGCCGGCGGCGGCCGCCTCGCTGGCCGCCTCCCACACCGCGGTGATCTGCGGCACGCCCACGCCGGAGATCACCCGCGTCGTGCAGATCGAGCCCGGGCCGATGCCCACCTTCACCCCGTCGGCACCCGCCTTGATGAGGTCACGGCAACCCTCGCGGGTGGCCACGTTGCCCGCCACCACCTCGATGCCCCAGCGCTTCTTGATCGCCGACACCGTCTCGATGACGTTCGACGAGTGGCCGTGGGCCGAGTCCACGATGAGCACGTCGACGCCCTTGGAGATGAGGCTTGCGGCCCGGTCGTAGTCGAACACGCCCACCGCCGCCCCGACCCGCAGCCGCCCCTGCCTGTCCTTGCAGGCGTTGGGAAACCGCTTCATCATGTCGATGTCCTTGATCGTGATCAGCCCGGTGAGCAGCCCGCGGTCGTCGACCAGCAGGAGCTTCTCGACCTTGTTGGCCATCAGGATCTTCTCGGCCTCGTCGAGCGTGACGGCGCCGGTGGCCGTGACCAGGCCGGTGCTCGTCATGATGCCGGCGATCGGCGTGTCGCCGCTCTCGAGGAACCGCAGGTCGCGACGGGTGATGATCCCCACCAGCCGCCGGCCGTCCTCCGTGATCGGCACGCCGGAGATGTTGTGCTGATCCATCACCTCGCGGGCCCGGCCCACCGTCGCGCTCGGGGGCAGGGTGACGGGGTCCACGATGATGCCGTTGGCGCTCCGCTTGACCTTGTCCACCTCCTCCGCCTGCCGCTCGATCGACAGGTTTTTGTGGATCACCCCCAGGCCGCCCTCCTGGGCGAGGGCGATCGCCATCTCGCTCTCGGTGACCGTGTCCATCGGCGAGCTGACGATCGGGATGGTGAGCCGGATGCCCCGGGTGAGCTGGGTGGCCACGTCCACCTCGGCGGGCACGACGGACGAATGCCGCGGCACCAGCAGCACGTCGTCGAAGGTGATCCCGGTGGCGACGATTTTTCCATCCATGACGGCGCGTCCTTTCTGCGGGAAAGCTGGCGATTATGCGGTTTCCGGGGCCGAAACGGCAACGACCACCGATTTTCCGCGGCATCCCGGCCCGGCGGCGGTGGCGCCTGGCCAGAAAGCGTGACGTAGGGTTGTTCGTCGGTCGGGTTTCGGCCGCACGCCCCCCGGCCCGCGAACGCTCGTCGCCCATCAGGACTGGCCCACCCATGCGCTTCATCGACGACTCCCTCGACGCACTTCCGTCCGTGTCCCCGCTCGCCGCCCGCGGGGCGGTGCCCGACGAGGCGATCGCCCGGCCGGACCGCGAGACGCTCGAGGCCCACCTGGCCCGCAAGCACTACGGCCCCTTCACGCTCACCGACGCCATCCGGCCGGGCTGGCAGCTCGACGTGGTGCCGCGGGCCGGCTACCGGCACGACGCCTACGTCGACCCGCGCAGCGGCTCACGGCTTCCGGCGCTCATCGCCGCCGTCTCGAGCGAGCACCTTTTCGAGACGTTCCTCGATCTCCTCGGCCCGCTCGGCGACACCCTCGACGTGGTGCTCGAGACCTCTCACGAAGACCAGATGAGCAGTGCCGAGTTCACCCGTGAGGGCATCGAGCGGCTGGTGCTCGAGAGCCTGCTGTGGGATTTCGAGGAATTGCTCCTGCACGACGGCTGCACCAGCATCGCCGTGATGCATCCGGAGATGCAGGTCGAGGTGCAGCTCGACGAGCACAAGCTGCTTGTCGTCTATGCCCACGACCGCGGCCCCTTCGAACGGATCCTGCTAGGGCAGGGCATCGAACGCAACGACCGCATCCGCTTCATCTCGCAGGGCGAGCACATGCACACGTCGCACACGCGGTTCGCCCGCCGCTTCGACGAGATGGCGAACCGGCTGGGCGCCTGCGGCTGACCCGCCGGAGCCGGGCCGCCGCGGGAATTCCCGCGGCTTGGCCTTGGCACCGGCGGGCGGCCGCATCTCGGCCGCAGCGGGCCGTTTCCGGGCCGGGCCGCCGCACAGCGGCCCGGGAACTGGGCTTGAGCCGGGCCGCCGCAAAGCGGCCCGGGAACTGGGCTTGAGCCGGACCGCCGGATCGCCGACAGTCCGCCGCCGGCCCCGCCGTCCGTGGGCCGCCCCGCGGAATCTGCCATGGCCCGCTCGCCGACACTCTGCACCGTCGCGCTCGCTGCCGCCGTCTGCGCCGCGGGCCGGACCGACGGGCAGGAGATCCTGCCGCCGCCGGGGGTCCCCGTCGCCCCACCCGCGGTCGTGGCCCAGCCCGACCCGTTCGCGCCGCTGCCGCAGGGAACGGTGATCGGCCCGGCCGGGCCCGTGCAGCCCGGCGCGGCGGCCCCCCAGGCGGCCCGCAATTCCGTCGTCATCCCGCCGCTCGACGCGGAGCTCGTCTGGTCGCGGATGGTCGACGTAGCCGACGACTACTTCAAGGTGGCCGCGGAGCAGCGGGTGGTGTTCGCCAACGGCGTGCCCACCGAGGGACGGATCGACACCTTTCCGCAGACAGGCTCGACGCTCCTGGAGCCGTGGCGGGGCGACTCGGTGGGGTTTCGCGAGCGGCTCGAGGCCACGCTGCAGTCGATCCGGCGCCGGGGCACGATGAGGCTCATCCCCGATCCGGCCGGCTGGCGGATCGAGGCCGTGGTCCTCAAGGAGCTCGAGAACATGCCCCGGCCGATGCAGGCCACCACGGGCGGCGCCTCGTTCCGCAACGACGACTCGCTCTACCGCTACGGCACGCCGCTGCCCACGCTCGGCCAGCAGGTGGGCGACCAGCCCCGGCCCGTGGCGGCCCCCACGCCGAACCTCGGCTGGATCCCGCTCGGTCGCGATCCCCTCCTCGAGCAGCGGATGCTCTCGACGGTGCTCGCCAAGCTCGGCGTCGCACCGATGCCGCAGGCGGAGCCCTACTACCAGCCGCCGGATGGGGCGGCCGTTCCGGCGGCCCCCGGCGTGCCCGTGCCCGTGCGGGCCGCGCCGATTCTCCCGGAGCAGTTGCCCCCGGGCGCGGTGATCGCCCCGGGCCCGCCCGTGCCGATCGAGTCGCTGCCGATGCCGCGGTGAGCCGAGGTGGCGCGGCCCGCCGGGCTGGCTACTCGTCGGTCACGCAGCCGCGTGACGCCGGCGCCACGCAGCGGATGTACTTGGCGAGGATGCCTCGCGAGGACTTCAGCGGCGGCGCCCGCCACTCGCTGCGACGCCGGCGGAACTCCTCCTCCGACACCTCGGCGTCGATCGTGGCGGTATCGGCGTCGATCACCACCGTGTCGCCGTCGCGGACCAGCGCGATCGGCCCGCCCTCCTGCGCCTCGGGCACGACGTGCCCCACGATGAACCCGTGCGACCCTCCGGAGAACCGGCCGTCGGTGATGAGCGCGACATCGTTGCCCAGCCCCGCTCCCACAAGCGCCGACGTGGGCGTGAGCATCTCGGGCATGCCCGGCCCCCCCTTGGGCCCCTCGTAGCGGATGATGACGACGTCGCCGCGGCGGATCGCCCCCTGCTCGAGCGCCGCCAGCATCGCCTCCTCGCTGTCGAACACCCGCGCCGGCCCGCGGAACCGCGAGCCCTCCTTGCCGGTGATCTTCGCCACAGCGCTGTCGGGGGCGAGGTTGCCGTGCAGGATCGTGATGTGGCCGGTCGGCTTGATGGGGTGCTCCACCGGCTGAATGATCTTCTGGCCGGCCGACAGCCCGGCGCTCGAGGAGAGGTTTTCGCCGAGCGTCTTGCCGGTGACCGTCATGCAATCCCCGTCGAGCAGGCTCTTTTCCAGCAGATACTTCATCAGCCCGCTCGTGCCGCCGATGGAATGCAGGTCTTCCTGCACGAACTTTCCGCTCGGCTTGAGGTCGGCGATATAGGGCACCCGCCGCGACACCCTCTGGAAGTCGGCCGGGCCGAGGTCGACGTTCACCGCCCGGGCCATCGCGATCAGGTGCAGCACGGCGTTCGTCGAGCCGCCGAGCGCCATCACGACCACCATCGCGTTCTCGAAGGCCCGACGCGTCATGATGTCGCGGGGCTTGAGGTCGAGTTCGAGGAGCCGGCGTACGGCGGGACCGGCCCGCCGGCACTCGTCGAGCTTGCCCGGATGCTCGGCCGGCAGCGAGGCGCTGTCGGGCAGCGCCATGCCGAGCGCCTCGATCGCGGTGGCCATCGTGTTGGCCGTGTACATGCCGCCGCAGGCCCCCGCGCCGGGGCAGGAGTGCCGCACGATGTCGCCGCGCCGCGAGTCGTCGATCCGGCCGGCGACGTACTCGCCGTAGCACTGGAACGCCGAGACGATGTCGAGCACGGTGCCGTCGGCGAGGTGCCCGGGCCGAATCGTGCCGCCGTAGACCATCAGCGCGGGCCGGTTGAGCCGCCCCATCGCGATCAGGCAGCCCGGCATGTTCTTGTCGCAGCCGGGGATCGCCACCAGCCCGTCGTACCACTGGGCCTGCATCACGGTCTCGATCGAGTCGGCGATGATGTCGCGCGAGGGCAGCGAGAAGCTCATCCCGTCGGTGCCCATCGAGATGCCGTCGCTGACACCGATGGTGTTGAATCGCATGCCGACCATCCCGACCTCGGCGACGCCCTCGCGCACCCGCGCCGCCAGCTTGTCGAGGTGCATGTTGCACGTATTGCCCTCGTACCACATGCTGGCGATGCCGACCTGCGGCTTGTCGAGGTCGGCCGGCTCTAGACCGGTGCCGAGCAGCATGGCCTGCGACGCCCCCTGGGAGCGGGGCTGCGTGATGCGGGCGCTGTATCGGTTCAGGCCGGACGTGGTCGGCGATGTCATGGTGGTTCGGCTCCTGGTGGGATGCCGAGCAGGATAGTTTCCCCGTCACGCCAGGGAAAGGTGCAGGTGAAACGTGCAGCAGCCGGTGCGTCCCGACTTCGTCTTCCTCGACATGGGCAACGTGCTCGTCTCATTCGACATGCCGCGGGCCTTCCGCCAGATGGCCGAGGCGGGCCGCTGCGACGCCGCAGCCGTCCGGGCCGCCGTGGTGGAGGGGGGGCTGCAGGAGTCGCTTGAACGCGGCCGGATCGACTGGTCGGAATTCCATGCGGAACTGGCGCTGCGCACGGGCTGCAGCGCCGACCAGGCGGCGCTTGCGCACGCGGCGTCCGACATGTTCTCGCTCAACATCGAGATGCTCCCGGTGATCGCCGGACTCGAGCGGACGGGCTGCGGCATCGGCATCCTCTCGAACACCTGCAGCCCCCACTGGGAGCACCTGCTCGCCCGCGGCTTCGCGGTGCTGCCGGGAAATTTCCGTGAGATCGTCCTCAGCCACGAGGTGCGGGCGATCAAGCCCGAACCGGAGATCTTCGCCACGGCCACGCGACGGGCGGGTGTTCCGCCTGAGCGGATCTTCTTCTGCGACGACGTGCCCGCCCACGTGGAAGCGGCGCGGCGGGCCGGCTGGCAGGCCGAGGTCTTCACGTCGGCGGCGGCACTCGCGGATGCGCTGGACCGGCGGGGGCTGAAGCTCGGGCTGTGAGGCCGTGGACCGCCCGGAGGACGTCCGCCTCGTCGAATCGACCCTCCAGCACGACCACCCCGTCCACGACGAGGACCGGCACACGGTCACCGTACAGCCGCTCCAGCGACGGGTCGGCTTCGACGTCACAGGGGGTGATTTCCGCGGCCAGGCCGGGCGCCACCGCGGCGAGCATGTCGCGGGCGGCGTCGCAGAGGTGGCATCCGCGACGGGTGTAGAGCATACTTTTCATGGCGGGGGCGGCGAAAGCCTCGACTCGCCCTAGCATACTTCTCCGACGACCGCCCGCTGCGCCGGCAGTTCCGCATTCGCCCGCTCCATCCCGCGCCGCCCGCCGGGCACCCGCATGAGCGACTCCGCCGCACCTCCGCCACAAACCGTCGAGACCGCCGACGACTTCCTCGCCATCGCGCAGGCCAGTGGGCTCGTCGCCCAGTCGCGGCGCGGCGAGATCGAGGCGGCCGTGGCCCCGTGGCGGGCAGCCCCGGGAGCGATGCCGTCGGCGTGCCGCCACGCGCTGGTCGACGGCGGATTGCTGACGGACTGGCAGGTCCGCAAACTGCTGGAGCGGGCCGGGCGGAACAAGTTCTTCCTCGACAAGTTCAAGCTGCTCAGGCCGTTGGGGCAGGGGGGCATGGGCAGCGTCTTTCTGGCCGAGTACCGGGATCCGGATCTGAAGAAGGACGTGCGTGTCGCGATCAAGCTGCTGCCGAAGAAGCTGCAGGACAGGGGGCAGTACCTCAAGCGATTCACCCAGGAGAGCTGGGTGGCGGCGAGCCTGAACCACCCCAACATCGCCAGGGCGCAGTTCGACTTCGGCGACTCGGAGGAGGACTCTCCCTATCACTATTCGGTGATGGATTACATCGAGGGTGTCGATCTCGACCGGCTCGTGCGGAAGAAGGGGCCCCTCTCCGCCCAGTATGCCGCAGAGTGCACCATGCAGGCCGCCCTGGGGCTGCAGCACGCGCACGACCGCGGCCTCGTGCACCGCGACATCAAGCCTGCCAACCTCATGGTCGACGCCGCGGACGTGGTGAAGATTCTCGACTTCGGACTCGTGCAGGAAGACACCGACACCGGCGACTCGCGGGTGCTGGCAAACCTGAAGGCACTGAAGGCCGACGAGCGCAAGAAGTCGCTGGGCACCCCCGACTACATGTCTCCCGAGCAGGCGGAGGCGAGGGCGGTCGACCGCCGGTCCGACATCTACTCCCTCGGCTGCACGCTCTATTTTCTGCTCACGGGACGAGCGCCCTTCGACCACGTGATGGGAGAGGAGGGGGGCAAGGGCACCCGCGTCGTGCGGATGGAGGCCCACATCACCACGGCGGCTCCCGACATCCTGGAGCGGCGGCCGAACCTGCCTGCGAAGCTGGTCGATCTGGTGCAGCGCATGATGGCGAAGTCCCCGGGGGCCCGGCCGCAGTCCGCGCAGGACGTGGCCGACGAGCTCTTCGTCCTCCTCGCCGGCGACCAGCTGGAGGAGTTTGATCGGCAGGAGGCGGTCGCCGCCGCAGCGAGCGGGGCGGCCCCGCGGACCGCCGGCGCCGGCCCGATCGCGCCGTCGGCGATGGTCTCCGCGGCGGTTCCGACGCGCGGCACCGGTGCGGTGTCCGCCAGACCGGGGAGCTCCGCCGCCGGGACGGGAGGACACCGGCCCCAGTCCCAGTCCCAATCCTCCGTCCGCCAGACAGACACGCCCCCGCGCGGGAGCGCGGCACTGTCGACGACCCGTATGCCGGCGGCGGGCCAGCCCGCCGGCACGCCGTCCCGGCCGCCGGCCTCCGCAGGCACCACCGCGGCCCGGCCCGCGCCGGCGGTGCAGCGGCCTGCCGCGGCGCGATCCAAGCCGCCGGCCCCTGAAGAGCATTCCTCGTCAGGACCGGTGCTTTGGCAAAGGGTCGGCGGCCTGCCCCTCGCGGGCTGGCTGGTGATGGCGATCGCCCTGCTGGCCGCCCTTGCGGCCGTTGTGGTCCGGTCGTTCTCGGGCTGAAGACTCGCCGCCCCCCCACGGCTGCGGGCCGGGCCGATCGAGCCCCGGTTTCCGCGTGCAGGTTTTCGGCAGGTGGGTAGGATTGGTTACGCAGCCCGCCGGACGTCCGCGCTCGCCCGCCTGCGGCCCGGGCAGGAGCCCCCGCCGCCTGGCCCACGGGTCTTCGTTCGACCGACACATGAGCGATTCCGTCCCCTCCACTCCCGCCCCGCCGCCGGTCCATACGGCCGATGCTTTTTTGCGGCTGGTGCGACTGAGCGGCCTCGTGGAACCTGCCCGGATGAGCGACGTGGAGGCGGCGCTCGCGTCCTGGCGGGGGGCCGACGGTCCCATGCCCGAAGCATGCAGCAAGGCGCTCATCGACGGCCGCCTGCTCTCGGAATGGCAGATCGGCAAGCTCTGCCTGGGACGAAGCCGGGGCTTCTTCTTGGGCAAGTGCAAACTCCTCCAGCCGCTGGGCAAGGGGGGCATGGGCAACGTCTACCTGGCGGAGCACACGACCCTCAAGGCCCGGGTGGCCGTCAAGGTCCTGCCCCAGAAGCAGGACGACACGAAGAGCCCGGAACTCCGGGAGCGGTTCGAGGCCTACCTCCGCAGGTTCGAACGCGAAGCGCAGGCCGCGGCGGCGCTGAGCCACCCCAATATCGCCCGGGCCTTCGATCTCGATACCTCCGAACTCTCCAATCACTTCATCGTGATGGAGTACATCGACGGCACCGACCTCGAAAAGCGGGTCAAGGCTGATGGCCCGCTCGGCGTGCGCGATGCCGCCGACCTCGTCCGGCAGGCGGCCCTGGGTCTGGAGCGCGCCCACGAGGAGGGGCTCGTGCATCGCGACATCAAGCCGGCCAACCTGATGGTCGATTCCCGCGGCCAGCTGAAGATCCTCGACCTCGGGCTGGTCCAGGTCGACGCTCCGGAAGGCTCCGATGATCCGGACCTGGCGCAGGACGACCGTGACAAGATCATGGGCACGCCCGACTACATGTCACCGGAGCAGGTCCTCGCGCAGAAAGTCGACCGCCGGTCCGACATCTACTCGCTCGGATGCACCTTCTACTACCTCCTCACCGGGCATGCACCGTTCGAGAAGACGGCGACGGTGAAGCCCGGAGGCAACAAGCGGGCGGCGCGGATGCGGGCGCATTGCAAGCAGCCCGCGCCGAACGTTCTGGACGCGCGGCCCGACACGCCGGTGGAAATCGTCGAACTGATCCTCCGGATGATGGAGAAGGCGCCGGAAGCCAGGCCGCAGTGGGCCCGGGAAGTGGCCGACTCGCTCACGGCGTGGCTGTCGACCAACACCGCGACACCCCCGCGAGCCCAGCCCGGCCTCCGCCGGCGGGCCGCCTCACGACAGTCAGCGGGAGATGATGGGGCACGCGCCGCGCCGAGCGACGCGGGGAGCGACGGCAGCCACTCCGGTGAGGCTGCACCGTCGAGCGGAACGTGGGCTGAATTCGACGTTCATACGCCGTCGCAATCCGACATCCGACGGTCATCGGGAGGTGGACGACTGTCGGGGAGCATGCCCCCGGAAACCGTCCGCGGTTCAGTCGGGCCGACCGTCGGTGGCGATGACATCTCCTTCGACGCCGACGGCGACTCCGGTCCGCTCGCGGCCGTCCCGCGGCGTGAGCCCCCGGCCGCGCCGGTCGCCACCGGTGCGCCGGTCGCCACCGGTGCGCCGGTCGCCACCGGTGCGCCGGTCGCCACCGGTGGTCCCACCCCGTCGACGGCGCACGGGCGGCCGGCGGCGCTTCCCTGGCTGTTTCGCCGTGTCGTCGGCCTGCCGTTGATGGTCTGGGCGTGCATCCTCGCCGCGACGCTCTCCGCCGCAGTCTGCGCCGGCGTCTGGTGGCTGATGAGCGGATCCTCCGGCGACGAGGGAGAGGATGACACGCCCATGCCCGCCGCGGAGGAAAAAGCCGTCACCCCGCCTCCTCGCAAGCAGAAGCCTGCTCCCCAGAAGCCGTCCCAGCAGAAATCGCCCCAGCAGAACCCGACCACGAAATCCCGAGAGAAACAGAGGCCGGTGTCCGGCGACGGAGCCGAACCGAGCCCGCTCGACAGGATGCTCCAGCCCGCGAAGCCGACCGCCACGCCGGCGGAACCCGCGGCAGCGTCCGAGAAGGCCCAGTCCGAGAAGGCCCAGTCCGAGAAAGCCCAGTCCGAGAAAACCCAGTCCGAGAAAACCCAGTGATCCCCGCCGTCGAACGGCGGAAGACTCACGCCGAGCCGACCTGCCAGGGGCCTTCCGCCAGCGCCGCCAGGCTGCCGCGGTGCGTCAGATCGTAGTCGAGCGGCGTGAGCGTGACGTGGCCGGCCGCCAGCGCCGTGACGTCCGACTCGAGCGGTGAAGGGGGGGGCGGCGGATCGTTCGTCGCCCAGTAATAGGATCGCCCTCGCGGGTCCACCCGCCGCTCGAACGCCTCGCCGTAGCGGGCAACGCTCATCGGCACCACCCGCAGTTCGGGCCTGCCGCGCAGGGCCTTCGCGGGGATGTTGACGTTGTAGAGGCTACCCTGAGCCGGCCGACGCGCCAGCAGACCGGTGAGCACGTCGCCGGCGATGGCCGCCGCGCGGTCGTAGTCGGCGTGCTCGTCCCACTCGAGCGACATCGCCACGCTCGTGATGCCGAAGAACGCCCCTTCGATCGCGGCCGCCACGGTGCCGGAGTAGAGCACGTTGATGCCGGCGTTGAGGCCGCTGTTGATGCCGCTGACGACCAGGTCGGGCCGCCGCGGGCAGAATTCACCCACGCCGAGCTTCACCGCGTCGGCCGGGCTGCCGTCCACGGCCCAGCCGCGGCTGCGGGCCCCGTCGAACACCTCCTTCGCCGTCAGCGGCGTGAGAAACGTGATCGCGTGCCCCACGCCGCTCTGCTCCGTCGACGGAGCGACGACGCAGACCTCGCCGAGCCGCCGCAGGACCTTCTCCATGGCAGCCAGGCCCGGCGCGTAGATCCCGTCGTCGTTGGTCAGCAGTGTCAGCATGGCGAAGTCGCGGGGCGAGGCAGGATGGTCGCGGACGGGCGGCTGGCCCGCCGCCGGCCCACTATATCCGGGGCTTTCCGCGGCGAGCAGTGGCGCGACAGGCGGCGTTGGCCTTCCCGGCCCGGCGGGTGACTGATGGCTGTTGGTGCACGGCCGCCGGGCCCTATACTGTCGGGCTTTTCCGCCCCGCCTTTCCCCGGCCAGCCATGCCCGCACCAGCCAGTGCCGCCCCGTCCGCGACGTCTTCGAACCCGGCCACCGCGCAGCAGGCGGAGCGGGTGCTCGTGCTCGACTTCGGATCACAGTACGCGCAGCTCATCGCCCGCCGCGTTCGCGAGCAGCACGTCTACTGCGAGATCGTACGGCACGACGTGACCGCCGAACGGATCCGCAGCCTCGCGCCCCGCGGCATCATCCTCTCGGGCGGGCCGTCGAGCGTGTACGAGGAGGCCGCGCCGCGGTGCGATCCCGGCCTCTTCCGGCTCGGCATCCCGGTGCTCGGCATCTGCTACGGCATGCAGCTGGCCTGCGACGCGCTCGGCGGCCACGTCGGGCGGGCCCATTCGCGGGAGTACGGCCGCGCCGCCTGCGAGGTGATCGAGCCCGAGGGCCTGTTCGCCGGCGTGCCGGCCCACACCGAGGTGTGGATGAGCCACGGCGACCAGGTCGACTCCGTCTCGGCTGAGTTCCGCCCGCTCGCCCGCACCGCCACCTGTCAGGTGGCCGCGGTCCGCCACGCCACGCTCCCCGTCTACGGCCTCCAATTCCACCCCGAGGTGACGCACACGCCGGCCGGCGGCCTCATGCTCAAGAACTTCCTCACGCAGGCCTGCGGCTGCTCCGGCTCCTGGCGGCTGGAGGATTTCGCGCAGAGCGTGATCGCCGACCTGCGGCGGCGGGTCGGGAATGACCGCGTGATCTGCGGCCTCTCCGGCGGCGTCGATTCCGCCGTGGTGGCCGCACTGCTCTCGCGGGCGATCGGCGACCAGCTCTCCTGCATCCTCGTCGACAACGGCCTCTTGCGGAAGAACGAGGCTGCGGCGGTGATCGACGAGTTCCAGACGCACTTCAAGACCGACCTGCACGTCGTCCCCGCGGAGCAGAGGTTTCTCGACGTGCTCGCCGGGGTGACCGAGCCGCAGGAGAAGCGGCGGCGGATTGGCAAGGCCTTCGTCGAGTGCTTCTCGGACGAGGCGTCCAAGATCCGTGGCGCGAAGTACCTGGCGCAGGGCACGCTCTACCCCGACGTGATCGAGAGCGGGGCAGCCCCCGACGGCCCGGCCGCCACCATCAAACTGCACCACAACGTGGGCGGCCTGCCCGAGGACCTCGAGTTCGAGCTGATCGAGCCGCTGCGGGACCTCTTCAAGGACGAGGTCCGCAATCTGGGGCTGCAGCTCGGTCTGCCGGAGCGGATCGTCTGGCGACATCCCTTCCCGGGCCCGGGGCTGGCAGTCCGCTGCCTCGGCGAGGTGACGAAGCCGCGGCTGACCGTCCTCCGCGAGGCCGATGCCATCGTGCTCGAGGAGATCGAGCGGGCGGGCCTGATGCGGAAGATCTCGCAGGCCTTCGCGGTGCTGCTGCCTGTGCAGAGCGTGGGCGTGATGGGCGACGCCCGCACCTACGACGACGTCCTGGCGGTGCGGGCCGTCGAGACCGAGGACTTCATGACGGCCGACTGGAGCCACCTGCCCTACGAGGTGCTCGCGAGGATCTCGACGCGGGTGATCAACGAAGTCCGCGGGATCAACCGCGTCGTCTACGACGTCTCGTCGAAGCCGCCCGCCACGATCGAGTGGGAATGACGGTTTCGGACGATCCCCGCGCGTCGCCCGGGGCCGCCTCACCCGCCGGCGCGGCGGGCGTACTGCTCGCCCCGCACCACCGACACGTCCGACAGCCAGGCGATGATCGCGTAGTGCTCGAAGTAGTCGTGCGACACGTGCGTGAGGATCTCCACGGCGACGTCGGAGGGCACGACGAACTCGAGCTTCATCGTCTTGGCGCCACCCATGTCGATCACATTGCGGGCGCTGCGCGATCCGTGGCCGAGCACCTCGCTCATCGTGTAGCCGGTGGCACCGAGCTCGATGCCCTTCTCGGCGATATCCTCCATGACCACCGCCTCGCCGACGACGGTCACGAGCTTCAGTGGGTAGAGCTGCATGCGAGCCTCCTGGTCACGATCATGGTCAAGATCACTTCATGGTCTTGTTGTCGATCCGGACGCGATCGGCCCGACGCCGGACCCGCCGCATGACGCTTCAAGGGAATCCTACTGGGCGCCGACCCACTTGGCCATTTCGAAGTAGATCGGGATGCCGAAGGCGATGTTGAACGGGAACGTGATCGCCAGCGCCGCCGTGATCGAATAGGTGGGGTTCGCCTCCGGCAACGTGAGCCGCACGGCTGGCGGAGCGGCGATGTACGAGGCGCTCGCGACGATGGCGCCGAGCACGGTGCAGCCACCGAGGTTCAGGCCGGCCAGGTGCCCGAGCCAGACACCCAGGAAGCCGTGAATGAGCGGCATGATGATGCCGAAGGCGACGAGGAACGGCCCGACCTTCACGAGATCGCCCAGCCGCTCGCCTGCCACCAGCCCCATCTCCAAAAGGAAGATGCAAAGCAGGCCGCGGAACAGCATCCCCTTGCTCTGGAAGAAGTCGTAGAACGGCTGGAAGCCCTTGGGGTCCATGAACAGCGTCGAAATGAATCCGATGACAAGCAGGCCTGCCATGAGCATGATCGACTGGCCGGTCATCACCTCGTAGAGGGCCTCGCCCAGCTTCGACTCCTTCGCCCGTTTTCCGGTGGCGGCCGAACGCTGGGCCCGCTCGCGGGCGGAGAGGGCGGCCCCCAGCACCAGCGCGATCGCAATCCCCGGGCACTCGAGAATCGTCACGAGCGTCGGCAGAAAGCTGTTGGCAGGGTGCTGCGTCTGCTCGACGAACGAATTGGCGACCGCGTAGGTGACGGCGGACGTGCTGCCATAGTGGGCCGCAATGCCGGCCGAGTCGGCGATCGACATCCCACCGATGTAGCGCAGCACCACGTACGACGTGATTGGCGTCAAGCAGCCGAGAACCAGCGTCACCAGGGCGGGCTTCCAGATCGTCGACGCGCCGTGCTCCTGGTACTCGTGGGCCAGTTCGTGCCCGCCGATGAAGCCGATCGACATGAGCAGGAAGATCGCGATCGAGAGATAGAGCTCCTTCGGGATCTTGATGCCGCCGTGGATCCGCGTGCAGACGATGCCGAGCAGGAAGCACAGTGGGATCGGCGTGAGCAGGTTCCGCTCCAGCGAATCGAGCACCCGCGTGAACTGCTCCGCGGAAAATACGCCCAGCAATTCGACGACCGGCAGGGCGGCGGGCAGGACGGCGAGCGGCAGGGCGATCATGCAGGCCTCGCGGGTGGGATCGGCGGGAAAAAATCGGCAGGAAAAAACTCAGCGGGCGGAACTCGGCCGGTAACCTGCGGCCGTCCGTCTCCATGAGACTAGCTTCGCCGGCGGAATACGCGACCCCAATCGCAGAGGGTCTGACGCGATTGTAAGCCCTGCAAACCTGACGAAACCGTTGCCTCGGAGGCCATCGCGACAATTCCCCGGTTCGTGCCATACTGGGGGCGTTCGGCCGTCCGCTCGTCTCGCGCTCCAGCCGTCTCAGGTGCCCCATGCACGTCGCCATCGTCGAGGATGATCCCATCATCGCCAGGGCCGTGAGCACTGCCGTCCGTGAGGCCGGCCACCAGTGCACCTGGGTGGCCGACGGCGAAGCAGCGATCCGTGACAAGACGCTGCTGTCGAGCGACATCGTCGTGCTCGACCTCATGCTCCCCAAGAAGAGCGGCCTCGACGTGCTCCGCGCGGCCCGGAGCGAGGGGGTGCGGACGCCCGTGATCGTCCTCACCGCCCGCGGCACGGTGCCCGACAAGCTCTCCGGCTTCGAGGCAGGCGCCGACGACTATCTCGTTAAGCCGTTCGCCGTCGACGAACTCCTGGCCCGGATCGAGGCGATTCACCGCCGCACCGCCCACAAGCCGGCCATGGAAATGGAGGCCGGTGGCCTGCGTCTGAGCCTCGCCGCGAAGCGGCTCACGATCGACGGCCGCACGATCGAGCTCACGCCCACAGAATTCAGCATCCTCGAACTGCTCATGCGCTACAGCGGCCAGGTCGTGACCCGCAAGATGCTCTGCGAGCACGTCTGGGGCTTCGACTGGGACGGCCCGACGAACGTGATCGAGGTGCACATCAACCGGCTCCGCGGCAAGCTCGACAAGGGCCGCGACGACTCGATCATCCGCACGATCCGGGGACGCGGCTATGCCCTCGCGGCTGGTTAGGCTGATCCCCTGGGCCACCCTCCGCGTCCGGCTCACGATCTGGAACTCGGCGGTCGTGCTCCTCGTGATGTTCGCGGCCCTGCTGGCCGTACAGTTTGGCGCCCGAGCAGCCCTCTACCGGGAGGCCGATGCCGTGCTCCGTGGCGAGGTCAACGAGACGGCGATCGCGCTCAAGGACCTCTACCCCAACACCGACGCCGTCGTCGACGAACTGCGCCGCAAGGCGCTGGCGCACGAGGAGCGGGGCTGGTTCACCCAGCTGCTCACAGACGACGGCACGACGATCTGGAAGAGCGAAAGCTGCCCCGAGGCGATCGTGCGGTATCCGATCAACCGGCAGAAGATCGAGAACCTCGTCCAGGTCGGTCCCTACCGGTTCGCCCGCCGGCGGATCACAGATCCGGCGGACGCACCTTTCCACGTGCGGATCGGCATGGCCACCGAGTTTCTCGACGACGACGTCCGCACCATCTCCAGGCTGCTGCTGCCGGTGGCGGCGGGCCTCTCGCTCCTCACGCCGCTGGTCGGCTACTGGCTCGCGGTCCGCGCCACCCAGCCGGTGGCCGAGATTCTGCGGACCGCCGAGAGCCTCCGGCCCACGCGGCTGGGCGATCGGCTCGAGGTGCACGGCACCCGCGACGAGCTCGACCGCCTGTCGCTGACGATCAACCACCTGCTTGACGAAGTGGCTGGACACGTCGACAGGCAGCAGCAGTTCGTGGCGGATGCGGCCCACGAACTTCGTGGCCCGCTCGCGGCAATGCAGAGCTCGCTGGAGGTGGCGATCTCGCAGGACCGGCCGGCGGACCAGTATCGCGACATGCTGGCCGACGTGCTCGAAGAGGCGCGGCACCTCTCGAAGCTCGCCAACGACCTCCTGCTCCTCGCCGAGACGGGCGAGGAGTCTCCGTCGCCACGCCATGAGCCGGTCGATCTCGTGGCCGTCGCGCGGCAGACGGTGGCGATGTTCGCCGGAGCGGCCGAGGACAGGTCGGTCGACCTGACGCTCGACGCGGCCGACCGCGTGCGTGTGTCCGGCGATACATCGCAGCTGCGGCAGGTGTTCGGCAACCTCATCGACAATGCGATCCGGTTCACGCCTCCGGGAGGCAGGGTCACGGTGTCGATCGCCACCGACGGCGACCGTCGCCAGGCGGTGGTCGCCGTCGCCGACACCGGCTGCGGCATCGCCTCCGAGCACATCGGCCGCGTCTTCGACCGGTTCTACAAGACCGATGCATCGCGAACCCGCGGCGACGCGGCCCGCGGCGGCGGGCTGGGCCTCGCGATCTGCCGTTCCATCGTCGAGCGGCACGGCGGCGTCATCTCGGTCGCCAGCCCGGCTGGTGGCGGCACGACGTTCACCGTGCGGCTGCCGCTGGCTCGCGAGCGGGCCTGAGAGCCTCCTCCCTGACGGCTGGCCCGCCTCTGGCCCGCCCGTGGTCCGGCCTGGCCTGCCATGGCATGGCCGGGCCCGTCCTGGCATGTCCCTGGCTTCGCCATTCCCCCCATCCCTCGAGGGCGCGGCTGAGGGCGTCCCGAATCCTTACGATTTGCCCCTCAAGCCCCGCAGGGGTCAAGGCTTGCCAGTGATCGTGACGATCATGCCGGTGGCGTGCCCTTGGAGAAGCTTGCGATGCGTGCGGCGTGGAAAGACTGCGGAGACTCTGCCTTCGCCGCCGCCCCCTACCGGGCAACGGCCCTGGCGGTCGTCTCGCTGCTCACGATCGCCATCGACGCTGGACAGGTGATCGCAGCCGACCCGTTCCTCGTGATCGCCGACACGCAGGACGCCCAGGCCATCGATCTGCCGAGCGTGGCAACGAAGCTCGGCTCGTTCGACGACGTGTCGGCGGCACTCTCCGCCGAGCGGCAGCGGATCGCCGAGCTCGAGACGAGGCTCAAGGAACTCGAAAAGAAGGCCGCCGGCGTCGAGCCGCTGCCCGCGCCCGCCGATGCCAAAGCGAAGAATGACAAAGCCACAGACGGCAAAGCCAAGGACGAGAAGTCCACTAACGGCGCGGGCAAGGATGGCAAGGACGCGAAGAAAGGCGACAAGAACGCAGAGAAGAAAGAGCCCTACGAGGTCGGCTCCGACAAGGCGATGAAGGACACCTGGAAGGACGGCTTCCAGTCCGAGTCGGCCAACAAGGATTTCCGCGTCAAGATCGGCGGCCGCACGCAGATCGACGCCGTGTCATTTTCTGCTGCCCCGGGCCCCAACCAGCCCCCGAACAAGGGCGGCCTCGATCCCTCGCTCTCCGACACCGTGAACTTCCGGCGGGCCCGGCTCCGCGTGGAAGGCCGGATGTACGAGCTCTACGACTTCGCCTGCGAGTACGACTTCGTCAACCAGCTCAACGTCAACGCCGCCACGTTTCCGACGGAGCGCGACTCCGGCCCGCTGACGTCGGTCACCGACCTCTGGCTGCAGGTCCGAGAGCTCCCGATCCTGGGCACGGTCCGTGTCGGCAGCCAGAAGGACCCCTACGGCTACGAGCACCTCACGAGCAGCCGCTGGCTCAATTTCATGGAGCGGTCGTTCGCCCAGGACGCCTTCGAAGGCCCGTTCAACAACGGCTTTGTGCCCGGCATCCAGATCATGAACAGCAACGAGGAGGGCGACATCGGCTGGCAGGTCGGCGAGTTCAAGAACATCAACAACCCCTTCGGTTTCTCGAACTACTCCGGCGGCAGCCAGACCGTCGGCCGGCTCGTCTGGCTGCCGATCTTCGAAGACGAGGGGCGAAAACTCCTCCATCTGGCCGTGTCGGGCCGGACGCTGGAGCCCAAGCGACTCTTCGGCGTGTACTCCGACAGCGGCCTGCCGATCGGCGACGAGATTCCTGGCGTCCGCTTCCGCAGCCGCGGCAGCATCCGCAACGGGCCGCCGGGGCCGCTTAATTCGATCTACGCCGACTCGGGCATCCTGCAGGGCACCTGGCAGAACATGATCGGCCTCGAGTTCGTCGGAAACAACGGCCCCTGGTCGTTCCAGTCGGAATACTTCGGCTCCTGGCTCTACAACGCCCAGACGACCAAATTCGGTCCATACGTCACCAACGGCTATCAGCCGAAGCCGGGCACGAAGGTCGGCACCGTCTACTATCAGGCCGGCTACGCCGAGGTGCTCTACTTCCTCACCGGTGAGAGCCGCACCTACTCCAAGATCGAGTACCGGTTCGACCGGCCAATTCCCCACAACAACTTCTACGCCTTCCGCGACCGCAGCCCCCGGCGGCAGGGCTTGAGCCTGAGCGAGGGCGCTTGGCAGGTGGGCGTGCGCTACAACTACCTCTGCCTGAACGACAGCGGCGTCAACGGCGGCGTCCTGAACGGCATGACGCTCGGCCTCAACTGGCTGCTCAACCCCAATGCCCGCGTCTACTTCAACTACGACTACACCTACCGCGACTTCGTGAGCACGCCGTGGACCAGCAGCGGCGCGCCCGCCACGAGCTACAACGGCAGCGGAGGCATCCACGGCTTCGGCACCCGGCTGGCCTTCGACTTCTGACGGCGACCACGACCATGCGGAGATTTTCCGTGCCCAGACATCGGTTCACAGTTTGCATGGCGCTCGTGCTGCCGCTCCTCGCGGCGGCAGCCCGCGCGGAGGATCGTTCGTGCAGCTGCACCGACGAAGCGCCCTGCCAGGCCTGCCAGCCCGCCTGCAAGGCCTCGTGGGAGGAGAAGAAGTCGAAGAAGACCGTCTACTCGATGAAGTGCGACTACGCCTGCACCCGCGGTTACGACTGCTGGTGCGCCGAATCCCCCGACTGCCGCTGCAGCCCGCCCTGCGGCAAGGTGATCGTCAAGAAGAAGCTCTACAAGGCCGACGGCGAGGAGAAGGTCGAGAAGGTGCCGAAGTACGAGGTGACGATGGTGCCGACCGAGACCTGCGACTGCGGCCGCTGCTGCGGCGTCTGCTGGTGGAATCCGCTCTCCCTCGTCCACCACCTGTTTTCGCACTGACGTCTGGCTCGAGCCGACGACCAGCACAGGTGATAGGGGGAAGTCCGTGAACAGCCCTGCCATAGTACCGCTGCCGCCGCGGGCCAGCGCTCGTGCACGCCCCGCCGCGTGGCATGCCATGCTGGCCGTGGTGATGCTGGCGGCGGCGTTCCTGTGCCTGGGCCATGTCGCTGCCGGAGAGGAGCTCGCGGGATATGCAGCCCCGCTTCTCGCGGAGGAAACCTGGTCGCCGATGGCCTTCCAGCAGGCGGCTCCGCTGCCCTCGCCGCAGCGTGTGCTCGATCCCGAGCAGATCGGGAACGTCGATGACTCGTTGCGGCCGAGGATCACCGAGGGGATCACAGGACAGCGCGGCCCGGTGCTCGACCCGAACCAGGTCGGCAACATCGACCTGCGGCTGGAGGAGGCCCGCCGGCGGCTCGACGCGGTCGAGTCGCGGGGGGAGCAACTGCCGCTGGTCAGGCTCAGCGGCTTTTTCCAGCTCGACGACGGGCTCTTCAGCCAGAACGCCTTCAGCAGAGCCCGGATCGGCGATGCCTACGACGGCGTCAGCTTCCGCCGCACGCGGCTGATGGCGGTGGGCAAGCTGACCGAATTCACCAACTTCTCCATCGAGATGGACTTCGCCGCGGCGGGCCGCCCGAGCTTCTTCGACGTCTGGGGCGAGCAGGAGCAGATTCCGTTCTTCGGCACGGTCCGCATCGGCCAATTCCGGCAGCCGGGCACGATGGACAGCTGGACGAGCGTCCGCCACCTCGAATTCCTCGAACGCAGCGCGGCATTCAACGCCACCGATCCGTTCCGGCGGGTGGGCATCATGGCCTACTCGATGAGCGAAGACGAGCGGACCTCATGGGCATACAGCGTCTACGCCACCGGCCTGACCTTCTGGACCGGCACCGGAACGGCCTACAGCACGATCGGCGACAATCGCAACGGCTCGCAGATCGGCGACAATGGCGGCGTGTCATTCGCGTCGCGGGCGACGCACCTGCTGTATTACGACGAGCCCTCCGAGGGCCGCTACCTGCTGCACGTCGGCGGCGGCTACGGCTACAGCGAGGTGGGCGGCGAGGGGACGAGCGGGACGTTCGCCAAGACGTTCCGGTCGGCCATCTTCCCGGAGTTCCACGTCGGCGATCTCACGGGCATCGGCCTCACCGGGGCCGGCACGCCGCTGGTGTTGGACACCGGCCGCTACCTCGCCAACAGTTTCAACCTGTTCCACCTGGAACTGGCCGGCGCATACGGACCGGCCCACTTCCAGTCGGAGGTCATGCTCGAGACCATCAACCAGCTCGACGGCCCGGTGGTGTTCGAGCCCGCGGCCTATGTCCAGTGCGGGTACATGCTGACGAAGGAGTCGATCGGCTACCTCAAGCAGGCGGGCGTCCTCGACTACAACGTCGTGCCGTTCACGCCCTTCTTCGGCACCGGCCGGCGGGGGCAGATGGTGGGCTGGGGCGCCTGGGAAATCGCCGCCCGCTGGTCCTACGTCGATCTTTCCGGGGTGAACATCCGGCCGGCCAACATCCTCCCCGCACCGGTCGGCACGCTGCCGCCGTCGCCGAACGCCGGCGTGCTCAACGAGACGACCGTCGGCGTGAACTGGTGGTGGAACCGGTTCACCCGGGTCCAGTTCAACTGGATCCACAGCATGCCGAACTACGTCGGCTACGGATCCGCGCCGTTCGACATCTTCGGCACCCGCTTTCAGATGGAGTTTTAGCCACCATGCGCAACGAGGACGCCACCCCATGACAGCGCATCGAATCATCGTAGCGATCGTGCTTTTCGGACTGCCGGCATCCCTGCCCGCCGCCCTCGGCCAGAAAGCACCCGAGCCCCCAGCCGAGGTATCGGCACCTGACGCGGTACAAGCACCCGACACGGTACAGGCACCCGACGCGTTACCGGCACCCGACAAGCCGGCGGCGAAACCGAAAATGGCCGACAGCAACGACGGGCGATGCGACACATGCGGCAGCTGCGTGTGCGTGCACAAGGTCTGCGTGCCGAAGCCCAAGGAACGGGAAATCAGGAAGGTCTGCTGGAGCTACAAGTGCGAGGAGTTCTGCATCCCGGGGCCGAGCGAATCCTGCGGCACGAAATGCCAAAAGGATCAGTGCGGGTGGTGGTCGTTCGACTTCTGGAGGCCGACATGCGCCGAGATCCGCACCAAGAAGGTGCCCGTGAAGACCGAGGTCGTGCGGAAAGTGCCGGGGTTCGAGTGGCTGCCTGAGGAGCGGTGCGCGGCCTGCCGTGGCCGCGGAGAGGATGCGACGTGCGCCGCCGACTCGGCGCCGTGAGCCACACACGCCGGCGGGTCTCTTCAGCGGCAGCGATCTCGGCGATCGTGAGTTCCATGGCATACTCGCTTTCCATGGCATACTGACATCCATGGCTCCGGAGAAGCTCCCACCGTCCCGCCCGCGCTGTGCCGCGGCGGTCGTCTTCGCCATGGCGATAGAGGCCGACGCCTTCACGGCACTCGCCCGGGAGACGGTCGATTTCCAGGCAGGCGATCTGACGATCCGCGAAGGCGTGATCGCCGACCGGCGGGTGGCCTGGTGCGTCGGCGGCGCCGGTGCCGCAGCGGCCAGTCGGGCCACGCGGCTCGTCATCGACGGCCACCGGCCGGGCCTCATCATCACGGCCGGATTCGCCGGCGGGCTCGACAGCCGCCTCGCCCGCGGCACGGTCGCCCGCCCGAGCCGGGTCACCGCAGAGAGGGGTGGACCGCCGCTCGACCTCGCGGCGGGGCAGGGAGGGGAGTCCGGCCTCACGATCGTGAGCGTCGACCGCGTCGTGACCACGGCGGCGGCGAAGCGCGACCTCGCGGCTGCAACTGGCGCCGCACTCGTCGACATGGAGACCCATGCCGTGGCGGCGGCGGCCCGCGGCGCGGGGCTGCCCTGCGTCGGCATCCGCGTGATCTCCGACGACGCATCGCAGGACCTTCCCAAGGAGATCGCCGCGCTCGTGCAGCCGCAGTCGGGCATGCGGCGGCTGGGGGCGGCACTCGGGGCGCTCGGACGGCGGCCGCGGGCCGCGTTCGACATGTGGACGCTCTGGGAGCATGCCGTCGTCGACGGCCGCACGCTCGCCACGGCGCTCGAGGAGTTCGTGCGGGAGCTTTAGCCGCCGCCCGTCAGCAGCCGCACGAACAGGTTCTTCGGCAGGTCGGCCGTGAGCGGCGGCGCGGCGATGCCGACACGACGGCCGACGGCGATTGCAGCCAGACGGCCGCTGCGAACGGCGCCCTCCATCGTCGAGGGCCAGCCGGTGGCGGTCCAATCGCCGGCCAGGAAGACGTTCGGCACCGACGTCGTGGCGGAAGGCCGCACGGCGTCGACGCCCGGCCGCACCGAGAGCACGGCGGTGGGATCGGTCACGACGCGTGAGTCGACGAGCCGGGCCGCACGGGCGGCGGGAAACACCTGCCGCAGCTCCTCGACGACGGTGGGCACGACCGCGGCCCGATCCCCGCCGAGCAGTCCGCGGGACGCGCTGATCACCACCTGGCAGTAGCCCGTCGAGCGGTGCTCCGCCTCGTCGGGCCGGAACACCCACTGCGACACGCGGCCCACGAGCACGGCATGCGGCAGATCGATGCAGCCGCGGTCGAACCAGAGATGGACCGCCGTGATCGGCGACCCAGCCAGGGATTCGTCGGCCTTTGGCACGAGGTCGGGCACGAGCCGCGCCGCCTGCCGCCAGGGAACCGCGACCACGACGGCGTCGCAGGGGATCGCCACGTCGCCGGCGAGAACCGCCGTCGCCCGCCCCGCAGCGTCGCGCTCGATCGCCGTCGCTGCCCGTCCCGCCTCCACCATCGCGCCCCGTCCAGCCAGCCAGGCCACCAGCCGCTCGCCGAAGAGCGTCCCCAGCGGCTCCACAGGCACGTGGAGATCGGCGGCGTCGCAGTGGGCCAGGAACGCGTCGACGGCCACCTTCCGCGCCGCGGAGACGCCGACGAGGTCGATCGACTCGCCCAGCGCGCTTTCGAGCACCGGCTGCCAAAAGAGCCGGATCACCCGTTCGGGCTGCCCCATCGACTCCAGCCAACTCAGCGCCGTGCGCTCGTCGGCCCGCCCGCGATGGCGGGCCAGCCGCAGCATGCCCAGCCCGAGCGCGAGTTTCTCCCGCAGCGTGAAGTGCCTCATCGAGAAGAGCAGGGGGCCGAGGTGCGCCGGCGCCGGCAGCAGCCGCGACGGCGTGCAGGCGGCGCGATCGCCGTCGGGTCCGATGAACCAGAGCGTGCGATCGCAACGCAGGGCGTCGGTGAGCCCGGCCTGCCGGCAGAGGTCGAGGAAGTTCGTGCAGCAGCCCATCGCCACGTGTTGGCAGGCGTCGACGAGGCCACCGGCCACCGGGTCTTCGAACGACGCCGCACGCCCGCCAGCCCGCCGCCGGGCCTCGAGCACGGTCACCCGGATGCCCGCCCCCGACAGTGCCGCCGCCGCGGCGAGACCGGCGAGGCCGCCGCCGACGACGACGACATGCGGGGCGGTGGCCTGGGCCGCGGTCGGTGTTGGATCGCTCATGGTGCGACGCTGCTCCTCGCGACGTTCCGCGCCGGGGGTCGGCTTCCTGGGCTCGTCCACTGCCGCGCGAGCCGCTGCCGCGAGAGCCAGGGCCGCGCGAGCCACTGCCGCGCGAGCCAGGGCCCGGCGAGCACGGTGGCGATCGCCGCGGCAGCCAGGCGAGGCCCGCGCGGCCGCACGCGGCTCGTAAAGATCCCGGTGCCGGCCCGGCGCACCGCGGCGAACATCGTGCGGTAGCCGCCGAGCATCGCCCGAAACACGATGCGACCGTCGGTCGAGAGCGTGCGGTCGAGCGTCTCGGCCCGACGGAAGGCGTCTTCGGCCCGACCCGCTGAGACCGCCGCGAGCCGCGCGAACTCCGGGCCGATGCGGCCGGCGCGAAGGTCGTCGGGGTCGCAGCCGCAGTCGCGAAGGTCCGCGAGCGGAAGATAGATGCGGCCGCGGGCCAGGTCCTCGGGGATGTCACGGAGGATGTTCGTGAGCTGGAAGGCGAGGCCGCAGGCATGGGCTGCGGGCAGCGTCTCGCGAGGCTGACGAAACCCCCAGACGTGGATCGAGGCGATGCCGACGGCGCCCGCCACGCGGCTGCAGTACCCCTCGAGGTCGGCGAACGACTCGTAGCTGCTGCGATCGAGGTCCATCCGCACGCCGTCGAGGATGTCGATAAGCGACTGTGGCGGCACCGCGTGCCGGCGGGCGGTGTCGACGACGGCCCGGATCACGGGCTCGGACGATCCGTTCCCGGCGAGTGCCGCGGAGAGATCGGCGGCGAAGGCTTCCAGTGCCACGCGGGCCGCCGCCGGATCGGCGGCGTCGTCGACGATGTCGTCGGCCAGTCTGCAGAAGGCGTAGAGCGCCGTGGTGCCGCGGCGTTTGGCCTCGGGCAGCAGCCGGATCGGCAGCGCGAAGCTCGAGCCCGATCGTGCCAGCACCGCGGCGCACGCCGCATGATCGGCCGGGAGCGTGCTCATCGGCTGCTTCCGCGGGGACCGTCGGGGGGCGCGTCCGTCGACGTCGCGAGCCGCCACCAGGCCTGCGTGGCGAGCCGCAGCTTCGTCCACCGCCCCACCGTCGGCCGTCGGGAGAGCGTGTCGAACCCGGCCCGCTCGATCGCGTCGGCGACGGCACGTCCCCCCGCGAGGAACATGTCGATCGCAGACCGCAGCGCCCGCGGTGCGAGCCGGGCCAGCGGCGCGCCCGCGGCGAAGAGTTCCCCGGCCCACGCCAGCTCGTCGCGGAGGAGCGACCGCAGCTCGGGCGCCGCCGCGGGCAGGTCGAGCATGCCTTCGACGACGCCGTGCCGCGCCATGTCGTCCTGCGGGAGGTAGACGCGGCCCGCGATGCGGTCGCGCCGGACGTCCTGCCAGAAGTTCACCAATTGCAGGGCGGTGCAGATGGAATCGGACATGGCGACGAGCTCCGCGTCACGGCAGCCCTCGAGCGCCAGCACGATCCGGCCCACCGGATCGGCCGACCGCCGGCAGTAGGCCACAAGCGACGCCCGATCGGGATACCGCACGACCGTGCCCGCCGCGTCGAACCTCCGATCCTCGTCGAAGGCGTCGAGCAGGGCGGCGAACGGCTCGATCGTGAGCCCGGTCCTTCGCGCGGTGTCGCCCAGGGCGACGAACACAGGGTGCACCGGCCGGCCGGCAAAGCACTCCTCGAGGCCGCGACGCCATGCGGCCAGGTCTGCCGCCGCCGTCGCCGGATCGGCCTCGTCGGCGAGGTCGTCGCTCCAGCGGGCGAAGGCGTAGACGTTGGCCAGATGCTGCCGCAGCCGCGGCGGCACGAGCCGCGTCGCGACCGTGAAATTCTCGTAGTGCTTCCGGGCGACCTCGCGGCAGAACGCCTCGGCGGCGGCGAGATCGGCGCCGTCGGGCAGGTCCGCGAGCCGCCATGCCGTCGGGTCGCGTCGGGCTGCCGGGGATGCCCGCTCGGCCGTCATCTCGACGGCACGACGGACAGAGGTGGAATCGGCGGACATGCTGCAGTTCCGGAATCGCGTGCCCGCAACCATCGGGCGGGATTCTCTGGCCGGCCGCGGGCAGGCTCCGCTACGATGAGGCACGACCAGCATACTGGAGACACCGGCCCCCGGAACACTCGGCATGAAGATCCTCCTCGCCAGCCCGCGCGGCTTCTGCGCGGGCGTCAACATGGCCATCGACACGCTCGAGACGGCCATCCGCCTCCACGGCACCCCCATCTACGTGTTTCACGAGATCGTGCACAACAAGCACGTGGTGGACCGCTTCGTCCGCGAAGGTGCCGTGTTCGTCGACCGCGTGGAAGACGTGCCGGAAGGGGCCGTGCTGCTCTTCTCGGCCCACGGTGTGGCGCCCGACGTGCGGCGGGTCGCCATCGACCGGAAGCTGCGTGCCATCGACGCCACCTGCCCGCTCGTGACGAAGGTGCACCTCGAGGCGGTCAAGTACGCCAAGGCCGGCTACCGCATCATGCTCATCGGTCACGAGGGGCACGACGAGGTGATCGGCACGATGGGGCAGGCGCCCGACGCCTTCACGCTCGTGGAGGATGCCGAGGCGGTCGACACGCTGCCGTTCGGGCCCGACGACCGGCTCGCCTACCTCACGCAGACGACCCTCTCGGTCGACGACGCCTCGCGGATCATCAACCGCCTCAAGGCCCGGTTTCCGCAGATCGTCGGCCCACCGAAGGACGACATCTGCTACGCGACGCAGAACCGTCAGGAGGCGGTGCGTTTGCTCTCCGACGGGGCCGACATCGTTCTGGTCCTCGGGAGCCAGAACAGCTCCAACAGCCAGCGGCTGGCCGAACTCGCCCGGGAGCGGGGCATTCGGGCCCACCTGATCGACGGCGCCAACGAGATCGACCCTGCCTGGTTCGGCGGAACCGAGACCGTCGTGATCACGGCGGGCGCGAGCGCCCCGGAGAGCGTGGTGCAGGATTGCGTGAGCTGGCTCAGGGATCGCTACGCCGCGACGGTCGAGGAGCGGACGATCCGCGAGGAGGACGTCTACTTCCCGCTGCCCAAGGAGATTCGTGCCGCCGCCGCAGCGGTGAAGCTGCCGATGGCGTGACGGCTGGCACCAGCAGGTCGCCAAGGCTGGCACCGACGGCCAACGGCCTGCCACGATCCCGTGAACGGTCACGCTGCAGGTGCAGCTTCTCGCCGTCTATTGAAGGCCTTGGCCTGAAAAGGCAGCCCACAACGACGCAGCATGGAGCACACTGATCACCAGATTCCACCAGGGCACGGGATTCTTCCTGTCCGCGACGAAGAACAGCGTCAGCATCTTGTAGGCAATCTGGAGCGGCAAGAGCACAACGACGATGCTCATCCGCAGTGGCACGACGACCAAAGCCACGACACTGGCTCCGGCGATTGCCAGATACAGGCACGCCAGGATTCGTCGCGCGGGCGTGTCCGGCCCAAACACGACGTCGAGTTTCGGCAGCATCGAGTCGAGGCTGAACCCTGTCGCGAGGCCGAAGAACCCAGCCACAATCACATTGACGACGAGGGACGCCACGATGATCGGCATGGCAAGGCTCCCACTCGACAAGCGAACCACGGCGATCGATGGCTCACGGCCACAACGCCCACCGTCACTCATGCCTCAGCGACATTTCGTGCCATGAACTCCGCGAGCAACCGTGACTCGACGCCTTCCCCGAGAAGTCCCGCGAGCATGCCCGCCTGGTCTGCCGACGATCGATTTTGTCCCAGTTTATACTTGCCCTCGATGCGAGTCATGGGCATCTCGAATCCGACGACGCCGGCCAGCAGCCGCTGACGAAGCTCCTCGGGTAGATCGTTCGGCCATGGTGTCTGTCGACCAGACTCATACTTGTGGGCCGGCGCATCCCTTCGGGCCTGCGACGGCTTACGCGTCTGGCCGCCGGGAGGGCGGCCGACGCATTCGAGGCACACCTCGGCTGTGCCTCCGAATGCG